>Ga0183260_10000374_pt1 | contig 37524 bp, 40 predicted proteins | sample AntDrymUQ4972206_2_FD_129768 | JGI IMG/M metagenome (GOLD analysis project Ga0183260, IMG submission 129768) | Polar desert sand microbial communities from Dry Valleys, Antarctica - metaG UQ497 (22.06) (version 2) (version 2) | ecosystem: Environmental > Terrestrial > Soil > Desert | place... | reverse complement strand
TTTATACTGTTTATGAAAACATCGTTAGGCCTTTCTCTTTTAGGAATACATGCAACTACTAACTTTTCCGATATGCCTGCATGAAGATCTTTAAAACTATGTACTGCAAAATCAGCTTTGTACTGAAGTACTTTTTCATTCACTTCTTTTTCAAATACTCCAGTTTGATTGATTACATAAAATGGTCTGCTATCTCTATCACCTTTCGTAGTAACTTTGTCCATTCTAATCTTTAGGTCTGGTGTAATTTCCCTCAAAGATGAAATGACTAAATTAGTTTGATGCGTGGCTAGTTTGCTAGCCCTAGTAGCAACAACTATTTCCTTAATAATTTTTCACCTTGGATAATGCGGTTTCATAAGCATCTAAAGTTTTTTCAAGATCTTCCTCATTATGCTGAGTTGAAATAAAACAGGTTTCAAATGGGGATGGTGGAATAAATACACCTTTTGTGAGTAATATTCTAAACATGTCCATAAATAACTTAGTATTTGATGATTTTACTGAATAATAGTTTCTTATTATTTTATCCGAAAAAAACAATTGAAACATGGAACCAATAGAATTTACAATAACGTCAATGTTCTTGTCTTGTACCATGTTTCTTACTGCTTCAACTAATTTGTCACAAGTTCTGGCTACTTTAGGATAGATGGTATTCTTTTCGTCAATTAAGATTTCTAAAGTTTTCAGGGCAGCTGTTACTGAAATTGGATTTCCAGCGAATGTACTTGCTTGATATACCGACCCACTAGGAGCTAATCCCAATAATATTTCTCTCCTGCCTGCGATAAGTGAAATAGGGTATCCATTTCCCAAAGTTTTGGCAAATGTAGCAATATCTGGTTTTATGCCCAAGAATTCGCTTGCTCCACCTAAGGCTAATCTAAATCCGGTTACCACTTCATCAAATATCAAAACTATATTGTTTTGTTTAGTTAGGTTTCGAATACTGTTAAGATAATCTTTTTCAGGAAGAATAAGGCCGGTATTAGCCATAACGGGTTCAACTATTATACAAGCTATGTCATTGTGATTTTGTTCATTATCTATCACCGATTGCAATGACTCGATATCATTATATGGAACGGTAATAGTTTTTGAGGCACTCTCTGTTAGTATGCCGTCAGAATATTCTTGTTCGGCTGTCCCTGAACCAGCTTTATTTAGGACATAATCAAAAGCGCCATGATACCCGCCCTCAAATTTTATTATCTTTGTTTTTCTTGTAAATGCTCTTGCTAAGCGAATAGAATGCATCGTTGCCTCAGCTCCAGTATTCATAATTCTTACCATTTCGGCACATGGAATTATTTTGGAACAAATTTCCGCTAATTGAGTTTCCTTTTCTGTAGGCGCACAAAACAAATTTCCTTTGTCTATCTGACTCTTTATTTCAGAGCCTATTTGTTGATTACCATGTCCTAGAAAAACTGATCCGTAACCTAAGCAATAATCAATCAATACATTACCATCATTGGTAAATAGTCTACTTCCATTGGCAGATTCAACAAAAAATGGATATGGTTGAAAATATCTAACTGGACTATTAACCCCTCCTGGAATCACTTTGGATGCTTTTTCAAATAGAATACGTGATTTGTCAAATGTTATATCGGTCATTAGGTATAATGATAATTGTTTGTTATATGTTCTAGATATACATTATCTCAAAATTATTAATTATCAAGGCGATTATTCTAAAAAAATAGTTACCTTCCAATCATCTCTTTAATTGCGGTTTCAGATGATTCGTAGCTGGTTCCGACCTTCTGCATACTTATTTTATCTATTATTCAAATGATCAAAACGGATTTTGTTTTTCCTTGAATTTACCATTGCTTTGAGTCTGATGTTTCAGATAAGTATTAGGTAGACGATGATGCCATCCTCATTAACAACAAGAAAGGGATAATCTATTCACTAAATCTTAATCTGCATTACAAAAATAAGCAGAATAAGTGTGATTAAAACGGAGCTATGAAGAAAGCTACCCCTACAGCTGCCAATATTATTATTATTATTCCAATTATTGCTAGAATGATTCCTCCTATCCTTGCTATGGTAGTTGCACCAGGAGGCAACATGCTAGAAATCGCATACAATATTACGCCAATTATGGTTATTATAATTCCAGTAACTAAACTCATGCAATATTGGTAACTTTATTAGGATATCACTGTTTGGAGGCAATCTTTTAGTAAATTTTACGAGTACATTCAAAACGCTGATTATACTCCTGTAATGATTTTATAGATTGCAGCAGCAGCAGCAACAGCGATACCTATATTTTGACCTTCATCGTGATTTAGTCGCGTTTTGGCTTATTGATACATCTGTTTCTGATTTCTAATCCTAGATACCTGGACACGTTGGAGGATGACCTATAATGTATTTATATATCCCTATAATATAATTTTAAAAACTAGCAGACTTATTCCTAATTTTGGTTTTTTTCCAAATTTTCTAGCCTTCTCTAGAATCCGGTAATAGGTCATTGTTTGATTAAAAACCAATGAAATTATGAATATAGTTGCAAGTATTACAGCAAGCAAGAAAGTTAATTGCTGTAAAAAACTCATACCCATTATAAAAAATCATACACTTATATGTCTAATCATTTATTCGCGTATTTTACAATCGGGGAACAATAATAGCGTATTAAAATTCTCTGATGTTAAATATTTTTTAGGGAATTGAATTGCTAAGTATATCTATTAGGGACGTGTATTTTAGTCCTAACTAATCCGTCTAAAATGGTGGAAAAGCCTCTTAAAAACTTAATTTTATAGGTTATTCTATAATAAGAAATTCATAAAAGATAATAATGGCAAATGTGCATATTATTCAATGCAGAATCTTAAAACGTTAACATTATTATTTGCTGCTATTTTAGTTTCTAGTTTTATATACATTGGATCTATTTCAAATCCTGTAAATGCTATTCCTCCACAATTAATAAATGACCAATTTATTTTTGGTCCAATTGCAGGACTTTCAGAAAATGAATCCGGTGCCGTCGATTGGGTAATGGTTGGAAACTGGAGGTCAAATATAGTAAATGATACGAGTGTTCAGAATAATCAATCCTCAGATGTATTTAACGCTGCTATTGAAATGATAAGACCTGACGGCACAGCAAGACACACTCATACCCTAACAGATTTTGTTATCTCAAGTGTGTCTCATCCAGACAATAACTCTACGCTTTATAATGGGACATCCACTGTAAGTTTGCAAGCTGGTCCCGCAACCGATATTCCCACCTCAATACAAAAATCAAATGACAGTGTAATAACCATAAATATCGATCCAGAAAGTGTAGATAATCATTTTGGTAATTTACCTATTTACGGCGTAACTATCAATCCAGACTTAATCAAGCCTCCTCACATGATGAAAGACGCAAACAAGAACGTCTCTAATCACTAATACACTTTCTATTTATATTTTCCTTCTCATTTTAAAAAACTATTTAAATAATGGATCATTGATATTACGAGATGAAACTTATTCCATTTGCTATTTTAAGCACACTGGTATTCGGTGTGATGTTATTAACAGCAAACCAATTCTCTGCATATGCCCTAGAATTTGCACATAAAACTATGTGGGGAGAGAAAGGTGTTGCTCAAGGTCAATTTAACCAGGTATCGGGCATTGGCGTTGACTCTAAAGATAATGTGTATGTATCAGACTTTGCCGGATATACCACCCAAATGATCCAAAAGTTTACTCCTAATGGCACAATTATCCTGGGTTTTGGTACTTTTGGCAATGGGCCACAATACTTTACTAATCCCGCTGGTATTGCAATAAATTCCAATGATTCCATTTACATTGCTGACTTTGGAAATCCAACATACGCAATAAAAGAATTTACTTCCAATGGCACCTTTATTCGATCTATAGGATCATTTGGCCTTGGCCCTGGATTATTTATCAGTCCAGGTGGTGTCGGTGTGGATAAAGAAAATAATCTTTATGCCACCGACTTTGGAGAAAATAACAACGTACAAAAATTCGATCAGGATGGAAATTTCTTGATGAGTTTTGGGTCTCCGGGTCTCAGTGATGGTCAATTTAATAACCCCGCTGATGTAGCCATAGATCCAAATAATAATATCTTTGTAACTGATTCTAGTAACAACAGAGTACAAAAATTCGATCAGGATGGAAATTTCTTGATGAAATTCGGAACCTTCGGATCAGGCAATGGTCAATTTAAAGCACCTGTAGATTTAGCAATAGATCCTTCTAACAACATATACGTGTCAGATAGTGATAATAACAGAATTCAAGTTTTTAATAATAATGGAACGTATATCACTCAATTTGGAAATATTGGTGCATTACATGAATTGATTAAGGATCCGGTCGGAATTGCATTGGATTCCCAAGGAAATGTATACGTAGCCGATGGGAGAGATACGGACATTCACGTATTCTCTCCAATACCATAATTTTTTCTAACTTTCTATTATTTCTATAATATTATACTTGATTATCTAATGTTTGACTATACTATATTATACTTTCATTTCTCTAACTATTCCTTAAAATTTCTGCCATTTTTTTTGCATAATAAGATATTATTATATTTGCACCTGCTCGTTTGATAGCAGTCAGAGATTCCGTGACAGCAAGATTTTCATCCATCCAATTATTCAATGTAGCTGCCTTTATCATGGAATATTCTCCAGATACACTATATGCTGCAATTGGATGAAGGGTATTTTGCTTTGCAGCGTAAATTAAATCTAAATTGGGTATCGCTGGTTTTATCATTAGTACATCTGCGCCTTCTTCTACGTCTGATTTGATTTCCCTACTTGCTTCTCTTGAATTATGATAACTCATTTGATATGAAAGTCTATTTCCAAATTCAGGTTGAGAATGTGCTGCGTCTCTAAATGGCGAAAAAAAAGATGATGCCTGTTTAGCGGAATATCCCATTATTAATGTATCCTTAAATCCATTGTCATCAAGGATATCTCTTATCGCTTTTACCTGACCATCCATCATAGCTGAGGGTGCTACTATGTCTGCACCGGCGACTGCATGGCTTAAAGCAGTCTTTGATAGTATATCCAAAGATTTGTCGTTGTTTATCTCATTTTCGTGGATAATTCCACAGTGGCCGTGTGATGTATACTGGCATAGACATACATCGGTAATTATGGCTAATTTGTCTCCAAAGTTTTTCTTAATGGATTTGATGGTTTCCTGAACAATACCTTTGTGATTGAATGAATTTTTTCCATTCAAGTCCTTCTTTAAAGGGATCCCAAAGAGAATTATTGCCTTAATTCCAAGAGTTGAAATATTATCAATTTCTTCTAAAATTTTATCTGGTGCATGTCTAAATATTCCTGGCATTGATTCTATTTCCAGATTTTTGTTTATTCCCTCTTGAACAAATAAAGGCATAACAAAGTCTTTTGGAGATAAACGTGTTTCTTGGAAGAGTTCTCTTATAGCAGCTGTTTTTCTCAATCTCCTTAATCGCATTTTTGGAAAAAGTTCGTAATTAAAATGATTATTTGATATGAAAGTTGTGTTCTCTTTAAAATCGCTATCTATACTTTTGTTTTTGCTTCTTGATTTATCTACGTTACGGTTTTTCATAATTAAATAACTTTAGAGCCAAATTTATTAATTCATTTTCATTTTTATTATTTGTGAATTCCTTTCGTAAATTATTCATAGGTGTAGCTAATATCCCTTCTACTAATGCATACGAAAACTGTTCAAGTATCTTAATATCGTCATCACTGACTCTATTACCAATTAATGATAAGGCTTTTTTGAATTCTTTATTTCTTATAGAATCTGCATTCTTGAATATGGTTATTATAGCTGGTTCAGAACTCTTTCTTTTTAAAATTTCTTTGATAGTTATCATCTCATCATTTATTATCTTTTCTGCTGATTGAATTTCCTTCTTCCTTCTTCCAACATTCTTTTCTACGATTTCTGAAATTTGATCGATATTTACCAATTTGATATTATTTAGAGTAGCAATTTTGTCTTCCACTGTTCTGGGATTTGACAAATCAAAAATCATTAGTCCTTTGTTTCTGTTTTTCATCATATTGGCAATTCTCTCGTATGTTAGTAAATAATACGGTGCAATTGTTGAGATGAATACAATGTCTATATTGTCATTAAGTTTTTCCAAAGCCGTTTCAAAAGGTATGGGAGAACCCGCGACAGTATCTGCAAATGATCGTGCTCTTTCAAAAGTTCGACTGGTAACAAAAAATTTCATATTTCTTTGTTTCAGAGCTTTCGCGATTAAACTAGCTCCTTCTCCAGACCCAATGAGAAGAATCTCTTTTTCCTTTATGTCATCAAAGTATTCATAGGCTAAATTTACTGCCATAGACCCAACTGATGTACTTCCTTTGTTTATCCCTGTTAAAGTTCTAACTCTGCCTCCTATTTTTATTGTCTTGTCAAATAGAATATTTAGATTAGGACCTGCAAACCCGTTTTTTCTTGAAAACTCGAGGGACCTTTTGACCTGACCCAAAATTTGATCCTCTCCTACTACCAACGAATCGAGTCCGGATGTTAATTTCACTAGATGTTTTAAGGCCTCTTCTCCGTCGTTTATTATTACGTTATTTTTCACTTGATCTGCTGATAAATTTATTAAAGAAGACCATGCGTTAATTATATTATCATAATGAGGATTTATTCCTACGCCATAAATTTCAACACGATTACACGTCTGTAAAATTATGCATTCTTGCAAATCAGCTGAATTCAAAAGGTGCTGATGAGCATCAAAAATATCTTTAAAAGCAAATTTTTCTAAGATATGAATAGGGGAGTTTTTAAATGTGACTCTTATATTGACAAATTGTGATGATTGTACTCCTAGATATAGCGTCATCTGCTTTTATTATCCTCCCATTTATCTAATGTATTAATAATTCTTTCTTTGACCTTATCAATGTTATTTTTTGCTAATAATTCTTGAATCTCCTGATCATCTATTATGCTGTACAAAAACTCCCTTCTTTCATGTTGATTCTCAAAGTAGTTTCTTACATGTTCTCTGGCAAATTCTTGAATCTTAATATTATCCGTATCTTTTTTCCCTATTATATTTTTTATAGCGTTTTCAATTCTGTCTCTAATGATTTTGCTCATCAAGGGGCTTTTGCCCGATGTGGAGATTGCTACCTGAATTATTTCATCAATATTTATTATCGAGGTGAAAAAGAAATCGCTTGCTGCCGCATCATCAATGCTGTAAGAAAGTATTCCTTTTTCCTTTGCCTTCTCTATGATCTTTTTATTCAAAAATGGATCATTAGTCGAAGCAAAAACTATAAAAATATCATTAAACTCGTCTAAAATATTTGGATCTTCAATTTTTCGTCTTATTAATATGATTGGATTATTTTTTCCCTCTATTTTGTATAGTGATTCATTGACAGTTTCGCTTATTATTATTATTTTACAATCATGTTTAGATAGCGATTTTATCCTCTTGGTGCCCTCCGTGCCTGCCCCTACTACCAAGATATTTCTGCCTTTCAAGTTTAAGTCAACAATCACGTCTAGTATAGATCGTTTTAAATTTGCTTTAATATAGTTTATTTATTAAACCAATGACTTTTTCATGCTTTAGATAATAAATTGGAATTTTCCCCCCATTCTTTTTCGTTATATCAGTCCAAATACATCGTACTTTTTTAAATTACCATTAACATTGTTTAGTCCAAATTATTAGCATTATTGAAATATTGGATTAGATAAAAATAGTGTATATTTGAATTTTAGTCCAGACTCTAGTCCGTTTTTTAATACTAAACCAAATAAAGATTCTTTTTCTTTAGATTTATTATCTAATTTACCTGATGATATGATAAAGTTACTAAAAGAGTCAGGTTTTTTGTCCATAAAAGATCTAGTTATAGAGGGACCATACGAAATTTCCACTAGAGTTGGAATCAGTATCGATGATTCTATTTTCATTTATAATCAATCTATTACATTTCTTGAGGGTCTTGGAATTATGGAGAAGCGATTTACCCCCGCTACAACCTTGTATCATAAACGAAAAAAAATTGGAAGGATTTCTACTGGTTCTAAGAACTTTGACAAGCTTCTTGGCGGCGGAATTGAAACCAATGCTATTACCGAAGTCTATGGGGAATTCGGAACCGGAAAAACGCAATTATGTCATACTGCTTGCGTAATGGTGCAACTAGAGCATTCGGAAGGCGGGCTAAAAGGTGGAGCACTCTATATTGATACAGAAAATACTTTTAGACCTGAAAGAATTGATGCCATTTCAAGAGCCCGTAATCTAAACCCAACTAAAATCCTTGATAACATTGTGGTTGCAAAGGCATACAGTAGTTCGCACCAAGAACTGATATTGTCTGAGTCAAGCAGGATAATTGAGTCTCAAGATATAAAGTTAATGATATTTGATTCTGCTATCTCTCTATACCGTTCTGAATTTCTGGGATTATCTACACTTTCAATCCGTCAACAGCGTTTGAATAAGTTAGTTCATACTATTATGAGGATGGCTCAAACTCATCAAATCGCCGTGTTATTAACCAATCAAGTTCAATCGTCACCAGAGTCGGGTTTTGCCGGGAATACCTTTAAAGCTGCTGGAGGAAACATCTTCGCTCATTCCAGTACATATAGGATTTTTCTGAGAAAGGCCGACAGAAATCGAATCGCTAGAATTGTCGATTCACCAAATCATCCTGAGAGTGAAATTTTGTTTTCAATAGGCGAATCTGGAATTTCTGATCCTATAAAAAAATAAAGTACAAGTAGAGATATTGTGTTTTAATTGTAAATAATTTTTATTAGGGTACTATAAAATGATGTTATGCCCTCATCACACGGAACTAGAAGGAAATCCAGATCGATATTAACAAAATCTAATAAAATTACAGGTGTATCATATTTGCTTATAGAATATAAACCAGGTGATAAAGTTGTAATTGATATAGATCCTAGCGAGCATAATACTATGCCTCATAGACGTTTTCAGGGCAAAGTTGGAATAATTGAGCAGGTTGGTAGACGCATCGTTAAAGTAGTTGTAGTGTTTGGAAGTAAGCCAAAATACTTGCAAACAAAACTTAATCATATTCGACCAATAGTTGTCTAATTAATTAAAAAGTGTGTGTTTGGTTTGCCCGAAGTAATAAAAAGAGAGATCATCACTTTGTCTGAAGTGAAAAAAATATTAGAGACTATTCCTGTGGATGAAATGGATCAAATTCAACGTTGGACATTTGATTACTCTAAGAAGTTTTCAAAGGTTGACTACGAGCCTGCTAAAGTAATGGTTGATAGACTTGTGGCTGAAGGTGATTTGACCCCTGAAGAGTCTGTGGAATTGGTAAATGTAATGCCAAGGTCCATAGAAGAATTAAGGGCTTTTACATTTGGGTGGAAAAAATTAATAGTAACAGAAAAACTTGAAAAGATAAAATCCATTTTACTCTCTAAGAATGAGAATAATGGGGACGAACAGCTCCAATCAAAAGTTGAAAGTTAAATAAAAAGTCATTTCTTATATAATTGTAAAGGTAAAACAAATTTTGTCAAGGTATATTTCAAACAGAGATAATTATAGTAAACATGGTGATACTTTTTCTCCACGAAAATTCGAAGAGTATGCTTACATTTTGGACTATATTCAAAATGGAAAATCTTCAATAGTAAGAATGAGGGAAGGAGTCATTATTCACGCAATAGGTGAAGAACATTTGACATTATTAGAATTATTAGGAATTAGTAACGAAAAATTTAGCATTGGTGAACGCGTATACATCGGTAAAGATGGACGAGAGAAAATTATTAGTGTATTGGGTAGACTTGATTACAATCACACTTCTCAATCCGCAAAGAATGAATTACCGATTGTAATTGAAAAAATAGTAAATGTAAATGAAAAACGGTTTATAGATTATTTCAATTCCGCTCAGCCAATGACACCAAGGGTTCATTCCCTTGAGCTTATTCCTGGAATAGGTAAAACATACATGAAGTCGATACTGGATGAAAGAGATAAGCGAAAATTCGAATCATTTTCGGATCTACAAAATAGGACGGGATTACGAGATGTAACAAAATTAATTGCAAAAAGAATCTACGATGAAATTTCTGGCGAAACCAGAATGAATATCTTTGTAAGAAAATAGGGATAATTTTTATTCTAGAATTTTCATTGGAATCCCTTTAAAAAAACTGGCCCATAACATTTTCTCAACTCACATTGAAAAAGCAGACAAAATTAGGACAAAATTTTCTTGTAGATCATACCATAATAAAAAAAATAATTCAGGAATCTAGGATCAATAAAGATGATGTGATATACGAGGTTGGAACAGGAAAGGGTATACTTACTACAGAACTATGTAAAATTTCAAAATTTGTACATTCATTTGAACTGGATTCTATTCTCTACTCTCGTTGCAAGAGAAATTTGACACATGAGAATTTAGAATTATTGAATTTGGATGGTTTTAATGAACATCTGGCTATTCCTTTTGATGTTTTTTTCTCTAGTTTGCCTTATTATGAGAGTCGAAATGCAGTAACATGGTTGTGCCAAAGGGATTTTAGAAAGGGGATAATCCTACTACAACGTGAATTTGTTGAAAAACTTCTTTCAAAACCTGGAGAGAAGAATTATAGGGCTATTTCTATATTGTCTCAGTATAGGTTCTCAATCAAGATGTTACTCGATGTTCCATATACATCATTTTCACCATCACCAAAAGTTGAGTCGGTCTTAATCGAGATCTGTCCAAGAAGATCACCTTTAACAAATAAAATCATTAAAGATATTCAATTCTTGTTATCGTTTAGGAAAAAGACTATCTCATTTATAGTCAATTATTTTAAAAAGAATTATAACCGTGATTTCGATGGTTTTGATTACAATGGATTTGGAAAAAATAAACTTGTAAATTTGTCTCCCGAAGACATAGTTCGTTTTAGTACATACCTGAATGATGGTACCTTTAATAATAAACAGATGATGGTAAATGGAAACAAAAGCCAACCATAAATTTCAGAAAGAAGAATTGGTATCTAAAGTTGATTATTTAATTAAATATTTCCTTGTGCTTTCTCCATTGCCCTATAGACATGACAAGAATACTCCACCTTAAAGGGAGCTTCGTCCGGATCTATTTTATTTCATCTAATTTTTAAATGAAGCACCTTTATCGATATTGTTTATTTATTTATCAGAAGGAATATTATTAATTATATAAGGATTTCTGCATCTACTTTATAATAGATTATATTAGAAACATTTAGAAATTTGTATTAAAAAAGATAGTTTGTGTTGTCTTGATTAGCGAGTACAGTATACTAATTCAAGGTATTCATTTGGTTACATCCATTTTATGGTGGAGTGTTACATTGATTGTTATCACTATTATTAGACCTTTAAACAAAGGTGGGAATTTATCTATCATCTTGCCACAAATTCGTAGACTGGTTATATTTGCCTCTACTATTTCCATCGTAAGCGGATTCGTCTTATTTGGTGTTAATTCGAATTTTCGATTTGAAGATTTGGTTTATACAACAAAGGGAAATGTCATTCTACTTAGCGGATCTCTATCTCTAATAGTTTATTATCATGTTTTATCTGGATCAAAGCCTAATTCAATGACAAAGTTGCACAAAGTGTTAAAATTAGATAAATTCGTTCCTCATATCATGTTCGGTTATCTTACCGCTGCCATGGTATCAATGATTCTTGCATCTGTGATAATATTGTAACTAAATCCTCAATCTTTTAAGCCGGTAGGTTCTTCATTGATTTCACTTGTTTATATTAATAATGCATTCAAATTTCCACTTTGCTACTTATTTAATGATAATTTTATTTTACTACCAGGATGGGACAATGGGCATAGGTAGAAATTCCGGAGGCTACGCTTCCTACTATTAGTTTTTTCCATCCGGATTTGCCTTTGGATCCAATAACTATTAAATCGATATTTTCCTTTTCAGCGTATGTTAGGATAGCTTCTACTATTGAAATCACAGTTAACACAACTTCAGTTTTAATTTGTACATTCTTTTTCTCAGCCGTCTTGCTTATATCTTCAAACCATTTTTCTGCTTCTTGCTTTGCCTCAAGGTTCAAATCATTTAAAGAACTTGATGTAATGGTTCCCGCTACTGTTTCTTTGTGAAAAGCAAATCCTGATTGTGAATACAAAACGTGTAGCGCTATTAACTCACTTTTGTATTTTTCAGCTATGTCGACAGCGTAGTCAATGGCTTTCATAGAATTTGTAGAGCCATCTATAGGGACCAAAATTTTACTAAATATATTGCTATTCACGTTCATCTATGAAAACATTTTCCAACATAAAACTATTTTTTGAACGGTTTTGATTAAATATCCAATATTAAGTGTTTGTTTGTTATAAAAAACAATCCATCATTAAGGCAATCTTAAAAAAATATCATTTAATAAATTTTAAGATTATCATCTACATTTTACAACTAATACTTAATTTCAGTGTTACACATTCCTGATAATAAGACTTATATGCGAATTTCAATATCAATCTGGTGATTGTCAAAAAACTACAATCACATTTCTGTCATCCACTCTGTGGCTAGCATTTTTGCATGTGTCATACTTTTGCTAATCACATTCAATATATCCTATGCCTTGGACCAATCCAATCTCAATATAACCGATAATCCCAGGGCCTATGTCAAAAATTATTCTTCTTATCTTGATGTTGACAAGAACATCATGATTATTGGTTCTGTTGCTAAGTCTGACTATCAGATTTTCCCACAAAATGTTACAGTAGGTCTTTTAGCATATAACAATATTACATCAAGTCATGAAATCATAGCTGAAAAACCGTATAACACAATATTATTTAAAAATAATGAACCCTTTCCTTTCAAATTCAAATTAAATTCTACTATTTTTCCTTTGGCAGCAGGATCAGAGCCATTTATTCTTGAGAGTGAAAACGTTAGTATCCCTACCACAAAACTAAATACCCTCAAATTGGAATATCCTGTAATCCCTCAAGGTAAAAATAAGGAATTATTCGGGAATATAACCAACACCAGTCCTATACAAATCAATAACATAACCTTGTTTGCGATTGTAAATGACCGAAATAGCACTCAAATAGACTCTGTAAAGACCTTTATACCCGTTTTAAAACCCTATGAAAAAGTGCAGTTTTCATTTTCACCAGACCCTGCTATAAAAGACAGAGTTTATTTTTATAGTTGTGTTGGTGGTGACATCGATGATATGAAAATTAATGAATTTAAAATTGTCAATATATCTGCTACAAAAATATTAGGATATAAATTTTCTGGACTAATTCAAATCGATTCGATGAATTACAATAGTAGTAGTAAACAGTTTAATTTTGCCATAAACAATATCTATCCCTATCCTGGGGCGCTATCAGTAGAGTTGATGCCCGCCCAAGATAATCCCGTTTCGATTGTGATGGACGGATCGCCTTATCAGGCCACAAGCGTGCGAAACACCGATAATAAAACTGCGATAGAATTATCGATACCACAAGGTATCCATGATGTTACGGTATCAAACATAGGGGATTAACAAATAGTATCCAACATTTGAAAGGACGATGTAAAATGACTTTAGGCTACAAATAAAATATGTTCACCTCTGCTTTTCATGTATTGTTATTTCGCTCGTGAAAACATCTGATACTATATTCCAATTTAATTGACCTGATTTTCTCAATTTCATTTCAATAAGGCGGATTGTCCTTGTAGTGTAATCTATATTATTACATTTATTATGCATTTACAATTTTTCAATTTCTCTAATTAGTATAAAAGGTGGCATCAGTCTGTGATTATACCAAAATTTTACTTTTCAGGCGTATTGGTATTCACAAGTCCACTGTCGCCACTACGAATCTAATTATCTACATAGAGAGAGAGATTTATGAGACTGGTTTTTCTCGTATGGGATCGATAATTGACACAAATACATTATTTTTATTATGCATTGGTTCATAATTCTTCTATGAAACTAATTAAATCAATTACTTTATTCGATGGTACTATAGAAAGAAGAAACTGTTACATTGGATTTGAGGGCGATAGAATTCTTTATGTTGGAGAAGAAAAACCCAAACCGGACTATTCCTGCGAATTAATTGCCCAGGATGTGTTTGTAACTCCGGCTATAATTGATGCCCATAGCCACATAGGAATGGTAAGATCAGGGGAGCCGGCTTGTGAAGATGAAGTGAATGAACACAGCAATGCGATTTTACCTCTAATCAACTCATTACATAGTATTTACATGGATGATTTATCATTTAGAGATTCTGTCGAAAGTGGAGTTCTTTATTCTGTTGTTTTACCTGGGAGTGGAAATATCATAGGTGGTAAAGCTGTATTGTTACGAAATTTTGAGACCAATATTGAAAAAGCATTCATACAAGATGTGGGTATAAAGATGGCTTTAGGATTTAATCCTAGAAGCACTTGAATGGAAAGGTCAAAGACCTACTACACGAATGGGTGCAATGGCAATTCTGCGTGAACATCTACTCAAAGCAAGGAAACTTCAAAATCTTATTGATAAGAATAAGAAAGATCTCGATGAAGTTGATCCATTGTCTGAAATTTTCTTAGATATGTTGTCAAAACGTCTTGGCGTATTGGTGCATCTTCACAAAGAGGATGATGCAATATTGTTAATCCAATTGGCAAAGGAGTTTGGTCTAAAGACAATGGCACATCATTGCAGGGGCATTTATCGTGAGGAGGTGTTCACATATCTGCACTCCCTTGATATTCCAGTTGTATATGGTCCTTTGGATAGTTTCCAATATAAAGTTGAGTTAAAAAACGAGAGTTGGAGAAACGTGAAACCTCTAATAGATTCAAAGGTAAAATTTGCACTAATGAGTGATCATCCTGTGATCTTGCAAAGAAACTTATTCTATACACTAAGACACATGTTACGATTTGGGCTTTCAAAATCAGACTGTATCTCGAAAATCACTAAAGAACCAGCTGATATTATCGGAATAGACAATATTGGACAAATTAAACCTGGATTTATTTCATCAATGATAATATGGAATGGTGATCCTTTTTCATTAACCAGCCATCCTACTATGGTGATAGCTGAAGGCAATACCATTTATCAAGAGTAATTCTTAATATTTATAGAATTAAGGTCTTGTTGATGATCGATGCAGAGTTTATTATTAAAAAATTAGAATTAGAGAAACATATCCATGAAGGTGGATATTTTAAAGAATCTTATCGTTCTCCTGATATGATATCGAACAATAAATTTCATAATAAAAAACACGAACATAAAATTTCTGAAGAGAAAACTTATCCTGAAAAAATACGCCCTGCATCAACTTTAATATATTATTTGTTGGTCGGAACTCAATATTCAGCTATACATAGAGTCAAGAGCGATGAAATTTGGCATTTCTATTTGGGTAGTCCTGTTACCATTCATATAATTAACGAAGAGCGTATCAGTCAAAGAGTACAACTTGGCAATAATCTTGAAAACGATGAAAATCTTCATTACGTAGTAACAAAGGATACTTGGTTTTGTGCTGAAATAAACAACAAGACATCATTTGCACTGATGAGTTGTACCGTTTCTCCAGGATTCGATTTTGATGATTTTGAATTAGGTAATAGGGATAAATTGTTACTCCAGTATCCTCAACATGAGGATCTCATAGAAAGGTTCACAAAGCAATGAAATCGAAATCAAAATTCTATTCTTTGATTGTATAACTATGGTTATCTCTTCTAATGTGTGATTGTCATGTTAAGTGTTAATCATCATATTCATAACATTATGCCCATCTAGTAATCTACCCAAATCTTGCAGAGTCTATTTGATTTGATTCGATAACCTTTATTCTGATGGTGTAATTATTTTATACTTCTTTCTGCATAGTTTGTGAATTTGCTCTTCGATAACTCTTGTTGTTGATATCATTTGTTCCTCCAGTCCTATTTTTTCCTTAGTAATATCCTCCTTCCTTTGATTTTCCAACATTATGATTCTCTCCTCTTCTTTTCTCTCCTCTTCTTTTCTCTTTACATCGTCTAGGATTGCTATTTTGTCTTTGTCCTTTAGTCGTTCTATTTTTGAATCTAACTCTTTGATCTCTGTTTTAAATTTCGGTAATTCATCCATTAGAATATCAAAATATTGTAATACCTTTTTAGAATCTTTTAATACAATTTTATTACTCTTTACAGATTCTTTGATATCCTTTAGTAGTGTTATGTATTCTGACATATCTGGTTTGGAAACTATTTCTGAGGGTTTATTTACAATCGTATCTATTTTTTCTACCGTTCCTCTGGATAGTCCATAAGAATATTTATTTGCTGCTTTTGTCAAGTGGTTGGAAATTTCGTATAGTTGATTAATAGATTTCTTCCTCTTCTTATCAATTTCTTCTTTTTCTTGTAGGTATTTTAAACATTTAGCATAATCTGATGAGGATTTTATTAAATTAATTTCCTTTTCTCTCCTATCTATTCCCTCTTTAAGTTGTCTGATCTTTTCATCAAGACTTTTTATTGTAATATTAGCCTTGTTAATTTCATCTATTTTGGAATGTATACTTAGGAGGTTAGATCGACATTCTTCTATCATTTTTCTATCCTCGGTTATCTCATTATATCCGTCGTTTAATTTCTCAGAACCATCACTTATTCTTTTTAATTCTCCTCTCAAACTATTTGCATGTTTTTTCATAAAGGTATTGACGATTCTGCTATGCGAACTTGTAACTTCGCCGAACCTGTTTATTGACGCATCAACTGAATCCCTGAATTTGATGAATTCTTCAAAGGTCTTGGGAACGGGTAATATGTTGGAAGATTCGCGTTTTAATGCCCTTACAATAGTGTTTTTTGTATTCTGCACTAATGGCATCAGCTTTTCTTCTTCCGTATTTATGACTTCTGCGTCCAAATCCTCTGCAATAATATTAATGTGTTGAAAGGCTAGATTCGTATCCTCAAATGTCTTTTCCAAATTAATCAAGAGATTCTTAGTTATCTTTCCTTCACTTTTTTCTAACTCTTTTACAGCATCCTCAATAGTAATTTTATTGTCTTGGACTTGAACCGTCGGTACTGTTGAATTTGCAGCAGCAGCAGCACCCTTTTTATTATTTAAGTTTGAAATATCTTTATCTTTTTTCTTAAAAAAATTAAATGAGGGCATGAAATCTATGTTAATTTCGACAAAAATAAGTATATATGTTAACATGGAAAAATTCGGATGTATTTATTCCATCTTATCTTAGATCATGATATGCATTTGAGCGTGTAAGATATCTTCCATAACCCCTAGTTTAGGATTCTCTTTACGTAATCTCCTTTCCACTAATTTGTTGTTTTCGAGCCCAATCCTACTTACCATTGCTAACTCGATCATTTACAATTTAGACCTATTTTATTATCATCCATTGAAATTGAAAAGGGCTTTGAGTTGATTGTCCTTCAGCATGTATTGGTAAGTTGTGAATGATTATTCTTTTTCCATTAGATTAGCTCGTCTATTTATCAGATCGTTCAAACAGAATCTGAAGGCAAGATATTCGAGGAGTAATCCAGTATCAATATCTGCATCCCTTGCCTTGTTTATTAGGACTTTGCAGGTTTTCGTCACCATGGGATAACTATTATTAATGGATTCTGCGATTGAAACGCATTCACGCAATAGTTTTTCTTTTAATAGAATAGCGTTCTTGGTTATAGGATTATCCTGATGTTTTTCATCATCATTCAATTTGACTATTTTATTGACGAGTCTTATTCTATGTGCTTCGTTGGCGTCAATTATTTTTCCAGTATATATCAATTCTTTTGCTTTTGAGATGCCTACTATTCTTGATAATCTCTGCGTGCCTCCCCAACCAGGTGAAATTCCTATCTTGACCTCTGGTTGCCCTATTTTTGCATTAACGGATGCAATTCTCAAATCACAGGCTAGTGCGATTTGGCATCCACCACCTAATGCAAAACCATTAATTGCAGCCAGTACCGGTTTGGCTAGCCCTTCAATTTGGTTTAATAGTTCGCGAACATGATTTGCGCATTGTACTGCTTCATTGGGCGACATCTTGACCACATTGTTCAAGTCCCCGCCTGCACTGAAAGAGGTTAATCCTTCTCCTGTTAATATTACGGCAGAAATTTTTTCTTTGGTTTCACATAGACCAATTTCGCGCTCTAATTCTGTAACATAATCGAAATTAATCGCATTATGAACCTCTGGTCTATTAATCTTGATTATTCTAGTACTTCCTCTTTGTTCGGTAATAGTATATCTCATCATATTCTGCAATTAAATATTGTATTTTCATCGTTTAGTTATTTAGATCATGAATTTCTTAGATCTAGATAATATTAATTAAACAGTTTCATTCTTCTATTCTCTTTACGTATGATGATACTTACTATTCAATAGATCTTTGCCAACGACATTCTTTATAACTAGCAAACAGTCAAAAATATTATGCCTGCAAATACTCAACAATTTGAAAATGAATCCTATTTAAATCTCGAAACTTATAGAAAAAACAATCATCCAATAGTTACACCCGTATGGTTCATCTTAAAGGATAAGGATATTTTTGTAGTAACTAGAGAAAAGACCGGAAAAGTGAAACGAATTAAGAATAATAATGTTGTGAGAGTGGCTCCATGCAATTATAGAGGGGTATCAAAGGGGACGTGGGTGGCCGGCACAGCACGTTTTGTTGATTCAGGGGAAAAAAGTGATATTCTAAGAATAAGAAGTAAGAAATATGGCATTAAAGCAAAAATAGCAAGCTTACTTAGTATGCGAAAAGGAAATTATGTTGTTATTGCAGTACATGTTTGATATTTTATTCTTGATTTCTTTACACAAAATTGGTTTCCGGGGTATTTAAGGATCGTACCGATAATCATCAATACAAATATCATTTAATCTTTTCATGACTGGGAAAGGCAATTGTAATTGATTATTGATTACAATATTCAAAAGTAAAGACCATTTGAGGTGTTGAATTGGAAATTTTAAATCAAAACCAGGATCCGTATGGTGTCTGTGATAATATTAGCTTAAAATTCGATTATCATTTATTTGAATATTAGACACGTAATGGATAACAAAAAATAAATATCATCACTAAATAGTAATCAGTATATCAGAGATAAAAAAAGAGAAACCGGTAAGTTCTAAAAAAAATAGGATAGAACCATTTGCAGTCGCAGACGAGAATTCTTTTGACGATTTATTAAAAAAACTCGATGAAGATGAGATTAAAATAATTGTTCAACTATACGTAATTAAGCGAGGTAAACGAGTAACAAACATCAAGGGGTTTACCGATCAAGAAAAAATGGAATCAATTGCTCATGAATTAAAAAAGACCATAGGGACAGGTGGAACCGCAAAAAATGGGATGATCGTATTGCAAGGGGATCATAGATCCAAAGTAACTGAATTTTTGTTGACCAAGGGCTATTCTAGAGAATCTATAGAAGTAATTTGATTGAGAATGATATCCAATGTTTTTTTATAATCGGGCTATTATTGCATTAATTCCTTCTATCTCTTTAAATTTGATGTGAGTGCTCACATACTGATTTCCTATCTATAAAAATACAATGTAAAATTCAACTCTCTGAGATTTGAACGTGTTTTTGTTTCAACAATTGTTTCGATATGTGGTATAATTCAATATACCTCTTTCCCTATTGATACTTATGCTCGACCATTTATCTACTAAAAGGATTGATTGGCAGAAACCGAGGAAAGAAGGAATTACATATATCGTAGATAAATTTCAAGGATTTGATAGTGCGAATTTCAAAATAATTTCCCCGCTAATCGATATTGTAAAAATTTATGGTCCTCTACCCCTCTTGATTTCAAACGATCAACTGATGGATCGGATAAATTTCTACCATGAACATGACATATTGGTTTCCGTTGGGAGTACACTTACAGAATATGCGTTGTTGGAAAAATCATTTGATAAATACGTTGAAGATGCCTCAAAGCTGGGGTTTGACATTGTTGAAGTAGGTGAAAATAATATTGAATTATCTCTAGAAAAAAAGAAACAGATTGCAGCCAAATTAAAGTCTAAAGATCTAGTAGCACTTTGGAAAGTAGGAAAAAAAGATCCGAGAAGACAGGTTTCGTTTGATCAAACAATTACTAAAATCAATGAGGCCATAGAAGTGGGTTCAGAAAAAATTCTCCTTGAAGGTAATCTGGGGTATGATGTAGGTATATACGACGAAAAAGGGAATATTAAATGGAATATAGTTGGTGCAGTAACATCAAAAATATCTCCGAACAAAATTATATTTGAAACTCCTCTGGAAATTCAACAGGCAGCAATGATTGCTGAATTTGGTCAAAGGGTAAATCTTGGTGAAACAAATTTGGAAAACGTAATATCCATTGAATCGCAGAGAAAGGGATTCTTATCCCCATCTAGTTATGGAATTTCCAGTATGAAAAAAATAGCCAAAGGTAGTCCAGCTACAAAGTTTATTTATTATATTATTCGAACAAGAAATTCTATGGAACAAAGCGAATTAATTAGTATTACTAATTTACCACGTAGAACTGTTCAAACAGGGTTGGAAGAACTAAAAGATCAAGGACTAATTATTGAAAAGACTAATCTAGATGACACAAGAAAGAAGATTTATCATATAGTAAAAGATGAATGGATTTAAAATTAGAACAATTGATTTCATAAACGTCTAAATAAATAATTTTCTCATTTCAATACAACATAAAACATTAAAAGGAAAGCGGGATGATTGTGAATTAATTAGATAAATGGTGATAACTGGAATTGCTTCAACATCGATATTTGTAAAAGATCAGCAGGAATCTTTGAATTTTTGGGTCGAAAAGGTAGACTTTGAAGTTATATGTGATTTGGAATTAGAATCAAACTTTAGATGGGTGGAGATAGCACCCAGATCATCGAATTCCTCAATTAATCTGTATCCAAAATCACTAATTTCCAAAAAAGATCTAAAGCCAATGCCCGTGATATTTTTTAGAACTAATGATATTCATAGTACATTTAATGATCTGAAAGCAAGAGGAGTTACATTTTCTCGTAGTCCATTAAAATCTATTCTAGGAATTCATGCGATGTTTAAAGATGTCGATGGAAATGAATTTCTAATTCTAGAAAAGCTTAAAAATTGACTTTATCTGGTGATATATTGAAAATTGAGATCCTTTGAACAATCATTCATGGTCAATTGTAACGTAGATGAAGTTTGGAATTTCTATACTGATATCAAGCATTTAGAAATAGTTACACCACCCAACCTAAAATTAAAGATTATTGAAACCTCCGATAAACAAATTGTCGAAGGTCTTCAAATGACCATATCAGGGAGGTTAGCCCTTTATAATAGCAAATGGCATTCAAAAATATCTATGGTTGATGTATCTAAATATGAGTATATAGATGAAATGGTAAAAGGACCATTCAAAAAATGGAAACATGTACATCTATTTTCAGAAATTGGAAAAAATCAAACAGTTGTTACAGACAAGATTGAATTCGAAATACCTTTTTTCTTTTTAGGAAAATTGATGGAAGGATATGTGGAAAATAGTTTAAAGAAAATTTTTGAATACAGGAAAATTCAAACCGTGAAAAATTTATCAAATAAATCTGTGGATGAATAGACATTATTGCCTACTGGCTTAGATAAATAAATTTTTGGTAAATATGATCGAAATAGTGAAAAAAATTAAGAAGATTTTACTGCATGAATAATACAAAAAATAAAAATATTATTTTAAATGAAAAGTCATTGTACATGCCTAGTAAATACCAACCATTGATAGTTGGTTTATTTTTGATTGTTTCTTTACTTATACCTAATGTGCCTTTATCAAACGCATCAAATCCCTTCTCTGCGATTAACTATAATGATTCTTCAAATACGTTGCAGGCATTAAAGAGTTTTGCTTTATCCAAGATAAATGAGGATCGTGCAGAGCATGGTCTTTCGCCATTATTACAAAGTAATAATACAGCTGCCCAAATTCATGCAAATGAGTTATTACAGACAAAGACTATATCTCACATGACCATGGATGGGTTTAAACCCTACATGCTGTATTCACTGTATAACGGTACTGGCTACATTCAGCAAAACGTAGGTCAAATAAGTTATGTGCTTTCAAACGGTGGCCAAAACTACTACAAAGCATCTGATTTATGTTATGATTACAAGCGGTTTTACTGTCCAGTCATTGATCAATACAAGGCAATTAATGATTTGGAATACTCAATGATGCATAATGATGATGCTTGTTGCAACAACGGGCACAAAAATAATATTTTAAACAAGTTTCATACCCATGTGAGCATTGGAATTGCATTTAATAAATATTATTTTGTCATGGTGCAGAATTTTGAAAATCACTATCTAAATTCAGACCTTAAAATTCTAAAAAATAATGAAGATATAATATTGGAAGCTGAAATCAATGATCAAAATAAATTTAATTTTGTCATAAATCATGTATCATTCTTCTTAGACGAGTTTCCAACCAAACTAAATTATGAAAAAAATAGAGACAAGAATAGTTACGATTTTGGAGATCTGAAGTTAATGATATCTAAACCCTTGCCCTCAGACTTGCAATATATTCAGGAAAAAAAAGATGATTCGTACAAGATAATAGAAGCAAAAAAATGGGATTTGAGTAAGAATAATATTGATTTGGAATTTCAACTTCCAGATACTTTAAACACAAAAAACAAAATCTTGACGATGGTTGTTTATGCTCAGACACTTAATGATAATCAAGACGGAATACAAGACCAAGACATTCTTGACCCTGAATATGTCCCTATAACATCATATACTTTTTTTAATTACTAATAATTAAAAAAGTGTTGCAACCAAACAAAGGAACTACAGTGTGCCCAATTCCAATAATTCATTTCCATAAAACATACCAATTCTTCTCACTCTCGCTTTTAATGCTTATAAAGGATGTTAAATTTTATACCTCGAATTTAGATATGATTTTTGATAGAACCTAGTACCTACTGATAAGATGCTATTTTAAAAAGGGTTTAGGAATTAAGACTTGCCAAATTTGTGTATGGACAAAATCCCTGATAATAATCCTGTAAGTCGAAGAAAAACAATTTGATCAAATATCTCTTTAGTAAGATCTTGTAACTTTCCATCTTCATGTACATCAAAGTCTTTTTCATAGCTTCGTTCTATCCATTGTATTACTTTCTTATCCAAATCATCTACGTTCTTATCTCCAATTGTCGAAATCACATTGCCTTCGATCAACTGTCTCACAAACTCAGTAACTGTCCAGTATTGGAATTCAATTAGTGGGTGCATACTAGGTATAATAAATTTTAATATTTAACACTTCTGTTTTAAATTCAGATTTTTAATTTTACTTAAATTTGGAAATACAGATATCTAAATTGAAAACTGGATCCAAATTGCAAAATCCTCAATGAATTTTCATTTTATTATCAAATTTGTCAATAAATAATTTGCATTAGTGTCGGTTATTTTAATTGTTCCGGCAATAACATCATGTGTTTGCATAATAATTATAAATACATCACAAATAAAATCAATACTCAAATCAATAGTAAAGAACTATATTGAATAGTATACACACTAAAATGAAAAAAAGGAAGACGGATGAACAATATTTGTCATTAGATAAAATTAATGAACAAATCACTAGATGCAGCCTGTGTCCTCGTCTCCTGAAATATATTCGCAAAGTGGGAGACAATAGGCCACAAAGATATAGGGGTCACACTTATTGGGCAAAACCCGTCCCGTCCTTCGGCGATCCTAAAGCGAGATTGTTGATAATTGGTTTAGCACCGGCAGCCAATGGTGGTAACAGAACAGGAAGGATGTTTACAGGAGATAGCTCCGGGGAATGGTTGATGAAAGCAATGTTTGAAACTGGTTTTGCTAATAGTCCAAATAGTGTATCTATTAATGATGGATTGCTCCTATCAGACGCATACGTTACCTCTATTGTGAAATGCGCTCCTCCAATGAACAAACCCACCAATGTTGAAATTTCTAATTGTTCCCTTTTTCTAAAAAGCGAGTCAAATCTGTTAAAAAGTACTGTAGTAGTAATCGTAACTTTAGGCAAAATGGCTTTTGATACATATTGCAAATTGAATGATATAAGGGGATTGAAATTCAAACATAATAGCGTTTATCAGATAGATTCTACTAAGACTTTGATCGTTTCGTATTATCCAAGCAGGAGAAATACCAATACTGGGACTTTAACGTGGCCGATGTGGATTCAAATATTTGAAAAGGCAAGGTCGATAATTGAGGCCAAGTTATAGAAATGCATCTAGTCGTCAAAACGTATACTTCAATTAGTGACCAAATAAGTGTTTAACTCGATAGTAATCCATATCCGTATAATCCTTTGAATGCTCTAAAAAGACAAATAAACAATAGATTCCAGGTAATCGTAGATTTTTAATTAGCTTGTTTGTTAATCCATCAAGATATTTTCGTAAGACATTACTTATTTGATTAACCCTGTTAGTAGCAAAAGGCTTTATGATTATCAAGATCCAATGCAAAATCTAATGATAGTTTTTATCTTAAAGGATATTTACGCTTGGCCCAATCTATGATAGAACCATCATACAGTCTTACATTATCAAAACCTGCTTGTTTTAGTTGCAAATAGGTGTGGGCAGCTCGAATTCCAGAGTGACAATAGCATATTATTTGTTTTTCCTGAGTAATACCTATTTTTTCGAAATCTTGTTTTAACATTTCAGCATCCTTGATCATTTTTCCCATGTCTCCAATTCCCTCTTCATAATTGTGCAGGATTGATCCTGGAATTCTCGCCTGGAAATGCTCTTGGGGTGTGCGTGCATCTATGATAGTAGTTTCAGACTTACCTTGTTCTTCATTAATGAATTGTGCGTCCGCTCTCTCCGTTGCATTAATACGTGCAACAAATCGTCTGTCAGATTTTGAAGCTGAATTCTTGGATTTTAAGTCTTTTGTTACAGGGTATCCCATTCGTAACCAGTTTTCAAAACCAATGTCTAGAATCTTTACATTCCTATGGCCAAAATAAATAAGTGTCCAAACAATTCTTGCGAGTGAAGGATCTGGGTATTCACCGTATACTATGACTAGTTTGGTGTCATCAATACCAATGTCAGTAAAAATTTGCTCAGCCTCTTGGGGTGCAATGACCAAATAAGACCCATTTTCATCGATTGATATCACATTTTCCACACCCATTGGTATTGCATTCTTAATATGGCTGAATCTAAAGGGCATACTTCCCCTGGAATCAATTATGATCAAATTTTCATCGTCTAGATGTGAAGTCAACCAGTTTGCGTCTACAATCATATTCATTTATAAAAAATCATGTATATTTGGGTGAATGTGTTATATTTGTTTAATGTATAATTTTTATAAAATCTTGATTAGATTTCTTTGAACTATTCAAATAGGTTTTATATATGTCAATAGTAATTTTTTATGTATCCATGGCTCCAGGCAAATATGATGAAAAATCATTACCTCCTCATGGTCTTCATCTGCATAAGAATACGCAGATATTATATGGAGCTGAAAATGCGGTAGGAAAAGGAGTAGAATTTATGAAAAATGTTAAACATAAGATGGATATTACATTTGATCATAAAGCTCCTTCAATAGTAATTGAAATCCCACAATACTACAATGGCTACGCGGATATTCTAAAAAAGGGCGGAAAAATTAGGTGTATTACCGAAATCACCAAAGAGAATCTACATTATTGCGAGGAATTGGTGAAAACTGTAACTGAATTAAGACACATGGATGGTCTTAAAGGCGGTATCGCTATAAATGAAGCCGAGTACATGGCTACTACAGTCCTTCAAGAAGCACAGCCATTAACCGAGGTAATCTACAGCAATGTAGACGCAGTAGTTGCTCAGGGACAATTTATTTTTGATACTTTGTGGAAAAATGCTACAGTTGCCCAAAAGAAGATTAAAGAATTAAAAGAAGGGATCAAATCTTATGAAACAAAACTAATTATAGAATCTAATGATTCCTTAATAGAAACTGAGTTAGGGAGGATAGTACGGGATTCTTCTGAGATTAATATTTATACATCCATAGACGGTTTAAGGATTAACAAAAATTATCTTATAGAGTCCATAACACATGCATTAGCAAATGAGCGGATAAATGCGCATAAACGAATACGAATCCTTGTCGAAATCAATAGAGACAATCTAGAAATAATTAAAGAATTACTGTATTTAGGAATACAAATTAGACATAGCCAAGATATATCTTCTATCGACTACACTGTCACTAATTCAGATCTTATTATAGCCGTTCAGAGAACAGAAAAAAACGATCCTAGTGATAGTATTTTGTATAGTAATGACCCATCATATTTAGATCATTTCGCAAATGTATTTGAAGAGATGTGGAAGAATAGCAAAGATCCAGAAAGAGTCATAAAATCATTAGAAGAGGAGACCGAATTATCGTTTATAGAAACCATAGATGATCCTGCGGAGTCAGTGAAATTGATTCGTACATTGATATCATCCGCTAAATATGAAATTTTAGGCATTCTTCCCAATTTTAATTCATTTTTGAGACAGGTCGAATCGGGAATGATGGAGTTTATGAAGACTATCTCTCTATCAAAAAAGAATGTAAATATCAGAATCCTTATCGTAGAGGAAACTGATAATGAAATGCAGCACAAGATTTTGACAGTATTTGATAAATTTAATGGAAATATTCCTGGCAGTTCTAACTTTGGTGAAGTCCCGTTGGAATTTCAATTTAAGGATGTCGAAAATTTTAAATTGAAAGTTCTAAACAGCAGGTTATTTACTGAGATAGGATTCTTAATTGTTGATAAGAATAAATCATTGATAATCGAATCAAAAAATATAGCTTCGATTGATATGGTTAAGTCTATTGGACTTTCATCCTATTCAAATAGTCACAGGATTTCTAAATCATATGCGTCTATATTTGAAGCTCTTTGGACTCAATCTGAACTATACGATAAATTAAAAGTACAAGACAGGTTACAGAAAGAATTTATTAATATTGCTGCACATGAACTTAGAAATCCGGTGCAATCATTATTAGGGTATTCCGATATCTTGATGAATACCACGGGTAACATCGAAAGCTATAGTAACTTTATTGTTACTATAAATCAGAGCACAAAGAGGCTTGCACGGTTAATTGATAAAGTATTGGATGTTACCCAACTAGAAAATGAATTGTTGATACTAAATAAAGAGAATTTTAGTTTAGATAAACTTGTAATAGAAATTGTAAGAGAATACAATAATAATATACATCTCTTAAATAAGAATCAGTTAGAAATCCGGTACGATTCCAGACTCAATGATTGCAATAATATTAATTCTGAAAGCAATAGAAATTTTGGATATGTATTTGCTGATAGAACACGAATTATCCAGGTTATCATGAACATCTTAGAGAATGCAGTTGAATTTACAGAAAAGGGGACAATCACTCTGAGGTTAAATGAGAACATGACAACCCATGAGGTTCTATTGACCATAAATGATTCGGGGAGCGGGATAGATCCAGAAATTCTACCTAATCTATTCACAAAGTTTGTATCAAAATCACGCAAAGGAACCGGATTGGGATTGTACATTTCAAAAAAAATAATCGAGGCACACAAGGGCACGATATGGGCTGAAAATTGTTACAATAGAAATAACAAAATTATAGGTTCAAAGTTTACACTGATCATACCGTCAAAAGACAATCAAGAAAAACTAATCATAGGTACATCATTATCAAGAAATTATGGCTAACTAGCAAGAAAATCTGTTGCCTATTGAAACTTTAATGAAGCCAAATCTTTGAAATTTCGCTAGAAAACAAATGAATTAATACTAATTGGAGGACTCCATTTTTTTTCTATTATTATTTGAATAAATTTATTAAAATGAAAGAGAGTGAGTTAGAATTTGGTTGGAATAGAATATCTGTATCTTAAACAGAAATAAGATCTCCTCAAGAATTGGTTAAGTCAGATCATTTCTTAATATAATACGATATCTTGCTTTCCCTGCCTCTAGATGTTCAAGGGCTTCATTAACTTTGGATAATGGGTATTCCTCAACAAGTGGCCCGATCTGATGTCGGCTGCAAAACCCGAGCATACTCAAGATAACCGCAGGACCTCCTGTAGGAGAGCCTCCAATTGACCTTTCGTGAGAAATCAATGGAGACATAGTGGCCCTTACCTGTGGGACCGCACCAACAATGTGTAATCTTCCTCCTGGGGCTAGAGTATTGATATAAGCGTCCCAATCTATCTCAACATTTACCGTTACAATGATCAGATTAAATTTATTTGTCAATGATCTCAGATTATCCAAGTTATTTGAATTTATGAAATGATGTGCACCAAATTCCCGGGCTTCTTTCTCTTTTTTAGGATTAGTAGAGAAAGCTGTAACTTCACAACCCCATGCTTTGAGAAAAAGAAGAGCCATATGGCCAAGCCCTCCTATTCCTACCACTCCTACGCGATCCGTAGCCTTGATCCCATTCTGAACGATGGGGCTAAATACTGTAATACCGCCACAAAAGAGTGGACCTGCTGTTTTAATGTCTAGCTTATCTGGGAGTGGAAAAGCCCATAAGGCTTGACAACGTACCTTGTTTCCAAATCCGCCATGTCTACTTACAATTACATCTTCTCCAGTTAAACATCGGTTATGATAGCCACTCAGACATTGTTCACATGTTTGACATGAACGAGATCTCCATCCCACTCCAACTCGTTGACCTGTTTTTAAATGAGTTACCATTTTTCCAGTGGCTGAAATTTTTCCTATGATTTCATGTCCTGGGACAAATGGATATTTTGTGATTCCCCATTCATTCTTGAGCATGTGTAGATCGCTATAACATATACCACAATATTCAATATCTATGTCGACTTCATCAGGTTTGAGTGGTCCTAATTCATATTCAAAAGGTTCCAATTTTGACCCTGGTTTGGTTGCAGCAAAGGCCTGGACTTTCATGATACTAGTTCGCGTATATCGTATAAATAAATAATCGTTTGTCTATTTGAAACCAGCCAGACGTCAACATAAAAAGTACAATTTAGGAATTTGTATGGTAAAGGTTAGAAGGTACAAGTATAAATGCTGACCTCGTGAGACCTATACTATATCTTAATGATTGTGTAAGTCTAAAACCTGTAAAATCGTTGAAATATTAGAATCTATACAGTGAAAAATAAAGGTGGCGTTATCATACATTTAGATATGTTATCTACAACGGAAAAAAAAATTCTAATGTGAAGACTGTAGGAATTTTGATATTTAACGACGTAGAAGTTTTGGATGTTGCCGGCCCATTCGAAGTTTTTTCGATGACCCGTCTTGATGAAGACAAAAGATATGAAACCACATCACCATTTCGAGTTGTACTATTATCGGAAAAAAAACACCAGTTATTGCAATCGGAGGATTTAAGCTAATTCCGGATTTTACTTTTGATGATTGTCCAAATTTGGATTTATTTGTTATACCTGGCGGGTGGGGCACACGTAGGGAGGTAGATAATCCCGTATTGATCCAAAAGATATCAAAACTATCTGCAAAATCCATTTTAACCGCATCAGTATGTACGGGTTCGAGTCTAATTGGAAAGGCGGGACTTTTGGATGGAAAAAAAGCCACTACGCATTGGAGAGCATACAATTTTCTACGCGAATCTGCACCCAAAGCGCACATACAAGAAAATGTGATTTTTACAATCGATGGGTCTATATTTACTTCTGCAGGGGTGGCTTCAGGCATAAGGTTATCTTTATACCTTGTAAGTCATTTTTTTGGAGCACAGGTCGGCAAAGAGACTGCACGGTTCCTTGAATTTCCATACCCCGAGTAGCCTAAAGAGAAAAGGGTCATTAAAAAATATCCTAAACGAACACCACCGAGGGAATTTTAAATTTTCTAGATGAGGGTCATCAAATAGTCATGATCAATTTTTAAAAAATACCCAGCCGTATTGTTGTGTTATGTACTACGAATGATTTTCATTTAACTATAAAGTTCCGGAATTGCTAACACTGTATTTCATCTATCTTTTCTTATAGGATGAAACAAAGAAACAAAAAATATTATGATTAAATAGCAAATCAACCAAATATAAATAGGAAAATGGAGAGTTCTTGGAGAAAAAGGGATATTGGTATAACAGTAAGAATAATAATTTGCTTAAGTATATTGGCTTTTTTATATATTGTTTTTATCACAGTTTTGGCTTATTTTGGCCTGGGCTTTTTTCCAATAGTTTTAATTTCAGCAGTTTTTATTTTGGGTCAGTGGTTTTTTTCAGATAAAATAGTTCTATGGAGTACTGGAGCAAAAATAGTTACCAAGGAACAATATGGAAGTTTGCACTCTATGGTAGAAAATATAGTCTCTAACAATAATTTGCCCAAACCCAAGATTGCTGTAGTAAACAACAGAATTCCCAATGCGTTTGCCACGGGCAAAGGTCATCGCAGTTCTGTGGTCGCTGTTACTACAGGACTGTTAGAAGTATTGGAGCCAGATGAATTAGAGGGTGTTTTGGCACACGAATTAACACACATAAAAAATCGAGATGTAATGGTAATAACACTCGCTAGTTTGTTTTCAACCATAGCATGGCAAATGATGCAATTCGGATTTTTTGGAGGAATATATGGTGCAGGAAGGGATCGAAATAATGGAAATTCTGCGATAATCATAATTGTTGTTTCATTAATTACATGGATAGTAAGTTTTCTAATAATTAGGGCAATCTCGCGTTACAGGGAATATTCTGCAGATAGGGGTGCTGCCCAAATGACTAGAAAGCCTGCCAGCTTGGCTAATGCATTATTGAAAATTAGTGGAACTATGCACAAAGTGCCACCAAAGGAATTAAAACACATAGAAGGATATAATGCCTTTTTTATTATTCCTGCAATTTCGGGCGACACTCTTACACAACTTTTTTCAACTCATCCACCGATCGAAAAGAGAGTTCAGAAATTGTTAGACATGGAGTCATCTATGCGTCGATATTAATACCACACCAAAAGTCTGTATTAAACTAAAGATGAATTCGAATTTGAACAAGTCTTCAATATATTCATTTGAGCCTGTAGATAAAGTCCTAGGAACTGGACTCGGGATGACTATAATGAAAAAAAAATGATTGATTTATCTTGTTGCCTTTAATTTCCAACCTAGATAAGGTTTATTCGGTCAAACGAATTTAGTATTAAAAATAGGGATGAAGTATTAACTTTTCTAAATTCAGGGGATCATAAATCCACTTTCCCAAATTTGTTTGCCACGTTCTTATACATATCTACTTCCTGTTTTGACAAAGGTCTTATTTTTTTCATGGCATCTTCGAAATGCTTCATATTTATTTTCAAATCCTTTGTTTGTTTCTCTGCCTCCTTGGAATCTGGATATTTTGTTATATGTTCTCTTAATGCCAACATAACTGCTGCAGAAGATAATGAAGCGATATCAGCTCCTGTATATCCATCAGTTTTATCAGCTAAATCTTCAATATTGACATCTTCAGCTAATGGCTTCTTTTTTGTATGAATCTTGATAATTTGAAGCCTGGATTCTCGGTCAGGTGGAGGTACATAGAGGATTCTATCAAATCTCCCTGGTCTCAATAAGGCTGGGTCTATTATATCGGGCCTATTGGTGGCGCCAATTACTACTACATTTGTTAGTATTTCGAGGCCGTCCATCTCGGTCAGAAATTGACTGATTACTCTCTCTGTTACATGCGAATCTCCGTGATCACCCCTAGTTGGAGCTATAGCATCTAGTTCATCAAAGAATATTATACATGGAGCAGCTTGTCTAGCTTTTCTAAATATCTCTCTTACTCCTTTTTCCGATTCTCCTACCCACTTACTAAGTAGTTCTGGCCCCTTAATGCTGATGAAATTTGCTTCACTTTCATTTGCTGTTGCTTTTGCCATTAATGTTTTACCCGTGCCTGGTGGACCGTATAACAAAATTCCTTTTGGAGGGGTGGCATCCGCATAGGTAAAAACTCCCAAGTATTTTAAAGGCCATTCAACAGCTTCTTGAAGTTCTTGTTTTATAGTGGAAAGTCCACCCATATCCTCCCATTTTATATCCGGTACTTCTACAAACACCTCTCTCATGGCAGAGGGTTCTGTTTCCTTAATTACATCCATAAAATCCTGCATTCTAACTATAATCTTTCTTAAAATATCGACTGATATGCTTTCACCAGAGAGATTGATTTCGGGGAGAACCCTTCTGAGTGCCCGCATGGCTGCCTCTTTAGCAAGTGCTTGCAAATCCGCTCCAACAAAACCATGAGAAATATCAGCTAGTCTTTGTAAATCAACATCCTTATCAAGTGGCATTCCCCTTGTGTGTATTGTTAATACCTCCAATCGTCCATCCCTATTGGGAACTCCAATTTCGATTTCCCTATCAAAACGACCTGGTCTTCTTAATGCAGGATCGATGGCATCTACTCTATTTGTAGCACCTATTACAACTACTTTACCCCGTGATTTCATCCCATCCATTACAGATAACAGTTGAGCCACAATCCGCCTTTCAACCTCTCCTGTTACTTCTTCTCGTTTTGGTGCTATTGAGTCAATTTCGTCGATAAATATTATAGAAGGCGCATTCTTCTCAGCCTCTTGAAATACATTGCGGAGCCTTTCTTCTGATTCTCCGTGGTACTTGCTCATTATTTCTGGTCCTCCAATTGTAAAGAAATTGGAATTTGTTTCGTTTGCAACTGCTTTTGCCAATAATGTCTTCCCTGTTCCTGGTGGACCGTGTAACAACACCCCCTTTGGTGCTTCTACACCTAATCTCTTAAACAATTCTGGATGTCTTAGAGGGAGCTCTATCATTTCTCTAACCCTTGCTACCGCGTCCCCTAATCCGCCTATATCCTCATAAGTAATTGATGAAGCCGTACCCTCTTTGGAGATCTGAACGGCCTTTGAAGACTCTTCCGACACTAGTATATCCGTTGTATCACTAATTATGACTGGACCTGAGGGGGTGTGTGGAGATCACAACCAAGTCTATTCTTCTACCCATTACATTGATAGGGACTGTATCGCCTTTAGTCATCAAAGTTCCATTTAGGTATTCTGCAAGATATTCTTCCGCACCCATTATTCGCAAGGGTTCAGTAGGAGCAAATGTGATGTCTTTTGCGATTTTTGATTCTACCACTTTGATTTCAACTAAGTCATTGATACCAACATCCAACCTACTTCGTATGAACCCGTCCATACGGATCAACCCCTTACCTCTGTCACTCTCCTTGGCTGGCCAGCTTAAAACGGTAGTCTTTCTACCAATTGATGATAATTCTAACGCATCACCGCTAACAATATTCATTGCATCTGCAACATCGGGATCTACCCGAGCTATTTTTCGTCCAACATCTCTTTGTTCTGCTTCCGCTACCTTCAAAGTTGCAGTTTTTGACGACTTTGTGCCGTCAACATTTGATGCCATAACCCGTAGTGGTGCAGCATATATTTTAAGGTAATATTAATAAAGTGAATAATTTTTGACCTACAAACATTATTAAATGCACAGAATGGCAGATTCAATTTGTTCATCCGAGCCATTAATTGTTAGGAAATGAAGCGTAATTGGAATTAAATAAAATAATTTAATATAAATCTCATAAAAGACTAAATCATGTGTATCTCGTTGGATGTTCGTGTTTGAGAAAATAAGGTCAAACATTCTACTAACATATTTTGACACCTATTATAGTACCACGCAACTGAACCGTACTGAATGGAAACCTGCACTAGCAGATCCTTGTAGAAAAGAATAAGTAATAGCTGCCTTTAGGTAACCTGTATTGTTGAAAAAAATCGTTACAATCCCTATATTCCTATTTCTTCTTTCATTTCTCCTTTCTTTTCCAATGGTCTTGGGACAAACAAATGTAACAAAAACCACCTTTCAAGATCCACATACAGGAATTACTTTTCAATATCCATCAGATTGGAAGGTAACTACTAAAGAATATGTTGACGCAATACTTGGAGATAAGGATAGCATGGATACTGGGTTGAATCAAGATCCCAAACTTGTTGATCCTATAGTTTTATTACTCCCAGAATCCATGGATGGATCTTCATTCTTAATATTATCTGAATTACTTCCTTTCCCTGTGCCCCTTGAAAAATATACTGAATTAACAAGGAATTCATTAGTGGCAGATCCTACAATCAAATTATCAAATAATCTTCCAGTTTCGCTCGGTAATATGAGCGGGTTAAAATATAATGTTTCATCTACAAGCGATCCATACTCACAAACACAAATTTTGTTTGTTGATGATTCAAATGCGTTTGTAGTAGGCTATACAGTTGGGGAAACAGAACAATCAAAAACTATTATGGATATTAACTCTATGATTGGTTCCTTAAGAATTGACTAACAATATCTGTTCTACTTCCTTTGTTTATCTCAGGAAATTAATTATAAATAATTGATTCGTGTTGCATAATTACACTACTCTTCCAGAATTGAACATGAGAATGCTTCAGCATTTCAAAGATATTAGAGCAAGGATTCTTTTGTGTCACTCTATGATTTATTCCATTATTGACAATTCTGAAATATAAAACATGCAAAAAATTTTGATCATGGCTGATGATCCAATAAGGACTAAATTGGAAGAAAAATTAAGACGCCGGTTTGATGTGGAATCTGTTGCTCCTCCTTTAAATGGCATATGTGAAATCAAAATCCGTCTCCGTGGAAATTGGATCACACTCTGTAGATTTTCATCAAATGAAAACTTCCGCGATATAATAACGATGTTTAACGTAAATTATAATTTAAGATCTCGAACAACAAAATCAATGTCATAGAAATAATAACGAATCTTATTCTTATTCATTATTTTTTCTTATTTATGACGATCTGATCTTATCCTTTTATTTACCTAATATGAAAGAGCCGTGGTATCTTGTTAATAATCAAAATAAAAGAAAATGGAAAAAACTAGGATGCACTTAACTCGGGGCTCTATCGGATCCATTGGTAATAAAAAGGACAAAAATATGCAACTACTAGTTATCTATCCCGATCATCGATCTTAATGATCTTACAATATTTACAATAGTATTCATTCTTTTTTATCATCTCCATTTTTCTTTTGCAGCGGTCACATCTTGACATTTGTTCTTTTATTATACGTTGTTGAATCCTTTTCAAAACAAAGGGAATGATAAAACCAATCATTATGTATCCTACGACGCGTGATAATAAACCCCTTCTACGACTGTCAGAGTTTCCGTATTTTGCCATAATTCAATATCAGGTATATGGGTAATGGTATTGAATAACCTTTTGTTTCAAACAAAAGGTTAAAAGACAGTTTGAATAATATATGAACTTAATTAATACCGCCTCTTCATCAATTCATAATTCAATCTCATAAATGACGATTGTATTTACAGGCTAAATTATAGAATATCCATTCTGAATTATTTAATGATGAATTGGAGAATTAAATGGTCATCCCTAAAGATATGTGATAATAAACTTTCTTAAAGGGGATTCGATGTAGATTGTAATTATTGTAACTTGTTCCTTTATGCAGAGATGCTATGATTGTTTAAATCTGTTTCCAATATCTTAGTATCCTATTGATTGTATTAATGTGATTAAAACTAAGAATCTTGAGATTGTCTGTTCGTGGAAGAAATTAGGTATGATTGGTGCTCAAATGGAGAATTCTAAGGTAAAGGTCACTTATAAAGGATTTATTAGGCCTAAAATATTACTTGACTTTCATTCACTTTTATACTATAAAAAATTCTGTCCAATTCTCTTAATTTCTCTAGTCATCCTTTCTAACAGATTGGTATCTGGTCTAGAATGTTAAATGGATTGTTATCAAAAGAATTAGTTAAATCTCTAATACCATATTATAGCAAAGTCGTTATCATGATCAATATTTGTTTGCTACCTTCATGAGTACAACCGTTCCGGTTATTTTCAATCTTCATTTTCTATTTGCAATTCTTATCAAACCAGTTGATAATAGTGACTAGACCTGTAAAGCAATTAAGTATGTATATATAAAATTGAATAAGATATATTATTTAGAAAAACTGGTTGGATGACGCTAATTACTATGAGGTTCTGGAGATATCAAGATATGCCAATCAGCGGGAGATCAAAAGTGCGTTTAGACGACTTGCAAGGAAATATCATCCAGATAGGAATTCAACAGTTTCTGATGATATCATGAAGAGTATAAATATCGCATTCGAAATCCTATCCGATCCGGGTAAAAGACAACAATACGATGGAACTCTTGGTGGAGAGCGTCCCAGAAAATTAGACCGATCTGATCAAAATCGTGAAAGTAATTCAACTTCTGTTCGAAATCATTGGCAAGTAAATACTATCTCAGATGACTTGGGCAGTCAGACTGTAAGTTACGATAATGAGGACGATGTTGATTTTCAAAATAGATTAAATGCTGAACATGAGGCTGCATCGCTTGGAAAGGATAATACATTATTAGAAAGTCGATACCGTATAATTGTCGAGCCATCCCTGTGCTTAGCTTTCGGAAGTTGTGAAACACTTGCTCCAAAGGTTTTTGTTGTTGAGAAGAACAGACGAATAAATCCAAAAGCGATAGTAATTTCAGAAACAGCTGAAGATTTTGAAACTATACTTGATGCAGCCAAGACTTGTCCTACTAAGGCTATTATTATCATTGATAGGTATACGGGAGAACGTATTTTTCCATAGTTTCTACTAAATGAACCTCCAGTTATTTTAAGTGACCTTTCTTTGCAGATGGTCTGTGATTAAAGGATAATAATCGTTCCAGTAAAATCTCATTTAGACATGACGATGGATTTCAACACAGAGGGCCACTACTCGTGATGATTCCATGTGATTGTTGTTTTCCATATGATAATCCCCATTCATAACCACCATTGGACTTTGCTTTTTTTGTAAGTATCCTTTAATGTGCCTCGGATAGAGCTCCAAGTCAATCAATACTATTGTTGTTCTATTTCTAATAATTAGTGAAACTGAATTAATTCCATCTCCTGACGCGAATAAACTTGATAAAATTATTTATCCTATAAAGTATTATGGTTGTTGAGGGAGAAGTTTTTTGAATGATACTACTATGACAGGGAGAATTACTGCTGAATCTGATGATCGAGACTTTATGCAAATAAGATATACTGATCTTATAGGCAAGTTTCTCGCAAAATACATTCAAATCGATAAAGAGTTAATTCAGGATGTTTTTAGAAAAGGGATAGGATTGGATGGTTCT
>Ga0183260_10000372_pt1 | contig 37562 bp, 26 predicted proteins | sample AntDrymUQ4972206_2_FD_129768 | JGI IMG/M metagenome (GOLD analysis project Ga0183260, IMG submission 129768) | Polar desert sand microbial communities from Dry Valleys, Antarctica - metaG UQ497 (22.06) (version 2) (version 2) | ecosystem: Environmental > Terrestrial > Soil > Desert | place... | reverse complement strand
CTCGCGTACGGCCTATTCTGCAAATTAATTCGCCTTGAGGTTCTCAGAAGCGAACGCACGCGCGTCAAATTTGCTGGAAAGGATCAGCCTTTGAGCGACTCAACGTGTTTTCACACAGCCTCGGTCGTTCACCGCCCGCTAGCCGGCGGGTGCAGCGGCGAGCGTCACCAGGAGTTGCGTGCGCAGCTGCGCGATCGGTCGCAAACCGGTTATGAGCGAAGGGTCGTCGGACCTGGATCACTCGACTCCGACTTGCTGCGCTACTCAAAGGTGGGGGACGTCGGTGATTCTCACGTGCGGTTTCGAGTAATGTGGATTGCGCGATGCGCCAATGTCGCCTGTCGGCTCTCGTTCGTCCATCTGGCCAGCGCTCAATTCAACCGAGGGATGCCATGCGAAAACTCATCGAGAGTTCTGCTGCGCGATGGACCGCCGGCGTCGCGCGAATGTTGTCCGCCGTCGTCTTCGCGCTGCTCTTGCTGCCGGGCCTGCCCGCGTCCGCGCGCGGACCTGATCCCCGCGCCGCTGCGCTGATCGCCGAATTGGGGTTGAAGGAAGGCCCGGTGCCATCGCGCGACTTGCCGGGGTGGCGGGCGCCGCGCCGGATCGTGGTTGCCACTGACGACGTTGAACGCCTGCAGCAGTTGCAGTCGGTGGTGCCGGGCGTCGAATTGCTGGCGGCTGCCGAGGGCGACGCGCGCGCCACGCAATTGGCCGAGGCCCAGGTCGTGGTCGGCCTGTGCGATGCGGAGACGCTGACGGCGGCGAAGTCGCTGCACTGGATCCAGGCCTGGTGGGTCGGCGTGGAGTCCTGCGTCGCGGTGCCGGGACTCGCCAAGCGCGGCATCGTGCTGACCAACATGCAACGCACCAGCGGCGTACCGATCGCCGAGCACGCGATCGCGATGATGATGGCGCTGACGCGCGGTTTGCCGCTGTTCGGCCGGCACCAGCAAGGCGGACACTGGCTGCGCGACGCGACCGACACCGGGCGCATGCGCGAAATCAGCGGGCGCACGATGCTGGTGGTCGGCCTCGGCGGCATCGGCACCGAGGTCGCGCGCCGCGCGCACGGGCTCGGCATGCGCGTGATCGCGACACGCAACAGCAGCCGGGACGGACCCGCGTTCGTCGCGAAGGTGGGGCTGCCCGGCGAACTGCTCGCACTCGCAGCTCAGGCGGACATCGTGGTGAACGCCACGCCATTGACGCCGGAGACCACCGGCATCTTCAACCGGGCGTTCTTTGCCGCGATGAAGCCGGGCGGCTACTTCATCAACATCGCGCGTGGCCGCAGCGTAGTCACCGATGACCTGGTCGCGGCGTTGCGCAGCGATCGGCTGGCAGGCGCGGGCCTCGACGTCACCGAGCCGGAGCCGCTGCCCGACGGTCACGCCCTGTGGGCGATGGACAACGTCATCGTCACCCCGCACGTGGCCGCAAGTTCCGACGTACAGGACGAGCGGTACTGGATCCTCGTCGCCGAGAACCTGCGGCGTTACGTTGCGGGAGAGCGGCTGCTCAACGTGGTGGACATCAAACGCGGCTATTGACCCTCGACCTCCCGCATGAGCGCGATGCAGCCACGATGATGCAGACGTCGGTCCCTGCCAACCCGCGTCCCAGCGTGTGGCAGGTGCTGGCCGGCGTGCGCCGCGAGGAGCGCACCGTGCTGGCGCTGTCGGCGCTGTATTTCTTCCTGGTGATGGCGAGCTATTTCATCCTGCGCCCGATCCGCGACCAGATGGGTCTGGCCGGCGGCGTCGAAAACCTGCCGTGGCTATTCACCGGCACGTTGCTGGCGATGCTCGTAGTCAATCCGTTGTTCTCCGCGCTGGTGTCGCGCTGGCCACGCCGGCGTTTCGTGGCGTGGAGCTATCGCGCACTGATGTTCTGCCTGCTCGGTTTCTATGTCGCGCTGGTCGCCTCGCCGGAGTCGCGCGGGATCTGGATCGGGCGCGCGTTCTTCGTCTGGGTCAGCGTGTTCAACCTGTTCGCGGTGTCGCTGTTCTGGGCGGTGATGGCCGATGTGTTCAAGAGCGAAGCCTCGCGCCGCCTGTACGGCGTCATCGCTGCGGGCGGAACGCTGGGCGCTCTGGTCGGCGGTTTGCTAACCGCCAGCTTGGTCGCTGGCATCGGCGCACCCGCGCTGCTGCTGGTTTCGCTCGCGATGCTGGAACTGGCGCTGTGGTGCATGTTCGCGATCGACCGCCGCGTCAAGCGTGACGCGTTTGAGTTGCAGGCCCCTGGCGATGAAATCATCGGCGGCAGTGCCAGCGACGGGTTTCGTCTCGCCTTGCGCTCGCCCTACTTGCTCGGCATGTGCGGCTACATGCTGCTGTACACGATTGGATCGACCTTCCTGTATTTTTTGCAGGCGCAGATCGTGGACGCAAGCATCGACGGACGCGCGGCGCAGACCGCGTACTTCGCGCATGTCGATATCTGGGTCAATGCCTTGACCCTGGTGCTGCAGTTGTTCCTGACCGGCCGGTTGATGGCGCGGCTCGGCGTGGGACTAACGCTCGCCGCGTTGCCTCTGATCAGCATCATCGGCTTCCTGGGCCTGGGCCTCATGCCCGTGCTTGCCGCCGTCGTGGTGTTCACGGTGGCGCGCCGCGTGACCAACTTCGCGTTCTCGCGGCCGGCGCGCGAGGCGCTGTTCGTGCCCTTGAGTCGCGGCGAGAAATACAAGGCGAAGAACCTCATCGACACCGTGGTCTACCGCATCGGCGACCAGCTCGGCGCGTGGACCAACGGTCTGCTGATCTGGCTCGGTTTCGGCATTGGCGGAATCGCGCTCACCGCAGTTCCATTGGCGGCATTATGGCTGGGACTGTCGCTGTGGCTGGGGCGGCGGTATCGCGGGATGCAGGCAGGCGCGCGATGACAATCATCGGACGAGGCCGTGGCTTTTTCTGAAGAGAAAGGGGCTTGCAATGGGTATCCTGGCGTCATTCGTAGTGGCTGCCGCCGCCTTGGCCGGGTGCGGGCAATCCCAAGATCACGGGCGCAAGGAAGCGCTCAACGAGATTCCCGCGACTGCAACGTTCGACGGTGCGGATTATGTCGACCGAGCGGGAAAGGTTGCTCACGGCAAGCGACTCGCAACGCTGTTCGGCTGCAACGCATGCCACGGCACGGACTACGCTGGTCTTAATTTCGGCGAGATGATCCCAGTCCTTTTGGCTACACGATTCGACTCAGGTCAGGAGAATGACGCTTGCTTACCTCCGTCCCCTTTAATCGCCCTTTGATCCGCTTTGATCCCTGCCAATGAAAATCCTCTTTCCCCTGCTTCTCCTCGCGTGTGCGCTGCTGGGTTTCGGCGCCGACGCCGTCGGGGCGCCGGCGGACAAGGTGGAGGCCGCAATCGTGCAGCACGTGCAGCGCGACCACGAACGGTCGCTCGCACTGCTGAAGGAAACCGTCGACATCAACAGCGGCACGATGAATTTCGCCGGGGTGCGGCGGGTCGGCGCGGTGTTCGAGCGCGAGTTCAAGGCGCTGGGCTTCACCACGCAATGGATCGACGGCGCCGGCTTCCATCGCGCCGGCCATCTGGTGGCGAGCCGCGGCAAGCGCGGACCGCGCATCCTGCTGATCGGCCACCTCGACACCGTGTTCGCCGAGGACAGCCCGTTCCAGTCGCTGCAGCTGTCCGGACCGCGCGCGGGCAGCGGGCCGGGCAGCACCGACATGAAAGGCGGCAACGTGATCATGGTGCACGCTTTGCGGGCGTTGCGCGCCAGCGGCCAGCTCGACCGCATCCGCGTGCGCGTGGTGCTGATGGGCGATGAGGAGAATCGCGGCGATCCGGTACCGCTGGCCAACCGGGCGCTGCTGACGGCCGGCGATTGGGCCGACATCGCGCTGGGTTTCGAGGACGGCGATGGCGATCCGAAGACCGCCGCCGTGTCCCGCCGCGGCTCCAGCGACTGGCGACTGGAGGTCACCGGCAAGCCCGCGCACTCCTCGCAGATCTTTCAGCCCGACGTGGGCGACGGCGCGATCTTCGAGGCCGCGCGGGTCATGGACGGATTCCGCCAGGCGCTCTCAGGCGTGCCCAATCTCACCTTCAGCCCGGGCGTGATCGTCGGCGGCACCGATACCGCGCTGGACCCCGACAGCTCGCGGGGCACGGCGTTCGGCAAGGGCAACGTCATCGCGCGGAGCGTCCGGGTCGAAGGTGACCTGCGCGCGATCTCGCCCGCGCAGCTGGCAATGGCTCGCACGACCATGCTCGGGATCGTCGGCCGGCACCTGCCGCACACCGATGCCACGCTGGTGTTCGAGGACCGCTACCCGCCGATGGCGCCGACCGAAGGCAATGCCCGGCTGCTGGCCAGCTATGACGCGGTCAGCCGCGACCTCGGCTTCGGCCCCGTGACCGCGATCAACCCGCGTAAAGCCGGCGCGGCCGACATCAGCTTCGTGGCCGACCGGGTGGACATGGCCCTCGACGGTATCGGCCTGATGGGCTCCGGCGGCCACACGGTGGACGAGGTCGCCGACCTCGGCACGCTCGACTCGCAGACCGCGCGGGCCGCGGTATTGATGTACCGGCTGGGCAAGTAGCGAAACCGGCCCGGCAGAATAAAGGGGACGGAGTACAACTTTCGGCCCGAACAGGGCGGAAGCTTTACCATGACACCTGTTTCGCAATCCACGCGAAGGGCGGCACCGCCGCATGCCCGCTGGTCGGAAGCATGCCTGAAGAGAACATCGTCTCAACGCAGAGGTGAACTCATGACAAGGGCACTAATTCTCTTTGTGGTCGTCGCTCTAGGAGGCCTCCTCGCACCCGTGGCGGCCAAGGACAAGCCGGTCGTGGCCATGATCGGTACGGGCACTCTGGCAGGCACGTTCGGCCCGGCGATCGGCCGCGCTGGGTATCGGGTGGTCTATGGCAGCCGTGACCCCGCGCGGGATTCGGTGCGCGCGCTCGTCGAGAAGACGGGGTCGAAAGCCTCGGCGGCCAGTCAGCGCGAGGCAACCACGGATGCGCAGATCGTTGTCCTCGCGGTTCCAAGGAAGGTGCTGGATGAGGTAACCGACAACCTCGGCGAGCTGGACGGCAAGATCGTCGTGGACGTGAGTGGCGGGCTGAAGCGGGTGGCGGCGGACGGGTATCTGGAACTCGTCCCCGGCAAGACGAGCAGCGAGCGGATCCAGTCTCGGCACCCGACTGCGCGTGTGGTGAGAATCAACTTGCCCTTGATGGTTTTCTTCGTGGACCCGCTGCTGGTCGGCACGCGGCCCACCATCCTGATCGCCGGCAACGACCCCCGCGCTCGCGAGGCGGTGGCTCAACTGATCTTCGACCTCGGATTGGATCCGTGGGACGCGGGGCCGCTTCGCTTCTCCCAGGTGTTCGATGCCATGAACACGATGGCACTGGTGCCGGCGCAACAAGGCCGAATCGAGGGCTACGAGCTGAGGCTGATGCCCAGTGCTCCTCTATCGTGCTTCACGGACATGTCCGAGCTGTTCGGATTCGGCCGTCCCAAAGAGCTGGACAGCCTCCGCCCGTTCCCCCGGCGTGACAAGCCGATCCCCTGCGATGAATGGCGACGACGCCTCGGATGGTGAGTGCTGGCCATGACATGACCGCGATCGTGGACACCCACAATCCAGGAATCTCTGCAGCCACCGAAGCGCCGTTTTCTGAATCTCACCGGGCCGCCTCACACTCAGAGGGGCCCCATTGGCTACCCCCGCTCCCTGCTGGGCGACGACACGACCCCTGGCGTCGACCACTGCATATCGCGCTGCGTCCAGCGCGCGTTCCTGTGCGGGGAGGATGCAATGACCGGCCGCAACTTCGAGCATCGCAAGCCGTGGCTCAAGGATCGATTGCTGGCGCTGGCGGAGTTAGCTGCCCCATCCGTTTGAACAGTTCTACCCGCTCCGATAAGGGGATTCCCTGCCAGTGGGTCATGCAGCCATGGGCAATGGCTGCTGCTTGAAGTAGACCTCATCGGGTCCGGCTAACAATGAGAAAAGGGGACAGAAAAGGGGACGGAGGGGATTAAATTGCGCGCTAGTGCCCTGCGACATTTTTGGACAGAGCATGCGAGCAACCGTTAGCGGGAAGAGCCAAAGCAACGCGGAGATGAGGCAGATCGCGCGAGTTAATCCCCTCCGTCCCCTTTTTTCCTGATCGACGAGCACGGCGCATGTGCGACAGCCGGTCAGTGGTTCGACTCGGTAAGCGGGTGCGCGGTGAGTTCCAGGTCAAGCGCGCGCGCGACGGCTTCAGGTGAGCCGCTGCGGCGCGCGAGGCGCAGGTACACGACAGGCACGACGAAAAGGCTCAGCAGGGTCGAGAGCATGAGGCCGAACACCACCGTGACGCCGATCGCCTGCCGGCTCGCCGCGCCGGCGCCACTCGCGAACAGCAGCGGCAACGCGCCGACCATGGTCGCGATGGACGTCATCAGGATCGGCCGGAGCCGCGTGGTCGCCGATTCGAGGATCGCGGCGCGAATGTCGCGGCCGGCATCGCGCAGCTGGTTCGCGAACTCGACGATCAGGATGCCGTTCTTGGCGGCGAGGCCGACCAGCATCACCACGCCGATCTGGCTGTAGATGTTGAGGCTCTCGCCATACACGGCGAGTCCGAGCAGGGCGCCGAGCACCGCGAGCGGCACGCTCAACATGATGGTCAGCGGATGCACGAAGCTCTCGAACTGCGCGGCCAGCACCAGGAACACGACGAGTAGCGCGAGCACCATGGTGAACACCACCGAGGAGCCGGTCTTGAGGTATTCGCGTGCCTCGCCTTTCCAGTCGATGGGATTGGACGTGCCCGGCATTTCCGCGCGCGCCACGTCTTCGAGCCACGTGATCGCCTCGCCGAGGGAATAGCCCGGCGCGAGGTTGGCCGACACGGTGATCGCGCGCTGCCGGTTGAAGCGGTTGAGCGAGCCCGGTTCGGCGAGTTCGGTGAAGCTGACAAGATTCGACAACGCCACCAGCTCGCCGCTGGTCTGCGAGCGCACGCGCAGTGATGTGAGGTCGACGGGATCGCGCCGATCGTCGCGCTGCGCCTGCAGCAGCACGTCGTACTCCTCGCCTTCGCGCTGGAACGTGGTCACGCGCCGGCCGGCCATGAGCGTGTCGAGTGCGGCGCCGATCTCCTCGACGCTGACGCCAAGTTGCGCGGCACGCGCGCGATCGACTTCCACGCGCATTTGCGGACGCGTGTCCTTGTAATCCGAATCCGGCGACACGAGCTTCGGGTTCTCCTCCATGCGGAGCAGCACGCGATCGCGCCACGCCGTCAGGTCTTCGTACGTCGGTCCCTGCAGGACCAGTTGCACCGGCGGACCGAACGAACGCACCAGACCGCTGCGTGCCTGCGCCGAAGCGCGCACGCCCGGGATCCCCGCGAGCAGGGCGTTCGCGCGCTGGGCGACCTCGTCGGTGGACTCGGCACGATCGGCCCACTGCTTGAGCAGCAGCGTCGCCTGGCCGGTGTGCATCTCCTCGCTGCTCGCGCCGCCCATGCCTCGTGGCGTGCGGATGTTCATGCGGGCCACGGGCCGGTCCTCGCCGGAGCCGTCGTCGACGAGGGTCATCAATCGCTTCTCGACTTCGGCCATGCGCGGCAGCATGTAACTGAAGCCGGCCCCCTCTGGACCCTGCACCTGCACGAACAGCGCGCCGCGATCTTCCGAGGGCGTCAGCTCCTTCGGCAAGGTCCACACCAGCAAGCCCACCACGCCGAGCGCGACTAACATCACGATGACAACCACCCACGGATGCCCCAGTGCATGTCCGAGCGCGCGGCCGTAGCGCGCGGACAGCGCGTTCATCGCATTGTCGACGCGCCGCGACAGTCCGCGCTCGGCGTCATGCGGCACCAGCAGCTTGGAGCACATCATCGGACTCAAGGTGAGAGCGACGAACGCCGAAATCGCGACCGCGGAGGCGATCGCCACCGACAACTCGCGGAACAGGCGCCCAAGATTTCCCTGCATGAACGCGATGGGAAGAAATACCGCCACCAGCACCGCGGTGGTCGCGATCACCGCGAACGCGACCTGACGTGCGCCACGGTATGCCGCGACCAGTCGTGGCTCGCCAAGATCGACACGGCGCTGGCAGTTCTCGAGCACCACGATGGCGTCGTCGACCACGAGTCCAATCGAGAGCACCAACGCCAGCAAGGTCAGGAGATTGATCGAAAACCCGAACGCCGCGAGTGCGATGCACGCACCCAGAATGCACACGGGCAAAGTCACGGCCGGGGTCAGCGCCGCCCGCCAGCTGCCTATGAACCACCAGATGACGAGCACGACAAAGATCGTTGCTTCGGCCAGGGTCTTGTAGACCTCAGTCAGCGCGGCGTCGATGAAGATCGTGGTGTCGAAGGCGACGAGCAGCCGCACGCCTTTCGGCACGGTCTTGTTGATCGCGTCCATCTCGGCGCGCGCGGCCTTGGCGACGTCGAGCGAATTCGACGTCGAGGTCTTGACCAGGCCAAGTCCCAGCTGGCGTGAACCATTGCCACGGAACTGGCTGCGGACTTCGGCGGAGGCAAGCTCGACGTCCGCGACCTCGGCCAGTGTCACGACCCGGCCGTCGCGTTGCGCGATCGGCAAGGTCTCGAAATCGGTCTCGCCGCGGTAGCTGCGGCTGAGGCGCAGGATGAAGTCGCGCTCTGCCGACTCGAGTCGGCCCGCCGGCAATTCCACGTTCTCGCGGCGCAGCGCTGCCGCGACATCGGCGACCGTCAATCCGCGCGCCGCCAGCTCGTCGCGTTTGAGCCAGATGCGCATCGCGTAGCGCTGGCCGCCACCGACGATGACGTTCGCGACGCCGTCGATCGACGACAACCGGTCCACGATCTGGCGCTCGGCGAAGTCGGTGAGCGCCAGCGGATCCATCGCGGGCGCTTCGAGGTTGAGCCACATCACGACCTCGGCGTCGGCGTCGGCCTTTTCTACCGTTGGCGCCAGCGCGGCCTCGGGCAAGCCGCCGACGTTGCGCGACACCGCGTCGCGCACGTCGTTGGCGGCGCTCTCGATGTCGCGATCGAGCGTGAACTCGATATTGATGTTGGAGCGGCCGTTCTGGCTCGACGATTGCAGCAGCGCGATGCCCTCGATGCCGGCGATTGCATCTTCGAGTGGCTGCGTGATGCGCGCCTCGATCACGCTGGCGTTGGCGCCGGGATAGCTGGTCTGTACGGAGACGACTGGCGGATCGATGCTCGGGATCTCGCGCAGCGGCAACCGCGTGAACGCGAGCGCGCCGACCACCACGATGATGAGGCTGGCCACCACGGCCAGCACAGGCCGCTTGACCGCGAGGTCCGACAGGATCATCGCGCGGCGCCGTTAGCCCCTCCCCCTCCGGGGGAGGGGTTGGGGAGAGGGTTCGAGTTCGCGGAGGGTTGCATAGCTAACCCATAGATCCGGCAAGATCGCACCCTCTCCCTCGGTCCCTCTCCCGGAGGGAGAGGGATGAAGTGCCGGACCGCGCGACATCGGTTACTGCGCACGATCGTGCTTCGGCCGCGAAGCGGTGGGGGAAGGATTGAGGGCGACGGGCTTGCCCTGCATGTCCACCTCGGCAATGCGCGCGCCGTCGCGCAGCTTCACGAGGCCATCGGTGACGACGCGCTCGCCCGCGTCGAGACCTTGCACGATCTCGACGATGCCGCGTCGGCGCGAACCCACCGTCACCTGGCGTTCGTTGGCGACACCCGCGGCGCTGGCGACCATCACGTACTGCGTGGTTCCGCGTGCCTGGATCGCGATCTCCGGGACCACCACGGCTTGGCGCGGCTGCGCGATCAGATCAACCGACAGCAGCATGCCGGGACGAAGGGTTGCGTCGGAGTTGTCGAGCTTCGCGCGCACCGTCGCGGTGCGCGATAGCGGATCGATGCGGCTGTCGATGGTGCCGACCACGCCAGCGAATTTCCGGTCCGGAAACGCCGCACTGGTGGCGACGAGCGCCTGTCCCTGCGCCACGCGGCCCATGTCGCGCTCGGGCACGGCGAGGTCGAGCTTGATGCTCGACACATCGTCGAGCGTCACGATCGGATCGCCGGGCGACAGCACGGTGCCCGCGCTGATCTGCCGCAACCCGAGCACGCCGGCGAAGGGTGCCTTGATGACGCGATCGCCGAGTCGCGCGTTGGCGGAGGCAACACGCGCTCGTGCGGTAGCGCGCGCGGCGCGCGGTGCATCGAGCTCTGCACGTGGCACGATGCCCCGCTGCGCAAGCGGTTCGAGTCGTGCGATCTGCCGTTCGGCCTCGGCGAGCGCGACCTGCGCCTCGGCGATGCCAGCGCTCTCCTCGCTACGCGCCAGTTCGACCAGCACCTGGCCCTTCGAGACCTGCTCGCCGTCGTCGAACGCCACCCGTGTGACACGCTCGGTGGCGCTCGCCGTCAGCGTCAATGATTCGTTCGCCTGCGCGGTGCCAGTCACGGGCAAGACATCGCCCCACGCTTGCGTCGTCGCCGCGACCAGCACCACCCCGATCGAACGGTTCGGATCCCCGCCGCGATTTTGTGGCCGCCCCGAGTCCTCGGATTTGCCACAAGCCGCCACAAGCGATACGAGGGCAAGCAAAAATACGCGCAGTCCGCAGACGGCCGCATGGGAAGTGCGCGGTCGTGCCATTGCGGGCCTCATGGGGCGTCCTCGTGCAGGGAGTGCGAACCGTCGCAGTACGGGGGATTGTCGGTGCGCAGGCAAGAACAGAGCCATACGGTACGAGCACACTCGACCGCGAACTCGATCGAGCGTTCGGTGCAGGTGGCGTCGCGCGAGTCACACCAGGGTCGCGATGCGCTGCGCCCGCAGCCACACCAAGTCCGGCGATCACCCGGCAGGAGATCGACGACGTGCGGCACGGCGCGGCAATTCGGCGCAGGGGGATTGGTTTCAGGCATTTTGTACTCTTGCGTGCCGCAGGCGAAGCAAAGATGAATGTGGCGGACCTTGCGCGCGGCGCTTCGCGGCCGCGACGAAAAGGGGAATCAGTCCGACGAATTCGCCGCCGTGCCATCCATGCGCGACTCGAGCTTCTGCATCGCCCCGAGCACGAGTACCGCAAGGAGCGCGGCCGGGAGCGCGACCGCGTACTGTCCGAGACCTGCGATCACGCCGCGGTCATCCAAAGCCCTGCCGCCGTCTCTGCGGTGATCGCCTCCCACACGCGATCGGCCCGTGGAGCGCCTCAGCGCCACTGCCCGAGCGCGGCGAGTCCGTTGTCGCGCGCACGCGCGGCAACCGTACGCTGCGCTTCGGCGTAGTTGCTGTGCATGTCGCGGGCCCACAGCGTGAGCGCGGCGGTCTGCATCGCGCGGCCGTACGAAAACGAGACGGTCCACGGCAGGTTCTCGGCCTGGTTGATCGCGTTCAAATTTGCGGTGGCGCTCTCGTCGCTCTGCCCGCCCGAGAGAAACACGATGCCAGGAATCGTTGCGGGCACCGTCGCGCGCAGGCAGCGCACCGTGTACTCGGCGACATCCTCGCTGTCTGCCTGATCCGCGCAGTCCTTGCCGGCGATGACCATGCTGGCCTTGAGGATGGTGCCCTCGAGCATCACGCCGTGCTCGTAGAGCGCGGCGAACAGCGAACGCAGCACCGCCTCGGTCACGTCGTAGCAGGTGTCGATGTCGTGATCGCCGTCCATCAATACCTCGGGCTCCACCATCGGCACGATGCCGGCTTCCTGGCACAACGCGGCGTAGCGCGCGAGGGCATGCGCGTTGGCTTCCATGCAGGTGGCGGTGGGCGCGTCTTCGCCGATGTTGATCACGGCACGCCACTTGGCGAAGCGCGCGCCCAGCTCACCGTATTCGCGCAGGCGATCGCGCAGGCCGTCGAGGCCTTCGGTCACCATCTCGCCCGGGAAGCCGGCCAGCGCATGCGCCCCCTTGTCGACCTTGATGCCGGGCAGGATGCCGGCGGCGGCCATCACGTCGGTGAAGCGGCGCCCGTCGCGCGTCGACTGCCGCAGCGTCTCGTCGTACAGGATCGCGCCGGAAATGTGATCGGAAAGATCCGGCGCCGTGAGCAGCATCTCGCGATAGGCGCGCCGATTGGCTTCGGTGCATTCGATGCCCACGGATTCGAAACGCTTCTGGATAGTGCCGGTCGACTCGTCGATGGCAATGATGCCCTTGCCCGGCGCGACCATCGCCTGCGCGGTGTCGACCAATTGTTCGATGCTCATTGCCACTCCGGCGTGCGTCGTGCGGCCGACGATTATAGCCGCCGCCCCGCATTGGGCGGATAGCGCCCCAAGGCCAACAGGTTCGTCGACCACCTGTAGGAGCGACCCCAGTCGCGACCAAAATTCAGAGGACGTTGCGCAGAGTGGCTTCCGGGTCGGACCGTAGTGCTTCTCCTTCCCTCGCGAAACGCGGAGCGTCGGAGTGGGTCGCCGCTCCTACAGGAGCAGCAGGGGGACACGGTCACAGCGCGCCGACGCCCTCGGCAGCGCCGGCCGGGCCGACCTGCAGCAGGCGCAGGGTGTTGGTGGCACCGCGCTGCTCCATCGCATCGCCACTCGTGAACAGCACCCGGTCGCCGGGCTCGAGCGCGCCGCGAGCATGCAGCTCACGGATCGCGGCACGCGCCGCGTCGCGCGAGGTCATGCCGCGGCTGTCGAACGCGACCGGATAGACGTCGCGCATCATCGCCATGCGCCGGCGCGCGTCGTCGTGCCGCGACAGGCCGAAGATCGGCACCGGCGAGCGGTACCGCGACAGCCAGCGCGCGGTGCTGCCGGACTCGGTCAACGCCAGGATGGCGCGAACGCGCATGTGCTCGGCCAGGAACATCCCCGCCATCGCGATGGCGTGGTCGACGCGCTCGAGGTCGCGCGGTTCCTTCTCGAAATCGGTGTTGGCGTCGAACTGACGTTCGGCGCCGCGGCAGATGCGCACCATCGCCTGGACGGCCTTGACCGGATACGCGCCCGCCGCGCTTTCCTGCGACAGCATCACGGCATCGGTACCGTCGATCACCGCGTTCGCCACGTCGAGCACTTCGGCGCGCGTTGGAATCGGGGACGACACCATCGACTGCAGCATCTGCGTCGCGGTGATCACGACGCGTCCGCGCGCCAGCGACTCGCGGATGATCTTCTTCTGCAGGCCCGGCAGCTCGGCGTCCCCGATCTCGACGCCGAGGTCGCCGCGCGCGACCATCACCGCATCGCTGGCGCGCACGATGGCGTCGAGATTCTCGATCGCCTCGGCGCGTTCGATCTTGGCAACGATCGCGGCGCGCAAGCCGGCGCCGTGCGCGAGGTTGCGCGCCTGTTCGATGTCCGAGGCCTCGCGACAGAACGAGACGGCGAGAAAGTCCACACCAATGGCCGCGGCGGCCACGATGTCGGCTCGGTCCTTGTCGGTCAGTGCGCCGAGCGACAGCCCCCCGCCGAGCCGGTTGAGTCCCTTGCGATCGGACAGATCGCCGTCGTTCATGACGACGGTGTGGATGCGGTCGCCGTCGATGCGCTCGACGGTGAGCTGCATGAGTCCATCATCGAGCAGCAGCGTGTCACCGGCACGAAGATCGTCGACGAGTCCGAGGTAGCTGACACCCACCTGCGCCGCGTCGCCCGGCGGCGCGTCGTGCGAGGCGATCAGCGTGAAGGGTTCTCCAGCACGGAGCGCAACACGACCCGAGGCAAAACGCTCGATGCGGATTTTGGGGCCCTGCAGATCCGCGAGGATGCCGACCTCGCGTCCGATCCGTGCCGCGACCTCGCGTACCGCCTGTGCCCGCGCGGTCTGCGATGCGTGATCGCCATGCGAGAAATTAAGCCGTACTACATCGACACCGGCCCGCAGGGCGGCTTCGAGAACGCCAGGCGCATCGGTTGCGGGACCCAGAGTGGCGATGATCTTGGTGCGGCGTGCCAGTTCGATCATGAATTCGGTTTCAGAATGCCGGCGTTATCGCCATGCCTATTGTAGGAGCGGCGCAAGCCGCGAATGTTGCGTCCCGCGGTGGGCTCCAATCGCGGCTTGCGCCGCTCCTACAAAAGCAGGGCCGCGAGGTCGGCGGGCGATCCGACGACGGTCTCGGCGCCGGCCCTGGCGAGTTCGTCGCTGCTGCCGTATCCCCATCCGACACCGATCGCCCGCATGCCGTGATCGAGCGCACCCTCGATGTCGTAGCGACGGTCGCCGATCATCACGCAATGACGCGGCGCCACGTGCAGCCTTTCCAGCGCTTCCGCAATGAGCTCGGTCTTGTCGCTGCGCGACGTGTCGAGCGAGGCCCCCACCACTTGTTCGAGATGCTGCGCGAAGGGAAGGTGCTCGACGATGCGCTGCGCGTGAGGCTCGTTCTTGGCCGTCACCACCGCGATGCGATGCCCGCGCGCCGCCAGCTCGTCGATGGCCTCGTGCACCCCCTCGTAGATTGTGTGCTCCCGCCACCCCATGCAATCGAAACGAGTGCGGTAGTGCGCGAGCGCGGTTTCCATGCGCGCATCCTCGGAGTCGCCGAACCATGCGCCGAAGCTGGTGCGCAACGGCGGCCCGATCCAGTCGCGCAGTGCCGTTGGGTCGGGACCGGTTTCGCCGAGCTGCTCGAAGGCGTGCGCGATCGACCGCGTGATGCCGTCGAAAGAGTCGATCAACGTTCCATCGAGGTCGAACAACAGCACGGAGCGGCGGTTATTCACGCGGCCTGGCGGAGCGCCTGGTCGAGTTCCGCGCGCAGATCTTCAACATCTTCGACGCCGACCGAAAGCCGCACGAGGTTGTCCGCGATGCCCAGTCGGGCGCGGTTCTCGGCCGGCACGGACGCGTGGGTCATGATCGCCGGATGGTTGATGAGGCTCTCGACACCGCCGAGCGATTCGGCCAGCCCGAACAGCTTGCAGGCTTCCATCATGCGGCGCGTTTCCGGGAGGCCGCCCTTGATCACCACGCTGACGATGCCGCCGAAACCGTCCATTTGTCGCGCGGCCAGGTCGCGCTGCGGATGCGAGGCGAGGCCCGGATAGATAACGCGCTCGACCTGTGGATGGGACTCGAGCCATTGCGCGAGTTCGAGTGCGGACTCGCAGTGCGCGCGCATGCGCAGGTGCAGCGTCTTGAGGCCGCGCAGCGCAAGGAAACTGTCGAAGGGTCCCTGCACTGCGCCGACCGCGTTCTGCAGGAAGGTCATGCGCTCGGCCAGCTCTGCGTCGTCGCCGACCACGGCAACTCCGCCCACCATGTCCGAATGCCCGTTCAAATATTTTGTCGCGGAATGCACGACGAGGTGGGCGCCGAACTCGAGCGGGCGCTGCAGCATCGGCGAAGCAAAGGTGTTGTCCACCGCCAGCCACACTCCACGTTGCCTCGCGAACTTGCCCAATCGCTCCAGATCGATGAGCTTGAGCATCGGGTTGGTCGGCGTCTCCGCCCAGATCAGGCGCGTGTTGGGCCGCATCGCCGCGGCGAGCGCAGCCGGATCGTCGAGGTCGACGAATGTGAAATCGAGCCCCGCGGACTGTCGGCGGACGCGTTCGAACAATCGGAAGGTGCCACCGTACACGTCGTCCATCACCACCACGTGGCTACCGGTCGGCAGCAGGTCCAGCACGGTGGCGGTGGCGGCCAGCCCCGAGGCGAACGCATAGCCCTTGGTGCCGCCCTCGAGATCGGCGATGCACCGTTCCCAGGCGAACCGCGTGGGATTGTGCGACCGCGAGTACTCGAAACCCTGGTGCTCTCCCGGACTCGACTGCACATACGTCGAGGTCTGGTAGATCGGCGTCATGATCGCGCCGGTCGAGGGATCGGGGCTTTGCCCCGCGTGGATGGCGCGGGTGCCAAGGCCGTGCGGCCGTGTCGGGTCGGTCATGGGAAGCTCGTCGCGCAGGAGCGCTGCATTGTCGCCGTGCACGCGCGGCGGCGCCAGCACGGCATCGCTCGACTTCCGGCAGTTTCCGCCGGCCCGGGTATCGCGTGCGCCGCGCCTGATGCCTGGAGGCCAGCGCGGCACGCAGACCGTGGCGACGTGCCAATACAAGACCTGCCCCACGCGCTCGCTCGTGCCCAAGTCGGTGGGACGCCTTCGCGACTAATCGCACCGACGACGGTACGCCTCGCGAGCCATGTCGAGCTGTGCGGTCACTTGCTGAAAAGTTGATCGAGATCGCCGGACCCCAACGCGCGCCACTCGCCGACCGCCAGGTCTTGCAACGACAGTCCGCCAATACGCTCGCGGTGCAGCGTGACGACGTGGTTGCCGACTGCGGCGAACATGCGACGTACCTGGTGGTAGCGGCCCTCGACGAGCGTCAGGCGCGCCGAATTCGAATCGATAGTTTCCATCTCGACTGGCAACAGCGGGGTCTGCTCGGATTCCAGCAGCAAGGTGCCAGCGGCGAATGTCGCCACTTCGTCGCCACGCAACGGATTCGCCAACGTCGCTCGGTAAACCTTGGCGAGGTCCGACTTGGGGGATGAGATGCGATGCAGCAACGCGCCATCGTCGGTCATCAGCAGAAGGCCACTGGTATCCCGATCAAGCCGACCGACCGTGGACAGCAGCGGCGAGCGCAGGCGAAAAGGCGGTGGCAGCAAGTCGTAGACGACGCGCCCTGGATCACGGGTCGAACAGGTAATGCCGGTTGGTTTGTGCAGCATCAGCAGCAGACCCTGCGGCGCGTCGAGCCGCTCGCCATCGATGTGGATGTCGGCGTGCGCCACCTGATCATCGGCGTACAGCACCTCGCCCGCCGCATCGGTGATGCGCCCTGAGCGAAACATCGCGGCGATGTCCCTGCGACTCCCGTAACCCAGGTTGGCGATCAGGCGCACGAGCCTCATCGCTCGTCCTTGCGCCGTGGCGGCGTGTCAGAGCGGTTGGTGACGTGCGCCGTGGACGACAACGCCTTGATCGCTTCGATCACCTTGAAACCCTGCTGCTGCGCAACGATGCGCGTCGTTCCGAAGTTGGCGTTCAGCACGGCCTCGTACGGCAGGTGTCGATTGGCGACGAGCCACAAGCGCCCGCCCGGTCGCAAGGCGTCTGCCGCCGCTGCGATGAAGTCCTTGCCGATGTCGGGCCGGTCGGCGCGCCCCTGCGCATGGAAAGGCGGATTGGTGACGATGAAGTCGTAGCGCTCGGGAACGCCGGCCGTGACGTCGTGCCAGTGGAAACGTGCCGCGCCGCGCGAGGCGAACGCCGCGAGATTGATGCGCGCAAGGTCGAGCGCCCGAGCTTCCGCTTCATACAGATCCATCGCGACATCCGGACAGCGCGCGAGAACTTCGGCGGCGAGGTAACCGTAACCGGCGCCAAGATCGGCGCCGCGTCCGCAAAGATCGTTCGGCAGAGCCGCGGCCAGCAAGGCCGACGCAGCATCGATGCGATCCCAGGCGAAAAGCCCGGGACGACTCAGGAAGCGGCCATCGAGAATGAGGCGAGGTGCGTCGAGCATTGACCACTCCGTTGCGAGCGCGCTGTCGACCGGGCCCTGCGGTGACGCAGTCCAGAACGCGCGGCACTTGTTTTTCGAGACGACATGCAAGGGGCCTGCGAGTCGTCGGAGGTCCGACTCGCCGGATCTGGCACCGGCGTCGTTGGCCATGCTGGCAACGACGATGCCACCGGGAGCCGCGCGTGCGATTGCGCGTGCCAACAACGCGCGGGCTTCGTCGCGTTGCCGCGGCGGTAGCACCAGCACCAGCGGATAGCGCGACTCGTCGCTTGCGCTGCGTACCACAAGGCCGGATCGTTCGAGGCTATCGAATTCCGGTTTGAAGGTTTGTTCGCAAACCAGTCCCGGCAACGCCTGCGCAGAAAGCGGCCAGCCATTCTGCGCGCGCAGGAACAAACCGCTGCCCGGCCAGACCAACGCACCGGACGCGAAAGGGAGCAGCAAGGTCTCGAGCGCGGCCAGCGGCATCCCACAAAGTCTACGCGCCGCGCTGAGCGCTTGCTTCGACGTGGCCCCTATCCACCCGTCCGCAACGACTGTCAGCATCCCTGCGATGCGGAAACAAGCGCCATCTGTGGATACCGTCTTGTTTTCGAACACCGTTCGAGCCTTGAGAATCAAGTCGGCGCCCGGCCACACGGTTCAGAAAAAAAACGAAGTCATCGCGTAGCGGGTGCCGGCGGTGAGGTCGGTGACTTCGTGTAGCAACGAGCACGAGAACAGCAGCGCGCCGCCAGTTGGGGCTTCGTATTCACGCGGTCCGAATTCCGGTAAGCGCAGTCGGCCGCCGGTGTAGTCGCCACTGTTGAGGTTGAGCGTCATGGCGAAACGCCGGTGGGCGACGTCGCGCGCGTCGTTGTCGCGGTGCGCGCGGAAGTAGCCGCCGCCCTCTGTCGAGTCCTGTCCGGTCGCGGCGGCGATCATGCGCGGAGCCTGGTAGCGCAATACCTTGAAGGCCTCGCGCTGCTTCACCTCGAACGCGAATGCGCGGGCGATCTCGGGCAGCACGCGGCGCATGAGGCGATCATGCAGTGCCGCGTCGAGCGCGGGATCTTCCACGCGTGACTCGCGCCTCATCTTGACGCCCGGATCGAGGCGGAACAGCTGTTCGCCACGTTCGTGCACGATGACGCCTGATTCCTGGCCTTCGCCGCCGTCGCGAAACCACGCGAGCACGCGCGCGATGAGTTCCGGTTCGAGCACCCGCGGCACCAGCAGCACTGGCGCGTGATTGCAGGGCGACGACTGCGCACCGATGCGGGCCGCCGCCAGTGCGTCGCACAGCGCGTTGCTGATCCGGACGGGATCGAATTCGCTCGCGTCGAGGCGCAACAGCACGCGCAGAGAGGGCTCCAGCAACAACGCGCCCGATGGCGCAGGTCCGATCACGCGTTGCTTGAGCTCGCGGGGCACCAGCAGCTGCGGTGCACCCTCGTCCGTATCCGTGACGACGCCGGCGTCCGCGTCGCCCAGCTGCAGGCATTCGATGGCGAGGTCGTTCGCGACGGCCGCGAACGTCTCCTGCGAAGCACCCCACGCGAGAAGAACCGGGTTGCCCGAGGCCGCGTTGTACAGCGCCTGCGTCGCGCCTTCGCGCCGGATCAGCACATTCGGGAATCGGTCGCCGACTTCGAGCAGGGTCGTCATTCGCAGATTCGGCGGAAACCAATCAGCCGGCGCGACGACGCAGGAAATTGAGCAGATCGATGCGCGTGACCAGCCCGACGAACTTCTCGCCCTGCACGACGATGGCGACGTGGTCCCTCTCGAAAACCGGCAGCAATGCCTCGACGGGCGAGCTCACGTCCAGTTTCTCCAGTTTGCGCACCATTGCGGTCGAGACCTGGTCGCGGAAGCGTCCCTCGTCGCCGTACACGTGCAGCAGCACGTCGGATTCGTCGAGGATGCCGACGATTCGATCGTCCTCGATCACCGGAAGTTGCGACACGTCATACAGCTTCATGCGCTGATACGCCGTCACCAGCAGGTCGCTGGGCGCGATCACCACTGTGTCGCGCTGCTCGTACGGCCGCATCACCAGATCGCGCAGGTCGTTGCTCGGCTCGCGATCGAGGAACCCCTGGTCGAGCATCCAGTAGTCGTTGTACATCTTGGAGAGATACTTGTTGCCGGTGTCGCACACGAAGCTGACCACGCGCTTGGGCTCGGTCTGCTCGCGGCAGTAACGCAGCGCTGCGGCGACCAGTGTGCCGGTGGAGGATCCGCCGAGGATCCCTTCCGCCTCCAGCAACGCGCGACCAGTGAGAAAGCTTTCGCGGTCGCTGATCGCGTACGCCTTTTTCACGCGCGAGAAGTCGGCGATGTCGGGCAGGAAATCCTCGCCGATGCCCTCCACCAGCCACGACGCGCTCTTGGTGCTGAGCCGGCCCTCGTTGATGTACTCGGTGAGGATCGAGCCGACGGGATCGGCGAGCACGAACTCGGTGGAGGGCGAGTGCTCCGCGAAATATCGGGACAGCCCCGTCATCGTGCCCGAGCTGCCGCAGCCGAACACGATTGCGTCGACGCGTCCGTCCATCTGGGCGAGGATCTCCGGGCCCGTCGTCTCGTAGTGCGCGCGCGGATTATCGGGGTTGCCGAACTGGTTGATGAAGTACGCACCGGGCGTCTCGCGCGCAAATTGGGCCGCGAGGTCCTGGTAGTACTGCGGGTGGCCCTTGGCAACGTCGGAGCGCGTGAGCACGACTTCCGCGCCCATTGCCTTGAGGTTGAAGATCTTCTCGCGGCTCATCTTGTCGGGCACCACGAGCACGAGTTTGTAGCCGCGCTGCTGCGCGACGAGTGCGAGGCCGATGCCGGTATTGCCGGCAGTGCCTTCCACCAGGGTGGCACCAGGCTGGATGTCGCCGCGCCGCTCTGCCGCATCGATCATGGAGAGGCCGATGCGGTCCTTGATCGAGCCGCCCGGATTCTGGCTCTCGAGTTTCAGGAACAGCTCGCAGACGCCGGTATCGAGGCGGTGCGCGCGCACCATCGGCGTATTGCCGATCAGATCAAGAACGCTTTCCGCGACCGCCATCGCCTGCTCCGTCCACCCTTTCGTCGTGACCGCCATGATAGCCGCCGCTCCGCATGGGCTTCGGAGCTCGCAGCGGTGCGTGGTCCAGTGCCCAGCTCCGGGGGCTTCGGCACGGCAGCGCGGCGGCGGATTTTTGACGAGCCGTTATTCTGGTGCCTTGTCATCCAAAGGCGCGCAATTGTCGGTACAGCATTCGGCGCAGGAAAACGGCTTCGACGACGCGGGCAAATCGTATCGTCGATTCGTCCTGCTCTTCGCCGTAGTGTCGATCGTCAAGGTGACGATCGCCGAGCGCTTGCCGCTGTTCGTCGACGAGGCGTTTTACTGGCTGGAGGGCCAGCGCCTCGCGGCCGCCTATTCCGATCTGCCGGGCCTGACGGCCTGGCTTTCCCGTCTTGGTGTCGAACTCGGCGGCCACGGCGCGATCGCGTTGCGCGCGCCCTTCCTGGCCCTCGCCGCCTGCGTGCCCTGGCTCGTGGCGCGCGTCACCGCACGGGAGTTCGGCGCGGCAGCCGGCTGGCGCGCCGCTTCGCTTGCCCTGCTGCTGCCGCTGGCCGGCACGCTCGGTCTGCTGGCGCTGCCCGATGTCGCTATCGCGCTGGCCACCGTGCTGTGCCTCGATGCCGCGGCGGGCATGTTGCGCAGGGTCGACTGGCGCAATGCCGCGGAACTGGCAATGGGACTCGTCATTGGCGCGCTCAGCCATTACCGCTTCGCGGCCATCATGGGCGCGGGACTCGTCGCGCTACTGATGCTCGACGCCGGGCGCCGCGCGTTACGCGACCCCCGGGCTGGGCTCGCCATCGCGATCGGCGCCCTGGCCTGGGTGCCGCTGCTTGCGTGGAATTTCCGGAACGCCGATGCGGGACTGCGGTTTCAGCTCGTCGATCGCCACCCCTGGGCGTTCCACGCGGACGGCGCCTGGTTCATTGCGATCCAGTGCGCGCTGGTGACGCCGCTGCTGTTCATTGCGCTCGGTGCCGCCGCGAGGGACGGGGTGCGGGGTGCGGCGGCGCCGCGCCTGTTCGCGATCTTCGGCGGCTTCATCGTGCTGGCGTTTTTCGTGCTCGGATTTTTCACCGACACCGAGCGGGTCAGTTTCCACTGGCCCTTGCCCGGCTATCTGGCGTTACTGCTCGTATTGCCGGCGACGCTCGCACGTTGGCCGCGGTGGCTGCGGGCTTCGACGTGGACCCTCGCCGCCATCGGTCTCGTCCTCGTTTTTGCCTACCTGTTGGCGGTGTCTGTTCCGCGCGTGCGTGCGCAAGCAGCAGCGGGTAAATGGTACCCATCGAACTTCGCGGGCTGGGATCCTCTCGCGAAAGCCGCGCGCGACATGCGCGCGATCATGCCCGGATCCACGCGACTGGTCGCGGACAACTTCAAGATCGGCGCCGAAGTCGGATTCGAACTCGGTGATCCGGACATCGAGGTCCTGGACCATCCGCTCAACCACAAGCACGGGCGTGCACCGCAGCTACGGTTATGGGGACTGGAGGTTTCCGGCGGCAGCGGGCTCGCGTCACTCGGGACTGCCTCCCGAAACGGCAAGGCCCCCGACGGCGCCCCTGCGGATAACACATTGCTTATCGTCGGCGTCAACCACGTCAAGTTCAGCGCCTTGCTCGATCACTATCAAACATTGTGCGAGCGCTTCGGAAACTTGCCGGCCGCGCGCTTCGTCAATGTCGACCACGGCCAGCAACGCTTCGCTTTGTTCGCCCTTCCGGCTGCGCGCGCAACGAACAAGCGTGTCGGCAAGTGCATCACGCCGGCAGTTGCGCACATCAAGACGCCGGAACCCCATGCGCGGGTGGGAACACGCTTCAGGGTTGAAGGCTGGGCTATCCAGGACCACGTGGGGATCGCGGCGGTGACGATCACGCTCGACGGAACTCCCGTCGCTGAGGCGACGATGGGCCGCCACGACGGATGGGTCGCGGAGTTCTACAAAGGCCGCTCGCGCGATCCCGATCATCCCAACGTCGGCTTTCGCGCCGAAGTCGACGCGTCGGGATTCGCGCCGGGCCGCCATTGGCTCGGCATGCGTCTGCGCGGCAAGGACGGCAGCCGGCAGGAGTGGGCGGAACGCGCGATCGAGATCCGTCAGGCGACGACTTCGAAGCGCTGAAACACAACGGGCCCCGCTTGGGGCCCGTCGTTGCTCATCGGCTCGTTGGCTCGATGACGTCGGCTATGCCGGCTGAGGGATGTCCCACATTTGCGTCAATTTGTCTTTGGCCCACAATTTTTCTTTCTTGAGCTGGTGCAGCGTCATGTCGTCCATGGGCAGTACGCCGAGCTCGGCGTCGAGAACCTGTTTGTCGAGTTCCTGATGCCGGTAATACAACTGCCGGAATTCCGAGTCGGACTGCATCTTGGCTTCGACCTGGTGCTGTTGACCTTCAAACATCGGCTACCTCCGTCGGCAACGGCCGCTCGGTTCACGCGCCAGACGTGGATCGATCGGCGATTGTGGAATCCGGATGCTCGAGCGTGACATGGCATCACCTGCGTTCCGACCAGCCCCCTGTACAAGGCTGTCGGCAACGGAGGGAGACACTCGATTCATCGGCTGGGACTCGCTGGCGCAGGGCGCGTAGGCGGCCACTGCGACCCCGAACCTACTCCGATTGCGCAGGCTGGGCAACCGCAAAACCATGTGACGAACACGGTGGGGAACCTCGAGAGAACAGCGGACCCGGCCGCCCTTCGAAAATGGCGTTTGGCTTGCTTCTTCCTAGTGGGGGCTCTGGTATGTTTCGGGGCTCGAATCGATCATTTGTGGCGCCCATCGGCAGTTGAGGATCGCGTATGGACATCGGCTACTTCCTGAAACTGATGGCGGACAAGGGCGCGTCCGACATGTTCCTGACCACCGGCGCGCCGGTCTACATCAAGGTCGAGGGCAAACTCTATCCGCTCGGCAGCACGGGTTTGCCGCCCGGCATGGTCAAGAAGATCGCCTACTCGCTGATGGACGAAGGCCAGGTCCCCGCCTTCGAGCGCGACCTCGAGATGAACATGGCGATCGCGGTCAAGGATGCGGGCCGGTTCCGCGTCAACGTGTTCAAGCAGCGCGGCGAAGTGGGCATGGTGATCCGCGCCATCAAGAGCGAGATCCCGTCGATCGAGGCGCTCAAGCTGCCCGCCACGCTGCAAACCCTGATCATGGAGCCGCGCGGTCTCATACTCGTGGTCGGTTCCACGGGATCGGGCAAGTCGACCGCGCTCGCCTCGATGATCGACCATCGCAACAGCTCGTCGACCGGGCACATCCTCACCATTGAGGACCCGATCGAATATCTGCACCGGCACAAGAAGTCCATCGTCAACCAGCGCGAGGTCGGCCTCGACACGCACGCATTCCACGCCGCCCTCAAGAACGCCATGCGCGAAGCGCCCGACGTCATCCTGATCGGCGAGATTCTCGACGCCACGACCATGGAGTCGGCGATCGCGTTTGCCGAGACGGGCCATATCTGTCTTGCGACCCTGCACTCGAACAATGCGGACCAGACGCTCGAGCGCATCCTCAACTTCTTCCCCGAGAATGCGCACAAGAACATCCTCATGAACCTGGCCTTGAACCTCAAGGCCGTGATCTCGCTGCGCCTGGTGAAGGGCGTGGACGGCAAGCGCCTGCCTGCGACCGAGATCCTCATCAATACTCCGATGATTCGCGACCTCATCCGACGCGGCCAGGTGCACGAGATCAAGACGGCAATGGAAAGCAGCCTGCAGGAGGGCATGCAGAGTTTCGACCAGGCCCTGTTCCGGCTCTACAAGGACGGCAAGATCGAACTCGACGAGGCACTGCGTTCGGCCGACTCGCGCGATGGATTGTCGCTGCGCATCCGCCTGTCGGAGGGCAGCGACAACCTGGGTGGGGGCGACAACCTCAATTCAGGCGACACCTTCACGGGCTATTGAGCGCTGCCTTCGAGTCAGGTCGCGTGCGCGACCTGACCTACGAGAAGGGAACGGCCGGTAGGTCAGGTCGGCAAGCCGACCTGACGTGCATTCAGGCGTCGGCGGGCTTGTCGGGCTGGTTGTCGGGATGCGCGGCCTGGAATTCGGGCAAGGCGGCGCATGCCTTGTCGATCGAAACAAGGTGCGGGTAGGCATCGAGCGGCAGGTTGAACCGGCGCGCGTTGTAGATCTGCGGGACGATGAAGCACTCGGCCATGCCGGGACTCTCGCCGCTGGCAAAGCGACCCAGCGCGATGTTGTTGTCGAGCATCTTCTCGACCGCCGTCAACCCGCGACCCAGCCAATGGTGCATCCACTTTTCGCGACCCGCATCGTCGACGCCGAATTCGCGTTCGAGGTACTGCTGCACCGACAGGTTGTTGAGTGGGTGGATGTCACAGGCGATCGCCAGCGCCACCGCGCGCACGAAGGCGCGCTCGCGAGATCCGGTCGGAAGCAGCGGCGGTTGATCGCGAGTTTCTTCCAGGTGTTCGATGATCGCGAGGGACTGCGTAATCATCCGCTGGCCGTCGCGCATCGCCGGCACGCAGCCTTGCGGATTGAGCGCCAGAAAATCGGGGTGGTGTTGCTCGCCGCCTCCCTGCAGCAGGTGCACGGGGTGCGTGTCGTAGGCGAGCCCCTTGAGTGCCAGCGCGATGCGCACGCGATACGCCGCGCTGGATCGCCAGTAGCTGTACAGCTTTATTTTCGACTGGCTCACTTCAAACCTCCCGTCGGACTCAGTTCGAGTGACGCACCACGCGCTGTTCGATGGCACCGAAGATACTCCGACCCTCGGCGTCGAGCATTTCGATCTTGACCACGTCGCCGAATCGCATGAACGGCGTCGAGGGTTTGCCGTCGCGCAGGGTCTCGACGGTGCGCAGTTCCGCGAAGCAGGATGCGCCGAGCGTGGTGTCCTCGTTGGCGACCGTTCCCGAACCGACGATCGTCCCCGCGGCCAGCGGTCGGGTTCGGGCCACGTGCGCCACGAGCTGGCCGAAATCGAACTGCATGTCGACGCCTGCTTCGGGCGCGCCGAACCACTGACCGTTGATGTGCGTGACCAGCGGGCGATGCAGCTTGCTTCCCTGCCAGGCATTCCCCAGTTCGTCGGGCGTCACCAGCACCGGCGACAATGCGGAGCGCGGCTTGGACTGGAGGAAGCCGAATCCCTTGGCGAGCTCCGCCGGAATGAGGTTGCGCAAGCTGACATCGTTGATGAGTCCAATCAGCTGGATATGTTGAGCCGCTGCTTCGGGCGTGACCGCCATCGGCACATCGTCAGTCACGACCACGACTTCGGCTTCGAGATCGATCCCGTACTCCTCGCTCACCACCGGTATGTCGTCGCGCGGACCGAGGAATCCGGAACTGGTGGCCTGGTACATCAGGGGATCGGTATAGAATGACGCCGGCACTTCGACGCCGCGCGCCTTGCGCACGCGCACCACGTGCGGCAGGTAGGCGCTGCCGTCCACGAACTCATAGGCGCGCGGAAACGGCGAGGCAAGCTCCGCAAAATCGAGCATGAACACGGCGGCGCCATTGCTCGCCTGCGCGGTCTGCTCGAGCGATTCCGCCAACGCGGCAAGCCGCGGCGCCAGGTTCGACCAGTCGTCGAGGGCTGCCTGCAGCGTGGGGGCGATGCCCGTGGCGCGCACTGCGCGCGTCAGGTCACGCGACACGACGATCAGCGTACCGTCGCGTCCGCCTTCCTTGAGACTTCCGAGTTTCATGTCACCTCGCAGCCGTCGACCAGCGCCGATTGTCGCCGATCACGGCGGCATCGCGCGCATCGCATATGGACTATCCCGGCCTGCCTAGGAGCAACCCTCGACGTAATCGACCTGGGGCTCGACGCCCATGCGCCACCTGGTGATGACGCCATCCGGGTCCGTTTCAAACAGCAGCACGCTGTTGCCGTCGGGACTTTCGACCCGGAGGTACTCGCCATCGGTGTACTTGTGCGGCAGGCGTTCGACTTGACCGTACGCCTCCAGGATCTCCGTGTACTCCATGCCGACCCGACCACCGCCGGGCGCGCGCAAGCCGGGTGTATCGACGTCGTAACGCACGAAACGACCGCGCTCGAACATCAGCGCCGGACCGGCCCCGTCCTCGTTCGCGTAGAAGCACTCGCCCGAGTCCTCGCCGCGAAACCCGCCCTGCCATGAATCCTCGATCTCGTCGAAATCCATGCCGAACCTCGCCGCGCCGACGCCACCCCAGTGGCTGCCGAACGGGCGCGTTGCATAGTCATCGCGATCGAAGTCGGGTTCGGCAACCGCCGGTGCGTCGTCCTCCGGGGACCAATCGCCGTCGTATTCCGGCGAACGTCCATCGTCGATCTGCCCCGGCCGGTAGGGCTCCTGCTGCTGCGCATCCTGGCCTGGCGGTGCACTTGCGACGCCCGGCTTGCGTGGAGCGTTCCTGCGCGGGGACGCTGCGGCGATGTCGGCGGGAATGCTCGGAAGTGCGGGGGCCTGCGCTGGTGTAGTCGCAGGAATGGGCGCCGCTTTTCCGCTCGCCGTTTTGGGGGGGTCCCGATCGCAGGCGGTCAGAGCCGCCAGCAGCACAAGTGTTGAGAAAACGAAGCGCGACATGAGCAGCCTCTGATCATTCGGCGCGGAACGCGGCGCGGGGATCGGCGCAGCATCGCGCGCGCGCGCTGAATGGCCGCTGGGCCTTCAACGCGCTCCTTGGAACTCAACCAGCCGGCTCGCGGAAGTTCTTCTTCAGGCCCGCCCAGCAGGCCTGATAGTCACGCTGCCGATGGGTGGCGTCGAGGGCCTGCCGGGTCGCACGCAATACTGCGCGCGTCTCGAACATGAAGGCCATGGTGTTTTCGACGATGTCCGGTCGGGCCAGATCCGCAGTGCTCGCCTTTTCGAACGTCGCCGCGTCGGGACCATGCCCGGTCATGCAGTTGTGCAGGGACGCGCCGCCGGGAGCGAAGCCTTCGGCTTTGGCGTCGTAGGCCCCGAAGATCAGCCCCATGAATTCGCTGGCGACGTTGCGGTGGAACCAGGGTGGGCGGAACGTGTCCTGCGCGACCAGCCAGCGCGGCGGAAAGATCACGAAGTCGAGGTTGGCAGTACCCGGGGTGTCGCTCGGCGACGTCAGCACGGTGAAGATCGACGGATCGGGATGATCGAAACTGATCGAGCCGATGGTGTTGAAGCGGCGCAGATCGTAACGGTACGGCGCGTAGTTGCCGTGCCAGGCCACCACGTCGAGCGGCGAGTGGTCCATATCGGCACGCCACAAGTGTCCTTGGAACTTCGCGACGAGTTCGGAAGCTTCGTCGCGATCCTCGAACGCCGCGTGCGGTGTTTCGAAATCGCGCGGGTTCGCGAGGCCGTTGCTGCCGATGGGTCCGAGCTCGGGCAGGCGGAGCAACGCGCCGAAGTTTTCGCAGACGTAACCGCGAGCCGTTCCATCGGGCAACTCGACGCGGAAACGGATGCCGCGCGGAACGACCGCGATCTGCTGCGGCTCGATCTCGAGCACACCGAGCTCGGTGGCAATGCGCAGCCGACCCTGTTGCGGCACGATGACGAGCTCGCCATCGGCACTGTAGAAATGGCGTGCCTGCATGGACCTGTTCGCCGCGAACACGTGGATGCCGACACCGTGCTGGTTCGCTGCCGAGCCGTTGCCCGCCATCGTAAACAGGCCGTCGACGAAATCGGTTTCGCCCTCGGGATCCGGCGGCGGATTCCAGCGCAATTGGTCCGGTGTGACAGGGCCAGCGTCGAACGCGTCGTGGAAACGACTGGTCGCCGTTCCGGCTCGCGCATAACGCTCAAACGAGCCGTGCATCGCCGCCGGTCGGATGCGATACAGCCAGCTGCGCCGGTTCTCGCCGCGCGGCGCCGTGAATGCGGTGCCCGACAGCTGCTCGGCGTACATCCCATGCGCCACGCGCTGCGGCGAGTTGCGCCCCACCGGCAACGTCCCCGCTACCGCCTCGGTCGCGAACTCGTTCCCGAACCCCGTCTGGTACCCGCGCGCCGCGAGAGTAGCCATACCGTTACGTGTCCGCGCTTTGGAACCCCTCTCCCAACGGGAGAGGGGTAGGGGTGAGGGGCCGAAGTCCGACGGCGTCTAGAATCGCCTCAAGCACGGATTCGATATTCAACAACACATCGTTGTCCCAAAATCGAAGCACTGTAAACCCGCGCAACCCCAAATACTCCGTCCGTGCGGCATCGTTTGACCCGGTGTGCTGCGACCCATCCAGCTCAACGACGAGCTTCGCCGACTCGCAAAAGAAGTCGGCGATGTAGGGCGGAACCGAATGTTGACGGCGAAACTTCAGTCCGGCTAGCCGGCCCGAGCGTAGATGGAACCAAAGCACACGCTCGGCGTCGGTAGCTTCGCTACGCAGCGTTCGCGCTCGGTCGCGAGTCACGGTGGGTAACGGCGCTCTGAAATGGTGGGTCAAGTTCGGCCCCTCACCCCTACCCCTCTCCCGATGGGAGAGGGGAAAGCAGACGCATCCCTCGATGAGATCCACGAATCCAAAGCCTTGGCTCACATCGCTTCATCACAGCACGCCGCGCTGCATCTGGTCGCGCTCGATGGATTCGAACAGAGCCTGGAAGTTGCCCTCGCCGAATCCTTCGTTGCCCTTGCGCTGGATGATCTCGAAGAAGATCGGGCCGATCGCGTTGGTGGTGAAGATCTGCAGGAGCTTGCGTTGCTTGGTCTCGAGGTCGGCATCGATCAGGATCTTGTTGCGCGCAAGGCGCGCCACGTCTTCCCCATGATCGGGCACTCGCTCGTCGATCACGTCGAAGTACGACGCCGGTGTGTCGAGGAAATCGATGCCGCTGTCCCTCATTTTTTCGACCGTCGCATAGATGTCGTCGGTGAAGCAGGCGATGTGCTGGATGCCCTCGCCCTTGTACGTGTCGAGGTATTCGTTGATCTGTGACTTCGGATCGGACGATTCGTTGAGCGGAATGCGCACCACGCCATCGGGCGCGGTCATGGCTTTTGAAACGAGACCGGTCTTGGCGCCCTTGATGTCGAAATAGCGGATCTCGCGGAAGTTGAACAAGCGCTCGTAGTAGTCCGACCACTTCTGCATGTTGCCGAAGTAGAGGTTGTGCGTGAGGTGATCGATGAAGGTCAGCCCGAAGCCCTTGGGATGCAGATCGGCGCCCTGCACCGGCAGGAATTCCTGGTACATCGATCCGCGGTCGCCGTAGCGATCGACCAGGTACAGCATGCAGTCGCCGATGCCCTTGACCACCGGGGCGTCGACCGCGCGCGTGTCGGCCCTGTCGGTGATGGCTTCGCCGCCGTTGCCGAGCACGGTCGCGAGCACTTCGTCGGCCGGCCGCTGGAAGCGGATGGCGAAGCCGCAGGCGCAGGGACCGTGCGTCCGCGCGAATTCGGCAGCGAACGAGTCGGGATCGTCGTTGACGAGGAAATTGACACCGCCCTGCCGGTACAAGGTGATGGGACGCGTCCGATGCCGCAGCACCGGGGCGAACCCCATGCGGTGGAAATAGTCGTGGAGCTTTTGCTGCTGCTCGACCGGCGCCGCGAACTCGACGAACTCGAAACCGTCGATTCCCATGGGATTCTCGAAGGTGGTGACCTGCATGCCGAGGTTGGGCTGGGCGCTCATGGCTGTTCCTGCGATTGCGTTGCGCCGGCGATTGCGGCGATCCTGCGCGCAATCTTACCGTCGCGGCCACCCCTTCGCGACGTTCCGTCGGCGCTCAGCGGGTTGGAATTCGGAGACGGCTTCGATCGCTGCCGCGTGAGATCGGATAGGCGCAAATCGCCCCTCGCGGCGCCCTACGGACGCGCCACCCGGCAAAAAAATTTGCCTCCGCGTGGATTCGCAGCGTCGGTCTGCAATTCGGCCAAGGGTTCGCGATACGCTTTCCGCGATGACCGCCGCCAACCGTTCCGATCCGAAGACCTGCGTGCGCTCGCGTCAGACGGGTCGACTCCGGAGGTGCTGGTCGCGGCTGTGCGCGGCACTGCTGACTGCCGTCCTCGGGACCTCTGTGGTCGCGGCACCGACGTCGTCGCCGGTTCCGTCTCCGCAGACTGCGCGCTTCCTCGACCTCAGCGCCCGGCACGCCCTCGTCACGCGCTACGGCACCGTCCTCGCACAGGATCCCTTCGGTTTCATCTGGATTGGCACGCGATTCGGACTCAGCCGTTTCGACGGCAGTGAGATTCGCGCTTTTCCGATTCAACGATCCGGCCAGCCGGACACCGATCTGGCTGCGAACGCAATTCTGTCGACTGCTGAAGCCTTGTGGGTCGGAACCGTCGACGGCTTGTTCCGTCTCGACGTCGGGACTGAGAGTTTCGATCGCGTAGGCGGAACCGACGACGCCATCGTCCTTCCGCACCAGTCGATCACCGCCCTCGTCGCCGGCGACGACGGCTCCCTCTGGATCGGCACGCCCGCCGGTTTACGCCGCTATGACACGCGAGCGAAATGCCTGGACACGGTCGCCGGCCGCGCGCGCGGCGCGGAAATCGTATCGCTGGCGCTCGCAGCCCAAGGTGCTCTGTGGGTCGGAACCGGCCGCGGCCTCCTCAGGCTCGACGTCGCCACTGGCGAAACGAAGGAAGTCGCGCTTGCGGTTGGGCCGCAGCGCATCCACTCGGTGCTGGCGGCGCGTGAACGCGGGCTCTGGGTCGGCACGGGTGAGGCGGGGTTATTCAAGCTCGATGGGGATGGCCGGCTCATCGGTCGGTGGCAGCACGAACCCGAACGGCCCGCTTCGCTCGCGAGCAACCGGATCTGGAGCCTGCTCGAAGACCGGGGCGGTCGGCTCTGGGTCGGCACGGAAATCGGCGTCGACCTCAAGCTTCCGGGCACGGACTTCGCGCATTTTCGCCATCGTGCCGCGCAGCGCGACAGCATCGGCGGGGGACGCATCAACCAGATTCTCGAAGACGCGCGCGGCGACCTCTGGTTCAGCACCTGGACCAGCGGAATCAGTCTGCTCAGCCCGCAGCGCGCGCAGTTCAACAGCATCCGATCCGAAACCGTGTTCGCCGGCGCGACCGGCGCAACGGACGTCATGGCCGTTCGTCCTTCGGGCGCGACGCGGGTCTGGCTGCCCACGCGCAATGGGCTGCTGAGTTTCGACTCCGCGACCGACGAAGTCGAGGTGATCGATGGCACGCAGGGCCTGCGCATTTCCGATGTCATGCCCTTTCCGGACGACCAGGTCCTGCTGCTCGCGATCGATACCGGGCTGGCGCGCTTTCGCGTCGCCACGAGGCAACTGGAGTCCATCACGCTGCCGGCGGAGGTAGGCACTCCATTCGTGTCGAGTTTCCTGCGCGTGGGCGACCACCTCTGGATCGCCACGCGCACACGGGAAGTGTACGTCCTGACCCTCGCGCTCGATCGGGTCGTGCGGAGGCACGATCTCGACACGAGAGTTTTCGATTTCAAGCGGCTGGATGCCGATACGATTATGGCGTCGAGCACCATCGGTGCGTTCCTGTTTTCTGCCGGCACCAACGACTTGCTCGATCGCATCCTCGCGCAGCCCCACCGTTCCGACGCAATCCCCAGCGACTCGCTGTCGTCGATGATCCGCGATCGGGGCGGCCGGGTCTGGGTCTCGACAGCGGCAGGCTTGCACCGTCTCGAACGGGGAGAGATCGGGCACTGGAGCGATGGCAGCTGGCGGACGTTCCGGCGCCAGGGCGGTGCGAGGCACCACGCGATGGTGTCGGTCATCGAGGATCGATCGGGCAATCTCTGGAGCGGCGCATTCGGTGGACTGGTGCGCTTCGATCCGCTGCTGGAGAGTTTCGAGACCTTCGGACCGGCCTACGGCACTGTCGAACAGGACTACTTCGCGTCGGCCAACGCACTGCTGCCCGACGGCAAGCTCATGTTCGCGAGCGCCGAGGGTTTCACGGTGTTCGATCCGGCACGGGTGCGACGCATCGAGCGCTCGCTGCAACCGCGCATCACCGCAGTGGAACTCGACAACCGACCGCTGCGGCCGTCGCGCGACGGCATCCTGCGCCGCAATCTGCTCACGACCGGAACGATGCGGTTTCCGCCGGGCACCGCGCGCAACATCGGGCTGCGCTTCGCGGCCCTGGAGTACGCCGCGCCGGAATCGGTCCGCTATTCCTACCGGCTGGTCGGCTTCGATCGCGAATGGAATGAGGTGGACGCGCAGCGCCGGCTCGCGAATTACACGAACCTCGCCCCCGGCACCTACCGCTTCGAGGCACGCGCACGGCTCGACGATGCGGCATGGGGCGTAGTCACCCCCCTCACGCTGGTGATCGAGCCGCATTGGTGGCAGACCACGACCGCTCGTGCGCTTGGGCTGCTGGCGCTGTTTGCTGCCGTATTCGGCATCGTCCGGTTGCGCTTGCGCCGGTTGCGGCAGGCGCGGGTTCGCCTCGAGGGCGAGGTGGCCGAACGCACCGTGCAGTTGCGCCACGCGATGGCGCAGACCGAGAGCAACATGGCCGATCTCGACGCGGCACATCGCGAACTCGGTGCGGCCTACGCGCGCATTGATACGATGAGCCGCACTGATCCGTTGACCGGACTCGGCAACCGCCGCTCGCTGGAACAAGCGCTGCCCGCAGTGATGGCGCGCATCGCTCGGGGCGATCCCGGGGACCCGCGGGTGATCGCCTTTTTCCTGGTTGATATCGATTGGTTCAAGTCGGTCAACGACACCTACGGGCACGGCGTCGGCGATCTGGTGCTGGCGATGGTGGCGCGAGTGCTGCGGCGCGAGATGCCTGCCGGGGGCCTGATCGCCCGGTGGGGCGGCGAGGAATTCCTCGGCGCCGTACCGGTCGGCAGCGAAATCGAGGCTTGGCACATCTGCGACGCGTTGCGCCGCGCGATCGCTGGCGAATCGCTGCCCCTCGCGGCGGTGCGTGAAGCCGTCCGCGCGACGGATTCGCCGCTCCCCGCAGAACTCCGCGTGACGGCGTCCATCGGGCTGGCCTGCTATTTTTTCGACGCCCGCGTGCCCGAGAGGGTCTCGTGGAGGGATGTGGCGGAAATAGCGGATGCAGCGCTCTACACCGCCAAACGCGAAGGACGCGATCGCGTGATCGGTTTCCGCACGGCCGGCGCGTTCCGGGACGACTTCGCGGCGCATCTTCAACGCGCGCCGGACAATCCGGGGCTCACCGCGCACTTCGCACGGATCGATTCCATCGCGGAGCCACTCCCGCGCAGCGCGATTCCTGGTCGAACCGGAGGCGACGAATGAGCTTCGTGCGATGCCTGCGCGGCGTGCACTCCGGTGTGGAATATCCGGCCGACCGGCTGATGAACCTCGATCCTCTGGATGGGCGACCGGTCGAGATTGTCCTCGATCTCGAACGCCTGCGGCGCGAGCGGCCCGACCTGTCCTGGTATCGCCCAGCGCGGCGCGACCTTTGGCGTTTCGGCGGGCTGCTCGCGCTGGACATCGACGACCCCGACGACGCGCGGCATATCGTTGCGCTCGGCGAGGGTGCGACGCCTGCGCTCGACTACAGCGCGCACCCGGCTGCGCGCGCTGCCGGGGTGAGGCTCGAACTCAAGGACGAAGGCCAGCCCCACGCGGGCTTTGGCGCCAATCCCACGCGCAGTTTCAAGGACCGCGGCATGGCGATGGTCGCCGCGCAGGCGCGACGATTTGGGTTACGCAAGCTCGCCGTGCCGACACAGGGCAACGCCGGCGACTCACTGGTGCGCTACGCGCTCGCGGGCGGACTCGATGTCGTGGTCGCAATGCCGGGCGATACGCCGATGCCGATTCTCGGCCAGATCGCGGCGCTTGCGAAAATGCACCCCGATCGAGTCACGCTGGAACTCGTGCAAGGCACGATCCGCGAAGCCGCCGCCTTGCTGCGGGAAAAGTACTGGTCCGACGGGTGGTTCAACGTCGCGACCTTCCAGGATCCCGGCTGGCGTATCGAAGGCAAGAAAACGCTTGGCCTCGAGCTCGCGGAGCCAAACCGCGGCTCGTCGCAGTGGCAGCTGCCGGACGCGATCGTGTATCCGACGGGTGGCGGTACCGGCGTGCTCGGCATGTGGAAGGCGTTCGACGAACTCGAGGCGCTTGGACTCATCGATGCGCGCCGACCGCGAATGTTGTGCGTGCAGTCGGAAGTGACAACGCCGCTCGTCCGCGCGTTTGACGCGGGTGCGGTCGACACCGAGGCGCTGCCGCCTGACGGCTCGACCCTGGCATGTGGCCTCAACGTTCCGGGAGGCGTGGGTCACGCCCGAGTGCTCGACATCATCCGCGCAAGTGGCGGTGCAGCACTCGCGGTAACCGAACTCGAAATAGCGCGGGAGCTGGCACGCGTGTGGCGCGACGACCGGTTGTGGATTTCGCCCGAAGGCGCCGCGTGCCTGGCGGCACTGCCCGAGTTCCTCGAGCGCGGGCTCGTCAAGACCCGCGAGCGCGTGGTCGCGGTCAATACCGGCTCGGCAGAGAAGTATCTGCCGAACCTTCGCCACCTGCTCTTGTAGGAGCGGCGCAAGCCGCGATCACCCGCTCCGGCACCTGCTCGTGTAGGAGCGGCGCAAGCCGCGATCACGAACTTGTCCGGAGCGGAAAGCATCGCGGCTTGCGCCGCTCCTACAAAGACGTGAGACGAACGACGGTTCGTTACTTCACGCCGTGCATGAGCTTGTTGATGAGCGGGGCGATCAGGAACAGCAACACGCCCGGGATCATCAGCGCCCAGAAGCCAAAGGTGTAACCCTCGAACGCGGATGCGACCGTCATGCCTTCCGCGCCGCTGACGTGGCTCGCGAAGATGCCCGACAGGTTGTTGCCGATGCCGGTCGAGAGGAACCAGCCGCCCATGCCGAAACCCACGAGGCGTACCGGCGCGAGCTTGGTCACCATCGACAGGCCGATGGGCGACAGGCACAACTCGCCCACCGACTGGATGACGTAGACCATGAACAGCGTCCAGAACGGGATCTTGCCGACATCGTCCACCAGCGACGACAGCGCGAACATGAGCAGCGCAAAGGCGACACCGTTGAATATGAGGCCGAGACTGAACTTGCGTGGGATCGACGGGTTGTTCTTGCCCATCGCGACCCACAGCCACGCCAGCACGGGCGCGAGCGTGATGATCGCCAACGAGTTGACCGACTGGAACCACGCGTTCGGCCAGACGAATCCGTTGGCGAATTCGCGGTCGACGATCTTGTCCGACAGGAAGCTGAAGGAGCTGCCGGCCTGCTCGAAGAACATCCAGAACAGGACGTTGAAAGCGAAGATGATCAGCATCGCGATCACCATGTCGCGTTGCACCTTGCTCGTCTTGATGCCCTCGATCAGCAACATGGCGCCGAGCCCGACGAACAGCGCCAGCAGTACCCACTGCAGCGTGCTGGCGCCGAGCGACAGCAGGAAATAGAGCACCGGGATCGCCGCAATCGCGCCCACCGCGGTCATCAGCACACGCGTGCCGCTTTCGCCTCCGACCGGTGGCCGGCCTACGCCTTCCAGCTGGCGGCGGCCGAACCAGAACCACACCAGCGAGATGATCATGCCGACGCCGGCCGTGATGAACACGACCTTGTACGCGGGGAAATCTGGCGAGCCGCCGAACACGCGTTCGGCCAGCCAGCCGGTGATGAGCGGCGACACCATCGCGCCGAGGTTGATGCCCATGTAGAAGATGGTGAAACCCGAGTCGCGGCGTTCGTCCGCCACCGAGTACAGCTTGCCCACCATCGTGGAGATGTTCGGCTTGAACAGCCCGTTGCCGGCGATGATCGTGGCGAGGCCGAGCTTGAAGATCGATTCGCTCGGCATCGCGATCATGAAGAGGCCGGCGGCCATGATGACCGCGCCTACCAGGATCGAGCGTTGATATCCGATCACGCGATCGGCGACGTAGCCGCCGAAGATCGCCACCGCGTAGACGAGCGCGAGGTACGCGCCGTAGATCTGGTTGGCGCTTGCCTCGCCCGTGCCGCTGCCGCCGTGGAACTGCGCGACGATGTAGAGCACCAGCGCCCAGCGGATGCCGTAGAACGCGAAGCGCTCCCAGAACTCCGTCATGAACAGCATCCACAAGGGACGCGGATGGCCGAGGACCTGCGGGTACTGCGGCGGTGCTCCGGCACCGACGGCCCCGGCTGGGGACATGAGCGGCGGACCCGCGGGTTCGGCGGCGTTGGCACTCATCGGCTGCGTCTCTCAAGGTGACCGTGGCAGACGCGAAGATGTAGCGCCTCGTTGCGTGATCCGTCAAACAGTGGAAGTGCTGCACCGCAACAAGCTTTGAGCCCCTCTCCCCCTCGGGGTGAAGAGGAGCGCTTGCGGACCACTGGTCCGCGCGACGATGAACGCCTGAGCGCTATGCGCGAAGGCCGGGGTGTGGGTAGGGGTGAGGGGCCGATCTCGCGCGCGATCCCATGCTGCACAGAAGATTCAACCACGAGGTTTCTTCGAACCCTCTCCCCCGACCCCGCCCCGGCCCTCCGGGCGTGATTGTGCGCGCGAGCAGTGCTCGCCAGCGCGCCCAATCACCCCGGGGGGAGAGGAGAGAAAAATGGTGGCGGGATCGCACGGTGGCATCAACCACTTCCGGGCGTGGAGAGCTCGGTGCGCACGTCAAACAGTTCCGGGAAGAACGTGAGGTCCAGCGCGCGACGCAGGAACGAGACCCCGCTCGATCCCCCGGTGCCCGGCCGGAACCCGATGATCCGCTGCACCGTACGCAGGTGCCGAAATCGCCACAGCTGGAAGTTGGATTCGATGTCGACCAGTTCCTCGCAGAAGTGGTACTCCTCCCAGTAACGCTCGGTGTCTTCGTAAATTTTCTTGTAGACGGGAATGAGCGCCGGCTCGCGCACATGCGGTTCGCGCACGTCGCGCGTCAGCAGAGACTCGGGCACGGCGTGCCCGCGCCGCGCCAGCCAGCGCAGGAATTCGTCGTAGAGACTCGGTGTTTCGAGGACGCGGCGCAGTTCCGCATACGCGTCCGGGTAATGACGATGCACCTCGACCAGGTCCGCGTGCTTGTTTCCGAGCAGGAACTCGATAGTGCGGTACTGCCGCGACTGGAAGCCCGACGCGGGACCGAGGATGTGCCGGAACTGGAGGTATTCGCTCGGCGT
>Ga0183260_10000371_pt1 | contig 37572 bp, 33 predicted proteins | sample AntDrymUQ4972206_2_FD_129768 | JGI IMG/M metagenome (GOLD analysis project Ga0183260, IMG submission 129768) | Polar desert sand microbial communities from Dry Valleys, Antarctica - metaG UQ497 (22.06) (version 2) (version 2) | ecosystem: Environmental > Terrestrial > Soil > Desert | place... | reverse complement strand
TGAACAAAAGATGCGCTTCGTCGAAAAAAAACACCAGTTTGGGTTTTTCCGGATCGCCGATTTCGGGCAGGTTCTCGAATAACTCCGATAACAGCCACAGCAGGAAGCTTGCGTACAGCCGCGGGTTGTTCATCAACTTATCAGCCGCCAGGATGTTCACCACACCTCTGCCGTCGACGGTCTGCATTAGATCGGCAATATCGAGCATCGGTTCGCCGAAGAATCGCGCTCCCCCCTGCTCTTCGATCTGCAGCAGCCCCCTTTGAATCGCTCCGACGGATGCCATCGAAACGTTGCCGTACTGTGTCTTGAACTCGGACGCGTTGTCGCCGACGTATTGCACCATTGCGCGCAGGTCCTTCAGGTCGAGCAACAGCATCCCGTTGTCGTCAGCGACCTTGAAAATCAACGCCAGCACGCCTTCCTGCGTTTCATTCAGATTCAGCAGACGTGAAAGTAGCAAGGGACCCATGTCGGAAACGGTCGCGCGAACCGGATGGCCCTGCTCGCCCCAGATGTCCCATAATGCAACCGGGCACGCCTGCCAATGGGGTTCCGGCAACGCGTGTTCGGCCAGACGCGCTTTCATCTTGTCACTCAACTTGCCTTGGGCGGCCATCCCGGTCAGGTCACCCTTGATATCGGCCATGAACACGGGGACACCGATGTTCGAAAGACTTTCTGCCATCTTCTGCATGGTTACTGTCTTCCCCGTACCCGTAGCGCCGGTGATGCATCCGTGCCGGTTGGCCAGTGCGGGCAGCAAGGCAAGCTCGGTACGGCCGGTCATTGCGATTACTAGCGGTGCAGCCATCAAAGCCTCGCGTCGTCGATCAATGGGCAGCAGCGTAGCCGAAGGCGGACACTGCGTGATCGGCTCGAGCAATGCGCGAAACCTCCCCTTGATACACTCGCGGCCCTTCCCCGCCCGCAAATCTCCGCACACACTTCGCTATGGCCGGCCATTCCAAGTGGGCCAATATTCAGCATCGCAAGAACCGGCAGGACGTCAAGCGCGCCTCGCTTTGGACCAAGATCATTCGTGAGGTCACCGTGGCGGCGCGCGATGGCGGCGCTGATCCGGCGATGAACCCGCGGCTCCGTCTCGCGCTCGACAAGGCTCGCCTTGGCAACGTGCCGAAGGACAAGCTGACCAGCGCGATCCAGCGTGGCGCCGGCAAGTTGGAGGGCGCCAGTTACGAAGAAATCCGCTACGAGGGTTATGGCATTGGCGGTGCGGCGCTGATGATCGATGCGATGACCGACAACCGCGTGCGCACTGTGGCTGAAGTCCGCCACGCGCTCGCCAAGCACGGCGGAAATCTTGGCACCGACGGCTCTGTCGCATTCAACTTCAAACATTGCGGGCACTTGCTGTTTGCCCCGGGTACGTCCGAGGAGGAAGTGATGGACGTAGCGCTGGGTGCCGGCGCCGAAGACATCATTGCCAACGACGACGGCACCGTGGAGGTGATCTCCGCTCCGGGTGATTTTGAAAGAGTGCGGACGGCTCTCGACGGGGCCGGTTTGAAACCCGAACTTGCCGAGGTCACGATGAAGCCAATGGCCGAAACACTGTTGACCGGCAACGACGCGGAAAAGATGCAGAAGCTGATCGACGTGCTGGAAGACCTCGACGACGTGCAGCAGGTTTACACAACGGCCGCGCTGGCCTGATGAAGCTGCTGGTCATCGGCGGCGGCGGTCGCGAGCATGCGCTTGCATGGAAGCTTGCCCGCTCGCCCAGAGTGCAAAAGGTTTTCGTGGCACCCGGAAACGGCGGGACTGCGCGCGACAAGCGTTACGTCAACATTTCGTACCAAAGCAATGAAGCTCTGGCCGACTTCGCGCGCAGCGAAGGCGTCGCGTTCACTGTCGTCGGACCCGAGGCACCTCTTGCCTCAGGAGTGGTAGACGTTTTCCGCGCGCGCGGCCTTCGCATCTTCGGCCCAACACAGGCGGCGGCTCAACTCGAGAGCTCAAAGGATTTTGCCAAGGCTTTCATGACGCGGCACGGGATTCCGACCGCAGCCTATCGGACATTCAGCAACGCCGAGGCCGCGCGCGACTACGTGCGACAGCGTGGCGCGCCGATCGTAGTGAAGGCCGACGGACTCGCAGCGGGCAAAGGTGTGGTGGTGGCAGCGACGGTCCAAGAGGCAATTGCCGCGATCGACGCGATGCTCGGCGGCGCGACTGCCGGCGACGATGCCAAGGTCGTGATCGAAGAGTTTCTGACCGGCGAAGAAGCAAGCTTTATCGTTATGTGTGATGGGCAAAGCGTGTTGGCTCTTGCGACCAGCCAGGACCATAAGCGCCTTCTGGACAATGATCGCGGTCCCAACACTGGCGGCATGGGCGCGTACTCGCCCGCGCCGATCATTTCGCCCACGGTTCACGCCAAGGTACTGCGCGAAGTCATCATGCCAACCATCACCGGAATGGCCGCCGATGGAATCCCATTCTCGGGTTTCTTGTATGCGGGTTTGATGATTGCGCCCGATGGCGACGTCAAGACGCTCGAATTCAATTGCCGCATGGGCGATCCCGAGGCGCAGGTGATTCTGATGCGAATGAAATCTGATTTGGTCCCGCTGCTCGATGCGGCAATCGACCGCCGGCTGGATCAGGTTGAGGCGCAATGGGACAGGCGAACCGCTCTCGGTGTCGTGATTGCCTCTCACGGATATCCGGATCACCCGCGACGCGGCGATCGCGTGACGCATCTTGCGGGAGACGATGACGACTGCATGACGTTCCATGCCGGGACCGAGTTGGTCGACAGCGCGCTGGTCGCTGTGGGCGGCCGCGTGATGTGCGTGACTGCGCTGGCTGAAACAGTTAGAGCGGCACAGAAACGGGCGTACGACGCAGTTGACGAAGTTTCATTTGATGGCATGCAGTTTCGACGCGACATCGGATTTCGCGCGTTGAAGCCGCGTGCCCCGGCGATCGTGCACGCCGACCCTCTTTAACGACACACTTAAATGAAAAGTGCCCAATACACCGTAGAACAGCACATTGCGCTAAGGCGAGTGTCGGAACTTGCGTCTTCTCCGGACGGATCATGGCTTGCGATTTCGGCGCAGCGGCTCGACCGCGATGGCGTGAAATACGTCTCCGATATCTGGAGGATTCCCACCGATGGAAGCGATGCGACGCAACTCACGCGTGGCGACACCAAGGACGTAGCTCCATTTTTTCGGAGTGACGGCGCGCTTGGGTTTCTGTCGAATCGGCAACCCACCGAAATCAAAGCCGACGAAGACGCGGACAAGAGAATGCAGGTTTGGCTTCTTCCGCCCGCCGGCGGCGAACCGCAGCAGCTCACCGACGAACCGCTTGGCGTAGAGAGTTTCAAGTTCGCGAAAAGTGCCGATCGCTTGGTTGTATTGGCACCGGTGCTGGCAGACGTCGAGCTCGAGAAGCAGCGCGAGGCGGCGCACGAGCGCGAGAAGAAGGGTTCGAGTGCTCGCCATTTTCGTACTCAGCCTGTGCGGCACTGGGACCACTGGCTGCACGAGAACGCCAACCTGGCGAATACGCACGTGATCGCCTACTCGCACGAAGGCAAGGATCGCGCCGATCTGACACCGGACGCGAAGCGCGAGATGTCCGTTGAACCCGAGTTCGACGTCTCGTCGGACGGACGCTACGTTGCCGTCACGTGGCAAACCCCGGGGGAGGATCGCGAAACCGATACCGCGATTGCATTGATCGAGGTCGCGACGAAGCACATGAAGATCGTTGGCGCCGCGCCCAACACGAATAACGAGTTGCCGCTGTACGCTCCAGACGGCAAGAGCCTGGCTGTGATTCGGGCCACGCGCTCACCCACCACGGTCGTTCGCCCGACGCTGACGTTGATCGATACGCAAAGCGGCGCATTGCGCGAATTGGCGCGAGAGTTCGACGCCTGGCTGCACCTGGGTGACTGGAGCGCCGACGGCAAACGCGTGGTCGCCAGCGCAGACATCGCGGGTCACGTGCCCGTGTTCGTGATCGACATCGCGAGCGGCAAAGCGGAACGCATCACCGCGCAACGCGAAGCAGGGGCGCATGCCGGCCTTCGCTTTCTATCCGACGGGCGCATAGCCGGAATTCGTTCGACCTTCCTTGAGCCTCCCGAAGCGTTCGTCGTAGATGCGAAACCTGAGTCACCACCGCAGACGTTGGCGCGGCTTTCGGGCTTCGAATTCCCGCACTGGGCCATGGTCGAGAACCGCACCGTCAAGTCGACCGACGGCGCGGACGTGCAGTACTTCGTGACCAAGCCTGCAAAAGCGGGCGGCCGATGTCCGACCTTGCTGTGGATTCACGGTGGACCGATTGGAATGACCGCCGACGCGTGGCACTGGCGCTGGAATCCGCTGCTCGCAGTGGCGCAGGGTTATATCGTCGTGCAGCCGAATCCGCGCGGATCAACCGGTTTCGGCCAACCGTTCGTGCAAGGCATTTGGGGCAACGTCTGGGGTGACCAGTGCTACAAGGATTTGATGGCGGTAACGGATGCCGTTGCCGCGCGCACCGATGTAGACACCGATCGAATGATGGCGATGGGCGGCAGCTTTGGCGGCTACATGACCAACTGGATCGGCACGCAGACGCAGCGCTTCAAATGCCTGATCACGCATGCGTGCGTCACCACGATGGCGCAATTTACCGGCACCACGGATCATCCGGCGTGGTGGTATCTCGAAATGGGCGGTGAGGACCCGTACGCCGATCCTGCCGCCTACGATCGCTATGCACCGATCCGTCACATCAAGCAATGGAAGACGCCGGCACTGATCATCCACGGCGAGAAAGACTACCGGTGCCCGATCGGGGAAGGCCTGAATCTGTTCGAAGCGCTGCAGTATCACGGCGTGCCTTCGGAGATGCTGGTGTTTCCGGACGAGAATCACTGGATCATGAAGCCACGCAATATTGTGGCCTGGTATGACGCCGTGCTGGCCTTTATCAAGCGCCATCTTTCGTGACCGTCGAGCTTGCCGACAGCGCCGCCGTTGCCGACTACCTGCTCGGTCTGCAGCAGCGCATCGTCGAGACATTCGAGCGCCTCGACGGCAAGCGGTTCGAAAGCGATGCATGGCAGAAACCCGCCGACGCCCAGCTTGCAGGTAGCGGGATCACACGCATTCTAGAGGGCGGAAGTTTGCTCGAGCGCGGTGGTGTTGGCTTCTCGCATGTACTTGGCCGTGCATTGCCGCCTTCGGCCAGTGCACAGCGGCCGGAGTTGACCGGCCGCAGCTTTGAGGCGCTTGGCGTTTCGCTGGTATTGCATCCGCGCAACCCCTACGTGCCAACCGTGCACATGAACGTGCGGTTCTTCATTGCGAAAAGCGAAGGTCAGCCCGACATCTTCTGGTTTGGCGGCGGCATGGACCTGACGCCCTATTACGGCTTCGAGGAAGATGCGCGCCACTTTCACACTGTGTGCAAAGGCGCGCTGGCGCCGTTCGGAGCTGATCACTATGCGCGCTTCAAAAAATGGTGCGACGAATATTTTTACCTGAAGCACCGCGACGAGCCGCGTGGAATCGGTGGCGTGTTCTTCGATGACTTCCATGAGGGCGGATTTGCGCAAAGCTTTTCGATGCAGCGCGCGATTGGCGATGCGTTTCTCGATGCCTATGTGCCGATCGTCGAGCGTCGGCGCGACACCCCGTACGGCGAGCGGGAACGCGAGTTCCAGGCGTATCGACGCGGGCGCTACGTCGAATTCAATCTGGTGTTCGATCGGGGCACGCTCTTCGGCCTGCAATCGGGAGGCCGGACCGAGTCGATATTGATGTCAATGCCGCCGGTCGTGCACTGGAAATACAATTGGCGGCCCGCGCCGGGCAGCCCGGAAGCAAATCTGTATTCGGATTTTCTGCGCCCTCGCGAATGGGTGTAGCAGAAGTAAACCGATCAGCAATCGGTCTGCTGGGTGGCAGCTTCGATCCGATCCACAACGGTCATGTGCAACTGGCACGCGACGCGTTGACGGAACTTGACCTCGCGCGGATTCACATACTGCCCGCGGCACAGCCTTGGCAAAAGAGCCGGATTGAGGCTCCGCCGGAACACCGCGCTCAAATGGTGCAGCTCGCGATCGCCACCGTGCCAGGCCTTGCTTTAGACATGCATGAAATCGAGCGCGGCGGCGCGACTTATACGATCGACACAGTGCGCGCGCTGCGGCGCCACACGCCCGAGGTGCCAATCGTTCTGATTATGGGATCGGACCAATGGTCACGCTTCGACACGTGGCATGAGTGGAACGAGATTGCTGACACAGCACACATCGCGGTCGCCCGCCGCGCAGGTGTGGACCTGCCGATCAGCCTTGCCCTGCAAACGCTGCTTGAATCACGTCGCGGAAATGTGGCGGATCTTCAGACCCAACCGGGCGGAAAAGTGCTTCAGTTCGGCATGACGCCGATCGACGCATCATCAACGGAGGTTCGGCAGTTGCTCAGTGAGCCACAAACGGCACAAAACCGGCTGCGCTTGTCCGCGATGGTGCCGGCCGCGGTGCTCGACTATATTGATTCGCATCACCTGTATCGGGATTAATTTGGATATCAGAAAACTGCAACGTCTGGTCATCGATGCGCTCGAGGACGTCAAGGCGCAGGACATCAAGATTTTTAACACTTTGGAACTGTCCGATATGTTCGAACGTGTCGTCGTCGCCAGCGGTACGTCAAACCGGCAGACGCGCGCCCTCGCTTCATCCGTGGTCGACAAGGTGAAGGCGGCGGGCGGGGACATCGTCAGCGTCGAAGGTCAGGACACCGGCGAGTGGGTGCTGGTCGATTGCAATGACGTGATCGTGCATATCATGCAACCGGCCTATCGCGCGTACTACAACCTGGAAGAAATCTGGGGCGGCAAACCGGTCCGACTCAAGTCTGCAGCGGTAAAGACGAAGAACCCTTCAAGGCCACGAAAAGTGAAGGCCGCATAGCCGGATGAGGATCACGATCGTTGCGGTCGGCCAGCGCCAGCCGGTGTGGGCCGACCAGGCGGTCGCAGACTATCTCGAGCGCTTGCCTGCGGAGTTGAAGGTCGAAGTGAAGCCAGTCAAATCGGAGCCACGCAGCAACAACGCGTCCACTACACGGCTTTTAGGCGCCGAAGCAGTACGCATTCGCGCGGCCATCCCATCCGGTTCAACGCTCGTGGCGCTCGACGAGCGAGGGAAGGATTGGACCACGCTGCAATTTGCGGAACAGCTGCGACGCTGGCGCGACGAGGCCCAGGACGTCGCGTTTGCGATCGGTGGCGCCGATGGGCTCGATCACACAGTCAAAGCAGGCTCAGGCTTTCTGCTTCGTCTCTCCAGCATGACTTTGCCCCATGCGCTGGTTCGCGTCGTGCTCGCTGAACAGCTGTATCGCGCATGGTCTGTGCTCAGCGGCCATCCGTACCACCGCGGCTAGCACGATATGCCGGGCACGCTTTATCTCGCCTCCCGCAGTCCGCGCAGACGCGAGCTGTTGAAGCAGATCGGCGTGAAGTTCGAGGCATTATTGCTGCGGCTTGCGAATCCGCGCGGTCCGGACATCGATGAGCTGCAGGGTGCAGACGAATCCTGCAGCGTCTACGTAGAACGCACGGCACGCGAGAAGGCCGCCTTCGGGCTCAATGTCCTGCGTATGCGTTCGATGCAATATCGCCCCGTGCTGGCCGCTGACACAATCGTGATCGTCGACGGCGTTGTGCTTCCGAAGCCCGCCAACGCCGAGCAGGCCCGTGAGTTCATGATGAAGCTATCGGGCAGAACGCACGAAGTACGGACCGCAGTGGCGCTGGCAATGGAAGGCTCGCTGACAGCTGCGATATCGGTGTCTCAAGTGACATTCCGCACACTGGAAGAAAGCGAAATCACGCGCTATTGCGGCACGCCCGAGCCGTATGACAAAGCAGGCGGCTACGCAATCCAGGGGCTCGCAGCGGTGTTTATCGAGCGTCTCGAAGGCAGCTACTCGGGTGTGATGGGATTGCCGCTGTACGAGACCGGGCAACTGCTGTCATTGGGCGGTATGAAGGTGGTGTAGCAACCAGGCAAGCAGAGCAGCACGTCGTAAGCGTCGTGTTTACACTGCGCGGCCTGATGGAAGACATCCTGATCAACATTACACCGCAGGAAACGCGAGTCGCGATCCTGCTCGCCGGCGTTGTCCAGGAGCTGCATATCGAGCGCAGCGCGTCACGCGGCATTGTTGGCAACATTTATCTTGGCAAGGTGGCGCGGGTGCTGCCAGGAATGCAGTCGGCCTTCGTCGATATCGGCCTCGAGCGTGCAGCCTTTCTGCACGTCGCCGATATCTGGGAGTACCGGCAGGTCGCGCTTGAAAAGCCGCCGCCGATCGAACGGCTGCTGCGCGAAGGCGAGACGATTCTTGTGCAGGTGGTCAAGGATCCGATTGGCACCAAAGGGGCGCGCTTGTCGACCCAGGTCAGCATCGCAGGCCGCATGCTCGTCTACCTGCCGCAGGACCCGCACATCGGAATTTCGCAACGCATCGAAAATGAGGCAGAGCGCACGCAACTGCGCGAAACGCTGCAGCGCCTTGTGCCGCCCGACGAACGCGGCGGATACATCATTCGCACCAGCGCCGAGGACGCTACCGACGATGATTTTATTAACGACCTCGAATATCTGCGCACGCTATGGCGGCGAATTGAAGAGCGGCGCGCGCAGAGCGTGGCTCCCGCAGTGCTGTACCAGGAACTGTGGCTGGCGCAACGCATATTGCGCGACGTGACCACCGAGGCCACCGCCACCGTCCAGGTTGACTCGCGCGAGAATTTTCAGAAGCTGCATCAGTTCACGCGTCAGTTTGTGCCGCGGGTCGAATCAAAGCTCAGCCACTACACCGGAGAGCGGCCCCTCTTCGATATGCATTCGATTGATGCGGAAATTGAACGCGCGCTGGCACGCCGAGTTGAATTGAAGTCTGGCGGGTATTTGATCATTGATCAGACCGAGGCCATGACGACCGTTGACGTCAACACCGGCGGGTTTGTGGGCACAAGAAGTTTCGACGACACGATTTACAAGACGAATTTGGAAGCTGCACAAGGAATCGCGCGGCAGTTGCGACTGCGCAACCTCGGCGGCATCATCATTGTCGATTTCATCGACATGGTGAATGCGGAACATCAGGAGGCGGTTTTAAGTGAATTGAAGAAAGCGCTTGCGCGCGACCGTACACGCATGACGGTCAGCGGCTTTACCCAGCTCGGTCTGGTTGAAATGACTCGCAAACGCACGCGCGAATCGCTTGCGCATATTTTGTGCGAGCCGTGTCCAACGTGCCAGGGCCGTGGCCAAGTCAAGACGTCGCGCACCGTGTGCTTCGAGATTCTGCGCGAGATCTTGCGCGAGTCTCGCTTATTCAACGAAACGCGCGAGTTCCGCATCCTTGCTTCGCAGCAGGTAATCGACGTCTTCCTCGAAGATGAGTCTCAATCGTTGGCGATGCTATCGGATTTCGTTGGTAAGCCTGTATCGATGCAGGTCGAGTCGGTGTATTCGCAGGAGCAGTACGACATTGTGTTGATGTGAACGATGCGGTCGTCGTTCTCGATGATCGTTAATCGCAGGCGCAAGCGTTGGGTGCAGCGCCGCTGCCTGAGTCGTCGGTCGCTTCGCGACTGCTCTGTGGTACTCGTGGCCACGGCGGGCCTGTGAACTCGCTGCGCTCAGACAACAGGCCCGAAAGCCTCCGCGGCCACTCCGCTCCTCGACTACGCCTGAAGGCAGCGCCGCTGCACCCAACGCTTGCGCTTGGATCGTTCCCCTCTTAGGGTAGGTAAAGAAAAAAAACACTTTGTGCGAGACCAAGTCGCGAAGCAGCGGCTGGCGCAGCTGCGTGCCCTGTTCGGCGTCGTCGAGGAACGGAGCCGGGCGCGGAGCTTTCGGGCCCGTTGTCTGAGCGCAGCGAGTTTACGGGCCCGCGCGGCCAGCGAGTACCGCAGAGCAGTCGCGAAGCGACCGACGACGCAGGCATCGCAGCTGCGCCAGCCGCTGCTCTACCACCGCAAAAAAACCGCGCCCTACTTCTTTTCTCGAGGCAAGCGCCCCAGCAGATAAAACTCGTCGTTGGGCCGCATGCCGATCATGTTTGCCATCCGGTTTGAGAGTGCAAAAAAAGCGGCGATGCCACCGATGTCCCAGATGTCTTCATCGCTGAAGCCATGTGTGCGTAACGATTCGAAATCCGCGTCTTCGATTGTCGACGATGCAGTCGCGACTTTCATAGCGAACGCCAGCATCGCCTTCTGCCTGAGTGTGATGTCGGCCTTACGGTAATTGACCGCAATTTGATCGGCAATCAGTGGCTGCTTTTCGTATACGCGCAGAATCGCGCCGTGGGCAACGATGCAGTAGAGGCAATCGTTCGCGCCGCTGGTTGCGACCACGATCATCTCCTTTTCGCCCTTCGTGAGCCCTGAGTCACGCAGCATCAGCGCGTCGTGGTATGCAAAAAAGGCGCGGCATTCATCAGGGCGATGGGCCAACGTCAGGAAAACGTTCGGAACGAATCCGGCCTTTTCCTGAACCTCCAGCATTCGCGCGCGGAGGTCATCTGGAACTTCATCCATTGACGGCACCGGATAGCGGCTGATCGGCTTCTTAGTCATCGTTGCAGCGTTCATTAGATCCGTTCGGGCACGCGTTCGGCGCGTGGCGCCGGCTTGTGCGACGCAAACTGAATTTCGTAGAGGTTCGCATACAGTCCGCCCCGCGCGAGTAACTCGCGGTGCGTTCCGACCTCGATCACCCGACCCTGCTCGAGAACGACGATGCGATCTGCACGTTCTATCGTTGACAAGCGATGCGCCACGACGAACGTGGTGCGACCCTGCATCAAACGTTCAAGCGACGCTTGAATATAACGCTCGGATTCCGAATCGAGCGCGGAGGTCGCTTCGTCGAGCAACAGGATCGGCGCATCCTTGAGCAATGCCCTTGCAATCGAAATTCGCTGGCGCTGTCCGCCCGAGAGCCTCACTGCGCTTTCGCCAATCGGCGTGTCGAAACCGTTTGGCAGTGAGTCCACCCACGGCGTCAGAAAAGCCGCCTCGGCGACTTCGCGCACCCGCTCCTTCGGTGCGTCGCGCTGCGCTCCGTAGGCAATATTCGCAGCGACCGAATCGTCGAACAACACGACGTCCTGCGATACCAGCGCGATCTGCCGCCGCAGGTCGGCCAGCGTCAGATCATTGATCGGCAAATCGTCGAGCAAAATCTGGCCAGCGGTCGGTTCAATGAACCGTGGAATCAAATTGATCAACGTGGTCTTTCCGGCACCTGAAGGGCCGACCAGTGCAATGACCTCGCCAGGCGAAACGTCGAGCTCGAAATCAATCAGTGCGCTCGACGCTGCCTCTGCGTAGCGAAACGACACCCCACTGAATTGGACCCTGCCGCGCGCACGCTCGATTCTGCGGGCGCCACGGTCGACCTCGGTCGGCAGGTCGACCATGTCGAATACGCTTTGCGATGCAGCGGCCATGCGTGCCAGCGGACCGTTCAGTGCCGCCAAGTGCCGCAGCGCGGGCAATAACAGCAGCGCTGCCGCCAGAAACGTCACGAAGTCGCCAGCGGATGCCTGGCTCTCGCCCGCCTGCCACAGCGCGACCATCATCAGCATTGCGATACCGAATGCGCCCGCGATCTGTGTCAATGGCGTTGAGGCCGACCACGCGACCTGCATTCGCATTGCAAATCCGCGCAGCCTTGCGTTGATGTGCCGAAAACGCTCGTTCTCATACTTTTCGCCCTCGTATATCTTCACTACGCGTCGGCCCTCGTGGACCTCCTGCACGGCGCGGGTCATCTCTCCCAACATCACCTGATTTTCAACGTTGAGCCGACGCAACCGCTTGCTGAACGCCCGCAACGTCAGAGCTATCACCGGCGCGATCGCCAACGCCACAAGCGTCAGCTGCCAGTTGTAATACAGCAGCAGCACCAACAACCCGACCACGATCAGCGTGTCGCGCACCGCGGTGCTCAAGACTTCGGCAGCCAGATTCAGCGCATTGGTCGCTTCGTTGACGAACTTGGCGATGACCACGCTCGAAGGCATCTGCTCGAAGGTCGACGATGGCCATCGCAGCATGTTGTCGAACATTGTCATGCGCAGGCTCATCAGGACCGACTGCGAAATACGGTTGAGCAGATAGGAACTTGTAAAGGTTGCGAGTCCACGCACAATGAACAAGGCAACAAATCCCAACGGCAACCACATCAGAGCGCGCGAGCCGCGCTCGAGCAGCGCACGATCGGTTAATTCGCCGGCGAGCTTGGCAAGAATTGGATCAGTCGCGGCGGCAACTGCGGTAGCAATTAGCGCAAAGACCAGCACCTTGCGATGACCGAGCACCATGGCGAACAGTCGGCGCAAATTAGGATCATCGAGCAAACGCGTTTGAGGGCGGGGCGAACTCGTCATGAACTGGCGTGCAAGAATTCCGCTATGCGATGCCTTTCGAATGGTCGGCTTCCAGTGTATGCGATGCGCATGCCGCAGATAAGGCGACCGCGGTGACGCCACTGATCGTCAGGCTTCCGAATCATCTGGGCGATGCGTGCATGGCGTTGCCCGCGCTTGAGCGGTTAGCGGCACTCGGCCGTCAACTCACGCTGGCTGGACCCCCCTGGGCGAAAGACCTTTTCGGCGCGTACCCGTGGCCGGCCGTGGCGTTATCCGGCTCGCACTATCAGCGCGTTCAAACATTACGGCCGTTCGCCGCCCATGCTGGATTGCTGATGACCAACTCTTTCAGCACTGCACTTCAATTTCGGCTGGCCGGCATTCGTTCGGTGGGCTATGCGCGTGACGGCCGCTCATCGTTGCTGCAACGAGCAATCCCCGTTGATGCGAATGATCATATGGTTCAGTACTACTACCGGCTTGCATCCGCCGTTACCGGAACGGAATCGAAGGCGCCGCTGGATTTTCGTTTGCGCGTTAGCGAGGACGCCGCCGAGCGCGCGCGTAATGCAATCGAGACGCGTACGAAGTCCGCCAACTATGTCGTGCTGTGTCCAGTCGCTGTCGGCGTGCATCGGGGCAAGATGAAAGCCTGGCAGGGCTTTTCTCGCCTGTGCAACGAGCTGGTTCAACAGGGCAATGTTGTCGTGGCCATGCCGGGTCCCGGCGAAACAGCGGCTGTGCGCAGCGCCGCTGCAAGCGCGATCGTTTTGCCTGAGTCGGATGTTGGAACGTTTGCCGCCGTGCTTGCAGGAGCACGACTGGTGGTCGCCAACGACAGTGGGCCAGCGCATGTCGCCGCCGCGGTCGGGTCAAAGCTTATCGCCGTATTCGGCGTTACCGAGCCTGAAAAAACCCGGCCCTGGAGTACGCGTGCCACGATCGTCGGCTCGGGCGAAGGCTGGCCGAGTTACGCGGACGTACGTTCAGCGGTGGCAACAGCGTTGAGTGCCTGATCGCGTGCGCCAATCTCGCGCGCAAGACACACGCCGAGCAAGATCGAAATCAGGTGCGCTTCGTTAAACGCATGAAAGTGTGAACTGAACAGGCTCGTCAAGCACCACACCAGTAGAAGACCGAGCCCGATGACCCTAAAGGGTCCGCGCACCGGCTGTCCCGTCGCTGAATACAACAACCACGCGAACGCCGACAGCCCAAGCAACCCGGCTTCTGCGAGTATCAGCAGATACTGGTTGTGTGGGTCCGCTGTCAGCGTCGCTTTCCAGCCGCTGTGACGCTCGCTGACGACGCGCCGATAGGCCTCCGGGAACGAACCGAGCCCGTGACCGATCAATGGTGCCTCGCGCACGATCGCTGCCGACGTCTCCCACATCATGACCCGGATACCCATCGGCGTTATCACGGCCGAATGGTCACTCTTGCCCACCTCCTCCACCGCGGTCGCAAAGCGCTGCTTGATCAACGGTGAGAACAGAATCGCACTCGCGATTAAAGCCATTGCAGCCAAAATGGCTACGGCACGCGCTCTGCCGCGCCATAACCCGAGTGCCGTCACTACAGCCATCACGATCAGCGCCACATAGCCGCTACGTGCGTAGGTGACGAAAACAATATTGGCGACCATCACACCGGCGGCAGCGCTCCATAGCCATCGCCGCCACGAGCCACGGCGCTCGTGAATGATCAGCACCAGCGCCAATGCCGCGCCGACAGTCAGCGCCATCGCCTGCGTCACATGGTTGCGCATAACGATGCCACCCTGCACGTCGGACGTCGCCTGAGCCGCACCAAAGTCAAACGCAAGGAATGAGGCGATGGTTGCGGCGCTCGCAGCAGTTACGAACCATCCGGCGAACGCCAGCTTTGCAGCACGGGTATCAAAGATTGCGAGCGCGACAAACAGCAGCACGAAACTGCGCCAGCCCGTCCATGCACCGAGCGATGCTAGAAACGGTTCGGAACTCCACGTGGTCGCCAGCAGCAAAACCGCGAGTAGCAGGACCGTCGCCCTGCCGAGTGGCTCGTTGAGGTTGTGTTTGATACGTTGCAAGCACGTTGGGGCGGCTAAAAAGGCGAGGACCATTACGGCCGCACCGATGTTGGCGAGTGCCGGACTGGTAAAGCTTCCAACCGCTACCAGCGCGGCGGCGACGCGCGCGATCGCGATCGCCCATCGGTCGCGCCTGACCTGACCCGCGGTCCGCAGGATTTCCGCTACCGGCGGAACTTGCATCGCACGCTTCAGGGTTTGCCTGCGCCATCGATCCCAGCGAAATCGCAGCCATGTCCAGGCCCGCCCCCGACCCATCCGCTTTCGATCGAGCACGCTTGCAAAACGGCCATTCATGCTGCCTTGCTCGACGATTGGCTCCGCAAGCCAGAATTGCGCGACACCCATCGCGGCGTCGGCTTCGCGCATCAGCCAATCTGCGGGTCGCGTGATTCTGTTTCGCGCCACATAGTCCAGCCGTAGCTGGGCCGCGCGCGCATCGAACACTGTGGCATCAGTCGCGGGAAGCGGCATGCTCGTACTGACCAGGGGCGAAGTCGCTGCTGCGGTCGGCGCAACGTACTTGTTGTCGCCGCACCCAAGGTAGACCATGTACGGCTGCGCAATCGTCTCGGCAGCAACCATTGCATCAGCGAAGCGCTTTTCGAAATCGGATGCCAGAATCGAATCGTCTTCGAAGACGAGAACCCGGCGGTACCCGCGCTGTACGCACCGCCTCCACGTCTCGATGTGCTTGAGCACCAGCGACTGTTGCGGCCTGCCCAGGTCGCTGGTCGCAAACGTTGCCTCGATAAGTTGGGCGCTCAGTTCACTGGCGTCGTGCTCGAAAATCCACTCGAACGCGATCCCATGGTCGGCCAGTTCTTGCTTGATGTGCTCAATGCGGTCCTCAAAAGACCGGACCGACAACACAAAAACCGCATCGACGTGCGCATTGACGGAATATTGCAATCGACCTTCCAACTGGATTTAGTAAGCGGGAGCACTGAGCCGCGAAGTTCAGTAGCGATGCAGCAGTGTTCTAAGCACGGATTGTAAAGAAGCGGCTGCCCTGCGCCGACGTAAGATGCCGGTCGCTCCGGCCCATTGGAAAAATGGATAAACGTCTTAGCGTCGCGATCATTACCTTGAATGAGGAAGGCAATCTGCCGGATTGTCTTGCCAGCGTTGCCTTTGCCGATGAGATCGTCATTGTCGACGGCGGCAGCACCGATCGCACTTGCGAGATTGCCCGCGCCGCCGGGGCGCGCGTGATTGAATCGATCGACTGGCAAGGTTTCGGTGTTCAGAAGAACCGCGCGCTCGACGCCTGTTCCGCCGCGTGGGTGCTGTCCATCGATGCGGACGAGCGGGTGCCCGCAAAACTGCGGGACGAGATCCTGTACGCAATCGCCAATCCTGCATTCGACGTCTACGAGATGCCGCGCCGCTCCCACTACTGCGGGCGGTTCATGCGGCATTCGGGATGGTGGCCAGATTACGTTCGACGCCTGGTTCGACGCAATGCTGCGCGGTTCTCGACCGCTCCGGTCCACGAGTCCCTGCAAATCGATAAAGCCGTCGGACGCCTGCAACATCCTCTTGAGCACTGGAGCTATCGCACGATGGAGCAGGTGCTCGACAAGATCAATCGGTACTCGTCGCTGTCTGCGCCGGTTGTCCTCGAACGCGGGCGCAGGCCGACGCTGGCAACAGCGATCGTCCACGGTGCGGCTGCTTTCTTCCGTACCTATTTTCTGAAGCGCGGCTTTCTTGATGGCACGCATGGATTTATGCTCGCTGTCAGCAACGCAGAAGGGTCCTATTACCGGTATGTGAAGGCGATGTTGCTTCTTGCGCAGTCCGAGTCGAAGCAGCGGGCTGATCGGCATTGATGCTGATCTCAGTTGTTGTAGCAACTTACAACCGTCCTGATGCACTCGAGGCGGTGCTGCGCAGCCTCGCAAAGCAGGATGACAACAACTTCGAAGTCATCGTGGCCGATGACGGTTCCTGGCCCGACACCGCTGCGGTAGTCGAGCGTACGCAACGCGCGTTCTCGGTGCCACTTTCACATGTCTGGCAGCCCGACACTGGATTTCGACTCGCCGCCGTCCGTAATCGCGCAACGGCGCGTGCAAGCGGCGAGTATCTGATTTATCTCGATGGTGACTGCATAGTCGCGCGCCGATTCGTGCGCGCGCATCGCGCACTGGCGGAGCCGGGTTGGTGCGTCGCCGGAGGTCGGATTCTGCTTAGTGAGCGGTTTACGACTGTGGTCCTGGCCAATCAAATCGCAGTCGAAGACTGGAATATCGCCCGCACCATCGTCGGCACGGCACGGGGCAAGATCAATCGAGCGTTTGCGGCGATGTGGCTTCCGCTGGGGCCGCTGCGCAAGTTACGGAGTCGGCGCTGGCAACGTCTGAGGGGATGCAACTTCAGTGCGTATCGGGCGGACGTCGAAAGGGTGAACGGATTCGATGAATGCTTTCAGGGCTGGGGGTTCGAGGATTCTGATTTCGCCGCGCGCTTGATCGCTTCCGGCGTGCGGCTCAAGAATGCGCGGCTCGCAACCAACGTCTATCACCTGTGGCATCGAGAAAGCGATCGAGCGCATCAGCGTGAAAACTGGGAGCGCTTGCAATCACGAATTCTCTCCGGTGCGACAAACGCGCAGGTCGGTCTTGATCGCTACGGCAGCAAGGAGCGTAGCGATCACGCATAGTTGTAGTACGCACGGCGCACGCTGGGTTGCATGGCTAGATCGGCGGCGAGCCGATCCTCCGGTCGCACGCGCCAGTCTTCCGGCAGCGCCAGGTCCACGCTCCCCGCGCCGCTGCGGTAGCCGATCACAATGCGGCATCCATGCGCTGCGTGACCATTGGTGACGCGATACGGATTAAGCGCATCGCGCAACTGCAAGACGTCGCCGGCCCCTTCGACTTCGATGCGGAGTCGCGCCGCCGCTCGTGCGCGCGCCTCTGCAAGATCCATCAACTCGTCGGCGGACACCGAAATACGTTGCGCAAACTCATCGTTGCGCACGCGACCGGCGACAAACAACAACTGATCTTCCTTCAGCAGCGCACGCTTGCGATCGTACAACTCCGAAAAAACCATCAGCTCCAGTTGCGCCGTGCCATCCTCCAGAACGATGATGCCCATGCGGCCGCGACGCGTGTTCTGACTGCGCGCCGACACCACGATTCCTGCGAGCCTCACTTGCTCACCACGTTGCTCACCGCGTTGCTCGCCGCGGCCACCCTCGCTGCGACCGGCGGCCAGACGAACGTCGGCCAATGGCGTCGGAGCCAAACGCCGCGCCTCGCTCGCGAACTCGGCAAACGGATGCCCGGAGAAGTAGCAACCGAGCGCCAGTTTTTCGTTCGATAATTTTTCACGCTCGCTCCAGCGCGCGGCCTTGACGTACTCCACATGTCGAGCGCTGCCGTCGCTCGCGCCAAACAGACTGGCCTGTCCCGCCGCAGCCGCCGCGCTGTCGGCGGCGTCGATCGCCCTGCCAACGCTTGCAAGCAAAACTGCGCGATCCGCATTAAGGCGATCAAACGCCCCCGCGCGCACCAGCGCTTCCACCACGCGGCGGCTGATGAACTGCTTGTCGACGCGTGCTGCCAAATCGAAAAGATCGGCGAACGGACCGCCCGACTTGCGCGCCGCCACGATCGCTTCGATCGCGCCGCGGCCGGTGCCCTTGATGCCACCGAGTCCGTAGCGAATCGTCTTCACGTCCACCGGCTCGAACCTGTAATTGCTCTGGTTGATGTCAGGCGGCAACATTGCTACGCCAATCGCGCGGCAGTCCTCGATCAAATCTTTGACCTTGTCGGTGTCATCGAGCAATGTCGAAAGGTTCGCCGCCATGAAGGCGGCCGGATGATGCACCTTGAAATACGCGGTTTGGAATGCAATCACGGCATACGCCGCGCTATGACTCTTATTGAATCCGTAACCGGCAAACTTTTCGATGTGGTTGAAAAGCTCGGTCGCCTTCTGGGCATCGACACCGCGCTGAGTTGCGCCGTCGACGAAGATCGAGCGATGGGTCGCCATCTCTTCTGGCTTTTTCTTGCTCATTGCACGCCGCAGCAGGTCGGCCGAGCCCAATGAGTAGCCGCCGGCGACCTGCGCGATCCGCATCACCTGCTCTTGATAAACCATCACCCCGTATGTTTCCGACAAGATCGGCTCGACCGAAGAGTGTAGATACTCGACCTTGTGACGGCCCTGTTTGCGATCGACATATTCAGGGATCAGATCCATGGGTCCCGGTCGATACAGCGCATTGAGCGCGATCAGGTCTTCCAAACGATCCGGCCGCGCCCGCTTGAGCAACTCGCGCATTCCACGCGATTCAAACTGAAATATCGCCGTAGTGGCGCCGCGCCGAAAGATTTCGTACGTTGCAGCGTCATCCAGCGGCAGCGTGTCCAGTTCCAGATCAAACGAGGGGTCGAGCTGGCGTACGTACTTCAGTGTCAGGTCGAGAATCGTCAGCGTGGTGAGGCCGAGAAAGTCGAACTTCACCAGCCCGATCGCTTCGACGTCGTCCTTGTCGTACTGGCTGATCACGCCCTCGGTGCCCTGCGCGCAGTAAAGCGGCGTGAAATCGGTGAGCTTGCCGGGTGCAATCAAAACGCCGCCCGCGTGCATACCGACGTTGCGCGTCAAACCTTCGAGCGGCCGCGCAAGCTCGATCAACTCCTGATTTTCTTCGTCCGCGGCTACGGCGTCGGCGAACGCAGGTTCCTGCGCCAACGCGCGCTCGAGCGTCCACGGATCAGCCGGGTTGTGTGGAATCAGCTTCGACAGCTGATCGCATTTGGTGTACGGCATGTCGAGCACGCGACCCGCGTCGCGCACGACCGCTTTGGCGCCCAGCGTGCCGAATGTTGCGATCTGCGACACCGCCTCGTGACCGTACTTGCGCTTGACGTAATCGATCACGCGATCGCGATTGTCCTGGCAGAAGTCGATATCAAAATCCGGCATCGACACGCGCTCCGGATTCAGGAAGCGCTCGAACAGCAAGCCGTAGTGCAGCGGGTCAAGATCCGTGATGCGCAGCGAGTAGGCGACCAGCGACCCGGCGCCGGACCCGCGACCCGGGCCGACCGGTATGCCATTGCCCTTCGCCCAATTGATGAAATCCGCAACGATCAGGAAGTAGCCCGAGTAGCCCATCTTCGCGATCGTCGATAGCTCGAGATCGAGTCGCGCAGAATATTCGGCACGACGCTCTGCCCGCACATGATTGTCGGAAAACAGCTTCAGCAAACGTTCTTCGAGTCCACGCGACGCCAACGCACGGCAATGATCGTCAAGCGTCACGCCATCCGGCGTCGGGAATTTTGGCAGCCGCGCGGTACCGAGCTCCAGGGCCAGGTTGCACCGTTTCGCGATCTGCGCCGAGTTCGCAAGCGCGACGGGCACGTCTGCAAATAGCTCGGCCATTTCGGCCTGCGTCTTAAAGTACTGCTCCGGCGTAAAACGCTTCGGCCGACGCGAGTCGTTCAACGTCGAGCCTTCGGCTATGCAGACTCGGGCCTCGTGTGAACGAAAGTCCGCGCGCTCGAGAAACTGAATCGGATGCGTTGCCACAACGGGCAGTTGCAGCCGGCCGGCGAGTGCCGACGCAGCTTTGGTGTGAGCGGCGTCGCGGGCATCGCCGGTCCGCTGCAATTCGAGATAAAACCGACCGGCAAATGCCGATGCGAGTCGTTGCGCAGCGGCCGCGGCGGCATCGGGCTTGCCAGCCATTAAATACGCACCCACCGCACCGTAACGAGCACCCGACAGCGCGATCAACCCCTGCGCGCGCCGACCGCCCTCTTCTTCGAACCAATCGATGCGCACCTCGGCGCGATTGCGATGCGGATTTTCCAGATATGCGCGCGTGATCAGCTCGCAGAGATTCAGGTAGCCCGTGCGATCCTGAACCAGCACCGCCATGCGGGTTGGAACATCGCGGTCGGTATCGTTGGTGATCCAGAGATCGCAGCCGATGATCGGCTTGATGCCGCGCCGGCGCGCCGATGAATAAAAGCGCACGGCTCCGAATAGATTGGCGCTGTCAGTCAGTGCAAGCGCGCCTTGCCCATCGGCCGCCGCCTTGGCCATCGCTTCGTCAATGCGAACAATGCCATCGACGACCGAGAATTCCGAATGCAGGCGGAGGTGAACAAACTGCGTGCTGATCATTGAGACGATTTTGCCATCGCGCCCGAGCCAAAACTGTGGATAACTGAATATGCGTTCGAATGCGCGCATCGCCGACGTGAAAACTGAGCGAATTCAAGCCCTTGATTCCCGCATTCGCGCCAAGTTGGAGCTGGCCAAGCGTTTGAACGGGGAGGAAACCCCCATTGCCGGGCGCTTTTGTCAGCCGTTATGACCGGCTATCGTTGTAACAATGACGATATAAGTCGCTAAAGGGGGACAGCATGCTCCGATTGATTTTTGTCATGTGCCTGGCCACTGTGCCCGCGTTGGCCAGCAGTCAGATGATTTACAAGATTCAGATGCCCGATGGCAGCGTGATGTTTAGCGACACCGTTCCGTCCGGTGGAAAAATACTTGAAGAGCGCGAAGCGAAAAGCACGCCGCGCGTGAATATCGTTCCGGCAGCGCCCGCGGGCCAATCAGCAGCGGGAGCACCAGCGGGCTCGCCTAGGGCCAATATTCAGCCAGCGCCAGCGCCTCGCCCCGGCATGCCCGCGGCGAAGGGTGCGCCACCTGAAAGCGCAAGTACGCTAGAGCGCGAACTCGCCGTTGCAAAGAGACGACTCGAGTTAGGGCGTGAGCCGCTACCTGGCGAACGTCGTGGTCTCGCCGGCGGCGGCAGCCGGCTGACGCCGGAATACGAAGCGCGCATTGCCGCGATGGAGCGCGATGTCGCCGCCACCGAAGCTAAGCTTAAGAAAGCGTACGAGTCGCGATAGAGCTGAGGCTTAGCAGAGCACGCGCCTCCACGCAGCGGCTCTTGGGAGAAGCAGCTAGATGCACGCAAAGTGCGGCCGTTACTTCAGGCAATATTTTGCGAAGTTCCTCGCGCCGCTGATCGCTGGTCTGGGGCTTACCGCTGCAGCCTCAGCGCAGCGTCCCACTGAGACTCAAGCGGTTGAGGTCAATTTCTCTGAGCACGTACTTCAGTTCGAAGGCCGCGAGCGCGCCTATCGCTTATTCGTGCCTACTGCTTATGACGGCAAATCTCGCGTCCCCCTCGTCATCGTCCTGCACGGGGGCGGAGGCAACGCGGAAAATGCGGAGCGCACTACGCGCGTGGCTGCGCGCGCCAACACGGACAACTTCTTGGTTGTCTATCCGAACGGCACCGGTCCGCTGCCGCGCACGCTGCTGACTTGGAACACGTGGAACTGCTGCGGTTATGCGCTCAAGAATGACGTCGATGATGTCGGCTTTGTCCGAGCCGTAATCGAAGGCCTCGAGAAGCGTTTCGCGATCGATTCAAAACGCATCTTCGCGACCGGGCTTTCGAATGGAGCCATGATGGCCTATAGGCTGGCGTGTGAACTATCGGACAAAATTGCTGCAGTCGCTCCTGTGGCGGGCACCATGAATACCGATGACTGCCGACCCCGCGAGCCCGTTTCGATCGTTGCCTTCCACGGTACCTCCGATCTGCACGTCCGCTATGAAGGCGGTCCCAATGCAAAACGCTTCCCGGGCGCCGAACCCCGCGTGGACAAATCTGTGAAGCATGGCATCGACTTCTGGGCGCGCCATAACAGCTGCGCGATGCAGGCTGACGTGCAAACAAAAGGTAGCGTGCAGCGCGAGGACTACGCGTGCAGACACAACGGAAGCGACGTCGTGCTGTACACGATCCAAGGCCAGGGCCACGCTTGGCCCGGCGGCGTTCCGGGAGTTCGCAATGGCAACGTCGACGCGCCGAGCCGCGAAATCTCGGCAACCGACACGATGCTCGAGTTCTTCTGGCGGCATCCGAAGCAATAGTTCGGAATGTTCTCGGGCTGTATCAGGCCTTACGAACGCGTGTTCGCCGATTCTCCCCAAGGTCTTTCAGGTTCCGAGGTAGCGAACCTTGAGAGGCGTTTCCTCGACCACGCCGCGCCTGCGCCGCAATCGATAGGCAAGTGCCTTGGGCCGCGAACTCACAACCTCCTTAAGTTGAGTGCCCTTGAAATGCAAAGCAGCGCCGTCGTCGGCCGCATAGCCAGCGGGCGCACCCTGCGCGATGAGCCGCCGGAAAGCGGCCTGGCGTTGTGGCTCACCATCGTAATGAGGGCACGCAGTGCCGCGCAGCAGTCCAAGGCCATCTTGGATACGTTTGTATCCTCCGAACGAGTCGGTAATCCCGCCCTGGAACCAACACAACATCCCCGCGCTGACGCCACTCAGCACGGCACCATTTCGCCATGCGCGGCGAAGCAGCCGATCGAGTTTGTGCGCGCGCCACACGGCCAACAGGTTCGCGGTGTTGCCGCCACCGACATAAAACACATCCTGAGATGCTACGAACGAGGCGAGATCAACCGTCAGGGCCGGACGTCGCGGCAACGCGGACGAGTCAAACAAAGTCAGGTCTGTAGGAATACAGCGCCCGCTGAATGCGCGATAGAACTTCGTTATGTATGTCGCCGAATCCGCGCTGGCAGTCGCGATGAAGCAGACACGGGCGGGCTTGCGGCGGCACAACGACAAGATGAAATCGTCAAGGCGCGGATTGTCGGGCTCCATCGAGAAGCCACCGCCACCAAGTGCCACGATGTGACCGGTCATTCGTGCGATGACAGACCGCGCAACGGCTGTCCGTGAGTGAATTCGATCAAGTGGCCGCTCGGCTCCCGAACTACCGCGAAGTAGCCGACGCTACCGCCGTAGTCTGTAGGACCTTCCACGAGGGCGCCGCGCAGCCTGGCGCGCTCTGCAATATCAGTCACCGCCGCGCGCGTTTCACATTGAAACCCGAAGTGATCCAGCGGCTCCTTGACCTCGCATTGAAATGCAACGAGCACAAACTCAGGATCACATCCGGGTGCCGGTCTGGGACCGAGCCACACGGTGCTCCACCCTCGAGTCGACGGTCGCGCACGACGCTCAGCTGGCAGTCCTCTGTGAAAAACTGGACAGTCGCATCCAGGTCGGTGACTGGCAGAGTGAAATGGGTCCACCGCATATCTGCCTACTTTCGATGAGCTGGCCAATAAAGACGTTGCGATTATGAAGAAGCCATCACCTTGCTGAAGCCAGTAAGCCAAAGTGCTTCAGAGTGAGCGCGTGGTGGCGGCCCTCCCCTCCGCTGCTCCGTTGGCCCCGCAACGAGCAAACCTTTGTGCCTGAATTGTATGCAGCAGATCCGCTGACGCGCGCTGATGGAGCCGCTCGCAGTGAATTAAAGTCGTGTCTCTGCAAGAATGAGGGCTTCGTTGCGCAACTCGCATAAAGCGGCCGGAGAGATGGCTCTTCCGATTTCGGTGCTCGATCTGGTTCCGCTGATTAAGGGAAGCACCAGCGTTGCTGCACTTCGCAACGCTGCCGAACTCGCGCGCGCTGTCGATCGCCTCGGCTACGCGCGGCTCTGGTACGCCGAACATCACAACATGCCGGGGATCGCGAGCACGACACCCGAGATCCTGATAGCACACGTGGGTTCGATCACATCACGTGTACGGCTCGGCGCAGGTGGCGTCATGCTGCCGAATCATTCACCGCTCAAGGTGGCGGAGACTTACAAGCTGCTGGAGGCGATGCATCCTGGTCGCATCGATCTTGGCATTGGCCGCGCACCGGGCACCGATGGTTTGACGGCGCTCGCGCTGCGGCGTTCGCGGGCAGCTCTCGCCGCCGATGACTTCCTCGAACAGCTGAGTGAACTCGTTGCATGGGGCCGCGGAGATTTTCCTGCCGACCATCCATTCCGTGCCGTGCGCGCGATTCCTGACGACACAGCGCTACCGCCGCTTTACATCCTCGGGTCGAGCGATTACGGCGCAAAGCTCGCCGCTCGGATGGGTGTTGCCTTTGCGTTCGCAGGACATTTCAGTCCTGATCCGCCGGAACCTGCGATGCAGGCTTACCGCACCGGATTTTCCGCAAGCGGCACACTCGACAAGGCGCACGCGATTCTTGCACTGTCGGTTTTCTGCGCCGACACCGAAGATGCAGCGCAGCGCATGGCCTCGTCGATGCTGTTATCGGTTGCCAAGTTGCGCACCGGGCGTCCCGGCCCCTTGCCGAGCCCGGAGGAAGCAACGGCGCACGTTTTCACGGCAGAGGAGCAGGCGATCGCCGTCGCTTACAAGAAACTCCAGATTGTCGGAACGCCCGACCACGTACGGCGTCGCATAGAGGAGCTTGCCACGCGCACGAAGGCCAACGAGGTGATGATTGCAACGCACGCGTACGACATCGCCGCGCGCGTGCGATCTTATGAATTGGTGGCGCAAAGTTTCAACATGCTAGAAGGCACACCCAAGGCCTCGCAAGCCACGTGAAGGAGCCGGCCGCGCAGACCGCGCGTAACTTCGCTAGCGCTGATGCTGCACGCAGGGCCGCAGTTAGGCCGCGTCACCTAAGCGGTCGTCCAAATCTCTGGCGGGGTCGTGCCTACGTGCGACCCTCATGAAGCCGCCGGCATCGGCCATCTCGAGTCACGCTCGTCGGCGAACAGCCGCAGCGCGAACTGACCCGCCTCGGTGCCCCTGAGCCGCGTGATCTCTTCGCGCATTGCCGCAGGCAAGGCATCGAAGGCGGGTTGGACAGCACGGCACTCCGCTGGGCACAGAACCGGCGCCGCAAGCGCTGCAAAAGTCAGATCGGCCGCTGTAAAGCGCTCGCCGGTCAGAAACGGGCGGCGGTCGCGCAGACGTTCATCCACTTGTCTAAAAACACTCCGCACGCGCTCAAGGGATCGCTGCGCGCTTTCAGGCGTGATCCTGTAGGCCCCGCGAACCAGGCGGCGAACCAGCGGCGTAATCACGCGAATCAAACTCGCCTCGAACCGCGGCACCCCCCGTGACCACAGCGAGCGAATCAGCTTGCCATGCGGAAGCACCTGCGCGTAGGCCCACCGCCGCGTGTTCGGGCCGAGCTCCGTGTCAAATTGTTCCTCGAGCGCGTCAACCTCGCGTCGAAGTGCGGCGTCGCGCGGATACAGCAGGTCCCCGCCGCCTACCGCATCCGCATGCACCAGAATGTCGGTGGAATCAACCAAACGAGCCGTGCCATGCACGAGCACGGGCACCGTGCCGCCGTCGTAGCGTGTCGTCGCCAACCGGTGCAGCAGAGGCGCATGAGCCTCTTCTCGATACGCCATCCCTACCCGGTCGAGAGCCCAGCGTGCCTTCTCGCAGTAATGGCTTAGCGGAATCGTGATCAGAATTGGGGAACCGGCGTCCCTGTGCGTCATCTTTCGTCTCAAAACGTTATTACTGTTAACGCATACCCTACACACACGCGCTAGCCATAAAAGCACAATGGCCGTCGACAGGCACGGCAATAGCTCATCAGGTGCCCGAACGGAACCCAATGGCATGGAAAGAGCCTGAGTTCATTTGAAAACATGGAACAGGTTTCGGGGACATGAACATCACGCAGAAGAACGGGGTCACGCGCTTACCACGTCATATCGGCATCATCCCCGACGGCAATCGCCGTTGGGCCGATGCGCACGCGACCGCGCGCAAGAATGGTTACGCCGCAGGCATTGAGCCCGGCATGCGCTTGTTGCGTTTGTGTCGCGAGCTCGGCATCGAAGAGGCGTCGGTTTATGGCTTCACGAAAGAAAATGTAAAGCGCCCTCAAGATCAAGTCGGCGGATTCCGCCAGGCATGTGTTGACTTCGTCACTCAGGCCCGGGATGCCGGCGTCGCGGTGCAAGTGATCGGTGATTCCGATTCAGTGGCGTTCCCGTCCGAATTGAAACCGTACGTGGAACAGCGGTGTGCTGGCGACATGAAGGTCAATTTGCTCGTCAACTACGGCTGGCAATGGGACTTAGCTACGACCCTTGCAAAGCCAAGGACGCGCGCGAAAGTGCGTTCGGACGGACTGCAGTTGCTGGGATCCGCCGCCGCATCGCGCGTCGATCTGGTTATTCGTTGGGGTGGACGCAGGCGCCTGTCGGGCTTTCTGCCGATGCAATGCGCGTACGCCGATCTGTATGTGGTTGACGCGCTGTGGCCGGACATGCAGCTGCAGGAATGCATCGATGCCCTGAGCTGGTATCAGCGTCAGGATGTCACTCTTGGCGGCTGACCGCTGTACGCGAATCCGCCCTCTTAAGACGTCTCGCCAGGAAGCTCAACACTGGCGCCCGCGGCGGTGATGGCGGCGCAATCGGCTGCCACCTGCGTCCGCAAGGCTGCGTCCGCAGCAGAATCGTGCGGATTGGTGATTGACCGGTTAATAGCAACTTCCAAGTGAATGCATGTGAGTCGACTAGAGGTCATCGTGAGTTCCGGTGCAGTGCGTTGGTGAATTCTTCCCCAGTTACTCAAACCGGTTCCTGGGAAAAGCAAGGGAATCAATGGGCAATGCAGTTACACGTCAGCCCCGGCTGTCCAACTCGCCGACGCTCGGCTCGAGTGCCGCAGGCGTGGCATCCAATGTGCCGTGAACGCCGCGATATGGTTAAGGGCTATGAGTTCGAGAAGGGCAAATTTGCTTTATTTACATTCGACGAACTAAAAGCACTCGAGGAAGGCGCGCGCCAGACGATCGACATCGTGGCCTTTGTGCCGGAATCTACGCAGATTCAAGTCAACGCCTTCTGAATATCCGCGATGGCGTTGGGGCAAATCCGTCCCACGTTGCACAAGGAAGTTCAGGCTCGAGTGATATCGGAAATTAATAAGACGTTTACCAAAGCATCCCCCTGCCATGGCCGATGTATCAGAGGCATTGCGCCTGCGCAGCCATGAACTATCCGTGTGGGCTGGCTCGAACGGCTCGGCCAAGCCAACCGTGCTATCGGAAATCATGCTGTCGCTGGCCATCGGCGGCCGCAAGGTGGTCATCGTTTCGCTTGAGACGACTGCGCGGCGAGTCGCCGCCAGGATGGTGGTGCAAGCATTCGCCAATAAGCACTTGGCGCGCGGTCGCATTCAGAAGTGGCCCACGGCGATGGCGGACAACCTCTGCTTTCTCGACTTCACGGGCGACCTTCTGCCGGCTGATGTCATCAAGCTGATGCGCTACTGCGCGCACGAGCTCGGAACAGAACACATTCTGATCGATAACCTGACGAAGATCCTGAGCGCCGATAACGAGCACGTCGAGCAGCAGCGTCTATTCACGGCACAGCTGCATCGCACCGCGATCGATACCGGCATGCACAAGGAAGCAGGGATTCGAGGCACCAGATCAGCGGCCGCTTCCAGTTGACCTTGGAAAGAAGCCGTCGTTGCCGAATACGCGGTTCTCGATGAAAATTCTCCGGGTATGCCCGCAACGCCTGCCCCTCGGAAAGCATTCACCCGGAGCCTCGTCACCAAACAGACCGCTCGCTCCGGCAGGAAAGGAGTGATCGACGTACTGACCTTCTCGCGCTGGGTTGGGCGGTGTTTGCTGCGGCACTTCCAGTTGATGGACGACCTTGAACAGCGGTAGCCGACTTCGCGCAGCAATTTGAATTCGTTGACGATGCAACCCCCATGAAGCCATGTCCGACTCGATGGACACGTACTTGGGTTTTTCGGTCGCTCTTGCAACGCCTCGACGCACAGCAGATCGGCGCCCTCGATGTCGACCCTCATGTAGTACGGCACGCCGTGTAGTACGGCACGCCGTGTAGTACGGCAGGCCGTGCTCGCGCAGCACGTTTTCGAACCGCCTCCCCTGCACAATGGTGGCGACGCTCTTGGTCCCGCGCCACCGCTCGTCGCGTTCCACCGGCAGAGGCGAGGTCGTTCCCCACACGCTCACAGACTCGTTTTCGTTGAATGTGAGCGGACCGTCCTCCTGAGCAATTGCGACGTTCTCAAGCCTCAATAGCCCGCTCTGCTTGAAGCGCGCGTCGAACCTTTCCCGGCCGATTTGCACAGCGCCGCATTGGCCTCGATGCCGACGACCCGAAACCCTTCTTCAGGTAGAAATCCGTATCCTCGCCCTGATGTACGCCGACGTCATAGATCAGGTCTAATTCCACCCTTGTCAGCCCGCTTGAAAGTCAAAGGGATGCATGCGTGTCATGCCATTTCCGTTCCGGTAGCAGGCGTTCAAAACGCCAGAGCAGCGGCCGCTTCCAGTTGAAATTGGCGAACAAGCCGTCGTTTCCGAACAGCCTGTATTCGAGGAAGATGCCACGATACTTCCGCAGCGCCTGATCCTCCGTGAGCCACGGGCCCGGCGCTTCTTCACCGAAAAGGCCGCTCGATCCGTCCGGAAATTTGTAATCGACGTAACGACCCTCTAGCGCCGGATTTGGCGGGATCTGGCGCATGACTTCCAGCTGGTTGACCACCTTAAACCAGCGGTACCCGAGCTCGCGCAGCACGCTGAACTCATGGAGCAAGCCGTTCCACGATGTGATTGACGACTCGAGCGAAACATATTTGGGCTTATCGGCGACTCGCTGCAGTGCCTCGACGCACAGAATATCCGCGCCTTCGATGTCTATCTTCAGGTAGTACGGAACACCGTACTCACGCAACACGTTTTCGAATCGTCGGCCCTGAACGACTGTTTCCACGCTTCGTGTGCCGCGCTTTTCGTTTCGCAGTACCCAGTCCAACGACGTCGTTCCCCACACGCTCACGGTTTCGTTCTCGTAGAACGTCATCGGCCCGTCTGCGGGCGCGACGGCGATGTTCAACAGGCGCAACCGCCCGCTCTGCTCGTGGCCCGCAAACTTCTCGCTGACCAGCCGATGCAGCGTGGCATTGGCCTCGATGCCGACCACTCGGAAACCCTTCTTCAGGTAAAAATCCGTGTCCTCGCCTTGGTGCGCGCCCACGTCGTAGATAAGATCGGTTTCCACTAACTCTTCGTTACGCGATAGTTGACGCCCGGAGCAAGCAGCGTACGCCCTTAGAGTACGCGTTGCCGCCCATGTGTTTGCAACCGAGGCACATGGCTTGCTGTGGCTCGCCGCGCGTCTTGGCGGCATCGCGACAAGGGACACTTACGAGGCTGGGACGCCGGGTCGCGACAAATGTCTGCTCCAATCGGAAGTAACCAAGAACCTACGGACATGAGGTCATAAGGGCGACGCAGTCCTGAAAACGCACTTCGCTAGGGGATTCTCAATTCTGCCCATGTGAGATAGAAATCGAAGTGGATGAGATCATGGGCACGAGACAGGACGAGGAAGCTCGACAAACCGCCCACGCCACAACTATGCTAAATCTCAATGATCGTTCATGCCCGTTCTGTAGCGGCACTAACTTGCGGCGTTACAGTGCCCGCGCTCACGATGCTGACCAAAAGCGAGTGAACATCGTGGAATGCCGTGTCTGTCAGACAGGGTGGCAGTGGCCGCTGCAGCGAACAGAGCAGCAAAGCGTGACCGAGTTTGAAACCGCATATTCCAAGCATCAGGAAGGCACCTACTTCGATCTGCAGAACCGCCAGGCTGTTGCGAAGTGCCAGTTTGAATTCCTCAAGGTCAAGGTTGGAAAATCGGGGCGTCTGCTCGATATCGGTTGCGGAGATGGACAGTTTGCGCGACATATGGCGAACCGCGGCTGGGATGTAGTGGGTCTAGATCCCGCGCTGCCTGGCGATGTCACGGAGGAGTTAGCGGCAGGCCGATTAAGTCTGCAGCGCCATAGCATCAGCGAACTACCATCACACCAGCTCTTTGACCTGATAACGCTTTGGGATGTTGTCGAACACGTCGAGCGACCTGATCAATTAATTTCTGAGGCCGCCGCTCGTATGGCGCCGGGCGGAATATTGGTAGTAGAAACCGGCAACTACCAATCTGCCGGACGAGTTAATAGCGAGGACACCTGGTGGAACTATCAGTTAGATCATCGCTGGTATTTGGCACCCCCTCAGCTAAGCGCGCTGTTAATGGGTGCAGGTCTCACGCCTATCGAACTGTCGGATCAGGTACTTCGGCCTTGGTGGAAAGGTCAGCCTGATATGCCTCCACCTTCTTTAGTCGTGCTGGCAAAAACTATCGCGAAAAGTCCATGGCGAGCATGGTCGGCTCTTCGCCGTCACTACAAGCTATTGCAGGTCAGAAAACAGTGGGAAGGTTGGGGTGGGCTGGAAATCATGACAATGCTTGGACGAAAGTGTGCTGCGCACGAAGCTTTGGCTAATGATGGCCAGCTACGCATCTAATAGCCGCTAAACGCGCTGAATGGCGCCAGTTTCTTGCTCCGATTTCAACGCCACTCTCGCACGAGTTCCAGAGCGTACGCCTCCGGGCCCGGGGGGTCCCCCGCACAGCCGCCATGCTCCAAGCACGGAAGCTGCATACACGGCGGCACCCGCAGCGATGCTCAGAATCACCGTGATCCGTACCTCAACACAAATCCGGGGGGGACGTTGCCGTCAGGCTCATAAACGATGTCAACAAACCCACGCGATCGTAAGTGAGCCTCGGCAAGCCCTCAGAGCAATCCATACAAAATAAATCGGGAGCGTCGCGCTCGTGCATGGGTCTCAAACGGCGTCCAACAAAACGCTGCCGAAGCTGTGCTGCTGTACGCAACACCAGTTAGCCCAATCAGAGACGCCATTTTCTACAAGCGTAACCACATGAAAGGGTCAGAGCAACACATACGGGTAAAGCTAGCGTAATTGTGCGCAAGAAAATTGGGTTGTAGCTCCTAAAACAAATACTTATGCAGCATGGAGTGGCGTCCCCAAGGGGATTCGAACCCCTGTACTCACCGTGAAAGGGTGATGTCCTAGGCCTCTAGACGATGGGGACCAGACGTAATGGTGGAGGTAAACGGGATCGAACCGATGACCTCTTGCATGCCATGCAAGCGCTCTCCCAGCTGAGCTATACCCCCAACGCGAGGCGCGGATTATAGCCATGCACGGCCTAGGCGGCCACGAGCGATTATTTGCAACATCTCAAGGCGCCGATAGATTATTCAGGCGGTGTCGAACACACTTAAGGGAATTCAGTCGCCGATAGCGTCGCATCGATCCGTGCCAGGGTTGTCTCCCGGCCGAACAGCTCGAGCACGGCGTCGATGGACGGCGTTTGCGTCTGGCCCGTAACCGCAACGCGCAACGGCACCGCGACTTGAGGCATCTTGAGTTTTAGATCAGAGACGATCTGCCGGATCGCACCGTTCAGCGCTGCGCGGTCCCACGTCAGCGCGTTAGCGCGCTCGCGAAACGCTTCAAGAACCGCGCGGCCCGACTGATTCACATGCTCGTCAAGCGCCGCGCCACTCAATTCCGGCTCGCGATAAAACAGCAGCGCAGAGTCGGCCAGTTCATTCAATGTACGGGCGCGATCCTTCATCAATGCCACTACGTCCACAAGCGGGGGGCCGCCGCTGACGCGCCCACCCTTCGCTTCAACGCGCAGTGAAATAAACTGCGCGAGCCTGGCGTTATCGGCTTCCTTGATGTACTCGCCGTTCAACCACATCAATTTGTCGAGGTTGTATTGCGCGGGCGCGCGGTTGACGTGCGGCAGGTCGAACCACTGCACGAGCTGATCGCGTGTGAACTTCTCTTCATCTCCGTGGCTCCAGCCAAGACGCGCCAGATAGTTGAACAGTGCTTCGGGCAAAAACCCGTCAGCCTCGTACTGCATGACACTCACCGCGCCATGCCGCTTTGAAAGTTTGCTGCCATCGGGCGCCAGGATCAAAGGCAGATGGCCAAACGCTGGAGGTGTCCAGCCGAGCGCGCGATACAGATTGATCTGCCGCGGTGTGTTGTTGATGTGTTCCTCACCTCGCATCACGTGCGAAATACGCATGTCGGCATCGTCGACGACGACCGCGAAGTTGTAAGTGGGCATTCCGTCGCCGCGCGCGATCACCAGATCATCGAGCTCATGATTTGAAATGCTGATCGGTCCCTTGACCAGATCGTTCCACGCAACGTCGCCATCGTCCGGGTTGCGAAACCGGAACACAGGTTGCACCCCGGGAGGCGGCACCATGGCTTGCGCATTTTCAGGACGCCAGCGTCCGTCGTAGCGCGGCTTTTCACCACGCGCGGACTGCGCTTCGCGCAGCGCTTCGAGCTCCTCTTTGCTCGAGTAACACCGATACGCGCGCCGGTCTGCGAGCATTTGTTCAAGCACGTCGCGATAGCGCGGCAAGCGCTCCGTCTGACGCACAGGACCCTCGTCGTAGTCGAGTTCGAGCCAGCGCATGCTGTCGAAAATGACCTGCACCGCTTGCTCGGTGGAGCGCTCCAGGTCCGTATCCTCGATGCGAAGGATGAATTTGCCACCGTGATGGCGCGCAAACGCCCAGCAAAACAGCGCCGTGCGAGCGGTACCCAGATGAAGCATGCCGGTGGGGCTCGGCGCAATCCGCGTTCTGACTTCTTGCATGGGATTCATCGTAGCGGTGCGCCACGCACCGTTGCGCGGATTCAGGCTGTTGCGACCTCGGCTACGCTGTCGGTCGACAGCGCATCGGAACAGTGATGCGGGCGCACAAGATCGCGCGAAGCATCCTCTACCGCAGTCGCGCGGATCACCGGTGCTTGCGGGCGAACGCCGCCAAAAATCGTCGCAAATGCAACATCAGCCGCATCGCGTCCGGTACCGAAGCGCACCAACCCCATTGGAATTGCAGTACCCGACGGGTCAAAGATGTACCAGCGGTCGCCCAGAAAGGCTTCGACGTAAGCATGGAAGTCGGGTGGGCCGAGCACCGGGTCGGCACCATAGTCGGTTCCAGTGGCGAAGCGCGCCGGAATGTTGAGGGCGCGGCACAGCGCAATCATCAGATGAGTGAAATCGCGGCACACACCCACCTGTTCGATCAGTGTGTCGACGGCGGAGGTATTGAAATTCGATGAGTTCGATGTAAACGCGACGTGCCGATTCACCCAGTCCCGAATGGTTTGCACACGACTATGACCCCATTGCACCTGCCCGAACTCGTTGTTCGCAAGCTTTAACAAACGATCCGATTGGCAATAGCGGCTCGGGTAGATGTAACTGATGACCTCCAGCGGCAGGCGGCTGATAGGCACTTCGGCGAGCTGCGAAGGATCGGCACGGTGGTGGGTCAGATCCACCGTCGCCGAGTACGCGACTTTCAGGCTGCCGGGCCCGGCGCGCAAGCGCATATACCGGTTTCCGGTGGCCGGGTCGGTATGCATCTCGGGCACAACAGGCTGGCTAATCGACAGATTTTCTGCCGAGATCACCTGACTGCGAGTGTGCGCGGCGTGAATGTTGAACACGAAATCGGCACCGTACTGGTCGATTTCGTAATTCAACTCTACGTGTAGATCGAGGCGAACCATTTCCCGATGCTAATGGCACGGAGCAATCGCAGCAAATTGGTTGGCGAGCAAAGCGAGAAAGCGCTTGGCATCGCCGACGCGCGGCATATTGTTGAACATGACGTAGACATCCCCGGTCGACGGAAGGGTCGCCACCAGACGGTTCAGCTCGTCGTCCGTATATACATGGCGGGTGCCCGAGATGCCGTGCAAGCGAAGATAGGCCGGAGACGAGGTCTGTGCCTGATGAATGAAAGGGTCCACCACGTGCACAAGGTCGAGGTCCTCGCACAGCCGCGCAACCTGCTCGGACGGCCACGCGCCACGCGGCTCCCACAACAGACGGACGCCAGCAGGCCGCGCGATGCGACGAAAGAAAGTCTGCAGATTGCCAGCGTTTTCTTCGGTCGGCTTGAAGCTGGCGGGACACTGAAAGAGAATCGCCGTCGCCGACAGAATCTCGGCGCACTCAACCGTTCGCTGCCAGCCTTCGTCAACGATTCGCGTTGAGCGAAAACCTCCGAGCTCTGCTCGCTCACTCGACGTCAATGGCCGGCGCAGCCGACGATACGTCGAGCTTGTGCCAGCGTGCGTGATCAGCTGCCACGCTTTGATCGTGAATTCAAAATCCGCGGGCATCGCAGTACGCCACTTGCGTAGCGCTGCATCTTCAGGCGGCTGGTAAAAGGTCTGCTGCACCTCGACGACTGGAAAGTGGCGGGGATACTGCGTCATCGCCATCGTGAAACCACACAAACCGACTTTGATTCGCCGCATGTGTCAGTCGCGGAGCTTTGCGCCCAAAGCAATCAACAACCCGAGCAGCGGTGACATCCGCGCCAATCGAAGTGCTGTCGAATCCATAGAGCTATTGGTTTGGCAACCTCTGATGTGACGAGCTTAAGCGCAATAGAAGCGATGGAAAGTGATCGGCGATGTCGCTACAGTGCGCACCCATGCATGATGTTTTGGTCATTGGCGGTGGCAATGCGGCGCTGTGTGCGGCATTGATGGCGCGCGAAGCGGGCGCCAGCGTGCTGCTGCTGGAAGCTTCGCCGCGCGAATGGCGGGGCGGCAATTCGCAGCACACGCGCAACCTGCGTTGCATGCACGACGCGCCGCAGGATGTGCTCGTGGATATGTACGCCGAGGAAGAGTTCTGGCAGGACTTGCTAAAGGTCACCGCCGGGAACACCAACGAGCACCTTGCGCGCCTCGTGATCCGCGCATCGTCGACCTGCCGCCCATGGATGCGCAAGCATGGGGTAAGGTTCCAGCCCGCACTCGCAGGCACGCTGCACCTGTCTCGCACCAATGCCTTTTTCATGGGTGGTGGAAAAGCTTTGGTCAACGCGTACTACCGAAGCGCCGAGCACCTCGGAGTGCAGGTCCGCTATGACTCGCCGGTGGATGCTCTGGAAATTCGTGGTAGCCGCTTTCTGGCAGCACACTGCGGCACCGAACGCATCCAAGCGAAGGCTTGCGTACTCGCCGCCGGCGGCTTCGAGTCCAACCGCGAATGGCTGCGCGAGGCGTGGGGACAGAATGAGCGCGGCGAGTGGCCGGCGGATAACTTTCTGATCCGTGGCACGCGATTTAACCAGGGCGTGCTGCTCAAGCACATGATGGCGCAGGGCGCAGACATCATCGGTGATCCGACGCAGGCCCACTGCGTTGCGATCGACGCCCGAGCGCCGCTGTACGACGGCGGCATTGTGACGCGCGTGGACGCGGTGTCGCTCGGGGTGATGGTTAACTCGAACGCGGTTCGGTTCTACGATGAGGGCGAAGACTTCTGGCCCAAGCGTTACGCGATCTGGGGGCGGCTCGTTGCACTGCAGCCCGGCCAGATTGGCTATTGCATCATCGATAGCAAGGCGATCGGGCGTTTCATGCCGCCGGTGTTCCCCGGTGTCAAGGCAGACAGCCTTGCACAACTCGCCCGCACGCTTGGCCTCGACGAAAGCCGTTTCATGCAGACACTCAGCGAATACAACGCCGCCTGTCGCGTCGGCACATTCGACCACACAGTGCTCGACGATTGCCACACCGAAGGTCTGGCGCCACCCAAGAGTCACTGGGCACAACCGATCGATCGGCCGCCCTACTATGGCTACGCACTGCGCCCGGGCATCACATTCACTTACCTGGGTTTGAAAACGGACGCGCGCGCGCGCGTTTATTTCGACGCCGCACCGAGCGATAACCTCTTCGTCGCAGGCGAGATGATGGCCGGCAATGTTCTCGGCCAAGGTTATACAGCGGGCGTCGGCATGAGCATCGGGACGGCTTTCGGCCTCATCGCGGGCACCGAGGCTGCCCGCGCGGCAACGAAAAGCATGGCCGATGCAGTCGCTTGAAGCGTTAACGCGTGAAGCCATCACGCTTGCGAACGGCGGCACCGCAGCGGAGGTAACTCGGCAAATGCAGATCTGCAATGCGTGCCGATACTGCGAAAGTTTCTGCGCTGTGTTCCCGGCGATGGCACGTCGTCTCGAATTCAGCACCGGCGACGCCCACTATCTCGCGAACCTGTGCCACAACTGCGGTGCCTGCTTCCAGGCCTGCCAGTACGCCTCGCCACACGAATTCGCGGTCAACGTGCCGCGCGCAATGGCGCAACTGCGGCGCGAGACCTACGCATCGTATGCGTGGCCGCAGCCGTTCGGCGCGCTCTATCACCGCAATGGAGTTGTACTTGCGGCGGCCACCGCGGGCGGGCTTGCGTTGTTCCTGGTACTCCTTCTTGCTGTCAGAGGCACCTTATTTCACGAACCGCTCAACGGCAATTTCTACGCCGTCTTTCCGCATTCGCTGATGGCGTGGATGTTTGGAGCGGCGTTTGGCTGGGCCACGCTCGCGCTTGCAATCGGCGCCGTGAGATTCTGGTCGGGCCAGTCGCCGGGGCCGATCACACTGGCGCCCGCGACCGAAGCAACCCGCAATGCATTGGCGTTGACCTATCTGGACGGCGGCCACGGGGACGGTTGCAATGAATCCGACGATCGCTTCACGCTCGCGCGAAAACACTTCCATCACCTGACGTTCTACGGCTTCATGCTGTGCTTCGCATCGACCTGCCTCGCGGCGCTGTACCACCACGCACTCGGCGAACCCGCGCCCTACCCGGTTACAAGCCTGCCCGTCTTGCTGGGCACCCTCGGTGGAGTGGGCCTGCTGATCGGACCCGCCGGGCTGCTGTGGTTGAACATGCGCCGTCATCCAATGCACGGCGATCCGGCTCAACGACCGATGGACCGCGCCTTCATCGTATTGCTGTTCGTGGTCAGCCTCACGGGCCTCGCCCTGCTGGCGATGCGCGACACTCGCGCGATGGGATTGCTGCTCGCGGTCCACCTTGGAACGGTGCTGGCGCTCTTCCTGACTCTTCCCTATGGCAAGTTTGCGCACGCTGTGTACCGTAGCGCGGCTTTGTTGAAATGGGCGATTGAGCGGAGGCAACCGAGCCGCTTGCACGTCGGTGCCGAGTAACAGGAGAAATTCGGATGCAGGAAGGCGTACTTCAGTCCCGTCAATGAAAGACCGATGCTCTGAAGAGGAATGGCAGGACAGCCATAGCCGGAGCCTGCTTGCTGGTGAATGGTGGGTGGTACAGGGTTCGAACCTGTGACCCCTGCCGTGTGAAGGCAGTGCTCTACCACTGAGCTAACCACCCGCTTGCCGATACAAAACGGGACCGGAATTATTGCACGGCTCGCGCGC
>Ga0183260_10000370_pt1 | contig 37615 bp, 40 predicted proteins | sample AntDrymUQ4972206_2_FD_129768 | JGI IMG/M metagenome (GOLD analysis project Ga0183260, IMG submission 129768) | Polar desert sand microbial communities from Dry Valleys, Antarctica - metaG UQ497 (22.06) (version 2) (version 2) | ecosystem: Environmental > Terrestrial > Soil > Desert | place... | reverse complement strand
CCCTCAGACGAGCAGCGGAACGGGGTCGCCGCGCGCCTTGGTGCCGAGCACGTCGGTCAGGTAGGCGAACAACGATCTGCGCTGCAGCCGGCAGGTCACCGAGGCGGAGAGCAGGCGCTCGATCGTGCGCTCGCCGCGCTCGGACTGGCTGCCGAGCGAGAGCTTGCGGTGGATGACGGGCCCGCGCAGCGCGCGCTCGGCGGCGTTGTTGGTCGGCTCGACGCCGTCTTTGTCGACGAAGGTCCAGAGCGACGGCCACAGCTTGAGCAAGTTCTTAGCGAAGCCGCGGGCGAGCCGGTGGCGCTTCCCCTTTGACCCGCGGTCAAGGAGCGCCTTCAGCTCGCGCCGAAGCGGCGCGACCTGGCGCCGAAGGCGCCGGCGATCACCATGCTCCCCGAAGCGCTCCCAGGCCCCAAACAGGCGCCGGGCAATAGCGAGGCCACGTTCGCCGAACTCCCTCTGGGCGGCCAGCCCCTCGGCGTGGGCGGTGAAGTCTCGGATCAGGTGCGACCAGCAGACCTGGCGGCAGGCGGGATCGAAGCCGCGGTAGGCCCACCAGCGATCGGAGCCGATGACGCCCTCGAAGTCCTCGCCGAGCAGCGCGATCGCTTCGCGCTCGTGGCGGTCCGGGGCGATCCGAAAGATGGCGGCGGTCGGGGTGGTAGCGCCCCAGAGCGTGCGCCGCTTGCCGCGCAGCCGCCAGCCGGTCTCGTCGATGTTGACCGCCTCGGCGGTGCGGAGCTGCGCCAGCAGCTCCTCGTAGGCCGGGTCGAGGGCATCGCCCACTCGCCCCAGGATGGCGTCCACCGTGCCGGCGGAGAGCCGGGCGCCGAACAGCTCGTCGACGAGCTCGACCGTGTCGCGTCGTGAGACGCGGTTTCTCACCCCCAGGGTGGCGACGGCCGCCTCGAGGCGCGGGCCGAAGGCGCCTCGGGGGACCTCCGGCGGCAACTCGGCGCAGGCGCCTTGCCCGCAGTCCGGGCAGCGCAGGCGATGGAGCCGGTGCTCGCTGATCTTGACCGAGATCTCAGGCAGCTCCGAGACCTGGTGGCGGGCCGGTTCCCCGGCGGGCTCGCGCTCCGTCTTGCCGAAGCGATGCCCGCAGCCGCAAAGCTCGGGCCAATGGTCGATCAGCTCGTCGACCGCTTCGATTGGCGCCAGCTTGCGGCCGCGACCCGGATGGCCCGGCTGGGCGCCCTGCCCTCGTCCCGAGGGACCGGACCGCTTGCGCTCCGGCGCATCGGGCGGATCTTGGCTCGGGGGCACAGATGAGTTGCGTGAGTTTCGATTCAACCGCCGCTCGAGCTCCTCGATGCGGGCGGTGAGCTTGGCGATCTGAGCGTCCTGGGCGGCGACCCGCTCCGCCAGCGCCACTAACACATCGACGACGACCTCGCGGCCCTGATCGAAGATCGCCTCGGCCTCGGCGCGCTCCATGCCGTAGGGGTTCGCCGCGAGCCGAAGGGTGCCTGCTTATGTCAACCGGTGCTCCCCTTCGGCGCCTGAGCGTTGACCGACTGAACGGTTACGCTTTGCTGGGCGCGCGCCGCCGGCTGTAGGCGCCGTTGCGCTCGTCTTGAGACCGAGTTGGAAACTGCACGGCAGGGAAGTCGCGTCGTCTTACGTACATGCGCAAAGTGTCGTCCGCTCCCGCTCCCGCTCCCGCTCCCGCTCCCGCTCCCGCGCTTGCGTAAGCGCGCGTATAAGCCGGGGACTGGCCGGTGGTCCGCTCGCTCGGGTAGCGCCCGCCCGCTACGCTCAACCGGTGGCACGATCGGGCAAATCCGCACGGGCGGTGGACGGGCCGGCGGCAGGCGCCGTGCGCGATCCGCTCGCCGCCCCCAAGACGGTGCTCGTGGCGCGCCAACGGCCGATGTCGGAGCGCCTGGAGCTGGCATTGAGCTGGAACGCTGTCGCTTCGGAGCTTCGCGCCGGTATCGCTGCAGCCACCACTTATGCAGCACCGAGGCGGTGACCAGGCCGGGCCGGTTCGACGCTCGCGAGCTGTTCAGAGGGCTCGCACACCACGACGTCGACTACGTGACGATCGGGGGCGTCGCGATCCAGGCATACGGAGGGCAGCGCCTGACGCAAGATCTGGACGTCGCGATCGACGCCTCGACCGACAATCTCGAACGCCTGGCCGGCACGCTGCTCGACCTCGACGCCCGAATTCTCGGTCCCACGGGCGAGCGGTCGCGTTCGGTGCCGACCGCATCGCTTCTTGCGTCGAGCGACCACTGGCACCTCATCACCCCGCACGGGCCGCTCGACGTCGTCGTGCTGCCGGCGCATCTTGGACCATTCGCCGAGATGCGAGCCCGCGCCCACGAGGTCCCCCTCGGCGACCTGTCCATCCCCATCGCCCACCGAGACGATCTGCTGACGATGAAGCGCGCAGCCGGCCGACCCCAGGACCTCGCGGACGTGGCACTGCTCGAGTCCCTTGACGACACACCCTGAACGGCGCCGCCGGCTACCTCGCTTGCATCGCGTCCATGCCGACGGCCAGCGCCAGCGCGACGCGTCGGTCGATGACGCGCTCTGAGTCGCCGGCGAGGTCGAGCACGTAGCGATCGCGCAGGCCCAGTACTCGGCTCAACCCGCCGACCGGCTCGTCGCCGCGATACCAGTCGAAGTGGTATGGAATCGGTAGCCAGTCGGCAACGTTCTCAACGTAGGGGATGAAGCCGACCGCCCGCCGCAGCAGCGCGACCGGCACGCTTCGCTCCTGCGCCCAACCGATCTTGCTGCCGCCGCTGTCGAAGATCTCCCAGGTCGAGCGCAGGAGCGACTTGCCAAACGCCTTCCCGAGCTCCCCGATGTGGGCCCCCGATGCGTCGGTGACCTTGTAGCGAGCGCGCGGATCGAACGCCTGTCGCGCCTTGATGCGAAACAACTCCTCGCGCTTGGATGCGTCGGTGAAAGCGCGTAGGTCCTCCTTGAACTTGAAGCGCTTCTGCTCGACGAAGCACACCGCCTCGCCCGCCGACTTGCCGTCGGCGGCAAGCGTCGAGCACTCGTACTGATTGATCACGGGGCGGATGCGCTGCTGAAGGAAGAAACGATCGTGCTGGCTCGGATCGACCGGTGGCATGCGCGAAGTGTTACACGCCGGATAGGCCGCACGCGCGACGCGACTTCGGCTGGCTATCGTCCAGCGCCAATGGGGCGGCGCCAGCGCCACCGCCGGCAGCTTGCTGGCACGTCGACGACTGACTACCTCGACGACGAGGGCAACGTGCTGACGCTGCGAGACACGCTGTCGGCGGCGACCGTCGAGCAGCTGCGCATGACGCACGCCGGGGGCGCGGCGACGGGCGAGGATCGACTAGCCCGTCGCGGCGAGCTGCTGTTCGAGTACCTCGCCGTTCGCTGGACGATCGCGGGACTACCGCTCTCCGCGCAGGCGGAGCTCTTGGCCCGCTACCGGATGTCCGACTCGATCACGCGACGCTGGGTTCACGGAACGGTCAACGCTCACCTGCGCGCCCACCACCCTGAGCTGGCTGGCGGGGACGGGTGAGCGTGGGCGGGAACGGGCGAGCGTGGAGGGAACCGGTGAGGGGGGAGGGAACCGGTGAGCGTGGCGGGAACGGGCGAGCGTGGCGGGAACGGGCGAGCGTGGCGGGCCGCGCCCGTTCCAGGCGTCGATCGCGATGTCTGCGACCATCCGTCCGCCAGTACCGATCCAACCCGACTTGGAGGTTCCCCATGCCGGATGTAAAGCCAATCCCTGACGGATACCCGCAGGTCACGCCGTATCTATGCATCGCCGGGGCGAGTGCCGCGATCGACTTCTACAGCGAGGTGTTTGGCGCCAGCGAGCGTATGCGGATGCCCGGCCCCGACGGCACGATCGGCCACGCAGAGGTAGAGATCGGCGACTCCCTGATCATGCTCTCCGACGAGTTCGCCGAGATGGGTGTGCGCAGCCCGAAGGCCGTCGGTGGGACGCCGGTGACGCTGAGCGTCTACGTCGAGGACGTCGACAGCGTGTACGACCGAGCGGTCAGGGCCGGCGCGAAAGCCCTCCGCCCCGTCGAGGATCAGTTCTACGGCGATCGATCGGGTCAGTTCGAGGACCCCTTCGGCCACCGCTGGAACGTCGCGACCCACGTCGAGGACGTCCCGGAGGACGAGATGGAGAGGCGCGCCGCCGAGGCGATGGGAGCCATCACAGCGACGAGCGGCTGAGGAACCACCGGCGAGGGGCTGAGGAACCAGCGGCGAGGGCGACCGGGCGCGCTGGCTCCCCGCACGCGCAGGAGCCGGGCGCCCGGCGGCGAAGCAGGGGCCAATGCGCGTTCTGGTCCCCGTCACGCTTGCGATCGTGATCGGTGTGCTCGTCACTCCGGTCATCGCCGTCGCCTTCCTTCTCTTGGACGCGAACGAGAGCAACTCGCTGGTGGCGACGGTCATGACCGTCGCGGACAACCTCGTCGAGCCGTTCCGCGGGATCTTCACGCCGGACCAGCCCGAGCTCGCCGATGGCCTCGCGTGGGGTCTGGCGGGGGCGGTCTACCTGATTGTGGCGGGGGCGGTCTCGACCGTGTTCAAGAAGTCGCACTGAGTCGCGGCGCTCTTGATCGCGAGCGTGTAGCCGCGAAGCTGCACCGAGATCTCGCCGGGCCATTGCTTGGCGGCGACGAAGTCGATCGCCGGTAGGAAGAAGCCCGCATCCGATCCGACCCTGAAGAAGAGGCCTCGACCGGCGCGCGCCGCGTCCGCTGCGTCGTCCAGTGACCCGGGCTCGAGCACGCCCGACAGCCTTGCCGCCGTAGGGCTCTGGGGGCTGGCCGCCACGACAACCGTCACCTGCGAGCCGACGAGGCCGAGCAGTTCGGCGAGCATCGCCTCGTAGTTGAGCTTGCGCTGCTGCGACCGGCTGCGGGCGTGCCTGGGCTCGGTCGAGACCGGTCGCTCAAGCTCCGGCTCGATCAGCGGACCGAGTGCGAGCTCCGCCGGGGCTGGCGCCGCGAGGGTGGCGCCCCGCCCAGACGGGCCGCGCAGCCGGCTCTCCTCGAGTGCCCACAGCATCAGCGCGAGGACGAGCGCGGTCGCCAGAAAGAGCCCCGACCCGGTCAGCGCAAGCAGAAGAACACTCACAGCGAGCCCTGCGGCGACCGCGTAAGGCAGACGCGCCTGTGGGCGGGCCCCGTCGGGGCGCCGACGACTCCGGGTCGTGCCTTGGATAGCGTCCCAAAGCTCCCCGGGCGCGCGCTCAAGTGCCTCCAGCAGTCGCCACCTCATGCGTTCGCTACCTGCTCTCCGGTTCGGACGGACGCTGTCAGATGAATTTCGCCGACGCAAGCGATGTCCCTCTCAGCTGCCCCGCTGCGGCTCGGGTGTCACACCGGTCCTTCGCTGGCGCGCCGCGACGCGCCGCGTCGCGCCGAGTCGCCAACGCGCCGGGGCGGGAGACGCCCCGAGTCGCCGACGCCCCGGGGCGCCGACGCGCCGGGGCGCTAGGGTGCCAGCGTGTCCTGCGTCCATGGAGCGACTCGCTGGCGGGCCGGCTGCGGAGCCAGCTCCGCGGGCTCGCTGCTCGTCGCGGCGCTCGCGCTCGCGGCCTGCGCCGATGCGGCCCAAGCGCGCTCGGCCTACTGCTCCCCCAGCGGCGACTACTGCACAAGTGTGCAGCGCCACGGCAGCGACTTCCACCTGCGCCTCGGTGCGTTCAGCTTTCGCGGCCGCTACGACCTCTGCGTGATCGCGCCGGATCGCACTAGGCGCTGTCGCAGCTTCGCGCTCCGCGGGCGGGCGCACGGCATCTACGGCTCAGGAGTGCACTGGAGCGCGCACTTCCCCAATCGCGGCCGCGGGCTCTACCGGGTGCGCTGGAGCCTCTCGGAGACCAAGCTCGGGCCAGGGCTGTTGTTTCGGCGCTAGGCTGGCCGCAGAGGGCGGCCGGCCTAGATCTTGCAGCTCGCGAGCCCTCGTCTCTCGAGGTACTGCTGGTGGTAGTCCTCGGCGATGAAGAAGTCAGACGCCGGCGTGATCTCGGTGACGATCGGTCGCCGGTGGGCGGCCTGTGTTCGCTCCCGGGACGCGATCGCAGCCGCCTGCTGCTCCGGCCTATGGAAGAAGATCGCCGAGCGATACTGCTCGCCCCGATCGGGGCCCTGGCGATTCAGCGTCGTCGGGTCATGGTTCTCCCAGAAGACCTTCAGCAGGTCGTCGTAGGAGACCTTCGACTGGTCGTATTCGACCTGGACGACCTCGGCGTGGCCAGTGGTGCCGGAGCAGACGTCCTGGTAGGTGGGGCTCGCCAGCGCTCCCCCTGCGTAGCCGACCGCCGTCGAGACGACGCCGGGGAGCTGGCGAAACGCCGCCTCAACGCCCCAGAAGCAGCCGGCACCGAAGGTCGCCCTCGCGACCCGAGTCTCGCCGGCGGCGTCTCCGCGAGCGGCGCCGTCGACGCCCGCGCGTGCCGCCCCGTCGGGCGCGCTAGACATCATCGGCGCCCGCTCGATCGAGATCGAGCGCCACCGAGTTGATGCAGTAGCGCGCGCCCGTTGGCTCTGGCCCGTCGTCGAAGACGTGACCGAGGTGAGAATCGCAGGTCGCGCAGAGGACCTCTGTCCGTCGCATCAGCAGGCTGTTGTCCTTCTTGGTCGCGACGCGCTCGGGGTCCGCCGGGGAGTGAAAGCTCGGCCAACCGGTGCCTGAGTCGAACTTCGCGTCGGAGCGGAAGAGCTCAGCGCCACAGCCGGCGCAGCGGTAGACGCCAGGGTCCTTCGTCGCGTCGTACTCGCCCGATCCGGGGCGCTCCGTGCCCTTGCGTCGCATGACCTCGTACTGCTCCGGCGTCAGCTCCCGCCGCCACTGCTCGTCCGTCTTGGTGACCTTGTCCGCCATGGTTCTGACCTCCGTTCGCGGGAGCCCGCCCTACCACGATGCTCACCCCACGATAGCTCGCAGCAGCCTCGGCGACGATGCCTGCCGGTCGGATAGGGTGAGTGGATCGCTGCGATCTGGGCTGGCACGCAGGGGGCCGGGCCTCGTCCGGCGACCGACCCGCTCTGATCGAAGGAGGACCGTGGGAATGCCGAGCATCCGAGTCGTTCACCGTCTGGGAGTCCTAGCCTGCATCGCGTCGCTGGCGGCTGTATCGGCCGGCTGCGGCGACAGCGAGCGCGACACCAGCACGACCGAGCCATCCGGCGGATCGGCCGCCTCGACGGAGGCCGAGAAGCCGAGCGCCAAAGCCGGCTCCGACGAGTACGCCGTGTCGATGAAGAACACCCAGTTCGCTCCCAGGAGCATCACTGTTGAGGCCGGGGAGACGGTGACCTGGACCAACGACGATCAGTTCGACCACAACGTCGTCGCACAGAGCGGCGCCGACTTCAAGTCAGAGAACTTCGGCAACGGCGGCACCTACGAGTACACGCCCAAGAAGGCGGGGACGATCAGCTACGTCTGCACGCTCCATCCCGGCATGACGGGGATGATCGTCGTCAAGTAGGGCGTTCCCAGGCGCACCTGCTGAGCGGCGACGCCCGGCGCGCGGTCGGCCAGAGACACAACCGCCGGGACCATGGCTGCGGACGGTCCCGGCGGTGTGCTGGACTGCTCGGTCGCTAGTTGCGCCTGTGGGGATCGACGTAGACGTCGTCGATCAGCCAGCCGGATGGGCCCTGGGGCGTGAAGCGCAGCTGAATGGAAGCTGTGCCTCCCATCTTGTCGCAGAACCTGTTGAACACGGTCGCCATGACAGGGCTCGGCTTCCAGCCGCTCGATGGGGTCACGGTACCCGCGGGGTATGTGCTGGTGCCGCCAGCGCCGGCGAACAAGACCTCCACTTTGAGATCGCCACCCGCTGCGCCGGTGCTCCGCGCGAAGAAGCGGAACGTCGGGTAGTCTGCCTCAAGGCAGATGGGGGCGCTGATCGCGCTTCCCCCGGGTTGAATCGACAAGGACTTCGACTCGCCGGCCTTGTGGACGAAGTACGACTCGTTCTCGCCGACGATGGCCGCCTTGGAGAGGAGCCAGCCGGAGGTGCCAGCTTCGAACGTCCCGCCGGGGGCGAGCACGTAGTCCTTGGTGTCTCCCCAGCGCGAGAACGGCTGCTCGTGGACCTGTGACCCACAGGTGGAGCTCGGGCTCGGTGAGCCAGCGCTCGTCGTGCTGCTCGTTGACGAGATCGTCGTGGTCGACGAGTTGCTGTCGCCGGCGGTGCCCGGCGTCGTTGACTGGGTAGAGCGGGTGGTCGTCGTCCTCTTGCCCGCCTGAGCGGCCGGGGCGGCCGCGAGGACGCAGACGGCGACCAGGCTGGTTGAGACGAGTCCCCGCAAGATGTTTCGTGTAGCAGCCATGCGTTTCCCTTCGATCGGATTCCGTTCCTTGGGGGGAACATCGGCTGAAGCGGCCGATGCCACGAGTCGGACATCCGTCCGTTTTCGGTTTAGAAGCAGGCGGATGCGCCCACGGTCGCGGATCTCTGCCCCCAAAGCCGGATCGTCGCTTGGCTGTGCCGTGGGCGTCGGGGGGGCGGACGCCGGGAGGCGGCTGCCTCACGCGCGCGCTGCGAGGATCAGGTCCCAGGCCACTTTTGTCGATGTAAGAGGCGTGAGTGGGAAGCTGGTTGCCAAGAGACTTGTTGGCATCGCGCCAAGTGCTGGAATGACCCCCGCGGTCGAACGGCTCCTCCAGGGCTATGAGAGCAGCCGGCCGGCGCCACTTCCCCCAAGACAGCGGATCGTCGAGGTTGGGATCGCGGCCGCGTTTCTTGCCGTCGCGGTGCCGCTTGCCGTCCTGACATCTGGTCGCCCGCTGCGACCGATCGAGGCGTGCGCTCTCGTCGCCGCCTTCGCTGTCGCGAGTCGGATCAAGTTCGCCGTTGGGCCCGGCTACACGGACGCGACGCAGCTGATCCTGGTCCCGATGCTCTTCGTACTGCCGACGGCGAGCGTCCCGCTCCTGGTCGCGTTGAGCATCGTGCTCGCGGTCGTCGTTGAGTCCCGGTCTGGGAGAATTCGGCCGGGGCGCACGGTCATGGCGCTGGGCGACTCCTGGTTCTCGCTTGCCCCCGCCGTGGTGCTGATCGCCATGGGTGCTGGGGAGCCGGACCTCGGCGATTGGCCGATCTACCTTGCCGCGCTCGCGGCGCAGTTCGCTGTCGACCTCGTGATCGGGACTGTCCGCGACTGGCTCTCGATCGGCGTTGCGCCCAAGATGCAGCCGCAGCTCTTTGGTTGGATCTTCCTCGTTGACGCACTGATCGCGCCCGTGGGTCTCCTCGCTGCCCTCGCGAGCACCGAGACGCACGCCGCCATCTTTCTGATCCTGCCGCTGATCGCGCTGCTCGCGATCTTCGCCGGTGAGCGCAAGGTCCGCATCAAGCATGCGCTGGAGCTGAGCTCCGCCTACCGTGGCACGACGCTGCTGCTCGGCGAGGTCCTCTCCGCCGACGACGAGTACACGGGCGTTCACAGTCGCAGTGTCGTCTCACTCGCGCTTGCCGTCGCGGACGAGATGGGGCTCGACTCTCGCGAGCGCCGCAACGTCGAGTTCGGGGCGCTGCTGCACGACGTCGGCAAGATCGCGATTCCGAAGGAGATGATCAACAAGCCGGGGCCCTTGACAGAGGACGAGTGGGTGATCGTGAAGACGCACACGATCGAGGGCCAGCGAATGCTCGACCGCGTTGGCGGGGTCCTGCGCGACGTCGGCCAGATCGTCCGCTCCTCGCACGAGCATTGGGACGGGACGGGCTACCCCGACGGGCTGGCGGGCGAGGAGATCCCGCTGGCGGCCTCGATCGTCGGCTGCTGCGACGCCTTCAACGCGATCACGACGGATCGCCCATACCGTCCGGCGCGATCGGTCGAGGAGGCCGCCCTCGAGCTGCGCAGGAACGCCGGGACTCAGTTCAACCCCGCCGTCGTCAACGTCATCGACAGGTTGATCGCTCGCGGCGGCCCGCTTGACGAGCCTCTGGCAGCCGCCGCCGTCGCCGATGACGTCGCAGACTCGTCCGAGCCCCAATCGTCGTCGGCCGGGATCACCACGCGCAATTGGGGAGCGACGACCTAGCCGTAGGTCCGAGAGCGCGCTTGGCGCTACCGCCCGCACGTCCTTGCGCCCGCGAGCGCGCGTGACGACGGCCGTGTCTGGCTAAAGCGATTAGCCGTCGCTCCCGATGAGGTCCTGTCGACATGGAAACCATGCGTGTCCGCAACCAGGGCTTACTGATGAAGCTCGGCCTGATCGGCCTGCTTCCGATCGCGTTGACGGCGGTCTTCGCCGTCTACACGATCAACGGCTCGGTCCGAGATCGCGCCGTTGGTGACGTCCTGAAAGACGCGGAGGTGGTCGCGGCGGTAGGTGTCGCTCCGCGCTTGAGCGCGAAGGAACTCGCCAGCGGCCTCAGTGGCAAGGACTCGCGCCTGGATCAGCTCGCGCGCAAGCCACTCGCCGGTTTCGAGGTCTCGGGCCTGAAGGTCGTGAATCTTGATCGCCGCCTTGTCTACCCCTCCTCACGCCGGCGGCTCTCGCGGGTCGAGCCTCAGTCGGCTGGGCTGACCTCGGCGCTGACTGCGCCGGGGAAGAGCGGGTCGAGCGTCAAGCGCCTCGATTCGGGCGGTAAGCGGGTCCTCGAGCTGTATGTGCCGCTCAGATTTGCGACAGGTGAGGTTGCCGGCGCTGTCGTCACGGCGGTGCCATATGGCCCGATCGCCTCCACCGTCAGCCGTGACGCCAGAAAGCTCGCGCTACTGGTGGTGAGCGGCCTGCTGCTGCTCTATGGCGTCGTGATGGCCGGCGTTGCGGTCGCGCTCAGGTGGCTCAACAGGCAGGCGGCCACGACCGCCGCGGAGGCGATGCGCGACTCGCTGACGGGGCTGCCAAACCGGCAGGTCTTCAGCGATCTGGTTGAGCGCGCGATCGCGGGGGCTAAACGCGACAAGTCGCGCGTCGCCGTGATGCTGATGGACCTCGATCGCTTCAAGGAGATCAACGACACACTCGGGCATTTCAACGGCGACCTCCTGCTGAAGAGGATCGCCAGTCGCCTGAACGGGATATTGCGCCAGAGCGAGACGATCGCTCGGCTGGGCGGAGACGAGTTCGGGATTCTGATTCCGGTGGCCTCTGACCAGGCCGCCGCCGCCCGGCTCGCGAGCAGGGTCCTGAAGGCGCTCGAGGAGCATTTCGTGATCGGCGGGCTCGCGCTCGAGGTCGAGGCGAGCATTGGGATCGCCCTCTATCCAGACGACGGCGATCGCGTCACCGAACTGATGCGCGCCGCGGACGTCGCGATGTACGCCGCCAAGGAGGCCCACAGCGGGGCGGAGTTCTATCGCGAGGGACAGCTGAAGCACAGCCCTGCCCGGCTGGCGCTTGTCGGCGAGCTGCGCCGTGCGATGGACGAGCACGAGCTCGTCCTCTACTACCAGCCGAAGGCTGACCTTCGCACCGGCGAGGTCACGGCGGTCGAGGCGGTCGTTCGCTGGCAGCATCCCAGCCGCGGGTTGATCCCCCCAGACGAGTTCATCCCGCTCGCCGAGCACACGAGCTTGATGCGGCCGGTGAGCCTCTATCTGCTCAGGATCGCCCTCGACCAGATCCGTGCCTGGCAAGCCGAACAAATCCGCCTGAGCGTGGCGGTCAACCTGTCGATGCAGAACCTCCTCGATCTGCAATTCCCCTTCGACGTCCAGCGCCTGCTCCAGGAGTCGGGCGTGATGCCGACCTTCCTCGAGCTGGAGATCACCGAGAGCGTCATCATGGCCGAGCCGGAACGCGCGATCTCCGTTCTGAAGCGCCTCAACGCGATGGGTCTGCGGCTGGCCGTCGACGACTTTGGCACCGGGTATTCCTCGCTCGCCTACCTCACCCAGCTGCCTGTCAGCTCGATCAAGATCGACAGGTCGTTCGTGATGGCGATGGAGGAGAGCGACAACGACGGGGTGATCGTGCGCTCCACCGTTGACCTCGGGCGCAACCTCGGGCTGAAGGTGGTCGCAGAAGGCGTGGAGACGAAGGCGGTATGGGACACCCTGAATGCGCTCGGATGTGACATCGCCCAGGGCTACTACCTGACCAGGCCTCTGCCACCGGCCGAGTTCACGGCGTGGCTTCGGTCCTATGAGCAGTCGCGGCTGGCTCCGGCGCCGGCAGCCGCTGTCGCGCCGGTCGAAAGCAGGGGACTTGGTGGCCCACGGCCGGCAGCGGTGGCGTTCGGGGGCGCTCCGCCCCGCGCGCCTGGCAGTGCCGCGCCTGGGACGCCGGTCCCTGGGGCGGGCGCCGCTTCAGTGCAGCCACGGTTTCCCGTCCGTCCTCCAATCCAGGCGCCGGTCTCCGGTCCGGCCCCCGCTCAGCCGCCGCTACCCGCCCGCGCGCCCGTGCAACAAGGACCGCCGCCCAGCCAGCCCGCCCCGCCCCAGCCGGCGCTTCCCGCCCGAGCGCCCGGACAACAAGGACCGCCGCCCAGCCAGCCCGCCGCCCCAGCCCAGCCACCACTTCCCGCCCGCGCGCCCGGACAACAGGGACCGCCGCCCAGCCGGCCCGCCGCCCCAGCCCAGCCACCCCCAGTTCGTGCGCCGCTTCCGGAACCGCGACCGCCAGTCGGCGCCCCGCCGCCGCCCGCAGGGTGCTCCGCTGCCGCCGGCCCCAGCCGCACAGAACCCCCCGCGGGCGTTGCTGCCCGAGCACGCGGCGTCATAGGCGCTGCAATCGCCCCGGCGATTCGTTCGGCTACCCTAGAGCGATCCAGCGGGCGTAGTTCAGTTGGTTAGAACGCCGGCCTGTCACGCCGGAGGTCGCCGGTTCGAGTCCGGTCGCTCGCGCTAAGGAAGTGGCTGCAAAGGGGCCGTCTTGTGTAAACGGTTCAGCTGCTTAGGTAGATTGGGTACCACTTCTGGATACCACCCGGGCGGTGGCCCCAAGGCGAAGCGTTGTTCGCGTGAACGGGCTCGTGCGCCACTACTCCTCAGCTGACCCTGGGCGTGCTCGCGAGCGGGATCCCGCTCGCGAGGGTTGGAGTCACGCCAATCACCGACGCATGTCAGGACGCCCTCTCCCAAGCCGGGGAGGGTGCACAAGCGGACTCGAGAACTTCAGCGGAAACGCCAAGTCCGCGCCCGCGGTGCGCGTGTACTGGGCGCGGTAGCGAGGGGGGTCTGCGCGCACTTGCTCGGGACTGACGGCGAAAGGTGGATGGCGAAGAAGAGGAGCCCGAAGGGCTCGCGGGCTTCGAGGTGCGCTGACGGGACGGGGCGGGCTCGTCACGCTTTAGAGGTGTCGTGACACTACTGGACATGAGGCAAGGTAAGGCTGCGATGCAGAGCCCTCTCAAGGACGCCGCCGGCTTCACCGAGGCGTACCGAACGCACTCCCAGTCGATCTTGGTCTTTCTGACCCGCCGTACGTACGATCCCGAGACGGCGCTCGATCTGACCGCCGAGACGTTTGCGCGTGCCTTCGCGGGTCGTCGACGCTTCCGCGGTTCGACGGACGAGGAGCTGGCGGCGTGGCTGTTCGCCATTGCCCGCAACGTGTTGGCGCGCTTCCTGCGCCGAGGGGTCGCCGAGCGTCGCGCGATCACGCGGCTGGGGGTCGAAGTGCCCGCGCTCGAGCCCGCCGACGTCGCACGGATCGTCGAGCTGGCCGGCCTCACAGAGATGCGCGACGCGGTCGTACGGGAGTTCCGGACCCTCTCCGAAGACCAGCGCGAAGCGTTGCAACTGCGGGTCGTGGAGGAACTCTCGTACATAGATGTCGCGCGGCGGCTCGATGTCTCAGAGCCGACCGCCCGCGCGCGAGTGTCGCGCGGACTCCGCACGCTCGCCGCCGCACTCGACCACCATCAGATGACAAGGGAGACGATCACATGACCACTCAGCACGACCCCTCCGGCATTCATGCTCTCGACGAGCTAGGCCGCCGCTTCGAGATCGCCACGCTCCGTCGACGGGCGTCCGCCCCGCGACCACGGCGGTCCCTGGTGATGGTGACGGCCGGGCTAGTGGCGCTTGCCGCCACCCCAGCCGTCGCTGCGATCAGCGGTGTCTCCATCAGCGGTGTCTTCAACTCGCACAGCTCGATCGAGGAGGCGCTGCCCGAGGCTGCCGCGCTCATAGATCCCGCCGACCCGGTTGCCACCGGGAAGGCGCTGCGCCGGCGCGGGATTGCGGTCAAGTGGTCGTTCGTCCAGGACAACCCAGGCGGACCGTCACCGACCACGGCTCGCGACGTGAGCGCGCCTCCGTCGGGAACCCAGATCCTGTCGGTGCTCGGCGCTGACGGCTCGGCGAAAGTGACCGAGGACACGCAGGTCCTTCTGATCGAGGTCGCGCCAAACGACTCGGACATCGTCCGAGCGCATCGCTGAGTGCGGAGCGTCGATCTCAATGATCAACGACGAGCCCGCCCGGAGGCGGCCTAACGCGGGCTCCAACGCGACCATCACCCGGGTTCGAAGCTCAGCTGTATGGCATGTAGCGGTTGTGCAGCATCAGGTCGTTGCCGTCGGGATCGTTGAAGAAGGCCATCTGGCAGACGCCCGTGTCGAGGATCTCGCCAGCGAAGGCCACGCCCTTCGCCTCGAGCGCGCTGCGCGCTGAGGCGACATCGTCGACGTGGAGGGCAAGGTGCGCATTCTTCTGCGCCTGGAATGGCATGCCGATCTTCTCGGGCTCCCAGATGCCAAAGCAGGTGTCGCCAAGCCACGCCTCAAAGCGGCCGTGCTCGTCGGGTCGTAGCCCGAGCGTGTCGATGTAGAAGCTCCGCGAGCGCTCGGCGTCCTGGGACGGAATCGCGACGAAGTCGAGTTTGGAGATCATGCTCGCGATCATATTGGCCGCGCGCCCGGCTCGGCTAGGATGCCGCGGATGACTGCGTTGACCTGCCCGTGAGCGTGCTCCTGGAGGGGCAGAGCGTTCTCCTCACGGGCGCCTCCGGCGGAATTGGGACAGCGATCGCGAAGGCGCTTCACGATCGCGGGGCCGCTCTGATCGTCTCCGGGCGCAACAGCGCCGCACTGACAGCGCTCCGGTCGGAGTTGGGCGAGCGGGTCGAGGTCTTCTCGGCGGACCTCGCAAAGAAGGCCGACGTCACCCGCCTGGCCGCCCGTGCAAGCGCCGTCGACGTTCTGATAGCCAACGCCGCGCTGCCGGGGAGCGGAGCGATCGAGACCTTCAGCGCGCGCGAGGTCGACCGAGCGATCGACGTCAACCTGCGCGCGCCGATCCAACTCGCGCGGGCTCTTGCTCCGGCGATGGCGCAGCGCGGGCGCGGGCATCTGGTCTTCATCTCCTCGATCTCGGGCAAGGTGGCGAGCGCCGGTGGCTCGATCTACTCGGCGACGAAGTTCGGGCTGCGTGGCTTTGCGCTCGGTCTGCGCGAGGACCTGCACGGGACCGGCGTCGGCGTCACAACGGTCTTTCCGGGCTTTATCAGCGGCGCTGGAATGTGGGCCGATACCGGTCTGACACTACGCCGCGGAGTTGGCTTGCGCACGCCGGAGCAGGTCGCGGAGGCGGTGCTGAGGGGACTCGAGCGCAACCGAGCCGAGATCGACGTCGCGCCGGTCGCGATGCGCGCGGCGGCGCTCGCGGCGGGCGTCGCTCCTTCGATGATCGCGGCGCTTCAGCGGCGCCTCGGCTCGCGGGAGATAGCCGCCGCCCTCGCAAGCGCGCAGCGCTCGAAGCGCTGAGCGGTCGGGCCCTCGGCGGGGCTGGAGAAAGGCGGCTTCTTACCCCTCCGCGCGCCTGCCGAACGCCTCGTGAACGATCCGAGCCTGCTCAGCGCGATGGGCCGCGGGGTACCCCTCGCCCGGACTTGCTCGGAACTGGCGTCCGATGTAGCTGATTTGGGTGCCCGCGGGCACGATGTCGGTGAGCTTCGGGGCGATGAACCAGTTCGCGCCCATGTTGCGCGGCTCCTCCTGGACCCAGACGACCTCCTTGAGCGAGGGATAGCCACGCATCAGCTCGCGTAGCTCATTCCTGGCAAATGGGTAGAGCAGCTCAACTCGACCGACCGCGACGTTGGCGGCGTCGGCGCGCGCCTGATCGGAGACGATGTCGTAGTAGACCTTTCCCGAGCAGAGCACCAGGCGCGTAACCGCTTCACGATTGCCTGGCACCGTCGGGTCGTCGAGGACGTACTGGAAGGCGCCGTCGGTCAGCTCAGCCAGCGTCGAGGTCGCGGCCGTCAGCCGCAGCAGGCTCTTCGGTGTCATGACGACAAGCGGGCGCTGCTTGCTGACGAGCGCCTGGCGCCGCAGGAGGTGGAAGTACTGAGCGGGTGTGCTCGGATTGGCGACGCGAATGTTGCCCTCCGACGCAAGTTGGAGGAAGCGCTCGAGCCTGCCGCTCGAGTGCTCCGGCCCCGAGCCCTCGTAGCCGTGGGGGAGCAACAGCGTCAGGCGGGTGGTCTGTCCCCATTTCGCGAGACCCGAGACCAGGAACTGGTCGACGATCACCTGTGCGGCGTTGACGAAGTCGCCGAACTGTGCCTCCCAGAGCACGAGCGCGTCGGGTGCCTGGGCGCTGTAGCCGTACTCGAACGCCAGGCAGGCGCTCTCCGACAGCGGGCTGTTGTGAAGCTCACACGGAACGGTCGCGTCGGGAAGGTTCTGGATCGGGCGATACCTCTCACCGGTCTTCGCGTCGTGGAAGACCAGATGGCGTTGGCTGAAGGTTCCGCGCTCCGTGTCCTGGCCAGTCAGGCGGATCGGCACCCCCTGGCAGACGAGCGACGCCAGCGCGAGTGCCTCCGCCTGCGCCCAGTCGACCCCACCCCCGCCGTCGTCGAGCCCGCTACGACGACGCTCGAGCTGGGGCTTCAGCTTGCGGTGGAGCGCGAACCCGTCCGGAACCCTGACCAGCTGCTCGTTGAGCGCTCGCAGCGTCTCCGCCGAGACCGCGGTTCGGGGCTCGGCGCTCGCGCTGCGGTCGAGCTGGGGCTCGCGCTCGTCGGCGCCCTTGCCGAGCGCTGCCTTCAGTGACTCGTGACCGCTCACGAGCGCTTTGTAGGCGCTGGCCGCGATTGTCTCGACCTCCTCACTCGAGACGACGCCAGCCTCTGTCAGAGCGTCCGCGTACAGCTTGCGCACCGGCGGATGGCCCTTGATCCTCTGATACATCAGCGGCTGGGTGTACGCGGGCTCGTCGGTCTCGTTGTGGCCGAAGCGCCGATAGCCGATCAGGTCGATCAGCGCGTCGCGCTTGAACCGGTCGCGGAAGGCCATCGCCAGTCGCACCGCGGCGATGCACGCCTCGACGTCATCGGCGTTCACATGGATGATCGGGACGTCGAATCCCTTGGCGAGGTCGGACGCGTAGCGCGTTGACCGCGCGTCACCGGGATCGGTGGTGAATCCCAGCTGGTTGTTCGTGATGATGTGCAGCGTTCCGCCGGTCGTGTATCCCTCAAGCGCCTGCAGGTTGAGGGTCTCGGCGACGATCCCCTGCCCGGGGAATGCCGCGTCGCCATGAATCAAGACCGGTAGCACCACGTTCGGATCGTGCGCGAGCTCGCGGCTCTTGCGCGTCGTCTGGTCGGCGCGGACGCGCCCCTCGACGATTGGGTCGACGAACTCCAGGTGGCTCGGGTTCGGCGACAGCGTGACCGTCACGTCCTTGCCGGTCGCGGTCTTGTGCGTTCCCGATGCGCCGTGGTGATACTTGACGTCGCCGGTCCCGCCCTCCGGCAACGCGGTTGACGCCCTGAGGTTCTGCTCGCCCTCGAACTCGACGAGGATCGTCTCGTATGGGCGCCCGACCGTGTGCGCAAGCACGTTGAGCCGACCGCGGTGGGCCATGCCGAGGATCACCTCGCGCGTTCCCGCCGTGGATGCAAGCTCGATCGTCTCGTCGAGCATCGGCACGAGCATGTCGATGCCCTCGATCGAGAATTGCTTCTTGCCGAGAAACGCCCGGTGCAGGTAGCTCTCGAGCGCCTCGACCTGCGAGAGCCGCTCGAGCAGCTGCCGCCGCCGCTCGGCCCCGAGCTGCTCGCGATGGCGCCCCGACTCGATCGTCTCCCGTAGCCAGACTCGCTGCTTGTGGTCGGAGATGTGCTCGATCTCGTAGGCGATCGTGCCGCGGTAGGTCTCCTCGAGCGCCGGTAATGCCTCGGCGAAGGTCTCCCCCGGCACCGCGACGCGCAGGATCGACGCCGGGATCGCGCTCATCAGCTCCGCCGTCAGCCCGACCGAGTCGGGGTCGAGGGCGGGATCACCGACGGGTTCCGAGCCAAGTGGGTCTAGGCGGGCGGCGAGGTGCCCGTGCATGCGGTGGGCCTTGACGACGGATGTGGCCGCCTGGACCGCCTGGAGGAGGGCCTCGTCGGGCTCGGGCGGGGCGCTCGGCGCGACGGCTGCACGGTCCGGCCTGTGGGCGCTGGAGAGCGCGCCAGCTGCGGGCGCGCCCGCCGACGCCGTGTCTCGAGGCAGCTCGGCGCCGAGGGCATCGAAGACGGTCTCGTAGAAGTCGTTGCCGCCGCGCAGCAGCTCGTCGATCTGCCTCAGAAAAGCGCCGGACTCGGCGCCCTGGATCACGCGGTGGTCGTAGGTGCTCGTCATCGTCATCACCTTCGAGACACCGAGATCGCGCAGCGCCTCGGCGCCCGCCTGCGCGAGGCCCGCCGGGTAGGCGATCGCGCCGGTGGCCACGATCGTTCCCTGACCCGGCATCAGCCGAGGCACCGAGGCGACCGTGCCGATGCCGCCGGGATTGGTGAGCGTGATCGTCGCGCCCTGGTACGCCTCGGCGGGGAGTGCGTTTGCGCGCGCACCGGCCACCAGCTCGTCGTAGCGAGCGACGAAGGCAGCGAAGTCAAGCTGATCGGCTGCATGGAGGACCGGGACGACGAGTGCGCGCGTGCCGTCCTTGCGCTCGACGTCGACGGCCAGCCCGAGGTTCACGGCCGCCGGAACGACGCGCTGGGAGACGCCGTCGATCTCCGCGTAGGCATGCGCCATCACCGCGACGTCGCGCGTCGCCTGCACGATCGCCCAGGCGATCAGATGAGTGAAGGAGAGCTTCTTTCCGGCTGCCTTGAGTGCCGAGCGGCGAGTATCGAGGACGTCGACCGCGAGTGTGCGAAAGCTCGTCGCGGTCGGGATCGAGCGACTCTCGTTCATCACCTTGACGAGCATCGCGGCGCTACCGCGGATCGGTGTCGAGCCGTTGGCGCCCTGGGGGGGACCGTCACCCGCGATCGCCGCGACCACGTCGCTCTTCGTGACGCGGCCGCGCGGGCCGCTGCCTCGGACTCGGCTGAGATCGACGCCGTGAGCACTCGCCACCCGCTCCGCCACCGGAGTGGCCTCGCCAGCCCCGTCGCCGTCGATCACACCCCTGACGGCGGAGGGCGCTTCGCCCGCCTTCTCGAGGTTGCCAACACCTGTCACGACCTGGCGACCGTCGGCGACCCCTCCCTCGGATCCCTCGGCGGCCGGCTCAGACAACGGCTCGGCCGACCGCTCGGACGACGGCTCGGCCGGCCGTTCAGGCGACGGCTCGGCAGGTGCCGCTTCGGTGTCGGAGCTGACAGCGATCTGCGCCAGCGCCGTCCCCACCGGCACGGTCTCGTCCGGGTGGACCAGGATCTCTGTGATCGTTCCGGCCGCCGGCGCGGTCACCTCCGCGTCGACCTTGTCGGTCGAGACCTCTAGAACCAGCTCGTCGGCGGCGACCGGGTCGCCCACCTGCTTGTGCCACTCGAGGACGGTCCCCTCGGAGACGGACTCGCCCATCTGGGGCATCGTGATCTCGACGATCCTGTCGGTGGTCATCCAACATTGGACTCTACCTTGACCGCCAGAGCTGAAAAGAACGGGACGGCGGAATGTCAGTCTCGACGTCGTCGAGGCGACGCGCTCAGCGCGCCGGCGCGCAGCATCGCGTCGGCGACTCGCTCAGGATCGACCGCGTAGCGCCGTGCAGCGATGTCGTGGCGGAGGTGCTCGAGCGCCTCCTTCGTCGGAGCGACACCGCCCCGAGCCCGATCCTCCCTTGTCGGACCCCCACCGCCTCGAGCCTGCCCCAAGCCCTGCTGCTCAGACGCGCGTGGCCGCTTGGGCATGATGGCTAGGCGATGCTCGCCGGGGGATGGCTACGCTGCCGCGAGTGCACGATCCCAGGGCCGGGCGGCGCGCAGCGCGGCCAGGATCGCTCGCGTGGCGGGGGACTTGTTCAGCGTGTAGAAGTGAATCCCGGGCGCGCCGCGCGCCAGCAGGTCGGCGCACTGGAGCGTCGCATAGGCGACCCCGAGCTCGACGACGGCCTCGGGCTCCTCGGAGCGGGCCGCCAACTCGGCCTCGAGGGCGTCCGGGATAGATGCACCGCACATCTCGGTAAAGCGCTTGATCTGCTTGAAGTTGGTGATCGGCATGATCCCCGGGATGATCGGCACGGTCACGCCACTCGCTCGTGCCGCCTCGACGAACTCGAAGTAGAAGTCATTGTCGAAGAACAGCTGCGTGATCAGGAAAGTGACCCCAGCGGCGATCTTCTGCTTCAGGAAGCCAATGTCATGCGCCATATCCCGCGCCTCCGGATGGACTTCCGGAAAGCACGCCGCGCCGATGCAGAAGCCGTAGTGCTCCGAGATCATCGCCGCGAGCTCGGTTGAGTAGCGCAGCCCTCCCGGCGTCGGCGTCCACTCGGTCTCTCCCTGCGGAGGGTCTCCGCGCAGCGCCAGCACGTTCTCGATCCCGGCTCGATCGATCTCGTCGAGGACGGACCGAAGCTGGTCGCGGGTCGCGCCGACGCAGGTGAAGTGGGCCATCGCCTCGACGCCCAGGTCTTGTCGGATGCGCTTCACGACCTCGATCGTGCGCTCGCGCGTCGATCCACCGGCGCCGTAGGTCACCGACACAAAGGCCGGATCGTCCTGTTGCAGATCCGCGATCGCCCGAAAGAGGTTCTCCATCCCCTGCTCGTTCTTCGGCGGAAAGAACTCGAATGAGAAGCATGGACGGCGCTCCTCGAGGATCTCGTCGATTCGCATGACCAAAAGGGTACGGGTAGGGGCGCGTCTCTACGCACCCGCCCGCCACTCCATAGGCCGCGGGCCGACAAGCGCTGGCGCGCGCCGACAAGCGCTGGCGTTGGCTACCCGTGCCTAGCCGCCCCTTGACGATCGGGGGGCTCGATGTCGAGACCGGTAGCGAGAAGGTCGCGTCCGTCTGCGCTGTACTGAACGTCGACGGAGTCGTTGCGACGGTAGCTACCGGTGATCGCCAGGAACATCGAGAGCCAGCGCCAGAAACCAAGCCGGCCCTCCTTCACGAGCGGCCGGTTGAAGGCCAGTGTCCGTCCGCCGATTGTGTAGTCGACCCCCTCGCGCTGGCGAACGCCATTCACGAACACGCGATAGGGCGCCTGCGCCTGCTGCGGCAGCTGGACCAGCCAGCGCTCGCTGGATCCGCCCTCGCCGGTCACGCGACGATCGCGAAGGTCACCGTCAGCGCGCAGCGATCGCGGCGGTCACCTTCAGCGCGCTTCGATCGGAACGTACTCGCGCTGTCGCCGGCCCTGGTAGATCTGGCGCGGACGGGCGATCCTCTGCTGGTCGTCGCCGACCATCTCGAGCCACTGCGCCACCCACCCGGAGGTCCGCGGAATCGCAAAGATCACCGTGAACATGTCGGTCGGGATCTCGAGTGCCTCGTAGATCAGGCCGGAGTAGAAGTCGACGTTCGGATAGAGCTTGCGCGAGGTGAAGTAGTCGTCGTCGAGCGCGCGCTTCTCAAGCTCGACGGCGATCTCGAGCTTCGCACTGGTGCCCTTGACCTCAAGCACCTCGTCGACGTTCTTCTTGATTATTCGAGCACGCGGATCGTAGTTCTTGTAGACGCGGTGGCCGAAGCCCATCAGGCGCTCGGTCTTGTTCTTGACGCCGTCGAGAAAGCCCGGGATGTTGTCGACCCGTTCGATCCGGTCGAGCATCCGCAGGACCGCCTCATTCGCGCCGCCGTGGAGGGGGCCGTAGAGCGCCGCAACCCCAGCGGCGACGGCCGAGTAGGGATCGACCTGCGACGAGCCAACTCCGCGGACAGCGTTCGTCGAGCAGTTCTGCTCGTGGTCGGCATGGAGAATGAAGAGCACGTCGAGCGCACGCTCGAGCCGCGGGTCCGGCTCGTACTTGACCTCGGCCATCTTGTAGAGCATCGAGAGGAGGTTGCCCGCGTAGCCGAGCTCGTTGTCCGGGTAGACGTAGGGGAGGCCGAGGTTGTGGCGATAGGCGAAGGCAGCCAGCGTCGGCATCTTCGCGATCAGGCGGACGGCGGCCATGTAGCGCTCGCGCGGGTCGTCGATCCGCTTGGCGTCGGGATAGAAGGTCGACAGCGCCCCGACGGAGGCGAGCAGCATCCCCATCGGATGCGCGTCGTAGCGAAAGCCCTCGACGAGCTTCTTCATGTTCTCGTGGACGTAGGTGTGGTGGGTGATGTCGTGGGCCCAGGCGTCGAGCTGCGGTTGCGTTGGCAGGTCGCCGTGAATCAGCATGTAGGCGACCTCGAGGTAGGTGGCCCTCTCGCAGAGCGACTCGATCGAGTACCCGCGGTGCTCGAGGACTCCGGCGTCGCCGTCGATGAAGGTGATCTCGCTGCGGCACGAGGCCGTGTTGGTGAAGCCGGGGTCATAGGTCATCAGGCCGAAGTCGTCGTCCGCGACCTTGATCGTGCGCAGGTCGATCGCGCGAAGGGTGCCGTCGGTGATCTCGAGGTCGTAGGTCCGGCCGGTCCGGTTGTCGGTTACCGTCAAGCTGTCCTGGGCGCTCGCAACCCCGCCGTCGGCTCGGTCCGGCGTTGTCTGGTGATCAGCCATGGGGTTCCTCTCGGTTGCGCATCGACGGCCGTATCTGTACCCGATTGTCGCCGATGCGGCCCGGGCGGGCCGAGCCGAGTGGCCCGCGCGCGACTAGCGACGCTTCGGCGCGGTCATCGCGCGGTGGCGACCGGCGGCAAGCGGCCGGCAGTCTCGCCGCCATCCTCCTCGGCCGCGCTGGCGAGTATCCCGGCGGCGATAGTGGCGACGACGAGCAGCGCGGAGATAGCGATGACGATCCTCTCGCCACCGCTGTTGCCTGGGAACTCGGGTCGCCTGAGCCCGAGCACCGAGACGACGATCGCCCAGACCACGAGGACGACGCCGAGCACGTAGAAGACGTTCATCCCGCTCGCCACTCAGCCGTGAGCCCGCGCCCGACCGCGAGCCCGAATGCGCGTGCGCTGGGGCGCGGCGGGCGGTTGCCCGCCATGGGGTCCACGGCGGGGACGAGTCGGTGGCGTGCGAGGCGCCGGCGGTCGGACGCCGCCTTCCCGATCGCCACCGTCGGCGGCGGCGGCCGGCTCGTTGCGGACCGCCCACCAGACGAGCCAGAGCGCCGCCAGCACCGGGATCTTGAGGATCACGAACATGTAGAAGATCGTCCACCCCACGCGCGGCAGTCTAGACCCTCGCGCGCTGGTTCCCGCCTCGCGCGCTGGTTCCCGCTCCGCTCGATTGGCAAATCGGTCGACACCGCGATGGCCCCCAGCGCCCGAAGACCCCACCCTGGTGGACGCCGGCCCGGGCAGAGCCGCTCTAGCGCGCGGGAACTGCCTCCAGGCTCGTCATGTCCTTGAGCTCGGCGAAGCGTCCGTCGATCTCGCCTCGACCGAGCCTTCGCACGCGCTCGGTGCCGAACTCCTCGACGTTGAACGACGCAAGCACCGACCCGTAGGTCATCGCGCGGCGCAGCACGCCCTCGTCAGCGTCGCCGCTGTCTCCCTGTGAGTGCAGGTAGCCGAGGAAGCCGCCGGCGAAGGAGTCACCGGCGCCGGTGGGATCGTTGACCGCCTCGAGTGGGTAGGCCGGCAGGGCAAAGAACGAGTCCTCCGTGAAGAGCGCCGCGCCGTACTCGCCCTGCTTGGCCACGACCGCGCGCGGCCCGGTCGCCATGATCGCCCGCGCTGCGCGAACGAGGTTGCCCTCCCCGGTCAGCATCCGGACCTCGGCGTCGTTCATGAAGACGATGTCCACCGCGGCGATCGTGCGCAGCAGAGAGTCGCGCGCAGTCTCTATCCAGAGGTTCATCGAGTCGAGCGCGACGAGTCCTGCTTCGTCGCAGAGCTCGCGCACCTCACGCTGCAGATCCGGCTGGATGTTCGCGAGGAAGAGCGTGTCCGCCGCGCGCGACTCGGCCGAGAGCTTCGGCTGGAACTCGCCGAAGACGTTCAGCTGCGTCTCGTCGGTGTGCGCCGTGTTGAGGTCGTAGTCATAGTGGCCGCGCCAGAAGAACGTCTTGCCGCCGGGGACCTGCTCGATGTCGTCGGTGTTGATGCCGCGCTCGTGGAGGACCGCGTACTCGGGGTCGCCAAAGTCGGCCCCGACTGGGCCGACGACGCGCACCTCGGAGAAGAAGCTCGCCGCCAGCGCGAAGTGCACCGCCGAGCCGCCGAGCATCCGCTCGCGCTCCCCGAAGGGCGTCTTGACGGCGTCAAAGGCGATTGATCCGACGACTACGAGGCTCATGGCGCGTCGAAGGGTAGCGGCGATCCCGCCGGGGGGCCGCCGTCAGTTACCCTCAGCGGCGATGACGACGTTCATGGAGCTTGACCTGTCGGCGCCCCTGCTGGAGGCCCTGACACACCTCGGCTATCGCGAGCCGACGCCGATTCAGGAGCAGGCGATCCCCGAGCTGCTGGCCGGCCGCGACATGATCGGCCAGGCCCAGACCGGAACCGGCAAGACGGCGGCATTCGGTCTGCCGCTGCTCGAGCATGTCGACCCCGAGGATCCGGACGTCCAAGCGCTTGTGCTGACGCCCACGCGGGAGCTCTGCATCCAGGTGACCCAGGCGCTCCGTGCCTACGGCGCCCGGCGCAACGTGCAGGTCGTCGCGGTCTTCGGCGGCGCCCCGATCCGCAATCAGGTCGCCCAGCTGAAGGAGGGCGCCCAGGTCGTGGTCGGAACGGTCGGGCGAGTGATGGACCTGATCAACCGACACGAGCTCGTCCTCAGCTCGGCGCGCTTCGTCGTCCTTGACGAGGCCGACGAGATGCTCGACCTCGGCTTCCTCGAGGACGTCGAGACGATCCTGCTGCGTTGCCCCTCGGGGCGGCAGACGGCGCTCTTCTCGGCGACGATTCCGCCGGCGATCCAAAAGCTCGCCGAGAGCCGGATGTTCGACCCGGTCACGGTCCGGGTCCGCGCCGCCACGTTGACGATCGACACCGTTGCGCACTTCTATGTCGAGGTTCCCGACCGCGGCAAGACCGAGGCGCTCGCGCGCGTGTTGAAGGCGGAGCGCCCGGAGCAGGCGATCATCTTCGTCCGGACGAAGATCGGTGCGGATCGCCTGACTCGGTCGCTCGGAGATCTCGGCCTGGGGGTCAAGGCGCTCCACGGCGACATGTCGCAAGGGTCGCGCGACGGCGTGATGCTGGCGTTCAAGGACGGCCGCCAGCGCCTCCTGGTCGCCACCGACATCGCCGCCCGCGGCCTCGACATCTCTGGCGTGACCCACGTCGTCAACTACGACATTCCCAACTCGCCCGACGTCTACGTGCACCGAATCGGGAGAACGGGCCGTGTCGGGCGCTCGGGACGAGCGATCACGCTGATCACGTCGAAGCAGCGCCCGGATCTCGAGGCGATCGAGCGTCACGCGAAGATGCGGATCGCCGACTGGGCTGAGAACGGCAGCGCTCCCCGGCCGGCCGCGCTGGTCCCCGAACGATCAATGGCTACGGAGGTGGTCGTGGCGGCTCCCGCGATCGAGGTGGAACCGCGCCTGCCGCGCCATACCAAGCCCCGGGCCGCTTCAGATGGGCCGCGCGTAAAGCTGCTGCTTGCGGCGGGGCGCGCCCACGGCATTGAGCCCGCCGACGTCATCGGCGCGATTGTCGACCACTCGCATCTTGAGGGCGAGGAGATTCGTAATGTGCGCGTCCTCGAGCGCTTCAGCTTCGCCGAGGTTCCCTCGGGGCGGGCAGAGGAGGTCGTGGAGCGGGTCAGCGGTTGCGACGTCCGCGGGGTGAAGCTCCGGCTTGAGGTCGCCCGGCGATAGCCCTCGCACGCCGAGGGCGCGCCCCGGCGGGGCGCGCTGACCACGGACGGGGCCGGCGGAATCGCGAACGGTCGAGGGGGCGAGTCAGATCTCGTCGATGTGGCGCACGTTGGCGACGTCATCAGCCTCGGCACTCGACGGCTGCTCGAACCAGGCGTCGAGGATCTCCGCGAGCACCGGAGCGCTCGTGGTCCGCAGCGAGAGCGCGAGCACATTTGCGTCATTCCATCGCCGCGCTCCGCGGGCCGTTGGCGCATCGCCGCAGAGCGCCGCACGGACGCCGCGAACCTTGTTCGCCGCGATCGACGCGCCGGTCCCGGTCCAGCAGCAAACGATCGCCTGGTCGGCCCGACCCTCGGCGACCTCTCGCGCGGCGGCCTCACTTGCCCAGGCCCAGTCGTGGCGCTCGCCATCAGAGAGCGCCCCATGCGCGATTGGCTCATGACCGCGCCGGCGCAGCTCCTCGACTACCGTCTCCGCGATCTCTGCACGCTCGTCGCTTGACACGGCGATCTTCACCGGCCAAAGGCTAGTTCAAGGCTAGATGCCCGAGCTGCCCGAGGTTGAGATCACGGCACGCCGGCTCGGCCGGGCGCTGGCCGGCACTCGCATCGAATCGGCCGCCGCCCCGGGAATGGTGACGATGAAGACCTTCGACCCGCCGGTCGATGTGCTCGCTCAGCGGACGGTGTCGGCCGTTCGCCGCGCTGGGAAGATGCTGATCGTCGAGCTCGGCGACCTGGCGTTGCTGATCCACCTGATGTCCGCCGGCCGGCTGCAGCTCTTCCCGACGCGTGCCTCGACCAGGGACCGGACTGCCCGTCTTCTGCTGCGCCTCGCCGACGGCCGTGAGCTGCGACTGCGCGAGTTCGGGACGCAGCAGCGCGCCTGGGCGAAGCTGCTGGCCACCGAGACGGTCGACCGTGACCCGGCCGTGGCAACGCTCGGCCCCGGTGCCTGGCCCGCGCCGACGCTCGAGGTGTTCGGTCGACTCGTCTCGCAACCGCGCCACTTGCACCCCCTGCTTCGAGATCAGCGCACGATCGCTGGAATCGGACGGTCGTGGGCTGACGAGATCCTTTGGGCCGCCTGCCTGTCGCCGTTTCAGATGGGCTCCCAGCTCGATCGTGACGCGATCGGCCGTCTGCATGCTGCCTGCGACGGGGTCCTGGGCGCCGCCATCGCCCACTACGAGCAGGTCGTCGTCGGCGACTCGCTGCCCAACAAGGCTCCGATGCCGCTCAAGGTTCACGCCCGGCAGGGCTCGCCATGCGCGCGCTGCGCGACGATCCTCGAGGCGGTCTTCTTCAAGGACCACGTTGCCACCTACTGTCCGGCGGAGCAGACGGGCGGCCGGGTTCTCAAGGATCGCCGGCTCTCGCGGCTGCTCAAGTAGGCGGATCGTGAGTCGCGGCGGCGGGCCGCGTACCGTATGGTCGTGCCTGCGGCGGAGGTCGGAGGGTCGTTCCGGGGCTTCTTCGACGCCGTCGACGACTTCTTCGCGAACTTGGCGGCGGTCGAATGGGGGACCATGTCGGTTGCGCTGCTCGCGTTCGGCGTCTACCTGACGCTGCGTTCGCGCGCATCGTTCAACATCCTGCGCGCGGCGTATCCCGGTGGACACTTCCGCTGGCGCGAGATCTGGGGCGCGTACGTCGCCGGATACGGCTTCAACGCTGTCATCCCGGCGCGTGGCGGCGACGTCGTCAGGCTGTTTCTGACGAAGACGTCGATCCCGCACTCGAGCTATCCGGCCGTTGCGTCGAGCTTCTTCGTCGAGCTCGTGTTCGACGCGCTGATGGCGGTACTCATCCTCAGCTTTGCGTTCAGCCAGGGGGTGTTTCCCAAGCCGCCGGAGTTTGCGCGGCTGCACGCGTTCGACCTCTCGTACCTGGCCGCGCATCTCGACCTGACGCTCTTCCTGCTCTCGGCGCTGGCGATTGGCTCGCTGGTCGTCTTTGGCGCCCTCTCAGTCCGCGTCCAGGCCTTCTGGGCGCGGGTCCGCCAAGGTCTGGCGATCATGCGCGATCGCAGGAGGTACCTACGCGAGGTACTGGCGCTGCAGGCCGTCGCGTGGGGCTTTCGCGTCGTCGCCTTCTGGCTGTTGCTCGACGCTTTCGGCGTTGGCGGCTCGCTGCGGGGAGTCCTGCTCGTCCTCGGGGTCCAGGCACTGGCGGCGATCGTCCCGTTCACCCCGGGCGGCGCGGGGGTTCAGCAGGCGCTGCTCGTCAAGGTCTTTGCGGGCTCGGCGGGCGGTGCGACGGTAGCCGCCTACTCGGTCGGGCAGCAGATCGCGATCGCGACGTTCAGCTTCGTCGTCGGGTTCGCCGCGCTGGCGCTGATCTTCCGCCTCCGGAGCTTCAAAGAGGTGATCGCTCGCGGACGCGGGGACCGAGTCGAGGCGGCCCAGACGGCCAGCAGGGCGGACAGCTGAGGAATCGGCCGCCGCGCCTAGATGCTCGCGGTTGGCCCGGTGCTACGTGCCGAAGCCCTCGCGCGCCTCGCGCACGAGCGCGACGGCCTCTGGGAACAGGTGTGTCATCGCGCTTCGTACCTCCGCGGCCTGCTGCTCGGCGTTGCCCTGGAGGTTCAGCCGGTTGATCCCCGCGACGGTCATCTCGACGGCGAGCTTGATCGCGTTGTCCGCCCAGGCGACACGGTGCGCACCCTGCATCTGCTCGGCGAGCTCGGCCATTCGGCGCCGGAGCTCTTCCGGGTCGCCAAAGATGCCGAATGGATCCTCAGAGGACATGGCGCCATTCTAGGGCCGCCGACGACCCAGGTCACGTTTGGCTAAGCTCGAAGCCGATGGCGATTCCGCCACCTTCGCCATCGTCGACCTGCCTTGTGACCGGCGCGTCGTCCGGGATCGGCGCCGAGATCGCACGTCGCCTCGCCGCCCGCGGTCATGGCGTGACCCTCGTCGCCCGACGTAAGGACAGGTTGGACGCGCTTGCCGACGAGCTGATCAGCGCGCACGGCGTACGCGCCGAGGTCGTCGTATGTGACCTGGCCGATGCGACCGCCCGCGGGCGGTTGGTCGACTCCGTCGCGCGTCTGGGCCTGGATGTAGACGTCCTCGTCAACAACGCTGGATTTGGCGCCGCCGGTCCGTTCGTCCTGCTCGATCGCGAACGAGCGGTCGCGATGGTGCGGACGAACGTCGAGCCGGTCGTCGACCTCTGTGCGGCCTATCTTCCCGCGATGGTTGCGCGCCAGCGGGGCGGGATCCTCAACGTCGCATCGGTCGCCGCGTTCCAGCCTTATCCTCGCTACGCGACCTACGCTGCCTCGAAGGCATTCGTGCTCAGCCTGAGCGAGGCGCTCACGATCGAGCTCGAGGCGACGGGCGTCACGGTGACCGCGCTCTGCCCCGGCCCGGTAAGGACGGAGTTCGTCCAGGTCGCCGGGATCGGCACGCAGTGGAGCCGGCTCGCCTCGATCCCCGCACAGAGAGCAGCGGCCGCCGGTGTCAGGGGGCTGGAGCGCGGACGCCGACTGGTCACGCCAGGTGTCCTCCACACGTTGATCGCGGTGCTCGGCAGGTACCTGCCGCACGGGGTCTCGCTGCGGGTCGTCGAGAGGATGTACGGGTAGCTCACACGGCGCGCGCAGGTGCCGTGGCGCCTGCGCCTGAGCGCGGTCGTGCGAGCAGGGTTCGCGCGCGCTCAGCGCTTGCGTCTGAAGACGTCGGTGGTGAGCGAGTCGACGCGATCGAGGAAGAGGATTCCGTCGAGGTGGTCGATCTCGTGCTGCAGACAGCGCGCCTCGAATCCCTGCGACGCGATCTCGCACCGCTTCCCCGAGATCGTCGAAGCGTCGACGACGATCTCGGTTGCGCGCCGCACGTTTGCGGTCAGGTCGGGGATGCTCAGGCATCCCTCGCGTGCCACCTCGGCGCCCGCGCTGGCCACCAGGCAAGGGTTGACGAGCACTAGTAGTCCGTTCGAGGTCGTCGCCTTGGGGTGCTCGGCGACGTCAACCACCACTACGCGAAATGGCTCGCCGAGCTGAGGCGCCGCGAGCCCGACACAGCGTTGGTGGGCACGCATCGTGTCGACAAGATCCTCCGCAAGGCGCTCGATCTCGGCGATCGCGTCCAGCGGGAGTGCCTCGGCGGCGCGCTTCAGCGCTGGGTGCGGAAAGCGCAGTACGTCGCGGGATGGCATCGCGTCCGCGCGAGCGGCCGGCGCCCTAGAGGGCGTCCTGCTCGAGCACCCGGACCGACACGTCGACCCCCTCGTTGAGCCCGATCGGCTCGAGGATCTGCGCCAGCCCGTCAAGGTCGAGCGTCTCCGGCGCCGCGACCTCCATGATCATCACGTAGAGCGGCTCGCCGCGATCCTCACCCACGAGCCGCGTCGTCAGCGCGCTTATGTTGACGTCGCAGCCGGCAAGCGTTGCCGACACCGCATGGACGATGCCCGGATGGTCCGCCCCGTAGACGCTGACGATGTGGGAGGCCTGCGGCGTCCCCGGCCCGGGCAACTCGGCGACCTCGCTCAGCGAGATCGCCTCAAGGCCCAAGTCGCGTCCGACACGGGCTAGGTCGACGCGCAGCTCGTCGCTGCTCGCCCGCTCCCCCGCCGCCACGATCAGGGTCATCGTGAAGTGGCCCCGCAAGATGCTCATCTGCGAGTCCTCCACGTTGATCCCGTGCGCGAGCAGCACCCGGGAGACCGCGGCGACGATGCCTGGCCTGTCGCGGCCGATCGCGGAGAGCGCAAACTGGCGCATCCGGCCACCATAAGGAATCGCTCCGGCGAGCGCGCCGTCGCGCGAGGTGGCGCCGAAGGCGCGAAGCGCCTGTCAGCATCCCGGCGGTGGAGAATCAGGCACAGCTCGAGAGGGAGGCTCGCGGTGGCCGTTGGGCGGCGTCCGCGGCCTTCGCCTCGGCGGCGCTGCTGGTGGCCAGCCTCGTCTACTCGAACGTCCAGCTCAGCGATCGCGCCAAGGGCGACAACGGCCTACTCAAGGCGGTCGACGCCCGAGCGGGCGACGTGATCGCCTCAGCGGTGGCGCAAGGCGTGGCGTTTGTCCTGCTCGCCATCGCCCTCGCGTACCTCTACCGCGCCACGAAGGCGCGACGGCCTGAGCTCCCGCGCATCACGCTCGCGCTCGCTGTCGCGGCGCCGGTCGCGTTCGCACTGTTGCTGATCGCGACTCAGCTAGAGCTGGTCAGAGTTGCGCATGACTTCGTCGCGATCGATGGCGCGAGCGGCCCGGGAGCCAAGGGGCGCGCCGAGGCGCTCATCGAGGAGAGTGCCCTGCGGCGGATCACGGACGTCGGCCTCGGGACCAGGGTCGCGCTCGGGTTCGCTTTCGTCCTGCTTGCGCACGGTGCGATGCGAGCAGGGCTACTCGGCCGGTTCATCGGTGTCCTCGGCATCATCGTTGGCGTCCTCTACGTCGTGCCGTTCCTCGCTCGCCCAGACGTGATCCAGGCCTTCTGGCTCGGCGCGCTCGGCGCTCTGTTCCTTGACCGCTGGCCGGGCGGCCGCGGCCCGGCGTGGCAGACCGGCGAGGCGACGCCGTGGCCGACGAACGCGCGGGCGCGGCCCGAGCCCCTTGCCGGCGAGACCGGCGGCGACGTTGTTCCGGCCGCTGGCGCTGAGGCGCGGGCGAAGCCGAGGCGCAAGCGCCGGCGGTAGCCGTTAGGAGAGCGCGGTCCCCGTGGCGGCGGGGTCGATCGCCGCTGCGCCGATCGCCGCTGGATCGGCTGTCGCCGAGTCAATAGCCGCTGGGTCAACTGTCGCCGCTTCCAGGGCGCTGCGGCCGGCGTCGCTCTGCACGAATGAGATGAACTCCTCGACCGGCGGGCGCATCGCGCCGACCGCCGACCAGAGCAGATACCACTCGGCTTCGGGCAGGCCGCCACGGATCCGAACGGTTGCGAGAGCGCCTGCGCGGAGCTCGGCCGCGACCGCCGCGCTAGACAGAATCGCTACGCCGAGCCCGGCCGCGACAGCCTTCTTGATCGCGTCGTTGGATCCGAGCGTCAGCGTCTGCGGCTGCAGGTCATGCTGGCCAAGGAAGCGCTCGCCGATCGCCCGCGTCCCCGACCCGGACTCGCGCAGGAGCCATGGTCGGTCCGCAAGGTCGTCGATGCGTACCGAACGCTGCCCTGCGAGGGGGTCGTCTGGCGTGGTGATCACGACGAGGTCGTTCTTCAGGAATGGGACGCCAACCAGGCGACCGTCGCTTGGGGGCCGCCCAGCGAGCGCGACGTCGACGCTGTGATCGAGCAGGCGCTCGAAGACGACGGTCCGGTTGCCGACCTCCAGTGTCAGCCCAATGTCCGGATGCTCCGCCGTGAAGGCCTGGATCAACGGTCCGGAGAGGTACTCGCCGGCAGTCGTTGCGGCGGCGATCCGTAGCCGCGCGGACGCCGACTGGGCGGCCTCGCGCGCCGCACGCCTGCCCTGGTCGAGCAAACCGATCACATCGGCCGCGTAGGGGGCGAAGGCTTTGCCTGCGGCGCTCGGACGAACGCTGCGGCCCGTCGGTTCGGTGAGCTCGACTGCCAGCTCTTTCGACAGGGCGGAGAGCGCGGCCGAAACCGACGGTTGCGTGACCTTTAGTTGTTCAGCAGCTGCGGTGACTGACCCCGTGCGCACAACCGCCAGAAAGTTCGCGAGCTGGGTCAGCGTGATTGCCACGTCAGATCCCCTTGTGAATTCATCTGCGGCTCCTCCTGAGCCACTTGCGAGATATCCCCCAAGATGGCTGTCGGTAAACCTGCGAGCACGGTCAACACCGGACGTTAGACGCTGCGGTGGGCGGAAAAGGACATCCGCCGCCGCGCCCGTCGCCAGGTCACGCTGGAACTGTGTTCGACGCCCGCCGGGCCGTCCCTTCCAAGGGCGTACCCATCGCGTGGAAGCCGCCGTCGACGTGGATGATCTCGCCAGTGATGCCGCGCGACCAGTCTGAGAGCAGGAAGCAGATCGCATGCGCCACCGGGGTCGGGTCGCCCGTGTCCCAACCGAGCGGGGCCTGCTCGTCCCAGCCGTCAGCGAGCTTGTGAAAGCCCGGGATGCCGCGAGCGGCGACCGTCTCCAGGGGCCCAGCGGACACGAGGTTGACGCGCACGCCGTAGGGGCCGAGGTCGCGTGCGAGATAGCGGCTGACCGCCTCGAGGGCGGCCTTCGAGACCCCCATCCAGTCGTAGAGCGGCCAGGCCACGGACGCGTCAAAGTCAAGCCCGACGACGCTACCGCCCGGCTCCTCGCCCCCCTCGAAGAGAGGTAGCAGCGTCGCCGCAAGCGCCTTCAGAGAGAAGGCACTCGTCTCGAACGCGATCTTGGCGCTCTCCGCCGGTGTCTTCAGGAAGTTTCCTCCGAGCGCGTCCTCCGGCGCGAATGCGATTGCGTGCAGGACGCCGTCGAGGCCGCCCCAGCGCTGCTCCAAATCGTCGCGGAGCGTCTCGAGGTCGGCTTCGCTGTTGATGTCCAGCTCGAGCACCTCCGGCGGGTTCGGGAGGCGCTTTGCCGCTCGCTCGGTCAATGACCGCATACGGCCGAAGCTGGTCAGCAGGACCTCGGCGCCGGCAAGCTGGGCCTGCTCGGCAGCGGCGTACGCGATGCTGTCCTTCGTCGCGACCCCGGTGACCAGCAGTCGCTTGCCGTCGAGCGTCACAGCGCGGCCGCCTCGCCGACACTCTCGGCGACGAGCTCTGGGCCGCTGCTGTCGCCACGACGCCAGAGCACGTCGACGTTTGCGCGTGCGACGGTCTTGTCATGCTGGTTGACGATCTTCCAGACGCAACCGACCAGGCCCATCTCGTCGCTGACCACGTTCAGCTGAGCGATATGGCCGTCGACCCGAATCGTGTCGCCGAAGCGCGTTGGCTGCTTGAAGACGACGTCGCCGAGCCGGCGCAGCGCCACGATCCTCTCCGGGTCGAGCGGGACGAGTCCGACGGCGTAGGAGATCACGAGCATCCCGTGCGCGATCCGCTCGCCGAAGTGGCTCTTGGCCGCCCAGACCGCATCGGAGTGCGCCGGATGGAGGTCGCCCGTCAGGGTGGCGAACGCCACGACATCGGCCTCTGTGATCGTCCGGCCGCGCGTGCTGAAGCGCTCGCCCTCGCTGAGGGCGTCGAAGTCATGGGAGAAGAGCTGAGTCGCGGTCATTGGGGCTCCCCGTCGCTGGCGACCCGAACACCGAAGTGATCGCGCAGTGCGGAGGCGACGGCCGCCGCGGCGCGGCGGTTGCCGTCGCGCGAGGCATGGTAGCCGTCTCCGGCGAAGTTCTGCCGCTCACCGGCGAGCGGATCCTCGGCGAACTCGAGGCAGAGAACACCGGCGCGCGCGGCCACGATTCGTGTGACCTCGTTGAGCTCGCGCATGCCGCTCGCCACCCGCTCGCGTGAGCGCGGTCGCAGCGCCAGGAACTGGGCAGGATCGGGCGTCGTCGCTGTGATCACGATGGTGTCCGGCGCCGCGGCACGAAGGCGCGCGAACATCGCGGCGAGCGCGCTCTCGTAGCGCGCGATGTTCGGACGGACGGAGAGCAACACGTCGTTTGCGCCGCAGACGAGCGTGACGAAGTCCGGATCCAGTGCTAGCGCAGCCTCGAGCTGCTCCGCGACCTGGGCGCTGGAGGCGCCGATGACGCCGAGGTTGTGGTACTCGAGCGCTGGATTTGCCGCTCCGAGCGTGGCGGCGAGCTCGTCGGGCCACGCACCCGCACCGTCGCCGGTGCCCGCGGTGAAGCTGTCTCCGAGCGCGGCATAGCGGGTGATCGCCCGCTCGCCGGCGCGCTCAGAGCGGGATGTTGCCTGCTTCACCGCGTCGACCCCTTTGCCTCGCGAGTGTCGCCAGACCCCAAGCCAGACGCGCGCGCGTGTCCGCCGGCTCGATGACCTCGTCGATGAAGCCGTCGCGCGCGGCGACCTGCGCGCGCAGGTGCTGGTCGGTATAGACGTCGGCGAGGCGGTCGCGCGCGGAGTCAGAGTCCGCCTCTGCGGCAAGCTCGCGGCGATTGATGATCCCGACCGCCTGCCTGGCCGCCATCACGCCGATCTCGGCACTCGGCCAGGCGAAGGTGAAGTCGGCGCCGAGATCCTTCGAGTTCATCGTGATGTATGCGCCGCCGTACGCCTTGCGCAGGACGACCGTCAGACGTGGGACGGTCGCCTCAGCGAATGCATGCAGGAGCTTGGCCCCATGGCGAATCACGCCGGCAGACTCCTGTGCCTTGCCGGGCATGAACCCCGGCGTATCGACGAGCACGACGAGCGGCAGGCCGAATGCGTTGCAGGTTCTGACGAAGCGCGCGCCCTTCTGCGCCGCGTCGGCGTCGAGCACGCCGCCGAGGTGTTGCGGCTGGTTCGCGATCACGCCCACCGGCCGGCCATCGACGCGCGCGAAGGCCGTGACCAGGTTGCGCGCCCACTTCGGTGAGACCTCGAGCATTTGCCCGCCGTCGACCACGGACCCGATGACCGCGCGGATGTCGTAGACGCGGCGTGGCTCGCTCGGGACGAGGACGCCGGGATCCGCGCCGCTCGGGTTCTCAGGGGGGCGCATCTCGGGAAGCTCCCACGCGTTCTGCGGCAGATACGAGAGCAGGTCGCGAGCCAGGAAGACCGAGTCGATCTCGTGGGGAACGACGAACTGACAGACGCCGTTGCGCTCGTGCACGCGAGAGCCGCCGAGATCCGCCGAGCTCACCTCCTCACCCATCACCTCCTTGACGATCCCGGGGCCGGTCAGGAACATGCTGGCGTCCTCGGTCATCACGACGAAGTCGGTCAGCGCCGGCGAGTAGCTGCCGCCGCCGGCCGATACGCCGGTGATGATCGAGATCTGCGGGACTCGCCCGGACAGCCGGACGTTCTCGTGAAAGATCCGTCCGTAGCCGCCGAGCGCCGCCACGCCTTCCTGCATCCGCGCACCGGCGGACTCGACGAAGGCTACGACCGGGACGCCCGCCTGACCCGCGAGCCGCAGGATCCGCACGACGGTGTCGGCGTGCGCCTCGCCGAGCGAGCCGCCCGCGAAGCTCGCGTCTTGGGCGTAACAGAAGACCGGCCGCCCGGCGATCCTCCCGGCGGCTCCGATGACCCCGTCGCCGGGCCTGCTCTTCTCTCCCATTCGGCGAGAGGTGACCTCGGATCGAATGATGTGGAGCGAGCCCTCGTCGCAGAGGAGGTCGAGCCGTTCACGCGGTCCGAGGCGCTGACGTGTGCCTTCTGCGAGCTCGACGCTGCTCATCGCGCGACCTCGAGCACCAGCACCGCGTTGTGCCCGCCAAATCCGAACGAGTTCGACAGCGCGATGCCGGGACGCGGACCTGAGCCGTTCTGGCGCTCTGCGAGTGGCCGAGCGCCGTCGGTGACGTAGTCGAGGTCGAGTCCCTCGTCGGGCTCGCCATAGCCGAGGGTCGGCGGAGCAACGCGCTCGGCCAAGGCGTAGATCGTCGCGATCGCCTCGATCGCCCCGGCGGCGCCGAGCAGATGCCCGACCGCCGACTTGGTCGAGGACACCGGCACACGCGCTGCGCGATCGCCCAGGGCGGCCTTGAGCGCCTCGGTCTCGGCACGATCGTTGAGCGGCGTCGAGGTCCCGTGGGCGTTGACGTAGTCGACGTCCTCCGCCGTGACGCTGGCGTCGGCAAGCGCGCGGCTGATCGCGCGAGCCGCGCCGCCGCCGCCGGGCTCTGGGGCGGTGAGGTGGAAGGCGTCGGCGCTCGCGCCGTAGCCCTTGATCTCTCCAAGAACGCGCGCCCCCCTCGCCTCTGCGGCCTCGGCCTCCTCCAGGATCAGCGTCCCAGCGCCCTCACCCATCACGAAACCGTCGCGGCGGGCGTCGAATGGGCGCGAGATGCCGGACGGGGAGGTGGCACCCATCGCGGCGAAGGCGGCCAGGGCAAGTGGCGTCAGCGTTGCCTCAGCGCCTCCGGCGACGACCGCGTCGACCTCGCCGAGGCGGATCATCCGGGCCGCAGCGCCGAGCGCATCGGTGCCGGCCGCACAGGCGGAGACCGTCGTCGCCGCTTGGCCCTTGAGTCCATAGCGCATCGCGACGGCGGCGGAGCCGGCGTTGGCCATCATCAGCGGCACGGCCAGCGGCGAGACAAGCTTCGCCCCACGATCGCGCAGGATGTCGTGCTGGCCCTCGAACGTCCCGAGCCCGCCGATCCCAGTACCGATCACGCAGCCGACGCGATCGGGATCGTAGGGAATGCCGTCGGCCCAGCCGGCGTCACGAAATGCCTCCTCGCTGGCTCCGATCGCGAGCTGCGCGAAGCGGTCGCTGCGGCGGAGCTCCTTGCTTGAGAGGAGCTCCGTCGGCTCGAACTCGCGGCAGCGACCGACGCCGTCCGCCAAGCCGCACTCACCCGCGACCCAGCGATCGAAGAGAGTCCGCGCGCCGACGCCGAGGGGCGTGATGGCGCCGACGCCGGTGATCACGACGCGCGGCGTCACGTCGCGCGCGCCACCACGAGATCGACCGCGTCGCCGACCGTCTTGACCTGTTGGATGTCCTCGTCCTTGAGCTCCACGCCGAACTCGTCCTCGACGACCTGGGAGAGCTCGACGAGGTCGAGCGAGTCGATCTCAAGCGCCTCAAAGGTGGCGTCGCGAGTGACTTGG
>Ga0183260_10000369_pt1 | contig 37618 bp, 36 predicted proteins | sample AntDrymUQ4972206_2_FD_129768 | JGI IMG/M metagenome (GOLD analysis project Ga0183260, IMG submission 129768) | Polar desert sand microbial communities from Dry Valleys, Antarctica - metaG UQ497 (22.06) (version 2) (version 2) | ecosystem: Environmental > Terrestrial > Soil > Desert | place... | reverse complement strand
TAGCGGACCTGGCCGTCCGCGTCGATCAGGTACTTGGCGGGCCAGTACTGGTTGCCGTAGGCGTTCCAGGTGCCCATCTCGTTGTCCTGGACGACCGGGTAGTCGATCTCGTTCTGCTCGATCGCGTCGGCGACGTTGCCCGCGTCGCGCTCGAACGGGAACTCGGGGGCGTGGACGCCGACGATCGTCAGGCCGTCGTCGCGGTACTCGGAGTCCCACGCCCTCAGGTGGGGAAAGGTGCGGATGCAGTTGATGCAGGTGTAGGTCCAGAAGTCGATCAGCACGACCTGGCCGCGCAGGCCCTCGATGGTCAGGGCGGAGTTGTCCTCGGTGTTGAACCACGACTGGGTCGCCGTGAAGTCGGGCGCGAAGCCCAGGCGGGGCAGCGGCTGGCCGTTGTCAAGCTGGGAGGCCCCAGCCTCCTCGGCGCCCCCTCCTCCGTGCGGGCTGACGGCCTCGAGCTCGCTCGCGACCGCTTCGCTTTCCTCGAGATCGCCCGTCGGGTTGACGAGCACGGACGGGAGGTCGTCGGCTATCGCCGTCTGGAAGCGCGTGTCGAGGTCGGCGGTCATCGCTACCGCGACGAGGATCATCACCGCGCCCATCACCATCTGGACCTGGCCGCGAATCGGCGCGATGCGGTCGGACAGCCTGCGGCCGCCGACCAGGAGCGCGTAGAGGACCAGCGCAGAGCCGATCGCGTAGGAGAGGGCGACCGCGATCCGGCCGGACTCGAACTCCTGGGCGGCCGAGGCGGTGATCACCCCAGCCAGGATCGGACCGGCACAGGGCGCGTAGACGAGGCCGAGGCCGGCCCCGACGAGAAGGCCCGATCCGAAGCCCTCGCCGCGGAAGCGAGCGGGCCCTGGGACGATCCGCGAGGCGAAGGCTTCGATCCGGTCGCCGATCGCGGATATCAGGAGCGAGAGACCGAAGCCGGCGAGGACGACGATCGCGACGGTGCGGGCGATGTCGTCGGGAAGGCCGAGCGCGTCGATCACGTAGACCAGGGCGACGGTCGCGAAGGTGAACGAGAGCGCAAGGCCGGTGACGACGCCCAGCGGGCGGCGGCGCCCTCCCGTGACCCCCACCGACAAGACGGCGGGCAGCATCGGCAGCATGCAGGGCGAGAGAGCAGTGCCTGCGCCCGCCACGAAGGCGAACAACATCAGGAGGACCATCGAGTGACCCTTGCGGACGGCCGTAAAGGGCGGATCAACTTCACCGGAAGTCGATCCCGCCGCGGCTGCCGCGTCCTAGACTTTCGGGGATGAACGAGCACGAGCTGCCGATCTTCGAGCTCCCCCTCGTCCTCCTCCCAGGCGAGCGGATCCCGCTGCACATCTTCGAGGAGCGCTACAAGCGCATGGTCGGGCGCTCGCTGGACCAGGGAGAGCCTTTCGGGATCGTCCTGCGCGACGGCGACGGCGCCCGCTCGATCGGCTGCACCGCGCGCGTCGACGAGGTCCTCGGCCGCACTGACGACGGCAAGCTCGACATCGTGGTCAGCGGAGAGGCCCCGTTCAAGGTGCTGGACCGCTTCGAGGCGACCGAGTACCCGGCCGCCGAGGTCGACGTGCTGGCGGAGATTCCGCTGGCAGAGGACGAGATGAGCGCCGAGGCCGCCCGCGAAGCCTTCGCGGAGCTCGCCGAGCGCGCCACCGGCGAGCGACCCGACCCGGGAGAGCTCGAGGGCGCCACCGCGTACGCGATCGCCGCCCGGATCGAGCTCCCGGACGAGACGAAGCAGCTGCTGCTCGAGACCCGCGACGAGGACGAGCGCATGGAGCTGCTCGCCGACGCGCTGCAGGCCGTCGAGGAGGCGCTGGAGCGGAGCGAGCTGGTCGCCGACCGCGCCCGCTCGAACGGCCGAGTCGTGTTCGAGCGCTAGGTGTAGGTAGGCCTCACGCGAACGCGACCGACCCGCCGCGGCGGGGGTCGCCCCCGCCGGAGAGCTCACCGCTCTCGGGATCAAGGACCACGGCCTGGACGCCGCCGAAGAAGAGGTTCTGCCGCTCCCAGCGGGCGACGGGGATGCCGCGGCTCTCGATCGCCGCCAGCCCGGCCTCGTCCACGCCCGGCTCGGCCTGCACGGTGCCCGCCTCGAAATGCAGCCGCGGCGAGCGCACCGCGTCGCCGGCGTCCATTCCCTGTTCGATCACCCGGACGACGACGTCGAGGATCGCCGAGCGGATCCGGTTCGAGCCTGCGCTGCCCAGGCCGAGCACGACCTCGCCGTCGCGGAGGGCCACGGTCGGGGCCATCATCGAACTGACCCTGCGCCCCGCGGGGATGCGGTGAAAGCCTCCCGGGTTCAGGTCCTCCTCCCCGAGCATGTTGTTCACGTGGACACCGGTGCCGGGGACCACCAGCCCTGAGCCGGTCCCGTTGGAGCAGGTCACAGAAGCGCACATCCCGTCGCCGTCGAGCGCCGCGAGGTGGGTGGTCGAGCCCAGCCCGTCCCCGCCCAGGATCCCCTCCGCATATGCCGGGTCGTGGAGGCCCTCGGCGAACTCGTCGGTGCGCCGGGCGTTCGCCGCCTCGGTCGCCCCCACCATCTGCTCGACCCCCGTGGCCTCACCGAGCCGCTCCAGCACCGCCAGCGCGTAGGCGATCAGGATTCCGCCGGAGGAGGGCGGCGGGTTGGTCAGCACGTCGGCTCCCCGGAAGCGGGTCGCGACGGGCTCGCGGGCGATCGGCTCGTAGGCCGCGAGGTCGTCCACTCCCAGAGTGCCTCCGCGCGCTCTCACCCACTCGCAGACTGCGGCTCCGACCTCGCCGGCGTAGAAGGGGGCGGCCCCCTCGGCCGCAAAGCGCTCCAGCGAGTCGGCGGCGTCGGGGAACGCGAACGTGTCCCCGGCCTCGAGTCGCCGCCCTTCGGGTGCGTAGAGCGCGGCTCCCTCGGGAGTCGAGGTGAGTATCGGGTGGAGGATCTCGTGGAAGTAGGCCTGCTCGGGTGTGATCGTCACGCCCTCCCGCCCCAGCCGCACGCCATCGGCCACGAGGTCGGCGAGGGCGACGGAGCCGTAGCGCTGCGCGGCCCACTCGAGCCCTGCGGGCGTGCCCGGCACCCCGCAGGACGCGGCGCCGACGTTGAAGACCTGGGCCGTGGCGCCGAAGTCGACCGGGATCGGCACCAGCTCGGAGCTCCGCTCGACGCCGTCGGAGCCGCCCGCAGCGACGAAGAAGTCGATCAGGACGTCGCGCTCGGAGGCCTCGCGCGCGGGGTCGTGCACGAGCATGAACCCGCCGGCCCCGAACCCGGTCAACGGGCTCTCGGCGATGAACGAGGCCCCCACAGCGGCGATCGCCGCATCGACGGCATTCCCGCCCTCTCGCAGCACCCGCGCCCCGGCCTCCGCGGTCTCGGGGTGCCCCGCCGCCACCACCCCTCGGGTGCCACCGCTCATCCGATGCCGCATCCTCAGAGAGTGCCGCATCGAGCTCGACGACGGCGAAGTGAAGTGCCGAGCAGCATCCGCATCGTCTCGACGAAGCTGCTTCGGGAAGCGGCTCGGGCTCAGTGACCGGGGATGAACTCGGGCACGTCCAGGACGAGCCCGCCGTTCGTGGAGCCGGGCATCGCCGGGCGGCGGTCCTGGCCGCGGCCACGGTTGCCGTCTCCGTAGATCTCGTCGGCGCTGCGCAGGCGCGCCGCGCGGGCGCCGGCGGCCGATCCGCGGCCATCCCTGTCGCCGGCTCCTCCGGAGCCGCCGCGCCAGTCCGCGGCAGGGTCCGAGTAGCGGTCCTCGCGGTGCGGCTCGATCGGGTCCCGCCTCGCCGAGTTCCGCGGCTCGCGGGGCTCGGAGCGGCGATCTCGCCGCGGACGGTGGTTGAAGGGGGTCTCGAAGCGGGTGGCGATCACGGTGACCCAGACCTGCTCGTCCAGATCCTCGTCGACGCTGGCGCCGAAGATTATGTTGGCGTCGGGGTGGGCCGCCTCCTGGACCACCTTCGCGGCCTCGCTCGCCTCGATCAGCGACAGGTCGGGGCCGCCGGTGATGGAAAGGAGCAGCGACTGCGCGCCCTCGACGTCCGTGTCGAGAAGAGGCGAGGCGACGGCCTTCTCGGCCGCCAGGACGGCGCGGTGCTCGCCGATTCCCATGCCGATGCCCAGGATCGCGTCCCCGGACTCGATCATCGTCGTGCGGACGTCGGCGAAGTCGAGGTTGATCAGGCCGGGCAGCATGACCAGGTCGCTGATGCCCTGGACCGCCTGGCGCAGGACGTCGTCGGCGACGCGGAAGGCATCGGTGATGGCCGTGTGGCGCTCGAGGATCTGCAGCAGCTTCTCGTTGGGAACAACGATCAGCGTGTCGACCTCGGCACTCAGGGCGGCGATGCCCTCCTCGGCCTGGGCCGCGCGGCGGGCCCCCTCGAACAAGAACGGCTTGGTGACGGCGGCGACCGTGAGGGCGCCGACGCCGCGGGCGAGCTTGGCGACCACCGGGGCGGCGCCGGTGCCGGTCCCGCCGCCGGCGCCCGCGGCGATGAAGACCATGTCCGACCCGGCGAGCAGCGACTTGATCTTGTCCTGTTCGTCATAGGCGGCGCGGTAACCGACCCTGGGATCGGAGCCCGACCCGAGCCCGCGGGTGAGCTCGGAGCCGATGTGGAGCGTCGAATCCGCGTTGGAGTTCTGAAGGGACTGAAGGTCGGTGTTTATGGCGATGAACTCGACCCCCGGCACCTGGGCCTCGACCATCCGGTTGACGGCGTTGACGCCGGCGCCGCCCACTCCGACGACGCGAAGGACGGCGTTGTGGCTGCGCGGGACGGTGGCCTGGCGGGCGGTGTTCGGCTCGTCGCGCCCGAAGGCGGGCCCCAGGGAATCCTGGTCTACGCCCATCAGGCGCTGGAGGCCCTCGTGGGTCGGCGCAGCAGGCTCCTCGTCGACGCGAAGGTTTTGGGGGGGCTTGCGCTTGTCGACCTCCTCGACCACAGGGTCGGTGTGAGGCGCGAGGGTGGCGTCGCTCAGGGGGCCTTCCTTGGCGGTGACGACGCGGCGCTCCTCAACAGGGGGCGCCTCGACGACGGGGTCTTCCTGGACGGAGGCCTCCTCGGCCTCGGGCTCGACGTCGATCACCTTCGGCTCCGGCGCGGGCGCCTCGGCTTCCGGCTCGGCGACGGCGACTTCCACCTGCGACGTGGTGGTCGTCTCGCGGGTCGCGGTGACGCGCACATCCTCGTCGGCGACGGACTCGTCGGTGGAGCGGAAAAGGTCGGCCAGGGGGCCCTCCCTCATGCTGGCGCGCTTCTTAGTCGCCATGGGTCAGGACCTCCTCGGCCAGATCGCGGTAGGACTTGGCGGCCTTCCCGTCCGGGTCGTACTTGAGGACGGAGGTGCCGCGCACCGGCGCTTCGGCGAACTTGATCGCCTTGCGGATGCGCGACTGGAAGACGAGGTCGCCGAAGTTCTCCTCGAGGATCTCGACGGCCTCCTTGGCGTGAACCGTCCGGGAGTCGAGCATCGTCGGCAGGATGCCCTCGATCTCGACGTCGGGGTTGAGGTTCTCGCGGATCATCTGAAGCGTGTTCTGCAGCTGGACCAGCCCGCGCATCGACAGGTACTCGCACTGGACCGGGACGATCACCTTGTCGGCGGCCGTGAGCGCATTGACGGTCAGCAGGCCCAGGCTCGGCGGGGTGTCGATGCAGACGAAGTCGTAGTCGTCACGCACGGCGTCGATCGCCTTCTTCAGCGAGCGCTCGCGCCCGATCTGGGTGCTCATCGCGATCTCGGCGCCGGCCAGGTCGATCGAGGCGACGGCGACGTCGATCTCGCGCTCGACGATGATCTCGCTGAGCGGGATGTGGTGCACAAGCACGTCGAACATGCTCTTCTCGACCTTGTCGGGGTCGACGCCCTGGCTCATCGTCAGGTTGCCCTGGGGGTCCATGTCCACGGCGAGCACGCGGTGACCCGACTCCTTGAACGCGACGGCCAGGTTCAGCGCGGTCGTCGTCTTGGCGACGCCGCCCTTCTGGTTCGCGAACGCGATCACCTTGGCGGGGCCCTTGCGCGAAGCGCCGTTGCTTGACTTGACAGCCTTCTTCTTGCGGGTAAACGGTGTCATCTGAGCGGACATTTCGCAGGCGGGAGGCGGTTTCCTTCCCGCTGTTGGGAGAATTCGCCCGGAATCGCGTGCCTGACCTCTTCGACAAGCGGCTCGTCTTCGTTACGGGCAAGGGGGGCGTCGGGAAATCGACGGTCTCGATCGCCCTCGGCATGGCCGCCGCGCGCATGGGCAAGCGCACCATCGTCTGCGAGGTCTCCTCGCAGGAGAAAGCGTCATCCGTGTTCAAGGTGGGCTCGGTCGGGTTCAACGAGGTCAAGGTCGACGACAACCTCTGGGCGATCTCGATCGACCCCGACGAGAGCCTGCGCGAGTACCTGCTGCTGCAGCTGAAGGTCCGCGCGATGCGCGATCTGCTGATGCGCTCACGCATCTTCAACTACCTGGCCGCGGCCACCCCAGGGCTCAAGGAGCTGGTCACCATCGGGAAGGTCTGGGAGCTCGCACAGGATGACCGGAGGGTCAAGAAGGCGGGCACCTACGACCTGGTGATCGTTGACGCCCCCGCCACGGGGCACGGCGTGGGGTTCCTGCAGACGCCGAAGACGTTCGCCGGGATCGCCCGCGTGGGCCCCGTCCACTCGCAGGCGACCACCCTCGACGACTACATCACCAACCACGACGCCACCGGCGTCGCGATCGTCGCGCTGCCCGAGGAGATGCCGGTGAACGAGACCGCCTTCCTGGAGCGCCAGCTGACCGGCGAGGTGGGCGTCGCCGTCGACCGCGTCTACATGAACGCGATGTACCCGGAGCGCTTTACCGCGGACGAGGCCTCGAAGCTCGGCAGGGTGCTGGAGCTGACCGAGGGGACGGCCAATGCGGCCGTCCGCGCCGCGCTCTCACAGCACCGGCGCCGCACCTCGCAGATCGAGCAGCTGGAGCGCCTGCAGCGCCGTACTCGCACCCCCGTGCGCACCCTGCCCTTCGTCTTCCAGCCGCGCCTCGACGTCCCGGCCATCCGCGCCCTCTCGAAGCGCATCTGATGCCCAACGTCGGCGACATGCTCGAGGGCAAGCGCGTGGCGATCTGCGCCGGGTCGGGCGGGGTCGGCAAGACGACGACCTCGGCCGCCATCGCCGCGGGCCTCGCGGCGAGGGGACACAAGGTGGTGGTGCTGACGATTGACCCCGCCAAGCGCCTCGCCGACTCGCTCGGCCTGGAGGACCTCGGCAACGAGCCGAGGCTGGTGGACCCCGAGCTGTTCGAGCGGGCCGGCGTCGAGATGCGGGGCGAGCTCTGGGCGATGATGCTCGACGCGAAGGCGACCTTCGACGAGCTGGTTCGAAAGCACGCCCAGGACGAGGAGACCCGGGATCGCATCCTCCAGAACCGGATCTATCGCCAGATCTCGAACGCCCTCGCGGGCAGCCAGGAGTACATGGCGATGGAGAAGCTCTACGAGATCGACCAGGAGGGCTCCTACGACTACCTCGTCCTGGACACCCCGCCCTCGCGGGACGCGCTCGACTTCCTCGACGCCCCCAAGCGGCTGACCCAGTTCATAGAAGGGAGGGGGATGAAGCTCTTCATGAAACCCACCGGCCTGGCGACGAAGGTCGTGGGACGCGGCAGCTCGATGATGTTCAGCGTGCTGAAGCGCATCACCGGGATCGACCTGCTGTCCGACCTGAGCGAGTTCTTCCAGGCGATGAGCGGCATGGTGGACGGCTTCCGGGAGCGCGCCGAGCGCGTCAACGAGCTGCTGGTGGACCCCGCCACGTCGTTCCTGATCGTGTGCGGCCCCCAGGGCGAGCCGATCGACGAGGCCGTCTACTTCCACCGCAAGCTGGTCGAGGCGAAGCTGCCGGTCGGCGGCGTGATCGTCAACAAGGTCCACTACGAGACCGATGCGGACCTGGAGTCCGGCGAAGTGGCCGACGAGCTGAAGAAACCCCTAGGCAAGGAGCTCGCCGGCCGCGTGGCCGCCAACTTCGCCGACTACCAGGCGCTTGCGGTCCGCGACGCGGCCAACATCGAGCACCTGGCGCGTGAGCTGCGGGCGAAGAGCGTGATCCGCGTCCCCCACATGGACGAGGACATCCACGACCTGCAAGGGCTCCTCACCCTCGATGGATACCTGTTCGACTGATCCTGCCCTCCAACCGCGCCCCCGCCCCATACCCCCGCAGGGTGGAGCCCGAGGAGGTGGGGGTCATAAGTAGGGCTGGATGAAAGGCAGGTACGCCGACACGCGGGTGTAGACGTCCGGGAAGCCCCTCAGCCCGCATGCGACGAACGAGAAGCGGAACGGGTATATCCCGCCATACGACGTGACGCCGAGCAGGCGTGGGCCGGTGGGCGTGTCGGCCAGCAGCGGGCCGCCGCTGTCGCCGAAGCACGTGGCGCGCTGCACTTGGCGCCGCTTGCGACCCGAGCGCGCGACCACGAACGCGGCGCCGGACGCGCAGACCATCGTCGCGGTGGTGAAGGAGCGGTAGCTGGGGCCCCTGCAGGCAGTCCGGGCGTAGGCGGTGGCGGAGCGCAGCTGCCCCACCCGCGCCGGCCGGTCGAGTGCCGGGTTGGAGCGGCCGAAGCCCGCAATGGCCATCGTCGCGCCGGGCGGGCTGAGGGCTGCGTCCTCGGCGGCGGTGGGCAGCGCGATCGGGGTCGCCGTGGTGGGCGTAGCGAGCTTCAGGATCGCGATGTCGTTGATGGTCCCGCTGAATCCGGGCTTGAAGCCGGGGTGCGGCACCGCCGCTGTCACGCCGAGGACATCACCGCCCGCGAACGACGAGACCGTGTTGGCGCGGACGAATATCTGGGACGCGGGCGTCCTGCGCAGGCAGTGAGCCGCCGTCACGATCGTCGTCGGCGCGACGACCGAGCCGGAGCACAGGCCGTCGCCGAACTTGATCGAGACCGTCGAGGGCAGCGAGCCGGGCGCGACAATGCCTCCCCCGACGACACTCTTGCCGGCAGACGGCGTGCCCTGGGCGGGAACCACGGCGCAGACGAAGATGATGGCGCCGGCGAGGGCCGACGTGGCGAGTCGAGACATCGGGCCAGGGTAGACGAGGAGGTTTCGACGCGAATCAGCTGGAGCGGCGGTTCTCGTAGCTCAACTCGCCGACGTCCCAATCGGTCGCGTCCGGCACCGGGAAGAGGTAGCGCACCCGGTCGGCGGCTTCGTCGTCGAGCTCGCGGTGCTCGTCGGGGCGCCCGCGGCGGGGGCTGGCGAACGCCGGCCACTCCAAGTCCCCGTCCTGCGAGGCGAACCAGTCGGCCTTCTCGTCATGCTCGGCGTCGGCGGGCTCGGGCACGAAAGTGTTCGTCTCGTCGGTGCTCACGATGTCAGGTAGTTCGACGTCCGTGACGACGATCCTCGCCGTCGGCGTCTCCTTCGGCGCTTCCTGGGAAGCATCGTGCGCCTCGTGCGTCGCGGTCGGCGCTTCGTCGGACACCTTCCGCACCTCGATCTCTTCCTCACCCTCCGCGACGGGGTCGGGGATCCGCCACTCCGCGGTCTCGCCCATCGAGGGCGGCGGGGCCGCGCTCGCCGCCTGCATCCCCTCGGAGAGCAGGATCTCGTCGGCCGCTGCTCGAAGGTCGCCCGTCAGCTCACCGGTGGCCATCCCCTTGAGCAGGCGGCGCAGCAGCTCCTCGAGCTCGGCGATCACCTCGAGGGGCGAGGCGTCGGCCGTGGGCCGGTAGCGGGCGCCGCTCATCAGCTTGCGTTCGATCTGCAGGGCGCGCTCGACGCACAGGCGGGCGTGCTCGCGATCCTCGGCCCCCTCGCAGATCATCGCTGCGACGCGCGCGCTGAGGCCGGCGCCGGTGGTGCCGCCGCCCTCGAGCAGCCCGCGAAGGGCCAGCAGGTAGTCGCTCAGGGCCTCGATCAGCGAGGCGCGCTCGTTGCCGAGCTCGAAGCGGGAGATCGCCCAGGACAGCGAGGGCATGCGGGCTCCACGCTCGGTCAAGAGACGCGAGAAGCCGTTCAGCTCGTCCAGCTCGTTGCCGGTGAGCCTGTAGCCGCCGTTCCGGGCGCGGCCGGCGCCGGTGCCGAAGCGCTCCCAGCCGTCGGCGCGCCGCACCCAGGCGTGGGCGGAGATGCCGACGCCGCCGGGACGGAAGAGCCGAAGGGTGCGAAGAGCGCGGCGAAGGTCGTCGGCGACCGCGGCGGCGGGCGCGACATCGGCGAAGCCGCAGCTGACGATCGCAATGAAGTTCTTGGGCCCCGCGGCGTCGAGCGGAGCGTCGGCCACCGTCTCGGCGCGGGCGATGCGCACGCCGTCGAGCACGATCTCGTCCGCGGGCATGTGGAAGCCGATCAGCGGCACGATCACCTCGCCGGCCGGGGTCCCCCCCGCTCCCGTCGAGGCGATGCTCGAGAGGACGCCGTCGATCGCGCCCTTGAGGCGGTCGCCGGCGATGTCGAACTCGCTGCGCCCGTCCCACAGGCCGACCAGGAACCCGGTCGCGACCTCCTCGGAGCTGAGCTCGCGGACCTCGACGAAGGCCTCGAGGCGGCGCAGCTCGGCGACGTTGTCCCCGATGAACTGCGCCGTCAGCGGCGCGTAGCTATACATCGGCAGGATGCTCTCCTCGGACTCCGACACCTGGAGGTCGAACGGCAGCTCTGCGCCCGTCGCGAGCAGCTCCTCGAACAGGTCCGCCGCCTCGACGGCAAGACGGCGGAGGGCTTCCTCGAGGCGCTCGCTGGTGCTCTCAAGCGTGGTCACGCATGAATAGTTCGCTCAGGGGGACACGCTCCCTTCAGTGCAGCGACACTTGCAAACCGTCGGGACCGACCGCGCGGCGTGCGGGTCGCCCGAGCCGGTCGCCGGGGGTGTTCCCGGGTCGGAATCTCAGGAACACCAAATCCTGAGACAGCAACCCGACCGCCCCGGGCCCACCCCCGGCACCCGACTCGGGAGACCCCCGCGGCGTGCGGCTGGTGCCGCCGCCGTGACAGGCCCCGCGGGCGCTGCGCTCGGTCTCGCCGGGTTTGGGCCCTAGACGGGGGCCGGCGCGGACTGGTGCTCTGGCACCGGCAGCCAGCGGCTCCCGTAGGAGCGCATGTCCTCGATAAGCGGGGCGAGGGCCTTGCCCTTGTCCGTCAACGCGTACTCCACCCGCGGGGGCACCTCGGCGAACGTCCGGCGCTCGACGATGCCCTGCTCTTCGAGGGCGCGGAGGCGCAAGGAGAGCGTCCGGGGGCTGATGCCGGCGAGGCTGCGCTCGAGCTCGCAGAAGCGCTGCGAGGAGTCAGCGAGGTCGCGGATGATCAGCAGCGTCCACTTGCCGGAGATCACCTCGGCCGTGCGACAGACGGGGCAGTCGCGATCGAGCATAAGTGCGAGGATAGCGCCAAAGCTTCACTTTTTGAAGCTGAGGCCGGAGCTGGCGTCAGGCGCGAGGCGGCTTGCGCGTGACCTTAGTTCGATGCGGGCGACCCGGGCCTTGTAGGCGACGGCTTCGGGCCCTTCGCCGTAGGTGAGCGTCTCGCTCTGCCCCTCTTTCAGCTTCAGCAGCTGGCAGGACTCAGGCGACGGGAAGCAGCTTCCCTCCCCCTCCAGCGCGCTCACATCCTGCGAGACGAGGAAGACGGCCTTGCTGCCCTTCTGCGCGTAGCCCATGAACGCGAGCACCGGTGCCTGCTCGCCGGGCAGGTACTGGAACGGCTGCACACGGTTGCGCCGCACAGTCTGCTCACCGACCACGCCGATCTGCACGTCGGTCTCGAGGAAGTGGTGCGCCTTGACCTTGGCGCTGCCGCCGCCGCCATTGCCGCTGCCTCCGCTTCCGCTGCCTCCGCTTCCGCTGCCTCCGTTGCCGCTGCTTCCGCTTCCGCTGTCTACGCTTCCGCTGTCGCCCTCGTCGACCACGGCCGAGCCGCCACCCCCGCCCGACAGGGAGGTGGCGCCGGTCTCGACGCCGCTCTGCTCGAGCGCGGTCGCGGTCGCCTCCGGGGTCGTGAACTGCTGGCTGAAGGGGTCGGAGGGCGAGTCCTCGCCGAGGCGCTCCTTGTAGTCCCGGACGCCCGCCTCGTAGGCGACGACGGCCGCCTGGTTCTCGGGAGCAAGCTCGACGGCCTGGGCGAGAGCTCCGGATGCGGTCGAACCGCTCTCGGACCCACCGCGAACGAGGAAGAGCGGCACCGCGACCATGCCGACCAGCAGCAGCACGGCGACCGGCAGCAGCCCGCGGCTGCGAAGGTCGTAGACGACGTCGCCGGCGAACTTCTGCAGCTTCCAGGGCTTCACGGCGTCACCGAGGTAGCGGGGGTGGTCGGGGGCAGCGCAGGAGCGGGGCCGCCGGGGGTGGCCCCGAGCGTCAGCCCCTGCGCCTCTGGGGTGACGTAGCTCGTCACCGCGAAGAAGGCCGCGAGCTCGGGCGAGCTGCCGGGGGCGCCGCCCTCGAAGGCGAACCCGTCCACGGTCAGCAGACGCCCGTCAGCCGCCACCTGGCCCGAGGCGGACTTCAGGTCCACGAGCGAGTCGATCCCGGCCATGTAGTCGGCGAGGTCGAAGAAGCTTCCCTTCAGCGAAAGCCCGTAGGGCAGGGTCGGGAAGCCGGCTGGGCCGACGGTCGCTCCGATCGGCAGGCTCGCCGCCGCGGCCTCCGTTGCCGGCACGGGCACCTCGGTGGCAGTCGGCGTGGAGCCGGTCGGCACCGACTCGGCGGGCAGGGGCGCACCCTCGGGGGGCGGCGCGGCGTTCGGGTCCGCGGGCGCCGGCGGGGCCGGCGCCGGGGCTGCCTCCGCGGCGCCGCTTCCCTCGGCCAGCTCGATGCCCCGGAACTCGACGTCGGAGCGGTTGGCGATCGAGTTCAACTGCACCAGCATCGAGGCCGAATCGGCCTGCTCGGGCACGGCCTTTCCGAGCACGACGACCCGGCTGTAGAACTCGGGGAACTCCTGGCGAGCCTGCTCGGCGAAGACGGCGACCTGCTCCTCCTCGTCAATCGAGGCCTGCAGGGAGCTGATCTCCTCGCCCAGGGCCGATGCCTGCTCGCGCTTCGGCGCCAGCACCATGAAGTAGATGCCCGCCAGCAGCCCGACCAGCAGCAGCGCCATGAGGATCCCGCGGTCGCTCGCCTTCATCGAATCAACCCCCCGGCACGAGGTCGGTCGTGTTCTGCGCCTCTGAGACCTGGGCGCCGGCCGAATCGTCGTCACTCGATGCTGGTACGGCCTCGCCGGGCGCCGGAGAGAGTGGAGCCGGCACGGCCGGGGCGGCGGTGGCGGTCGGCGGAGCCGGCACCGCGTCGAAGGCGGCGACGAGCTCGAACTTGGAGATGAAGTCCCGGGTGCGGCAGTCGTCGTTCTGCTCGCCGGGGGTCGGGGCGCTGTTCTGGGAGTCGACGGGCCGCTCAGAGGAGCCGACGCCGACGCGGGTGACGCCGTCGATGTCCTCGAGCGCGGCGATCATCGCGGCGACGGCATCCTGGCTCGGCGCACAGCCCACCAGCTCGAGGGCGGGGCCGGCGACGCTGTCACGGACGGGGATCTCGGCACCGTTCTCGAGGCTGACCGCCGGGCTGACGGTTCCGGTCAGGCTGACCAGCCAGACATCGCCGGGGATCGTCAGCGCCAGTTCGCGGAGCACGCGCTCCCAATCGAAGCGGCTCTGCGCGAGGCTCGAGACGGTCGCCGTGCGCGACTCCTGAACGGCGCGGAAGTCGGCGAAGGCCCGCAGGCTCTCGGCGCGGGCGGTGGCCTCCGTCAACTCCTGCTCGAGCTGCTGCTTCTCGGCCTTCTTGTCGGAGATCTGCTTGCCCGTCAGGGCCGTCGCGATCACCAGCAGCAGGCCGAGCGCGAGGGCTCCGACGACGACGTAGGAGACGATCCCCGCGCGCATCGGCGCGCGATCGCCGCGCTGCTCTTCCGGCGGGATCAGGTTGACGGGTCGCATCCGTCGCTCCTAGGCGTCCAACGCCAGGCCGTAGGAGACGGTGAGGCGGGCGGCGTCCTCACGGTCGAGGTGCTCGAGCGCCTGAGGGCTCATCACCTCGATGCCGAGCCCGAGGCCCGACTGGACGCGCTCGGGCAGGCCACCGATGGTGCTGCCCGGCCCGCAGAGGACGACGCGCTCGATCGGCGGCATGCCCTCCTGGGCGCCGTAGAAGTCAAGTGAGACGCGCAGCTCGTCCGCCAGCGTCGAGGCGCCCTCGGCGAGCTTCCCGCGCGCGGCGATCGCCTCTTCGCGATCCTCGCCGAACTCCTCGATCGGCTCATCGAGGCCGACCTCGACCATCCACTCGCGCGCCTCGTCGAGGTCCATGTCGTTGCACTCGGCTACGGCAGCGGCGATGTTCTCGAGCCCGAAGGGGGCGACCCGCGTGAACAGGCACTGCGAGCCGCGGGCGACGGCCAGGTTGGTGATGTCGCCGAGGTGGCAGCAGAGGGTCGTGGTCTGGACCGCGCCCTCCTCGGGGTCGGCGTCCCCGAGCCCGAGCGCGCGGATCATCCCGAACGCGGACAGGTCGATGCCCGTCGGGCGCAGGCCGGCTGCGCGCAGGGACGCGAGCAGCGACGAGACCATGTCGCGGCGGGCGGCGACGGCGACGACGTCCATCTGGCGCTCGCCCTCCGGCCCGTTCTCGCGGGCGATCACCTGGTGGTCGAGCACGGCCTGGTCGAGAGGCATCGGGATCTGCTCCTGGGCCTGGAAGCGGATCGCCGTGTCGAGCTCCTTCGGGTCCTCGATCAAGGGCATCCGCATCGTGCGCACAGCGACGCGCTGGTTGGCGATGCCGAGGCGCACCGCCTTGCCGAGCTTGTTCTTCGAGAACAGCTCCTTCAGGGCCTCCGAAAGCGCCTTCGCGTCCTGGACCTCACCCTCGGCGACGACCCCCGGGGGGAGCGGCGCCATCGCGGTGCGCGAGACACCGGCTGAACCGTTCGTGCGGACCTCGGTGGCCGCGATGCTGCCGGTCTCGATGTCGAGGCCGACGGTCGTGTTCGGTTTTTTCGAGCTCAGCATGAGTTGGTCCCTTGTTTTGCCTCCAGTTGTCCATCGGCCGCGACGGCCCGGCTCGCCATACCCAAGAGTGATGAACCGGTCATTCGTCTACGACGGGCGCGAGCCGCCTACTGGCGGACGAAGGCGTTGAGGTAGGCGTCGAGCATCGCGTCGCCCGCGAGCAGGCCGACGATCCCGCCCAGGGCGAGGAAGGGCCCGAAGGGGATCGCGCTCTTGCGGGCGCCCGAGCCCTGGCGCGCCATCATCACGAGGCCGACCAGCGCCCCGGCCGTGATCGCGACCGCCAGCGCGGGCACGACGGCGCGGCCGAGGAAGAGGCCCATCACCGCCGCCAGCTTGACGTCGCCCATGCCCATGCCGCGGGGATAGGCGACCGCGACGATGAACAGAAGCCCGCCGGCGCCCAGGGCAGCAGCCGCGCGTTCGGGCAGGCTCGCGGGGTCGGTGGCGACGATGATCCCGAGGCCGATCGCGGCGCTGACCGCGAGCACGGCGTTGGGGATCACGCGGCGCTCGAGGTCGGTGAGCGTGATCGTGACCAGGGTCGCGCAGAGCACCAGCCCGAGCGCGAGCTCGCCGAGGTCGTCGGTCCCGAGCACGAGCGCCGTTGCGGTGAACAGCAGCGCCATCGCCAGCTCGGTCACGGGGTAGCGAGCCGAGATCGGCTCCGCACAGCGCCGGCAGCGGCCGCGCAGCGCGAGCCAGGAGAAGACGGGCACGTTGTCGTAGGCGGCGATCATCTCGCCGCAGCCGGGACAGCGCGAGCGCCCCGTGACCACCGACTCGCCCCTGGGAAGGCGATGGGCGACGGCGGTCGCGAAGCTGCCGATGATGAGGCCGAACGGGAACAGCAGGATTGCGGGCATACTCAGAACCTCGGCAGCTGCGAGTGACTCTTGACCTCTAGGCGGCTGTCGAAGCTCGGCTCGTCGTACATGAACTGCAGGCCGCCGCCCGGGGTGCCCGCGCGCTCGACCGAGATCGCGACTCCGAGCCGGGTGCCCGGAAGCAGGTGCGTGCTCAGCGTGAAGTTCAGGGGTACCTGGATCTCCGACCACGTCGTCGGCCACTGGCTCTGCTCGTACTGGAAGTAGTTGGCGGCGACCAGGGGCGGCGAGGCGTTCAGCGCCGGAGTGTCTATCGGCACCCCGAGCACGTCGAGCACGTTGGTCTGGCGCACGAACAGCCAGACGCAGATCCGCCCGGCGTGCACCGCCTCGTTTACCGTCTGGGTCCAAAGCGTCAGCGTCCCCTCACCGTCGAGCTGCACGTCGAAGCCGTTCGGGATCGACGGGGTCAGCCACTTGTGGACCTTCTGGAACTTGTCGGGCTCGAGCACGTCCGGAACGGAGGAAATGTCGAGCGAGTCGGCGAGACAGCCGTTGGAGCCGCCGCGCACGAGCTGCAGTCCGCGGTCCGACTCGGGGTTGACCTCCGGCTCGACGTCGGTCGCGTAGTCATAGATCGGCGCCTCGACGTCGAAGGGCGGCGCCTCGGTGAACATCAGGTCCGGCGCTCCGGGGTTGTTGCCGCTCGTCTGCCCGGTCGAGCACGTTCCGCGCGTGTTGTGGGTGAGGTGGCCGGCGACGATCGGCTGGCGCGTGGTGTTTTTGCAGGGGGTGTCCGTGAGCCAGAGGGTGAAGGGGAGCTGGTTGTTGTTGCCGGGATTGATCGGGTTCTCGTTGACCACCGGCTGGACCTCGGGATCGGTGATCTGGGCCTGCAGCTCCTGGTAGGCGCGCGTACCGCCGGAGGCGGTGCCGTCGAGCAGGATCGCGACGACCAGGCGCTTCATGTCCTGGTTGCCGGGACACTGCGAGGCGGGGCAGCTGGGATCGTTCTCCCAGGTGATGAAGCGGTGGATCGTGCCCTTGACGTCGCCGCTGGTGAACGGCTCCGGGTTGGAGTTGACCGCGCCACCGCTGATCGTGCCGCCCTCGTAGAGGGCGCTGCCGTTGAAGACGAGCGGGCTCGCGCCGCCCCCGTTCTGCTGTGTCGCGAAGGTCGTGCCGCTGATTCGCCAGGAGGGGATCTTGGTATCGGCGGTGTCGGCGGGGACGCCCGTCAGCGCGATCTCGTCGTAGGGAAGCTGCTTGATCCGCTCGACCTCCTCCTGCAGGCGATCGGAGACGACCTGGCCCTGCTCCGCGCGAAAGGTCGTGCGCGCGGCCGCATCCACCATCGCCAGCACCGCCAGCGACCCGATCACCAGGATCATCGCGGCGACCATCACCTCGACCATCGTCATGCCGTCCTCGCGCCTGATCATGCGGCGGGCCCCGGGTTGGGCGCGCCGGGGTTGCGCAACGTCACCCCGCCGGTCAGGGTGATCGAGTCGTTGCCGCCCTCTCCCGGGAAGGCGAGCGACACGCCGACGAAATCCGGGTTGGACGTGCTGGGCGCGTAGCTGAAGGCACTCGGCCCGGTGAAGCCTTCGACCACGAGCTCCGACGGCCCCGGGGCGGTGCCGTCGGGGTTGGCCTCGACGCGGCTGCAGGCGCTGCTCGAGCACGTGTAGGTGACCTGGCACGGCCTCGCGGTGCTGGACGCCGCGCCGCCGCAGGTCGCGCTCTTCACGTAGGTGAGGATCGTCAGCTGGGACGGCGTCGCGGTCGTCACCGCCCAGCCCTGGCGCAGCTCGCGGGTGATCCGCTCCATCGTCGTGCGCGCCTGCTGGATGTCGCCGCCCCGCGAGCTGGCGCGGGGCTGGCTCTGGATCACGCTCACGAACAGCGCCGTCGCGGCGCCGATCACGGCGAGCCCGACCACCGATGCGAACAGCAGCTCGGTCAGCGTCCACCCGCCCTGCTCGGAGCGAAGCTGCGAGAGGCGCCTCCGCACGCGGCCGGACACCCCCTCAACACCCCGTCGTCGGCTGGCTGCCGGTCGCGCTGGTGCACTCGACGAACCCGCTCAGCTCGTAGTGGGCCGCCGTGTTCGGGAGCTGGAAGTTGCGGGCGCCGTCGTCCGCGTAGATTCGCGCGTTGCTGTCCATGTGCAGGGTCTTGCCGGCGACGGCGCCGCAGTAGGTCGAGTTGGCGTTCAGGGTGATGTCGGTGCGCGGCGCGTAGACGACGAAGTTCTGCTGGCAGCCCGCCCCGACCGTGGTGTTGCTCGAGAGGTTGATCTTGGTCTCGCTGCTGCTGGAGCCTACGAACAGCAGCGCCACGTTGGCCGGCCCACCGTCGGTCGCCGTGATGCGGGTGTTCGACGCGATGTCCATCTGGGTCGTCCCCGACGGGTAGCCGCAGGCCTCGGGAGAGTCGAAGTAGATCGAGACGGTCCTCCCGGCCTGGACGTAGAGGGAGGAGTTGCTCGACATCGTCAGCTTGCAGAAGCTGTACTTCCCACCGCCGAGCGTGACCGAGGTGTTCGAGCCGATGTCGAGGTGGCGCGGGCCGCAGACCCCCGTGCTGCCGTTGCCATGAGTCTGATCCCAGCAGGCCTTGCTCGGGTTGCCGGAGATCGGGTCGAGCGCGAAGAAGCGGCCGTTGTCGTTGACCGTGGCGACGTCGCCCTGGTTGACTGTCGGCAGGCTGATCTCGGCCTGGCCAGGTTCGGTGGACTGCGAGGTGCAGTTTCCGCCGAGGAAGTACCTGCTGTTCGAGGCGAGGGTCATGCTGCGCCCTATGCCGACGCTTGATTGACCACACTGCCTGGCGTTGCTGTTCAACGCGATGTCGCCGTTGGTGGCGGAGTTGGCGCGGATCTCGGCGTAGGAGTCCAGCGTGATCGAGTCCTGCGACTTCACCGTCGCGCTGAAGAACATCGACTGGCCCGAGGACGAGCTGGCGTTCGCCCGCACGCGGCGCACGACGCCGTCGTAGCTGCCCACGGAGACGATCTCGAGCGCGCCCGAGCTCGGGCGCACCTGGTAGGTGAAGCTGCCGCCGTCGAAGCCGCCCGCGACCGCCGAGCACCAGCCCTGGGCGTCGGGGCCCGTGCTGGTGACCGGGCTGCACGCGTTCGAGCCGGACGGGATGCGGTTGAAATGCAGCAGCGCCTGCTCGACCCCGGCCTCGGCCTGGGGCAGCGCCGACTTCGTCTGGTGGTCGCGGCTGACGCCGCTCTGGGTGCGGATCGAGCTGACCACACCGACGGTGACGATGCCCGTCATCGCGAACAGCATCATCGCGGCGGTCGGCATCGCGAAGCCGTCCTCGCCTCTGCGGAGCCTGCTCAGGATCTGTGGGATCTTCACGCCTTCCCCTCTTGCAGCCGATCGGTCTTGATCCCATCGGCCGCCGGGACGGCGTTTCGATACCCAGGATCGATGAGCTGGCCGATCGTTCGACCGCGGGTCAATCCCAGGTCCCGTCCGATCACGATCAGCAGCTCGATCATCGTCATGCCCCGCTCGGAGCCGAACAGACGAAGGGCGGGCCACAAGGGCCCGCCCTTCGCAATCTCGGTTCCGTTTGCACGGAGCCCGAGGCGGTTAGTCGCCCCAGTTCCCGTCGGTCGGACAACCGGCCTCACCAGTCGTGGTACACGTCTGGGTGGTGGCGCCGGCCGCGTTACGCGAGATGCTGAACGCGTTGGTCGTGTCCGAGGCTACGGTGACCGTGTAGGTCTCGGCCGCGGCCGCCGGAACGGTGAGTGTGGCATCGCTGAGCGTCTCCTCGATGCCCACCAGCGCCGCCGGGGTTGCACCCGTGTAGGCGCCGCCGTTGTCGGTCGCGTACGTCTCGATCGCGGTCTGCGCGGTGCGGGCCGCCGACTTGGCGTCGGCGTCGCGAGCCTTGTCCCTCTGGTTGAAGAAGGACGGGATCGCGATCGCGGCCAGCAGGCCGAGGATCAGCATGACGACCAGGAGCTCGACGAGGGTGAAACCCTCTTCGCGTCCCATTCGCTCACGGAGCTTCTGCACCATCTTTGACCTCCTAGGTCAGATGCATGGCGCCAGAGCCTCCGTTGCCTTCGAAGTCTTCCGACCCCGGTGGCGGCCCGGCTGGCTCTCGAATGTCGAGAGCCCCGTTGGCTTTGCGTCCCCACCTCGCGGTGGGTTTGCCTTTTCACCGAGGCACTGGCAGATTTGGTTTACCCCCTCCGCATCGGCCCCTTAGCCCAACCCTTTAGCGAGTGACCAAAAAGTGCTTAGCCCGGTGGGCTAGGACATGCGTCCACGGGCAGCCCCATCCACGGTCGCGCCGAGCCGTTCTCGACGTTCCAGGGCACGGGCGTCGTGCATCCGAGGACGGCCTGGGGCCGCCCGCAGGATGTACGGCGACCGTGACAGGCCCCGCGGGCGCTGAGCTTGGTCCCGAAGCCGTCAGCGAATCTTGTCGTAGAGCGAGAAGATCGGCAGGTACATCGAGATCACGATGAAGCCGACGATGCCACCGACGACGACGATCATGACCGGCTCGAGCAGCGAGGTCAGAGCCTTGACCTTGGCGTCCACCTCGGCCTCGTAGAAGTCGGCGACCTTGTTGAGCATGCCCTCGAGCTGCCCCGTCTCCTCGCCGACCGCGACCATGTGCGAAACCATCGCCGGGAACAGCTCGTTCTGGCGGATCGGATTGGCGATCGTGCCGCCGTTCTTGACCGAGGCGTAGACGTCGTCCATCGCCTCTTCGACCAGGGCGCTACCCGAGGTCTGCCCCGTGATCTTGATCGATTGCAGGATCGGCACGCCCGAGGCGACCGTCCCCGAGAAGGTGCGCGACCAGCGCGCCAGTGACACCTTCTGCACGATGTCGCCGATGTGGAACGGGATCCGGAGCTTGAACTTGTCCCACTGGTAGCGGCCGGCCTCGGTCTTCTTCCAGCGCGTGAAGAAGAACACGCCCGCGATCATCGCGGGGAGCCAGATGAACCACCAGCCGGTGATCGCGGCGGAGATTCCGACGGTGATCTTGGTCATGAACGGCAGCTCGGCCGACTCGCCCGGCTGCTCGGATGCGATCTCCTCGAAGACGCCGACGAAGATCGGGACGATGAAGGCGGTGACAGCCACCATCACCGCCACGGCGAGGGCCATCACGAAGGCCGGGTACATCATCGCGGAGCGGATCTGGCGCTTGAGCGCGTCGAGCTTCTCGAAGTGGAAGGCGATGCGCTCCAGGCACTCCTCGAGGCGCCCCGACCCCTCGCCCGAGCGGACTATCGAGCGGAACAGCGTGTTGAAGACCTCCGGTCGGCGCTCCATCGCGTCCGCGAGGGAGCTGCCGGCCTCGACGTCCTGGCGGATCCCGCCGATCGCCTCCTTGAGCATCTCGTCCTCGGTCTGGTCCTCGAGGGTGTACAGCGAGCGCAGCATCGGCATGCCCGAGGCGACCAGGGTCGCGAACTGGCGCGAGAAGACCGCGAGCTCGCGCAGCTTGACCTTGCGGAAACGGTTGAAGATGCTTTCGAGCTTCAGCGCCGCTCGCTCCTCGGAGACGTCGAGCACGATCAGCCCGCGCTGGCGCAGCTGCTCGGCCACCTGCGACTTGGTCTCGGCGTCCATCTCGCCGTGAGACGGGACCCCGGCGACGTCCACTGCCTTGAAGGCGAAGGTGCTCATCGCTCAGCCTGTGTAGGTGACGCCGGCGCCGACCGGCTGTTCCGGGGACGCGGCCTGCTGCGTGCCCCGAACAGCCGTACCGGGGACGGGGCCGAGCAGCCGCTTCAGCTCCTCGGGGACCGAGGCCCTTCGCTCGGCGAGGTCCTGGGTGATGCGGCCCATGCGCACGAGCTGGGCGAGGTGCGCGTCCATCGTCTGCATCCCGAGCGAGCCCGAGGTCTGGATCGCGGAGTAGATCTGATGGGTCTTGCCCTCGCGGATCAGGTTGCGCACCGCGGGAGTCGGGACCAGGATCTCGCATCCGACCACCCTGCCGGCGCCATCGGCCGTGGGAAGCAGCTGCTGGGTGACGATCCCCTGCAGGGCGATCGAGAGCTGCATCCGCACCTGCTTCTGCTGCTCGGAGGGGAAGACGTCGATGATGCGGTCCACGGTCTGCGCGGTGGACTGCGTGTGCAGGGTCGCGAACACGAGGTGGTCGGTCTCGGCTGCGGTCAGGGCGGTTGACATCGTCTCGATGTCGCGCATCTCACCGACGAGGATCACGTCGGGGTCCTCACGCAGCGCCGCCTTCAGCGCCAGCGAGAAGTCGTCGGCGTCGGCACCGATCTCGCGCTGGTTGACGATGCAGCGCTTGTGCTGGTGAAGGAACTCGATCGGGTCCTCGATCGTGAGGATGTGCTCCTCGCGCTCACGGTTGATGATGTCGATCATCGCCGCAAGCGAGGTCGACTTGCCCGAGCCGGTGGGGCCGGTGACGAGGACGAACCCGCGGGGCTTGCTCGTGAACTCGCCCAGCACCGGAGGCAGGCCGAGCTCTTCGAGCTTGGGGATCTCGTGCGGGATGCGGCGGAAGGCGGCGCTGATCGAGCCGCGCTGGAAGAAGCAGTTGACGCGAAAGCGGGAGACGCCGGGGACGGCGTAGGCGAGGTCGAGCTGCTTGTTCGACTCGAAGCGCTTGCGCTGGTCGTCGTTGAGGATGTTGTAGATGGTGTCGCGGGTGTCCTGGGGCGACAGCGGGCCGTACTCGGTCAGGGGGACGATCTTGCCCCGCACCCTGATCGCCGGCGGGAACCCCGGGCTCAGGTGCACGTCAGAGGCGCGCTCGGTCGCCATCCGGGTCAACACCTCGGCGAAATCGAAAGGCTTCTTCTCTGAAGTCACGGCGGCTTCCATCGCTCTTGCCTTTGTCGTCAGCACACGCGTAAGCCTTGACCCAAGTAATCGGGTCCGGGCGTCAGCTGGCGACCCGGGCCACCTCCTCGATGCTCGTGACGCCCGCCCGCACCATCGCCAGACCCGACTCGCGGAGGGTCAGCATGCCCTCCTCGCGGGCGACCTGGCCGATCTCTGCCTCGGACGCCGCGTTAACGACCATCTCCTTGATGCGCTCGCTCATCGCCATCACCGAGTAGATCCCCACCCGCCCGCGGTAGCCGATCCGGTGGCAGCGCGGGCAACCGACGGGCTCGTAGGCCTCGAGGTCGGCGCGGACGCGGAAGCCGGCATCGGCCAGCGAGTCGTGGGAGATGACGGCGCGGCGCTTGCAGTGCGGGCAGAGGACACGCGCCAGACGCTGTGCGACCACCGCGTCCACGGAGGATGCGGTCAGGAAGGACTCTATGCCCATCTCGTTCAGGCGCGTGATCGCGCCGGGGGCGTCGTTCGTGTGCAGCGTCGTCAGCAGCATGTGCCCCGTCAGCGCCGCCTCGATCGCGATCCGGGCCGTCTCTGCGTCGCGGACCTCGCCGACCATGATCACGTCGGGGTCGGCTCGGAGCACCGAGCGGAGGCCGGTGGCGAACGTCAGCCCCGCCTTTCGGTGGACGCCGATCTGGTTGACGCCATCGAGCCTGTACTCCACCGGGTCCTCGATCGTGATGATGTTCTTGTCCACCTGGTTCAACTCCTGCAGCGCCGCGTAGAGGGTCGTCGACTTGCCCGATCCCGTCGGGCCCGTGACGAGGATCGCGCCGTAGGGCTTGCGGAACGCGGTCTCGAATCGGTGGCGCTCGTCGCCCTGCATCCCGAGGTCGTCCAGCGTGCGGCGTGAGGCGGCTTCGTCGAGGATGCGTACCGTGGCTCCCTCGCCGCGCTGGGTGGGCAGGGTCGTGACGCGGAGGTCGACGCGACGGTCCTCGATCGTGACGCCGACCCGCCCGTCCTGCGGGATGCGCTTCTCGGCGATGTCGAGCTCGCTCATGATCTTGATGCGCGAAACGACGCCGGCGACCATCCGCTTCGGTACGCGCGCCGTCTCCTGCAGCACGCCGTCGATGCGGAACCTGATCCGCATCTCGCCCTCGTTCGCCTCGAAGTGGATGTCGGAGGCCCCCTCGGTCACGGCCTGGCCGAGGATGCTGTTGACGAGCTTGATCACCGGCGCTTCGTCGGCCGACGCGCGGATGTCGGTGATCTCGTTCGGGTCCTCCAGCTGCTCCTCCTCGTCCTCGGCGATCGCCTCGGCGACGGTGCTCTGGAGGGTCGTGAGCTTCGAGATCAGCGATTCGATGTCGTCCCGAGGAGCGACGGCGACCTGGCAGTTGTAACCCGTGGCCATCTGCACATCGTCGAGGGCGAGAACGTTGGAGGGGTCCGCCATCGCCAGCAGCAGGGTCTGCTCGTCCACGAAGCCGACCGGGACCGCCTGGTGGCGCCGGGCAGACTTCACGGAGACGAGGTTCGCCGCGCCCATGTCCACCGAGTAGACGGCGAGGTCCACGAAGTCGAGCCCGTAGCGCTCGGCGACGGCGCGCGAGAGGCGCTCGTGGTCGATCACGCCCTGCTCGACCAGGATCTGCTCGGCCGTCTTGCCGGCGGTGCGCGCCTGCTCCACCGCGGCGTCGGCCTGATCGCGGGTGGCGAAGCCGAGGTCGACGATCACGTCCGTGATGAAACCGCTCGAGTGCCCCCTCCGGACGGGTGGCACGATGCCGCTGCGATCCGTCGCGGGGGGCTCCCCGGGCGGGGGCGCCTGCGGGGGCGATGCCGCCGGAGGTGGGGGCTGGGCCCGAGGCGGCGGGGGCGGGGGCTGCTCCGGCTGGCGGGCGATCGGGCCGGCGCCGCTCCCGTTTCGGCTGGGGGCGGCGGGCGGCGCCTGATCGAGACTCTGATCGGGGCCTGGGACGGGACGGAGGTACTCGGGTAGCTCCCGCGGGGTCAAGGCGTGGCCCCTAACCCGGGTGGTACGGAATGTTGTCTTTGCCCGAGTAGACGGCGTCGTCGACAGCCTGGATCACGCTCGCCGAGTCGCGAAAGCCGTAGCTGACCGTCGCCTCGGGCGTCCTGCTCGCGGCCTTGGGCCGGACGACCACGAGGGCCGGAGTGCGGTTGACTCCGACGCTCTGCGTGATCCTCGAGTACCTCGCGATTTCGTCCGCCGGGACGACGATGACGGAGACGCCCGGACGCGAGGAAAGGGCGGTGACCGAGTCCTCGACCAGGCGGTCGTCGATCGCGCTCTCGCTCACGATCAGGAGCACCAGGGGGCCGCCGCCCTTGATGGCATCCGCTGCCGGAGCGGGCAAGCCGGGCCCGGGCTTGAGTGCCTCGGGCGAAACCGTGGCGGTGGGTGCCGAGAGTGCCGAGCCGACCGGTGGCGCACCAGGGAGGGAGACGGCGGTCGCGGCGGCCGCGTCCTGCTGCTCGGCGCTCTCGGAGCCGCCCCCCATGCGAGTCATCATCAGAAGGCCGACGATCACGAGCATTCCCCCGAGGGCGCCGATCTGCACCATGGGATTGTTGTTGAGGGCGTCTCTCATGAGGTAGTCAGTAATTCGGCTACTGCCGCGGAAACCTTGAGGCCGGGAGGGCTACTGGCGCGAGGAGGAGGCGGCGGCGTCACCACTGGACTCCAAGACCTGCTCGATCCCACTCGCGCGGCTGCCCCCGGCGGCCAGCATCAACTTGAAGTCATGCGGGCTCGAAGCGGTCTCCATCGCGACCTCCTCGGAGACCACCCCGTCGCGCACGTACCCGAGCAGGGCCTGGTCGAAGGTCTGCATCCCGTAGAAGTCGCCCTCGGCGATCACCTCGCTGATCCGCCCCGTCTCCTCCGGATTCAGGATCAGGTCCTGGATCCGGCCGGTGACCACCATCACCTCGGAGACGGCGACGCGGCCCTCGGCGTCGGCGCGCGGCACCAGCCGCTGCGAGATCGCGCCCTTGAGGGTCGCGGAGAGCATCACGCGCGCCTGCTGCTGCAGGTGCGGCGGGAAGAAGTCGATGATCCGGTTGATCGTCTCGGTCGCGTCCATGGTGTGGAGCGTGGAGAGCACGAGGTGGCCGGTCTCGGCGGCCGACAGCGCAGTCCGCACCGTCTCCTCATCGCGCATCTCCCCAATCAGGATCACGTCGGGGTCCTGGCGCAGCACCCGCTTCATGGCGCGCGCAAAGCTCTTGGTGTCGGTGCCCACCTCGCGCTGGTTGATGATCGAGAGCTTGTCGTTGTGCAGGTACTCGATCGGGTCCTCGAGCGTGACGATATGGCGGGCCTTGTTCGAGTTGATCTGGTCGACCATCGCCGCCAGCGTCGTCGACTTGCCCGAGCCGGTTGTGCCCGTCAGCAGGATGATCCCGCGCGGCTCGTCCGCCAGCCGGCTGACCGCCTGCGGCAGCCCCAGGTCGGAAATCGTCCGCACCTGGAGGGGGATCGCGCGGAGGACCAGCGAGACCGAGCCTCGCTGACGGAAGGCGTTGACGCGGAACCGGGACACGTTGGGAATCTGGTATGAGAAGTCCGCCTCGCCGTCCTCGGCGAACTCCTGGCGGATGGCATCGTCGCGGGCGATGTGCTCGAACACGCCCTCGGTGTCCTGGGGCGTCAGCGGCGTCGTGCCCTGCAGCGCCCAGAGGTCCCCGTGGACGCGGGCGATCGGCGGCGAGTCCGCCTTGAGGTGAAGGTCCGAGCCCTCCCGCTCGACCATGTAGGTCAGCGCCTGATCGATGTCGAACTCCATCCCTGTGCCTATCGGCGCGTCTGCCCATGGCTTTAGGGTCCGGGTGCAATCGATCCTGGAGGCGTGCCATGAGCGAGCTGTTCGGAGCGGACATCAACTACCTCGCGGTGATCCTGGGAGCGCTCGCGGTCCAGTTTCTCGGGTTCCTCTGGTACGGCAGCCTGCTCCGTGACCCATGGATCGCGGCCCGCGGCATCGACATCTCAGACACCGAGGGAAGCGACACCGGGCCGGCCATGTACCTCGTCCCCCTCGCCTGTTCGCTGGTAATCGCCTACACGCTCGCCCGCCTCGCGGACATGACGGGCGCCGGCGACATCGGCGAGTGCGTGGCGCTGGCCGCCTTCGTGTGGGTCGGGTTTTCGGGCACTGTCCAGCTCACCCAGATCAATTTCTCCGAGGCGAAGGTGAAGAGGCTGCCGACCTTCGTGATCGAGGGCGGCTACCAGCTCGCGAGCTTCCTGATCATCGGGGCGCTCGTCGGCGCCTTCCAGTAGCTGGGGCTCGACCGGAGGTCGAGGGTCAGGCGACCTCGCGGAGCTTCTGGGCCTCCGCGAGTGACTGCAGCTTCTTCAGCGACTGGTTCTCGATCTGGCGGATGCGCTCGCGCGTGACGTTGAAGGTGCGGCCGACCTCGTCCAGGGTGCGCGGGTGCTCGCCGCCGAGCCCGTAGCGCAGCTCGAGCACGCGGCGCTCGCGGTAGGAAAGGTTCTCGAGGGCCTCCTTGAGGGCCTCCTTGGTGAGGAGCTCGGCGGCGCGCTCGAACGGTGACTCGGCTCGCTCGTCGGCGATGAACTGGCCGAACTCGGACTCCTCCTCGTCGCCGACCGGCTTCTCCAGCGAGACCGGGGCCTGGGCGGAGCGCTTGATCGAATCGACCTCGTCGGGCTCGATGCCGGTGACCTCGGCGATCTCGTCCGGCGTGGGCTCGCGGCCCAGCTCGGTGACGAGCTTGCGCTCGGCGCGGCCGATCTTGTTCAGCTTCTCGACCACGTGGACCGGGATGCGGATCGTGCGCGCCTTGTCGGCGAGCGCGCGGGCGATCGCCTGGCGGATCCACCAGGTCGCGTATGTCGAGAACTTGAAGCCCTTGCGATAGTCGAACTTCTCGGCGGCGCGGACCAGGCCCAGCGTCCCCTCCTGGATCAGATCCAGGAACGGGAGGCCCTGGTTGCGATAGTTCTTGGCGATCGAGACGACGAGGCGCAGGTTCGACTCGACCATCTTCTGCTTCGCCTCGAGGTCGCCGCGCTCGATCTTCTTGGCGAGGTCGACCTCCTCGGCCGCGGTCAGCAGGCGTACCTTTCCGATGTCCTTCAGGAAGAGCTGCAGCGAGTCCGTGGTCATGTCCGGCTTCAGGTCGAGCGTGGCCTTCTTCTTGCGACCGCGCTTGCCGTCCGAGCGCTCGGCGTCGGCGCCGCCCTTCTGAGCCGGGTCGACGTCCTCGACCAACTCGATGCCGGATTTCTCGAGATGGCCGTAAAGATCCTCGACGTCGGACTCGTCCAACTCGACCTCGGAGACCGCGGAAGCGACGTCGCCGAAGGTGAGCACACCCAGCTGCTGGCCGCGGGTGACCAGCGACTTCACTTCCTCAAGTTCTTGCAACTCTGCGACTAGCATCCGCTTACGCTCTTCCTTCCTTGCCGACCTGTCGTTTCCTGGCTCGGTTCAGACCTGCAAGTCCATTACCCGCCTCGAACGAACGTCCGTGCTGAGCCTAGCCACTACAAAAATTGAAGTCAAAACCTGGGCGGGAGCTTTCTGGAACCGCGCCTACAAGGAGAACATCACCGGGCTCGCCGGGATGGTCGCCTACAACCTGATGCTCGCGATCTTCCCTTTTGCCCTGCTTGTCCTGTTCGCATTCGGGCAGATCGTCGACAGCAACGAGATCGAGCAGAGCGTGATCCTCGACATCCAGCGGCTCTTCCCCAACATCGAGACCGACGCCCTCGAATCCACGATCCAGCGCATCCGCTCGGACTCGACCACGATCGGCGTCGCCGCGATCATCGGCGGCCTCTGGATCGGCGCCTCCTTCTGGGGCGCGATGGACACCGCCTTCTGCCGCATCTACCACGTCGAGTGCCGTGGCTGGGTCGCCCAGAAGCGCTTCTCGCTGGTCATGCTCGCGGGCCTCGTGGTGCTGCTCGCCGCCAGCGTCGCCGTGCCCACGGTCGAGAGCGCGGCCCTGGCCGGTGCGGACGACCTGCCGTGGGGCCTGGACAAGCTCGGCGCGATCCGCACCGCGATCGTCGTGCTCGGCGGCTTCGTCCTCACCTTCGGCATCGTCAGCTTCATCTACTGGGCGGTGCCCAAGGGGCACATGCCCTGGGCCTCGGTCTGGCCGGGAGCTCTCTTCTTTGCGACTGCGGCGGGGATCGCCAACTACGTCTTTCCCCTCTATCTCACGACGGTCTCCGACCTCGACCGGCTCGGCGGGCAACTCGGCCTGGTCATCGTCGCGCTGCTCTGGTTCTACGCCGTCAGCCTGGGCCTCCTTGCCGGAGCGGTGATCAACTCCCTGCGCCACGAGAAGGACGACACGGGTCAGCTTCCGACCGCGGGGTAAGGAGGGGACCATGACCGCCACCCAGGCCCAGATCGACACGATCGACGTGCGGATCATGCCCGACCCCGAGGAGGGGCCGGTGACACCCGACGGGCCGCTGCGCTCGATTCAGGAGGCGGAGCTGTCGATGCCCCGCGACACGCTCGAGGAGCTGTGGAACCCGGCGACGCTGGAGAGATTGGCGCGGGCGTATTGGCGCTACCTGAACAAGATCTCGTTCGGGCTGCTCAAGATCGGTTACGGGGCGACCGGCCGCTACGTCGTGTTCGGGTGGCGGCGGCTCGTCCTGCTGAGCTTCCGGCTGCCCGAGTACGACGTGGGGCCCGGGTTCGGGCGAGTGACCTGGCCGATCGAGCGTGGCGTGCTCGTCGCCGAGCGCGGCCGTGGCTACCTGCGCATCGACGTGCGGCGCTTGGAGCCCGACCCCGGCCGCGACGAGGAGCGGGTACGGATCCGCGCGATGGTCTCGAACTTCTATCCCCTTCTGCGCGGCTCGGGCTGGTTCGCACGCATCGGCTCATTCTTCTACTCGCAGACCCAGCTCCGAATCCACGTGCTCGTCACGCGGGGCTTCCTGCGCTCGCTGGAGAGCGGCGACCTGCCGCCGCTGCGACCCGAGCGTGAGGCCGAGTATGAAGCGGCCGACGAGCCGGCCGAGGCCCGAGGGCGGAACTAGTCGAGCGAGGCGCCGCCCTCTTCGATCGCCAGCTCCATCGCCTCGTCCATGGGCGTGAAATCCACATCGAGGGACTCCATGTCGGAGGGGTCCTGGACCACCGTCTCGACCGAGAGGCCCTGGACCAGCGGGCGCGCAACGTCCGCGTCCACCGGGGTCACCAAGCCGACCCAGTGCGAAGAGAGGCTCGGGCTGAGGACCGGCACCGGGATCTTGAGGCGGCGGCGCTTCCCCATCGCCTTCGCCATCGCGTCCATCATCCCGCCGTAGGTGGTGACGTCAGGGCCGCCGATATCGATCTGGCGCCCCCGCACTCCCTTTGCCTTCGGCGCTTGGCAGAGGATCTCGATGAGGTCGTCTATCGCGATCGGCTGGGTGCGGTTGTTGACCCACTTCGGCGTCACCATCACGGGCAGGCGCTTCGTCAGGTAGTAGAGGGTCCGGAACGACTCGCTGCCCGACCCGATCACGGCAGCCGCCCGCAGGTAGGTGACCGGGACGCCGGACGAGCCGAGGTGCTCGGCCGTCGCGTGGCGGCTCTCGAGGTGCTTCGAGCCGCCATCCGAGAGGCCGCCGAGGTAGATGATCTGCTTGACGCCGGCCTCGGAGGCCGCCGCCGCGAAGTTCTCGGCGCCCTCCTCGTCGCGGTCGGCGAAGTCTCCCTGGCCGCCTCGCCCCATCGAGTGGACCAGGTAGTAGGCGACCTTGATCCCCTCCAGAGGCTCGTCCAGGGTCTCGCGGCGCAGCACGTCGCCGGGCACGATCTCGCAGCCGGCCGCGGACAGGTCCTGGGCCTTGCCGGGCTTCCGCGCCATGGCGCGCGGCGGGTCGCCCTTGGCGGCCAGCGCGAGGCAGAGCTTCTTGCCGATGTAGCCGGTAGCGCCGGCGACCAGTGTGGTTGGTTTCTTCGGCATGTGGTGGTGACGGGCTAAGGAAGCGCTCGCCTCCGCCTACCCGCCTCGGGTTCTTCCTACCCGTATCGCCCGCCGGTCACCTCGCGCAGCTTCGCTCGGTCGTGGGTCGCCTGTACGCGGCGGACCGTGCCCGAACGCGAGCGCATCACGAGCGACTCGGTGGTCGCGGTGCCGTCGTCGAGGCGGCGGACGCCGTGGAGCAGATCCCCGTCGGTCACGCCGGTCGCGGCGAAGAAGGCGTCGTCGCCGCTGATCAGGTCATCGGTGTCGAGCACACGCGAGATGTCGTATCCCGCGTCCTCGGCGGCCTTCCGCTCGTCGTCGTCGCGGGGCCACAGCCGGCCGAGGATCCGTCCGCCCAGGCACTTGATCGCCGCGGCCGAGAGCACGCCCTCGGGGGTCCCTCCCACCCCCCAGAGCAGGTCGATCCCCGTGTTGGGCATCACCGCGAACAGCGCGGCGGCCACGTCACCGTCGGAGATGAATCGGATGCTGGCGCCGACCTCGCGCAGGGCCTGGACGGCCTCCTCGTGGCGCGGGCGGTCGAGCATGATCACCGTGACGTCCGAGGCCTCGCCGCCCTTGCGCTCGGCGATCACCCCGATCACCTTTTCAAGGGGGTCGTCGAGGCTGATCAGGTCGGCGGCGCGCGGGCCCGTCGCGATCTTCTCCATGTAGACGCACGGGCCCGGGTCGAACATCGTGCCCCGCGGGGAGAGCGCGATCACAGACAGCGCCGAAGGCATCCCCCGGGCGGTCAGGGTCGTCCCCTCCAATGGGTCGACGGCGATGTCGGCGACCGGCGGGCTGCCGTCGCCGATCTTCTCGCCGTTGAAGAGCATCGGCGCCTCGTCCTTCTCGCCCTCGCCGATCACGACGACCCCGTCCATCGGGACGGTGTCGAGCATCAGGCGCATCGCGTCGACCGCGGCGCCGTCGGCCTTCTCCTTCTCGCCCAGCCCTATCCATCGCCCGGCGGCGAGCGCGCCGGCCTCGGTCACCCGGACGAGCTCGAGCGCGAGGTTGCGGTCAGGCGTCGTGCCCGATCGCTGGTCCTGCGAGATCACGGATTCGTCGCTCAGAAGGTGGCGGGCGGTTTTCGCTGCGCGCCGCCGCCGCTGTCCACGGCCCTGAACCCGCCCGACAGGAAGATGCCGGCCGAGGCGAGAAGCGCGAGGTAGTACCCGTAGGAGAGGCTGACGCCGATGTCGTTGGGCGAGGGCTTGTCGATGACCCCGTTGTAGGCGATCAGGACGAAGGCGGTGAGCCCGACGATCGCGGTCAGCTCGCCGCGCGGCCAGGACAGCTTGTGGCCCCGGATCACGATGTAGCTCAGGATCAGGGGCGCGGCGGCAGCTGCGATCAGAAGCCAGCGCAGGATCGGGAAGGTCTCGAAGCCGGTGCAGCTCAGGTCGGCGTTCCCGGGGCTCTCGCCGCAGACGAGGTCCTCGGATTCGTCGCGCTGAACGCCCTCTTCCTGCAGCGAGAACCACTCGATGAAGAGGCTTCCGACGAGGATCAGGCCGGCGATGATCCCGATCAGCTCCCCCCGGCTCAGCTTCTGCGGCTCCATGAATCGAGACCCTATGCCATACGGTTGCGCGGTGAGCCGCTGGGGATTGACGCTGCCGCTGCCGATGACGCCGCTGGCCGAGAGCCGCTCCCACGTCGAGCGCGCCGAGGCGGCCGGCTTCACCGACATCTGGACCGGCGAGACGAATGGGCCCGATGGCTTCACCCCGCTCGCCCTGTGCGCGGAATGGACGCGGGAGGCTCGGCTCGGCACGGGGGTCGTCGGCGTGCCGCTGCGCGGCCGCGCGCTCCTCGCGATGCAGGCCGCCGCCATGGCCGACGCCACCGGCGGGCGCTTCGCCCTCGGGATCGGCGCGTCCTCGGACCGGATCGTCGAGGGGTGGAACAAGATGCCCTTCGAGAAGCCGCTGTCGATGGTCTCCGACGCGGTGGACTTCCTGCGCCCGGTGCTCGACGGCGAGCGCGTCGAGGGCTTCAAGCTCGAGGCCGCCCCGGCGGAGAAGGTGCCGATCGTGTTGGCGGCGCTTCGCGGCAAGATGCTGCGGCTCGCCGTCGAGAAGGCCGACGGGGCCTTCAGCAACTTCCTGCCGCTCTCGGGACTGCCCCAGGTGGCCGGGCAGCTCGATGGCGCTCCCGACGGCTTCGACCTCCTCTGCCGCTTCTTCTGCCTCGAAGGCGAGCGTGAGCAGGTCGAGCCGATCGCCCGCTTCATGTTCTCCTCCTACATCACCGTCCCCGTCTACGAGAACTTCTACCGCTGGCTCGGCCACGGCGAGAAGATCGACCCGATGGTCGAGGCCTGGGCGGCGAAGGACCGCCAGAAAGCCGCCGAGCTCGCCCCGTGGGAGCTGATCGAGGACATGTTCATCCTCGGCTCACCCGAGCAGATGCGCGAGCGGCTCCAGGCCTACGTCGCGGGCGGCATCACGGTGCCGGTGCTGACCCCGATCACGACGCCGGACCGGCTCGGCGACCTGATCGACGCGCTGGCGCCGCGCTAACGAGGGACGAACTGCAACTGCGCAGGTAGGGCGGGGAGATTTCACGCTAGCCGGGACTTAGGGGGCCCATGGACCCCCAAACTCCGGGCTCGCGTGGAAAACGTATGTGGGAGCTCGCTCGCCGGCAGCACGGCGTAGTTTCGAGGAGACAGCTCCTTACCTGCGGATTTTCGAAGCATGCGATCAGACATCGTCTGCAGACCGGCCGGCTCTTTCGCGAGCGGCGCGGCGTGTACTCAGTCGGCCGCAGCGCCCTCACCCGCGAGGGGCGTTGGATGGCCGCCGTGCTGAGAGGTGGGCCGGGCGCCGTGCTCAGCCACGAGAGCGCGGCGGCCCTCTGGCGGATCGAGGATCGTCAGGGCTCGATCTCCATATCCCTGCCCGGCCCGAGGAACCTGCAAGGACCCGGGCCTGATCGTCCACAATGTGCGGCTGGGGGGGAATGACCTCCGTACGCGCTGGGGCATCCCCGTCACCTCGCCCGCGCGGACACTCATCGACCTCGCCAAGTCCGCGTCGCGGGACCGCCTGGAGCATGCGATCAACGCTGCCGACCGAGCCGACCTAGTCGACCCCGAGCGGCTGCGGAGCGAGCTGGACGCGCGGCCCGGACTCCGGGGCGTCCCGGCGCTTCGAAGGATCCTCGACGAGCGAACCTTCGTCTACACGGCGTCCGGGCTCGAGCGTCGGTTTCTGCCACTCGCGCGGCGGGCGGGCTTGCAGAAGCCCGTCACGAGGGCCTGGATCGAGGGCTACGAGGTCGACTTCTTCTGGCCCGATCTCAGCCTCGTCGTCGAGACCGACAGCCTCCGCTTCCACCGGACTCCGTCCCAGCTCGAGCGGGACAGCCGGCGCGACCAGGCGCACGCCGCGATCGGGCTGCGGGCCCTCCGCTTCAGCCACTCGCAGTTGAGATACGACCCGGAGTCGGTGGTGGCCGCACTCCGGAAGGTTGCGGCGCTCGCGCGCGCCTAGGAACCGCGGGCGGAAACGGCTAGACGGCGCGGGCGAGGCTCAGGGCGTAGAGGCCCTCGGGGTCGGTCCACCAGTCGGTGATCTCCAGGCCGGCCTCGGCGTAGATGCCCTCCAGGCCCGGGCGCATGAACTTGGTCGAGATCTCGGTTCGCATCTCCTCGCCGGCCCCGAAGGCGACCTGGAGGTCGAGGCCCTTGATGTCGATCACCTGATGGCTCAGCGAGCGCAGGCGGATGTCCATCCAGAGGTTGTCGGGGTCCCAGCGGGCGACGTGCTCGAACGCGGCGAGGTCGAAGTTCGCGTCGAGGCGCCTGTTCAGCACCTCCAGCACGTTCAGGTTGAACTCCGCGGTGACTCCCTGCGAGTCGTCGTAAGCGGCCTCGACGGTGGCACGGTCCTTGACGAGGTCGGTGCCGAGCAGGAACCGGTCGTCTTCATCGAGGAGGTTGGCGACGCGGCGCAGGAAGCTGGCCCGCTGGGCCGGCTGGAAGTTGCCGATGGTGCCTCCGAGGAAGGCTGTGACCCTGGGACCGTCGACCGGAACCCGCTCGAGGTCGAGCTCGAAGTCGCAGACGTGGCCGCAGACCCGGACGCCGGGATACTCGGAGGCGATCGCCTCCGCGGTCTCGCGGGTGATCTCCTCGGAGATGTCCACTGGGCAGTAGGCCGTGAGGCATCCGGCCTCGGCCATGGCGTCGAGCAGCACGCGGGTCTTGGAGGCCGATCCCGAGCCCAGCTCGATCAAGGCACGCGGCTTTGCGGCCGCGACGATCTCGGGTGAGTGCTCGGTGAGGATCGCCCGCTCGCAGCGCGTCGGGTAATACTCGGGCAGCTCGGTGATGGCCTCGAACAGCTCGGATCCGCGCTCGTCGTAGAAGTAGCGGGGCGAGAGCTCCTTGAAGGGCTTGGTCAGCCCGGCGCGGACGTCGGCCGCCATCCCCGAAAGGGGCCCGCCCGGGGGCAGGTGAACGTCGATGCTGACGCGGTCGGTCGCGGCAGGCTCGGCCATCTAGATGTGCTCCATCTAGGTGCTTGTTACGCAGCGGAAGCCCGAGAAGATCTGCTTGCGCTCGGGGTTGTCCCAGTTTCGGAACGTCGGTCGGATGACGCCGCGGCGGGCCGACCAGGCGCCACCACGCAGCACCTTGTAGCCCTCGCCGTAGAAGACCTCGGAGTACTCGGGGTAGGGGAAGGCCTCGAAGCCGGGGTAGCCCTCGAACTCGCTCGATGTCCATTCCCAGACGTCGCCCAGCATCTGCAGGGCGCCGTGGTCGGACGGGGCGTCCCCATAGGCGCCCGCGGGGGCGGGGCCGAAGGCGAACAGGTCGAGGTTGGCGCGCTCGGGGTCGGCGCCGGCGGCGGCGGCCTCCCACTCGAACTCGGTCGGCAGGCGCTTGCCTGCCCAGCGGGCGAACGCCTCGGCCTCGTGCCAGCTCACGTGGATGACCGGCAGCGCCGGGTCGACCTCGTCGCGCCGGCCCATGGCGGTGCGGACCCACCCACCCTCGCCGTCGCGCTCCCAGTACATCGGGGGCTCGGCGCCGGGCGCCTCCTCCAGGAAGCGCATGTAGGCGGCGTTGGTGACGGGCGTGCGGTCGATTTCGAAGGCGTCGAGCTCGACCGTGTGGCGGGGCCTCTCGTTGTCGTAGGAGAACCCCTCAGCGCCGGCGCCGATCGAGTGCTCCCCGCCGGGGACCCGCACGGTCTCCGGGCCCTCCGTCACGGGCTCGCCGGCCGGGCCGTCGTCGGTTCGCGCCGGCTCGTAGGACTCGATCATCTGCAGCAGCTGCAGCATGGTCTCGTTGTGCTGGTGCTCGTGAGCGAGCAGCATCTCGTACACGAAGCCGCCGGCCAGCAGCGGGTTGGAGGGGTCGAGCTCGAGATCGTCAAGCACCTCGAGCGTGCGCTCACGCACCTGCTCCATGTAGGGGAAGAGCTCGTCCGCGGTCAGGATCGGCAGCTCGCCGCGCACCTTGCGCGGCTGCTCGATCGCGTCGTAGAGAGTACCCAGGTCGCCCCGCAGAGCCTCACGGCCGGCGATCTCGCGGATGAGCCACTGCTCCTCGAAGTTCGCGATGTGCCCGAGATCCCAGATCAGCGGGCTCAGGATCGGCGAGTAGACCCTGTTGAGCTGCTCTTCGGAAAGCGGCTCAACGAGGGCCATGGTGACCTCGCGAGCCTCCGCGAGCCGGTCGGCGACATCCTGCTTCGTCTGGGTCGCGGTGGCGCCGGGGCCGATCCCAAAACCCTACAGGCCCCGAATCGCCGACCCGCCGCCTGGGGACCGCGCCATAGACTGCCGCGCGTGAAGATCGAGGGATCGAGCGCGCTGGTCGCGGGCGGGGCATCGGGCCTCGGCGCCGCGGTCGCCCTCGCCCTGCACGAGCGCGGGGCCTCGGTCGTGATCGCAGACCTGAACGCCGACAAGGGCGAGGCGCTCGTCTCCGAGCTCGGGGACGGCCGCGCGAGCTTCGTCGAGTGCAACGTGATGGAGCCCGAGCCGGTCCAGGCCGCGGTCGATGTGGCCGCCGGCGCCGAGGGTGGCCTGCGCATCTCGGTGTGCTGCGCGGGGATCGGCTGGGCCCAGCGGACGGCGGGCAAGCAGGGGCCGCACGACCTGGAGATCTTCCACAACGTGATCAAGGTCAACCTGATCGGCACCTTCAACGTCCTGCGCCTCGCGTGCACGGCGATGAACGAGAACGAGCCCGACGACGGAGGCGAACGCGGCGTCTGCCTCAATACGGCATCGATCGCGGCCTACGACGGCCAGATCGGCCAGGTCGCCTACTCGGCCTCGAAGGGCGGAATCGTCGGCATGACCCTGCCGGCCGCCCGTGACATGTCCAGCCGCGGCATCCGCGTCAACACGATCGCCCCGGGCCTCTTCGACACCCCGCTCCTCGCCGCCCTTCCGGAGGAGGCGCGCGAGGCGCTCGGCGCGACCATCCCCTTCCCCTCCCGCCTCGGCCTTCCCGAGGAGTACGCCCAGCTCGCCGCGCACATGATCGAGAACACGATGATGAACGGCGAGACGATCAGGCTCGACGGCGCGCTGCGGATGGCGCCAAAATGAGCCGTCCCCGCTCGAACTGAGTTTGGGGCCACCGAGGGCGGGTAGTCCTGAGGCGTCCGAAGCATCGACTCGACGGAAGGAGAGCCACAATGGGGAACAACACGATCTGGACGATCGTCGGAATCCTGCTGATCATCGTGCTGGTGCTCTACCTGATCTAGAGCCCGCGCGCTCAACGCGCGCTTTCGCCATGGGTGGAACGAGCTGCAGCCGGTCCGTCCGGGTTTCGCGCGCCGCAGTGCGAAACCCGGACGCTTGCTGCTGCGGCGCGACAAGCGTGCGTAGCGTCGCCCGTCGGGGCCGATCCTCACCTGGAAGGACTCCCAGTCGTCCGGGTGGTAGGTCGACTTGCCGAGCGCCGTCGAAACGTCGCGGATGGGGCCCTTGAGGGGACTGCT
>Ga0183260_10000368_pt1 | contig 37630 bp, 35 predicted proteins | sample AntDrymUQ4972206_2_FD_129768 | JGI IMG/M metagenome (GOLD analysis project Ga0183260, IMG submission 129768) | Polar desert sand microbial communities from Dry Valleys, Antarctica - metaG UQ497 (22.06) (version 2) (version 2) | ecosystem: Environmental > Terrestrial > Soil > Desert | place... | reverse complement strand
GTTCATGAAGTTGACGTAGCGCTTGAGGATCTGCGGGTCGAACTCCAGCGTGTTCTTGACCACCAGCCGGTACTCGGCGTTCTTCTCGTCGCGCATCATGTTCATGAACGCGCTGTTGTAGACACGGTGCATGCCGAGGGTGCGGACGAAATAGCCCTCCATCAGCCAGAAGGCCTCGGCGAGCAGCAGGGTGTCGGGCGCTTCCGCAGCGACACGGTCAACGACCTCCCGCCAGAACTCCTGCGGCATCAGCTTGTCGAACGCGGCCCTGCTCATCGAGTACTCGGCCCGTGACGGGATCGCGCCACCGGTACCAGGCTCCGGATACCAGAGTCGCTGGATGTGGCGTTTGGCGAGGGTCATCGCGGCGTCGAAACGGATGATCGGGAAGCGGCGGGCGACCGCCAGGATGGTCTGGATGACCGCCTCGCGGACTTCGGGCTGGAGGTAGTCGAGCTGCGCCGTGTCGTTCCAGGGCATGGAGGTGCCGTCGTTGCCGTGGTAGACGTAGCGGCCCTGCCCATTCCACCGGTCGACGCGCTTGAAGGTCACCGCTGCGTCCGTGTTGTCGAAGTAGTGATCCTCGATGTAGATGCCGACCCGCTCGTCGTTCGATAGGTTCGGCCCGTTGTAGGAGTACACCGGATATGGCGGGTCGGGCCGCTGCATGAACCAGTCCGGGTGTTCGACCACCCAGCGTGAGTCGATGCCCATGTGGTTGGGCACCATGTCGCTGGCCAGGCGAATGCCACGCGACCACGCCCGATCACGCAGGTTGGCGTAGGCCTCTTCGCCGCCGAGATCGTCTGCGATGCGGTAGTCCATCAGTGAGTAGGCCGACGCGACAGCCTCGGGGTTGCCGCGCAGCTGCTTGATCTCGCGCGACGCGACGCTGCGCTCCCACAGCCCGATCAGCCACAGGCCGGTGAAACCGCGCGCGGCGATAGTGTCCAGCTCCTCGTCAGGGATCTGGTCGAGCCGCCAGATCCAATGACCGTGGGCTCGACTCAGCTGATCGAGCCAGACGTACGTGCTCTTTGCCAGCAGGACCACTTGCGGCATCCAGGCGAGGTCGTGGCTGAAGCGCTCCGTCTCGGAATCGAGCTCGGCAAAGCCCTGGAGGCCCGCCGTGTCGGAATCAGTGGCGGCCAGGGTAACGTCCGCTGCGCCGCCCCTCGTCGGGTTGAAGCGCATCCACACGGCGCGCTCCTCCTCGGTCAGGACGTCGAGGTTGACAACGAGGCGATCGCCGAACCTCTCCGCGGCGAATCCCCATGTATCGGCCATCCAGCGCAGCTGATCGGTTAGCGTCTTGCCACCGTCAAGCGCGGGACGGCGTAGGAGGCTGACGAGGTCCTCATCGTCGGGACCGAAGCCCGGTTGAGTCTTGAACCAGGCGTGGAGCTGGCGGATCACGGACAGGTAGGCGGTGGTGTCTTCCAGGGGCTTGTCGTCGAAGAGCTCGCCGTGCGCGGCCAAGCCCTCGTTGCCGTTCGCCAGCCACAACAGCAGCAGCTCCTCGAGAACGATCTCGCGATTCGGCGTGCCGTTCGTTGCCCCGGCCAGGTACTCCTCGGCCGAGATATCCCCGCGGTAGGCGGCGATGGCTGGAAAGTGGTCGGCGAACGAACGCAGGGTGTCCTCGAGCGACGCGGGCGGGATGGCCTCCTTCAACGCAGCCAGGGCGGCGGACATGACGCCCGGGTTCCGCTCTTGCTGGTACAGCTCGACGACGTAGTGCAGGATCTCGTCGACGAGACCCATTGCGCTGATGTCGCCCGCACGGACGGCTGCGCCGGGATCGGCCGCGAGATCACGCTGCTCGTTGATCTTGTGCGCGAAGCGGCGCGCGGCGGCGTAGTTGGCGAAGACAACGTTGCCGTTCAGGCCGAAGAGCGACTCGTCGAAGCCGTACCGGTCACGCGCCTCGCGCGCAACATGGAACTCGCGCGTGGGTCTGGCGGGCGACTCCTCCCTTAGTGCCGCCTCCCCTCGCGTCGGCTCACTCGGTGTCCACGCGTGTCGCGTCGGTTGGCGGGGCGTCAGTTGGCGTCTTGTCATCGTGCCCGGCGAATCCTACCCACGCAGGATCATCGCGCTGCCCCGAACCTGCCGTGGTGACAGGAGGCGCCTATTTCATTCGTAAGGCCGTTGTCGCCCCGCGCGAGGCCGCACGTCCGAAGCGCCCCGCGTGTTACGGTCAAATCGCTGGGTTCGCGACCATGGGGGTGCCGTATGTCATTTCGTCCTCTGACAGCCGCTGTTACTCGTCGAGTCTGGGCCGCACTCACCCTCGCCGGCCTCATCGCCGGGTCCATGCCCGCCGGCGCATCGGCGGGAGTGGCTCTGAACGAGACGCTCGTGCAGGGCGGGTTGAGTAGCCCGGTCTACCTCACTAATGCGGGCGATAGCCGTCTGTTCGTCGTCGAACAGGGAGGCGACATCGAGATCCTGGGCGTGGGAACGTTCCTCGACATTTCGGCGAGGATCTCCACCGGCGGGGAGCGCGGCTTGCTTGGCCTCGCGTTCCACCCCAACTATGGGTCTAACCGGCTCTTCTACGTCTTCTATACGCGCTCCTCTGATGGCGACCTGGTGATCGCCGAGTACCAGCGCTCGATGTCAGATCCGAACGATGCCGATGAGAACAGCGAGCGGATCCTTCTGACCATCGAGCATTCATCTGCCTCCAACCACAACGGCGGCTGGATAGACTTCAAGGGCGACCTGCTGCACATCGCGACCGGCGATGGCGGCGATACACCGAACCTTGCCCAGGACAAGACCAGCCTGCTTGGCAAGATCCTGCGCATCAACCCGCTCGATCCGCCCGGATCGGCGCGCTACAGCATCCCGCCGAAGAACCCGTACGTTGGCCGAACGGGCAGGGACGAGATCCTCGCGCTCGGTCTGCGCAACCCATGGCGCTGCTCGCATGACCCCACGACCGGGCGGCTGTGGTGCAACGACGTCGGCTCGAGCCACTGGGAGGAGATCAACCGAGTCAAGACCGGCAATGGCATCAATTTTCGCTGGCCGGCGCTCGAAGGGCGCCATCCGGCTGGGACGAACGACCCGTGCACCAGCAATTGCAAGACGCTCCCCATCGCCGAGTACTCGCATTCGTTCAACCAGTCGACCGGCGCACCGTGCACGTCGACGACCGGTGGCTACGTATCGCGGCGCGCGGGAGCAACCATGTTTGGCAAGTACATCTTCGGGGACTTCTGCTCCGGCTTCGTTTGGACGATCCGGGCGGACTTCGTCGCTGGGGGGTCGCTCCCAGCACCGATCGACACCAACCACTCCATCAGCTCGTTCGGCAGAGGTGTCGACGGCAAGCTGTACCTGGTCGACCACGGCGGCGCGGTATATCGGCTCAACGACAGCTGAACGCCACACCAGCACGTCGCGGCTCTGCCGCGTTGGGCCTAGTGGTGATGCTTCCAGAGGTACTCGCGTAGCGTCAGACGGGTGGCGCGCACGTCCGCGGCCATCTCGCGCCCCACGTAGCGGTAGTGCCAGGGCTCATAGCGATAGCACGTGACGCCCTTCTTGCCGTCCGGATAGCTCAGCAGGAAGCCGTAGCGCCACCCATTGGCCTTGATCCAGGATCCGGACTTCGTGTTCGCCCAGTTGTTGTAGGCCCACGCCTTTTTCGAGCTGCCACCACTGGTGAAATCGATCGTTGTGCCGAGCTGATGCTCCGAGTGTCCCGGCCGGGCAACGCTCTCACGGCCGACCTTCTCCCCGTAGCGTCTCACTTCCTGCTGATAGAGGCTCCGTTGCTGGTTCCAGCTCCTATACGCCGACGTCACGCGCAGTGGCGCGCCGGCTTTGCGCGCAGCGGCCGCCATGGCCGCGAGGTCGGCGATGATCGATTTTCGGACGTACCCGCCGCCCTGGATGTTGGCCCTCGAGACCGAAACGAGGCCCGTCGGCACGTAGTTACGCGACACCATGTAGATCGGGTCAAGCAGGCTGATGCGCCAGTCGCCAGTTCCGTTGTGGCGCGTCATTACGTCCTGGTAACGGCATTCGGGCGGCGGCAACGGTGCCGCGAGCGCCACCTGATGGGGCGCGCCGAGCGCGCCAAACAGCGTCCCCACGGCGAGTGCGAAGGCAAGGCAGAGCGGTCTGAGGCTGTTCACGGCATCCCTCGATCGAGAACTCTCGTCCGTCGGTCCGTCCCGTGTCAAGTATTGGGTTGGGGCCGCCGTTAGCCGAAGAGGTGCTCCAGGCTCGGCAGGAGATCTTCACGTCCGATCAGGAACGCGGCCCCGACGACCAGACTGAAGATGCCGGCGATGGCGCCGATGACGATGTAAATGCGGCGTCGCGCCTGGCTGGCCAGGAAACCAGAGGCCGAGATGACCACGATAATGGTGTTGGTGATCACGAGGCCGACGATGAACGCGAGCATCATGGGGATGCCCAGGCCAACGGCGTCCGCACCACCGATGGCGGTGATCAACAAGACCTGCGTGGCCGTCTCGGCACCGATGCCGTGGATCATCCCGACGCCGAACGCGGTGCGCGGCCCGTAAGAGCTCATCTCGAGCGGCTCGACGTGCGCGTGGCCGTGGAGCCATGCCTGGAAGCGGCGCCAGGCGTAGCGCACACCGTCGAACACGACCATCCAGCGGCTGCGCAACCGAAACTCCGTGCCGTGGCGCGCGTAGTTGTAGAGGGACACGAACACCCAGATGCCCAGAAGCAGGAGGGTCAGGCCGACGACGCGGCCCATGAGTGGGTCGATCCATTCCGGCAATTGCGCTCCGAGGAGGAGCGCCGCGCCTCCAAGAAGTCCGACCACGAGTGCGTGGCCAAGCGCATACAGGGTGCCCAGGACGACCGGTTGGCGTTCCAGCTGAAGCAGCCGCCTCGTCGTTGGTGGCTGGAGTGGTGAAGGCGGTTCGTGGGGCCCGTGGTCGGCCTGTTCATGCGCCGACGTCTCCTCCGCCCCGCCGTGCTCGTGATCGTGCGCGGCCGGATCTTCGTGGTCAGCGGCGTGCTCGTGCTCGGCAGCCTGCGCGGCACCCGTCGTGCTCGTGATGTCTGTGATCGCCGCGAGGTGATCCCAGTCGAAGCCGTGCCTCAGTCCGAGCACGAGAGCGGTGATCAAAAGGGCGATTACGCCGCCGTCGACTTCAGGCACGGCGCGATTATTGCATGTTGTTGCAATTGCGCAAGAGCGCATTACAAGTGGTATCTTCGCAACCGTGACCACCTCGGCCCAGCCCCGCCCGAATACGGAACCCTGGTCGGTCGCGCGAGATCGACTCAGGGCGCGTGGACTGCGCTGGACGCCTCAGCGACGGTTGCTGCTCAACGTGCTGGCCGACGCGAAGGGCCACATCACGGCGGCGGAGCTGCTCGAACGATGCCGCGCGGCGGACCCGGGGACAATCCCTTCGACCGTTTACCGGACCCTCGATGTCCTGGAGGACCTGGGTCTCGTCCAACACGGTCACGGTGTCGACGGACGCGAAGAGTTCCACGTCCTGCCGGAGAAGGAGCACGGCCACCTGTACTGCCGGGGCTGCGGCAGCAGCTGGGAGATCGACTCACCCGAAGCCGGCTCACTGGTCCGCGGACTCGCGAAAGGACGCGGGTTCGACGTCGATCTATCACACCTGACGATCGTCGGGCTCTGCGCTGAGTGCCGCGCGCGCAACCGGTAGTGATCCATCGGCCCTGGCGGAACGTAACCTGTGTCGATGGCTAGTCGCTTGACGTGGGCCGCTTGCGGTATGGCTGCCGCGGCGATCGCGGTTGGGGTCGGAGAGCTGGTCGCAGCGCTCATCGGCAGTGGCTCGATCATCGCTGCCGTCGGCGCGCTGGTCATCTCGCTCCAGCCGCCCGGCGCAAAGGACCTGATGGTTGCTTTGTTCGGCGAGAACGACAAGCTCGCCCTCGAGGTCGGGACCGCAATCGGCGGAATCCTCGTCGGCGCTCTCCTGGGCCTCCTTGCGCGACGTGACCTGCGTCTCGCGGTGGGGGGTTTTGTCGTCTTCGGGTTGGTCGCCTTCTTGCTCCTCCAGCAAGACCCGCTCAACGTGGTTGTGGGCTCGGCCATCACGGCAAGCGTGGCGGTCGCGGCTGGCATCTTCGTGTTGTCGTGGCTCGGTGGCTCGCTGATTCCTCGAGCGTCGGAGCTCTCAACTGCCGAACCACCGCCGTCACCCGGAATGGGACGCCGGGGCTTCGTCGGCCTCGCGCTGACATTCGTGGCCGTGGGCGGGGTACTCGCGCTAATCGGTCGGTACCTGGGCTCGCAGGTCGTGAGCACTTCTGCGCCGATACCGATTCCGTCCCCGGGTCAGTCTTTGACGCCCGCGCCTGCCGGAACGGAATTCGGCATCGCCGGCCTCACGCCAATCGTGGTGCCCAACGCGGACTTCTACCGGATCGATACCCGCCTGAGCGTGCCACGCCTGGATGCGGCGACCTGGAGCCTGCGGATCCATGGGATGGTCGAACGGGAGGTGACCCTCACCTATGCCGACCTCCTGGCAATGCCTCTGATGGAGCAGATCGTGACGATCGCCTGCGTTTCGAACGAGGTCGGCGGCCGGCTCGTTGGAAACGCGCGTTGGACAGGCACCCGACTACTGCCGGTTCTGGAGATGGCCGGAGTGAAGCCGGACGCCACCCAGCTGGTCGGCCGGTCGTTCGACGGCTGGACCAGCGGCTTTCCTACGGCGCACCTCGCCGGCGCTGGAAGCGACGCGATGATCGCTGTCGTGATGAACGGCGAGCCACTGCCCGCGGCGCACGGATTTCCGGCCCGGCTCATCGTGCCCGGGCTGTACGGATATGTGTCGGCAACGAAGTGGATCACGGAGATCGAGTTGACAACGCTGGAGGCGTTCGACGCTTACTGGATCCCGCTCGGCTGGGCCAAGGAAGCGCCGATTCTGACCCAGTCACGGATCGAAGTGCCGCGAAATGGCGGCCGCGCGCCCGCCGGCCAGGTGGAGCTTGCTGGGGTTGCCTGGGCGCCGACCCGTGGCATCTCACGCGTTGAGGTGCTGATCGACGAAACGGAGCCGTGGCGCGAGGCACAGTTGTCCGTGCCGCTTTCGACCGCGGCGTGGGTCCAGTGGCGCGCCACCGTCGACCTCCCCGCCGGCGCCCACACGGTCCAGGTCCGCGCGACGGACGGCACCGGTGACACGCAGACGTCCGACCGAACACCGCCCGCCCCGGACGGCGCCCGCGGCCACCATTCGATCCGCTTCACCGCGGAGTAGCCGGTCGCTCTCAAACCGTCTAGAGACGGCAGGCGCAGATGACGCGCTGAAGGAAGCGCTGCGTCCGTCCCTCGCGCGACGCTGTCCCCGCACGGTTCGGCTAGGCGGGGGTATATCGCCTCCATCCTTAGCCATGGGGCTGGCGTCACGCTAGTGGCGGATGAACCAATGGTGCCGGCTGGAACGCTATTCGAGGCAACTGCGCTCGTGGGTATGCAGGCGGAGCCCCTCTGGCGGACCGGACCGAACAGCGGGTCGTCCTCCCGGTGCGTGCGGCTCGGCTGAGCTATGGGTGACCGCGGAGGCCGCTACAGGCGGCCGGCGCGGATGATGCGCTGAAGGAAGCGCTGCGTGCGTTCCTCGCGCGGCGTCTTGAGGATCACCGACGGCGGTCCTTCCTCCAGGATCCGGCCCTCGTCGAGGAAGCAGATGCGGTCCGCTACGTCGCGGGCGAAACCCATCTCGTGCGTGGCGATGAGCAACGTCATTCCCTCGGCGGCCAACTCACGGATGACGTCGAGAACCTCGGCGACCAGCTCGGGATCGAGCGCAGCAGTGATCTCGTCGAGCAGCAGGATGTCGGGCTTCATCGCCAGTGCGCGGACGATGGCCGCCCGCTGCTGCTGGCCGCCCGACAGTCGGTCGGGGTATTCGTTCGCCTTCGCGGCCAGCCCAAACCGTGTCAGGAGCTCCATCGCCTGTGCCTCGGCAATGTCGCGAGAGAGTCCAAGTGCCTTGCGCGGCGCCAGCGTTACGTTGCGCAGCACGCTCATGTGCGGAAACAGGTTGAACGCCTGGAAAACGATTCCGATACGACGTCGCACGTGGTCGACGTTCACGCCGCGGCCGGTTATCGCCTCCCCTTCGATCCAGATCCGTCCTGCGTCGATCTCCTCCAGGAGATTTATGCACCGCAGTAATGTCGACTTGCCCGATCCGGATGCCCCGATCAAGCAGACTACCTCGTGCTCGGCCACGGTCAGGTCGATGCCGCGGAGGACCTCGAGACGGTCGTACGACTTGTGCAGGCCCTCGATGCGCAGCGCGGGTGTCGAGGCCGTCATCGCGCCACGCCCGCCAGGTAGCGACGGCGGTCGCGGGCCGCGAGCCAGTCGACTAACCGTGCCAACGGGATCGTCATCACGAGGAAAAGGAAACCGCACGCGAGGTATGGCGTGAAGTTGAAGTTGCCCGCCTCAAGTTGCGTCCTGCGAAACACTTCGATCAGGCCGATGAACGACACCAGCGCCGTGTCCTTCTGAAGGCCGATGAAGTCGTTCAGCAACGGCGGAATCACGCGCCTCACCGCCTGCGGCAGGACGACGAAGCGGAGGCCCTGTGCGCGTGACAGACCGAGCGATCTCGCCGCGGCCTCCTGCGATGGGTGGATGGCCTCGATCCCCGCGCGATACACCTCCGCCACGTAAGCCGACCAGACGAGCACCAGGGCGAGCAGGCCCCAAACGAACGGATCAGTGGTCAGGCCGGGCACCCGGAGCCCCGGGATCCCAAAGCCCAGTAGGAAGATGACGAGGATGCTGGGAACGCCCCGGAACAGGTCGATATAAGCAACGGCTGTCAATCGGAACGGGAAGAAGGCGGGGCCGGGCAGGCTGCGCATGACCGCAAGCGCCAGGGCCAGGGCCAGGATGAACACCTCGGCCAACAGGAACAGCTGAATGTTCTTCCAGAGAGCTACCGCGATTATCGGCAGCGAGTTGAGGAACTGCTCGCCCGAGAAGAAGCTCTGCTGGACTCGCGGCCAGCCGGGCGAGGTCACGATCACATAGCCGATCGTGCCGAAGACGAGGATGGTGCTCGCTGCGGCGATGAGAAGGCCCGACGGCCGAAGACGGCCGAGCAGCCTGGAGCGCCGGCTGCCCAGCAGCTCGGGCGGGGTCGACGGAGCGACCCCGCTCATTCAGTTACCTCAGCGGCGTTCCCTACTCCAGGAACGGAACCTCCTCGCCGGTGTTGATCCACTCGTCCAGGATGGCCTCGTGCGTGCCGTTTGCCTTGATCTCAGCGATCGCCTGGTTCACGCATGCGACCAGCGGATTGTCCAGGTCGAGCACAAAGCCGACGTGGTCGGGCTCGGCGGGCGGGCCGAACTGGCCCACGATCGTGCCCTCCGGCTCCTCGGTGTCGAAATCCTCGAGCTGTGCGTCGCGCATGAAGAACGCCGTCGACAGGTCGACGACGATGCCGTCGACGGTGTCGCCCTGGAGCGCCTCGAGCGCACCGGTGTTGTCATTGAAAACGGACGGCTCGACGGTCGGTGCAATGGTGTCCTCGAGGAAGCTGAAGCTCGTGGTGTTCGTGGCCGCTCCGAGGCGATACCCGCGCAGTTCCTCGATCGAGGTCGCCGAGGTGATGTCGTTCCCGGTCAGTGCGAGGATCGACTGGTTGGAGTCGAAGTACGGGTCGCTGAAGGTGACGGCCTGAGCGCGAAGTTCGGTGATCGCGATCTGCGCCATGTGGAAGTCGAAGGGCTTCTCGCCCGGCGCGAAAGCCTGCTCGAAGACGGCGTTAGCGAGCCAGTCGACCTCGTCCGTGCCGAAGCCCATCGCTTCGGCGACGGCATATGCCACCGCGCCCTCGAAGCCCTCGCCGGAGTACGGCTCGGCGCTGAAATCGATCTCGCTCCAAGGGGAACCTCCATCGGGCTCGTTGTCGTACTGCGTAGCAGCGTCGCCGCCCCACCATGGTGGGAATGCGGGGATGTCAGTGCTGAGCGTCAGCCGTCCTGCGTTCTTGAGCTGTGGGTCGGCGCACGCGTCGGCTACCGCGGTTGCGGTCGGCGCGGGGGTGGCCGTCGCCGGGACAGCCGTCGGTGTCGCTGGCGCGGCCGCGGCCGTCGCCGGGACGGCGGTTGGCGTGGCGGCTGGCGTGCCTGTCGGGCGTGTAGTTGCAGCAGGTGCGGCACACGCCGTCAGCACAAGTGCGACGGCCAGCAGCGCCAAAGAACGGGTCATGCTCACGATCGAATCCTCCTCGTTGTGAGCCGGAGGATAGCGTGAGGGGTCAGAGGCCCGCTTTCTCCGATGTATGGATCACCGCGGCGAGCATCGTCAAAATCCCAACCACGACCAATCCGACCACCCCCCAGGTGAATGTCGATCCACCCACCGGCTCTGCCGCAACCGGTGCTGCGATGGTCAGGCCGATGCCCGTGGCGATCAGGATCAGGCCCCACCCGGCCACGATCCACTTGGGCAGACGCGGGATGAAAACCCACGTCAGGACGAGCCCGAGCTGGAGTGCACCGGCAAGCCACAGCGCAACCACGTCGACCGCGCGTCGCGTCGAGCCGATCACGGCCATCGCTCCAATCAAGGGCAGGACGGCCACGGTCACCGATACCAGCGCGAGCGCGAACCGGTCGCGGATCGCCATCAGACCTCCTTGAATTGCTCGAACGGCTGCCGACAGTCGGTGCAGTGGTAGATCGCGCGACACAGCGTCGGGCCGAACGCATTCTCCATCGTCGTGTTGCGCGAGCCGCAGTATGGGCATTCCGCGACCGGCAGGACAGGCAGAAACGACAGTTCCCTTCCTGCGGACAGGGCTGCCGGCGGCGCGAAGCCGATTTCGCGCAGGACACGCCGACCCTCCTCAGTGATCCGCTCCGAGGTCCACGGCTCGGCAAAGCTGATCTCCACGCTCAGCTCATCGGCGAACCCGCGCAGCCGCTCTTCGACGGCGGTGCGCATAACCTCAATGGCGGGACAGCCCACGAACGTCGGCAGCAGCTCGACTCGAACGCTCCCCTCCTCCGTCTCGACGGTCCGCACGACACCGAGATCGACCACCGAGATCGTCGGTATCTCCGGGTCGTGAACGTCGTGGAGCGCAGCCCAGACGGCGGACTCCAGCGGCCGCGTGGCGAGCGTCGGAGCTACCACTCCGCGCCCTCCTCGAGGCGCGCGACCGACGTAAACTCTCCCCACAGCCAGCGGAAGGACTCCGATGGTTTTGAATGGTCCCGACCCTCAGCCGGCGGCCGCCCCTCAGGCAGGGCGGGCAGTCCCAGCTCCTTCAGAACGAGGCCGACATCCGATCGCCAGCGGTCCGCAAGTTGCACCATCGGTGCAGAAAGCAGGTCGGCATCGACCAGGCGCTCCTCTGCGGGGAGCGGCGTAAAGACGGTCAGGGCATCCGGCGCGAGTGCGGCCAGGGCAGCCTCCAGTCGCTGCCGCGGTTCACCGTCGTGCCCGGCAAGGCGGCGAAGCCAGGCATCCATATGCATCAGGTGATAGCGCTCCTCGCGAATGACCTTGCCCACGACCTGGGCGAGAGGCTCGAACGATGCCTCCGCCAAGGCGGCGAGGCGAACGGCGTCAGCGGTGTCGTAGAGCCACCGCCGCGCGATCGAGAACGCCCAGTCACCCCGCGGATGGTCGAGGAGTCGGGCGTGCTGGAACTCTTCGGGGGCTCGGTGGAACGCCAGTCGATCGGCGGCATCGCCTGTGAGCTGGGCGAGCATCTCGTACCAGACGCGTGCGTGGCCAATCTCGTCCTGGGCCAGCGAGCTGAACGCCACGTCCTCCTCGAGTAGCGGCGCGATCCCCGTCCACTCCGAGTCCCAGAAGCCGAGCACGAACTCGTCGTCGGCCATCGTCAGCAGCAGCCCGGTGAGCGCGTCGCGTGCCTCTGGTTTGAGCGTGCGTCGCTCGAACCTGGGGACGTCTGGCTGGATCAGCTGGCGCGTGGGCAGTCGGGCGCCGTCGGTCGTCGTCATTTCTTCTTGTCGGCCTCGGCACGCTTCTTGGCGACGTCGAGCTTGTCGCGCATCACGTAGCCGCCCGGCTTCTTGAAAGTGCGATCGAGCGGCGGCTGGAGCAGGTCCGGATCGGACAGGTCGGTGATCTCCGCGCGCGGGACCACCCAAAGGCGAACGCTCTCCTGGCGCCGGCTGTAGAACTCACGGGCGTAGTGCGTGGCCAGCTCGATGTCGGGCGCTGTCACGTTTCCCGCGTGGCGCATCGGGTCGCCGTCCTTCTCCTGTCGGAAGACCTCGAAGACGTCCGATCGACTTCCCTCGCCCAGCCGACCGGCATCCTCACGCCGGCCTTCGGACGGGGGCGGTTGCTGCTCAGCCATCGACGATGCTTTCGGGGTTCCGTGATCCGATGTCAAATCGGTGGCCTCCCGGGATTCGTCGACTTGGTTGCGAGCAGTAAGCCTCCTGAGTCTTCAGCGTGACTCGAATTGCCCTCGAGGGCTCGTTGGCAGCTGGTTGAGGCCCTCCAGCGGGCATAAACGACCTGGTTTGCCGATGTGAAATCGGAAGTGGCGAAGGCCAAAGCATTGACGAGCTCAGGCCGCGACGGCGGGCGCGGCGAGGATCGTCTGTCGTACCCACGCCGTGTCGTCGTGGTTCATTCGCCGGAAGTCGAGTCGCTCCTGGCTCTTGGGCCCGTGGTTGGTGACAACGGTCCGCAGCTCCTGCCAGTCGGGCTCCGAGTAGCGCCATTCGCCGGTCGCGTGGTCCACTTTCAGTTCGGGGTCCGGCGGGAACAGGCCGATCTCCCATAACCGGGGCACGTAGGTCGACAGGAACTCCTGCCGAAGCTGCTCGCCGGTCTTCTCCTTGATCCGCCAGTAGAGGTCGCGGTCCTTGGCCGGGTCCGTGCGCGGTCCGTGCATCTGCATCAGCGGGCCCCACCAGCGATCGAGCGCCTCCTGGACCATGTCGCGCTGCATCTGGCTGCCGTTTATCATCGTCACGACCACGTCGCGGCCGTGCATGATGTGGACCGACTCCTCCCAGCATATTTTCTTCATCGTCCGGCTGTACGGGCCGTAGCTCGACTCCCGCAGGGCCTGCTGCGCGACGATCGCGGCCGCGTCCACCAGCCAGGCGATGATCCCAACGTCGCCCCACGAGACAGTTGGGTAGTGGAAGACGTTGTGGAACTTCGTCTTGCCGTCGAGAAGGTCCTGGTACATCTGCTCGCGCGGCTTGCCCAGGTCTTCGGCCACTCGATAGAGCAGCTGTGCGTGGCCCGCCTCGTCCTGCACCTTGGCGGTGAGTGCCAGCTTCCGCTTGAGGGTTGGCGCGCGCATGATCCACTCGCGCTCGGGCAGGATCCCCATCAGCTCGCTGTTGGCGTGCATCTCGACGAACCTAAGCACGCTGGTGCGGTATTCATCGGGCATCCAGTCGCGCGCCTCGACCTTCTTGCCCGCTTGGACGTGCTCCACGAACGCGTCGTAACGCTCCTCGTGAGTTAGGTCTGGATCCGCGAACATCGGGGTCGCCCGCTCGTCGGGTGCCAGGACCGGGGCGAGGGAAAGCGGGTCAGTCATGTGATCGTCCTCCAAGGGGGGTCGAGGCCGAGGTCGCCCTCGGTCATCGCCCAATAGTCGCGATGCTCGACGACAAGGCCTTCGGAATTGAAACGGAGCAGAGTCGTACCGGCGAGTGTCGAGATGGACTCATCTGTGGCTGTGATGACCGCGCGATATTCGACAGCCGCACACCCGTCGCTATCCACGATGGGCTCGGCGAACGCGAAGCGCGCAGATCTCTCCTCGGCGAACGTATGGCGCGCGTAGTCCGCGACTGCCTGTCGACCTCGCCTCAGTTCTCGGAGCGGATGCGACAGAAACTCGCAATCGTCGGCATAACGGTGCGCGATCACGTCATGCTCGTGATTCTGCCAGCCTTCGGACCACGCCTCTACCCAGGCGCGCGCGGCTTCGGTGGGACTCATGTGATCGTCCTCGTCATGAAATGGGGTTCGTGGACCGCCCTTAGGAAGAGGTCGGCGTAGCTGTCGGCGATCTCATCGGGCGAGAGTGAGCCGTCCACCCGATACCAGGCGGCGATTCCGTTGAGCGCGGAGAGGATCGCCGTGGCGGTGATTCGTACATCGACCGCACAGAAAACTCCAGTCTGGATGCCATCCGCGATGGCATGCCGGAACATTGCCTCATAAGCGTCACGGCGAGCTGCGACCTGTTCGCGCCGCTCCAGGGACAGGAACCGCCACTCGTCAAGGAACACGGCTGCGTCCTTCTGGGCGCTCGTCACCACCGCAACATGGGCACGGATCATCTCGCGCAGCCGAGTCGGTGCCGGAGCCTCATTCGCTGCCAGCGGCCCCACCTCCCGGTTGAACCGATCCGCCGCCCGGGCGACGATCGACCACAGCACGTCCTCCTTCGACGCCACATGCGCGTACAGGCTGCCGCCCTGGAGGTTGAGCGCCTTTGCGATGTCGCGGACGCTCGTCGCCGCGTAGCCGCGCTCGCGGAAGAGCGCAGAGGCGGCGTCCTCGATCTGTTGCCGGCGCGGTGACTCGACCATCAGACGAGAAGCCTAACTAACGATTGTTAGGTGCGCAACCCTTTGCGGGAAGGATATGCTCGCGAACACAAATGACCCGGATGACCCGGCTGATGTCGCTCGGTCTTGCCGCGCTACTCGTCGCCGGCTGCAGCGTGCTCCCCGCCGCCGAGACGGTGCTGCCGAGTGCGGCTGCGCCTACTGATGTCGCGCCCGACCCAACTAAGGAGCCGGTCGCAGGAACCATCCCACTCTGTGACGCGCTACCGGTCATCACGGCGCCGGCCCACTACTTCCGGGACGCGCCGATCTACGTGGCCAACGAGATGCCGACCGACCGCATGCGCGTCTGGGCTGCGCGCAAACCTGGTTTCGAAGACCTGTGGATCGATCGGGAGCACCACGGCTGGATCGCGCTTGCTTTCAGCGTCGACGCCGAAGCAAGGCAGGGGGAGCTTGAGTCCGAGTTTCCAGACGTTGGGGTAGTGGCCGTTCAGGTCCACTGGAAGAAAGCCGATCTCGAAGCCTTGCAACAGCGGGTCGCCGATGCGTTTCGTTCGCGCCAGATCCACGTCTCGATGGGCACCTATGTCACCAAGGGCGTGGTGAGCATCGGCCTAGGGATCCTGAAACCCGAATTGGTCGCATTGGCCGAAGACCTGTTCGGCGGGGAGCGCGTATGCCTCAGCGGCATGGATCCAGCCCAGGCGCCGGTCGAAGGCCCGCAGCAGATTGCGGGCGACGGATGGCGCCTGCTGGCCGACGCCGACGGAGTCGGCCCCGCGTATCGCACCGGGATCGCCTACGACGACGCCTCCTACGACCAACTCCGGGACACGGCCCGCCTGGACAGCGACCGACCCGCCGTCGACTTCGAGTCAGAAGTCGCGATCTGGTTCGGGGCAGTGACCGGATCGAGTTGCCCCAACATCCGTCTGGACGATGTCGTCGTTAACCACGACAGGGCGGTCGTCTACGCGGAGATCGTCAACCTCGATTTCGGTGCGTGCACCGCCGACATCCACAGCCACGCGTACGTCGTCGCACTCGAGCGCGCGAGACTTCCCTCCGGCCCGTTCGCGATACAACTGAATGCGGACGGTCCACCTCGGGGCGCGCCAGAGGAGCGGACCGTCGTTGACGTCGACCTCTCTCAGCCTTGGTCGATCGCTCAGCCGGGTGAGGTACACGGCGACACGACGCCGCCAGAGCCTCATTTCGTGGGCCCCGGCGACATCATCGAGAACGGTTTCCCGGCGGACTATCGGCAATCCGTCCTTTGCGGAATGGAGTGGCTCGGCCCCCTGAACGACGTCGACTGGCGCACCGACGCTGCCGCGGGCGAGCCCGATCGGATCCCGGTGGAGTGGAGCGACTCAGTCGTAGATGGTCAGATCGTGTTGAGAGTGCTTCTCACGGTCGATCCACCACGGCTCGAAGCAACCGCAAACGGCCACTCCGTGACCTACGAGCCGACTGTCGATCAGCCACCGTTGTGCCCATGACAATTCAAAGAAGGCTCCCTTGAGCCGGCCATTCCGCTTCGGGCTCCTGGTCGAGGGCGACCGCCTCAACAGGCGCGCCCTGCTCGATCTCGTCGCGCGGGCCGAGGCCGAGGGCTACGGGATTCTGCTCGGTACCGACCATCTCGGGCGGCTGGCCAGCGCCCCACTCCTCCAAGCCGCCGCCGAGGCGACTCATCTGCGGATCGGCACCCTCGTGCTTAACAACGACTTTCGGAGCCCGGTGATCCTCGCCCAGGAGCTGGCGACCCTGGACATGCTCACCGAGGGCAGGCTCGAGATCGGCTTGGGCGCTGGTTGGGCTCGAACCGAGTACGACGCCTCGGCCATGCCGTTCGACGCGCCCGGCCGACGCGTGGCGCGGCTCCAGGCGACCGTTGCGATGCTCAAGCAGGCGCTCGGCGAAGGCCGTATCGAGCGCGACGCCGACGATGCCTACCCGAAGATGCTGCTCGAAGGCATGCCGCGATCAGTCCAGCGACCGCATCCACCGTTCCTCATCGGCGGCGGCGGTAGGCGGGTGCTCAGCTACGCGGCGCGAGAAGCCCAGATCGTCGGACTCGATCCACGGGCATTCCGCGAAGGTGGTCACGATCTTTCGGACGTCACCGAGGCCGCGATCGACGAGAAGATCGGCTGGATCCGCGAAGCGGCCGCTGAACGTTTGGCTGACCTCGAGATCAACCTCATCGTGTTCGGCGTGGATCCGCAGTTCGGGCGCAGGTCGGGCCCTTCTCCGGCGCTCAGTCACCCCATTACCGAGGAGGAGATGGCCGGCAGCCCGCACTACCTGCTCGGCGACACGGACGAGATGACCGAACAACTCATCGCCAGACGCGAGCGCTGGGGGATCAACTACCTCGCCATCAAGCCAGCGCACATGGACCTGCTCGCGCCTGTGATAGCGCGCCTCGCCGGGACCTGACTGTCGATTTGGCTATCTCCGTTCGTCGTATTGCTGACGGCGAAAGGATCGCCGACTATCAGTGCAGGAGGGTTCAACGAAATGCGATACGCCCTACTTATCTATGTCGAGCCACGGGAATCGACGCCGGAAGAGGACGCCGAGGTCATGACGGCATATAACGCATTCACCAGCGAGGCCGTGGAGGCCGACGTGATGCGCGGCGGTGAGGCCCTCGAGGATGCCAAGACGGCCACCACCGTCCGCGTTCGCAATGGCCAGACGCTCGTGACCGACGGACCGTTCGCGGAGACGAAGGAGGAGTTCGGCGGCTACTACCTGGTCGAGGCGCCGAACCTGGACGAGGCGATCAAATGGGCGGCCAAGATCCCCGGCGCGCTGCGCGGGTCGATCGAGGTCCGGCCGGTCTGGGAGATCCCAGGAAGTGGCCTGGACTCCGACGCCGAGAAGGCGGAGCAACCGGTCATGGCCGCTGGCTGACGTCAACCGGGGCGGCGTCGGACGTGGTGGTCCCTTTGCGTTCGACGCCGTCGACCGCGTTTTTCGCGAGGAGTCCGGCCGGGTAATCGCGGGCCTTATCCGCGCAACCGGTGACTTCGATCTCGCCGAGGAGTCCGTCCAGAACGCCTTCGTCACGGCTCTCGAGCATTGGCCGCGCGAAGGCCTGCCGCCCAACCCCGGCGCGTGGATTTCAACCACGGCGCGCCGGAAGGCGATCGATCGTCTCCGTCGGTCGAAGCGGCTGACGCAGAAGATGGAGGCTCTTGGGCAACTGATGGCCGTGGAGTTGGGCGACGTCGCTGTTACGCCCGACCAGTTGGCCGACCGCCCCGCGGTGGAAGACGATCGACTACGACTGATCTTCACCTGCTGTCACCCAGCTTTGGCTGCCGACGCCCAGGTAGCGCTGACGCTTCGCCTGCTCGGCGGCCTGCGCACACCCGAGATCGCCCGGGCATTCCTCGTCCCGGAGGCCACCCTCGCCCAGCGGCTCGTCCGGGCGAAGCGGAAAATCCGCGATGCGGCGATCCCCTACCAGGTGCCACCGGCCGAGGTTCTGCCCGAGCGCCTGGCATCCGTGCTGCACGTGGTCTACCTGATCTTCAACGAGGGGTATTCGGCGACGGCCGGAGCCACGCTCGTTCGGCGCGAACTGAGCGCCGAGTCGATCCGGCTGGCGCGTGTGCTCGCCTCGCTCATGCCCACCGAACCGGAAGCGCTCGGACTCCTCTCCCTGGTCCTCCTCCAGGACTCGCGCCGCGATGCCCGCCAGACGACGGAGGGCGAACTCGTCCTGTTGCGCGATCAAGACCGATCATGCTGGGACTCAGACCGCATCGCCGAGGGCCTGGCAGTCCTGGAGCGCGCGGCGTTCCTGGGCCCGCCCGGGCCCTATCAGCTACAGGCGGCAATCGCCGGCGAACATGCTCGCGTTACGACCGCCGAGGCGACCGATTGGCAGCGCATCGTGCGCTTGTACGACCTGCTGCTGGCCGTCATGCCAAGCCCGGTGGTGGCGCTCAACCGAGCCGTCGCGGTGTCGATGGCGAGCGGTCCCGGCCGCGGTCTCGGCATCGTGGACTCGATCATGGGGCGCGGCGAGCTTGGCGGCTACCACCTTCTCCACTCGACGCGCGGCGAGCTGCTTCATCGCCTCGGGCGCTCGGAAGACGCAGCGACGCAATTCAGGCGGGCTTATGAGCTCGCAACGAACGATGTCGACCGCCACTACCTCGCCCGTCGCTTGGCTGAGCTCGCATCCTAATCTGCTACAATTCGGCTACAATGAGCGCCATGGCCTCGTACGCCAACGAGATCAAGCGGGTCCGGTCATTGGGCTTGGAGCCCGCCGACATCGCCCGCGTTACCGGCGCTGCGCGTGCAACGGTCAGCTCCTGGATCCGGGCTACTCGTCGGCCGGGCGCAACTCATCGCGACCGTTTGCTCGAGCTGGTCGCAGTCGTCGACCGTCTCAGTCGGGTCATGGATCCAGACTACGTCGCGGTCTGGCTACAGAAGCCGTTACCGGCGCTGGACGACGATCGGCCGCTCGACGCGCTGGGTGACGGCCGGTACAGGGACGTGTCCCGGCTGGTGGCCGAGCTAGAGAACGACTCCTTCTCCTGATCGAGACCATCGCGCCCACGATCCACGTCACGGGCGCGTGGTGGCGCCTCACTCGGCCGCGCGCGGATCCGCAGGCGTGGACTCCCGAGCCTGCCGACGGCCGGTGGCAGCGCGGCCAGGTCATTCGTGCTCTCTATGTGGCTGACAGCGAGCAGACGTGCTGGGCCGAGTGGTATCGACACTCGGCGGAGCTCGGTGTTCCTCCGCAGAGCCGAATGCCGCGCGCGCTCTGGCGACTCGAGGTCGATCTGCCCGAGGTCGCCGATCTCACAGCGGAGGGCACGCTGATGGCGCACGGGATCGACACCCTGTCGCCCAGCCGCCGGCAGTGGCCGGAGACCCAGGTGATCGGCGAGGCCTACTGGCGCGCGGGCCACAGGGCGGTACTTGCCCCGTCGGCGGCACGCGTTGGTGGCCGCGTGCTGGCGGTGTTCCGGGAAGCTGCCGGTGCCGTCCGCGGGGTCAGCCCGATTCGGCCAGCTCGTCGCTACACGGAGATGCCGGCCGTCCCTGTCGGCCTTCGCACCTAGCGTCAGAGTGCGATGTTCACGCCGGCCCAGACGTCCCCTGTCGAAAACATGCAGTGCAAGCCACCTGATTCTCGCGCCGCACGTTCAGGACGCCTGGAGGTCAGGAAGCAACCCGATACCATGACGTAACGAATATGCCAGCCGAACTGGATACACCAATGGATCCTGCGTCGACGGGTGAGCCCGCGGATCTGGTCGAAGCGATCCGTCAGAGGTTCGCCGCGGCGTGGGGCCAGATGGGCGCCGCCTGGGGCGTGCCGCCCTCGACCGCAGCGGTACAGGGTTACCTCCTTGTCCACGGCGGCCCGGTCACCGACAAGGAGCTCCAGGACGCGTTGGGGCTCAGCCACCGGGCGATACGGCTGGCGCTCGAGGACTGTGAGGAATGGGGCATCGTCCGGCGCGCCCCGGAGCCTCGGCGCAGCGGCCGGCGGGGCCCGGCCGGCCGGGCTTGGATGGCGTTGGACGATCACTGGGAGTGGTTCGGGCGTGTGATCGAGTCGCGCAAGGAGCGCGAGGGTGATCCGGTCATTGCCATCCTCGAGCAATGCCTGATCGAGGCTCGACGCGCGCCGGAGGGCAACGATGCGACGGATCTGCGCAGCAGACTCGAGTCGTTGCTCGCGTTCGTCCACCAGTTCGACCACGCCTTATCTGCGGTTGTGCGTGCGCGCACGGATGCGCTGCGCAAGCTCTTCAGCGTGCTCGCGAAGCAGGACGACCGGACACTTGATCGCCTGTTGACGACTCTGGCCGATATTCCAGAGGATGACCTGGTGGACGTCGTTCGGACGTTGTCCAAGATGCCGCCGGGATCCGTCCGCAGACTTCTCCGCCTAGCTGGCCGGCCGGCAGTTGCGCGCTTGCTGGGCGGACGCTAGAAGTTCGACGTCGTTGAGGACAGAGTTGGGTCAGGCTGCGTCGCCTCGGTCGCCCTGACCTTTATTGACCTTCGTCTTGGCACTCTTTCGGACGTCCTGGCTCAATGAGCGGCCGACATCGACAACTTCCTTGAAGCGGCCCAACTCGTCGCGTCGGACGTAGCGTTTGTCCGTTCCCGTATCGATCAACTCGCGGCCGGTAAGTCCCTGCGGCACCATAGCCCGCCCATCCCGCGGCTGGCCTCATGCGGCGTTGCAGTCCATTGCAAGCGTTCGGATGATTCGCGGATGGTGTGCGGTGGAGGACGTATGGTGAGGTTCGGTCAGAAAGGGTGCTTGCGGTCAACGGATTGGTCACGAAACCGGGCCAGAGGTGTGTTCGGCGCCAGATGCCAGGTATAGGCTGCGGGCCGGCTAGGACTAATGGCTGCCCGTCCAGTGGTACTTCAGGCGACCACTTCCAGGGCAAGTCTTTGATCACGATAAGGGTCCAATGAGTGGCTGCTGGCCGATCGAACACTCTCGTTTTCGGGTTCGGTGGCGGCGTGTTGATCGGTCGGCGCGTCCGCGCACGCGCTTGAGCTGTTTCATGAAGGGGTAGTTCCCACCTGTGGCTGTTGATACCGAGTCTGAAGTGAGCCAGGAACAGATCATTCGGCACTACCGAGGTGCGAGCCGCGGCGAGGTCGAGCAGGCGTATCGAACCGAGGCTGCGCGGGCCGCCGAGGCCGGCTACCTGCCGGTCACGCACCAATGGGTGACCGACTGGCAGGGCTATCTCCTCGCGGTCACCTACCGGCCGTCCACCGTCTTACCGCGTGCTCCCGTGCAGGCCGCCCCGATGCCGCTGGAGCAGGCTCAGCCATCGACCGCCGTCGCACCTCCCGCTGCCAGCGTGCAGGCCACGGCCGGGCTCGAGCCCGAGCAATTTGCGCCGTCACAGCCGCCCTCAACTCGGGATTCCTACTCCCCCTTTGCACCGAGGGAGGCGAGCGAGGACCCGATTGCGCAGGATGAGTTCGTCGCCGAGCCAGCAGTGGAGCAGCCGGGCTACGCTGAGCCTGGCCACGAGCACGAGCAGCAGACCTACCAGCAGCCAGTGACTCAACAGGCACAGGCGACGTACGAACATCCCCCGCCGGCGATCTACCCGCGGGCGACCTACCCGCAGGCGACCTACCCACAGACGGGGCTGATCCACGAGCCAGTCCAACCCGAGCCAGTCCAACCCGAGCCCGTCCAGACACCACATATGCGCGAAGGAGATCCGGCCTCCGCCCGGACTGGACGAGGCGCAAAGCTGACCGTGCAGACGCTCGACCTGCACTGCGGCGGCGAGCCGCTTCGCATAATCCGCAGCGGGTTCCCGGACGTGCCCAGCATGCCCGTACTCGAGCGTCGACGGTGGGTCCTCGAGAACGCCGATCACATCCGACGGGCGGTCATCCATGAACCGCGTGGCCACATGGATATGTATGGCGCAATCCTGCTGCCGCCGTTCAGCGACTACGCCGACATCTGTGTGCTCTTCATGCACAACGAGGGTTACAGCACGATGTGCGGCCACGGGATCATCGCCATCACGACCGCGCTGATCGAGGAAGGGCTGTACGCCGCAACCGAGCCGGTGACGACCATCCGCTACGAGGTTCCTGCCGGCATCGTCACCGCGAACGCCACTGCGGTCCGGCTCGAGAACGGCGAGTGGGGCGTGCAGTGGGTGCGCTTCACGAACGTGCCGTCGTACGTCGCCGCCCAATCGCTATCAGTCCATCCTGATGGCGTCGCGCTCCACGGCGCGGCCGCGAATTACGGGGCGCTGAGCGTCGATCTGTCATTCGGAGGCGCCTACTACGGCATCGTCAACGCCGCAGAGCTCGGCCTGCGGGTCGTGCCCGACCAGGCGGACGCGCTGCGTCGGGCCGGCGCCGCCATCACCGACGTCCTTCGCCGCGACCACGCGCCTTCGCATCCGACGGACCCGGATCTGAGCTTCGTCTACGGCACGATCATCGTCGACCTTGATCCGGCTTCGTCTCCGGACGGTCGGGGCACGCGTGCCCACATGCGCAACGCCACGATCTTCGCGAGCGCCGAACTCGATCGCTCGCCGTGCGGCTCCGGCACCAGCGCCATCCTCGCCCAGCTTCATGCTCGAGGCAGGATCAAGGTAGGCCAGGAGATCATCAACGCGGGCATCACCGGCGAGCACTTCCTGGGCCGAGTTGAGGCCGAAACGGCTCTCGGGCCATACCCCGCGGTGAGCACGAGCATCGCCGGGACGGCGTACGTGACCGGCTACTCGACGTTCGTCGTGGACGAACGCGACCCGCTCGGCGAGGGTTTCCTCCTCAACTAGCCAACGGAGAAGGCAGAATCGCGCAGCCAGCCGGCAGCGCTACCCGAAACGCAACCCAACAGGCGGTGGTTGTGTTATCCCCACGTGTACATGGACGACCTGCTGGCGCGGCTCGTAACTGACCTCGACGGGTCGTTTGTCGACCTCGTGCAAATGCACCAGGACCTCGTCTTCGGTGTCGCCTTGCGCGTGGTTGGAGATGGCGCGAGTGCAGAGGACGTGGCGCAAGAAGCATTCGCGCGGGCTTATCAGGCGCTGAAGAGCTATCCGGCAGAGCGCATCTCGGAGCTGAAGCCTCGGCCGTGGCTGGCCCAGATCGCGCTCAACCTGGCCCGTAACCATGTCAGGTCGCGACGTCTTCACACGGAGCTGGATGACGTTGCCAACCGCGTCCCGTCGGTCGAGGACGGCCCGGTCCGTTTGGCCGAGCGTCGCGAGGACCGGCGCATGTGGGCCCGGCTGCTGGCTGGCCTTCCGGACCGCTACCGGCTGGCTGTCGCGCTCCGCCACGTTGAGGGTCTGTCGTACGAGGACCTGTCGGTAACGCTCTCGCGGCCGGTTGGAAGCGTCAAATCCGACGTCCATCGCGGCGTCGCCCTGTTGCGCGCGGCATACGACGGCGAACAGCGCGTGGCCGCCCAGAAGGAGGCAGTCTGATGGCTGTGACTGACGAGCAGGTAATCGCCGGCCTCGAGAGCCTGCGAACGACTGCCACGGTCGGCTTCACCGAGCGGGTGGCCGATCGGCTCAGACTGGGTGACGCCTACGTCCAGGTGGATGGTCCGATCGGCCCGTTGTTTGTCGCCTATGGCGCGCGAGGGATCTCGCTGGTGGAGCGAGTCGCCGACGCGGGCGAGTTCGAGGAGGAGTTCTTGGCCACCTTCGGGCGCCCGGTCCATCGAGTCGATCGCGCGCCCGAGCTGATCCAGCGCGTGATCGAGGCGCGGGTGTGGGGACGGCCCGGACAACAGGTGAAGGTTCCGCTCGAGCTTGATCAGCTGCCCGATTTCGAGCGCCAGGTGCTGCTGAAGGTCCTGGAGATTCCGCGCGGCGAGGTCAGGCCGTATGCGTGGGTGGCGGCCGAGCTCGGGCGGCCGCTCGCGGTACGCGCGGTTGGGAACGCCGTTGCGCGCAACCCGATCCCGTTCATCATCCCCTGCCACCGTGTCGTACGAAGCGATGGACGGATCGGCAACTACGGCGCCGGCGGGCCAACGGCCAAGCGTGCCGTCCTCGAGTCCGAGGGCCTCGACACGAGCGAAATGGAGAGGCTGCCAGCCAAGGGCGTGCGCTTCATCGGGTCCGAGACGACCCACATCTATTGCTACCCGTCGTGCCGAAACGCGAGGCGGATCACCGACGAGCACCGCGTGCCATTCCGATCCGTGGAGGAGACGCGCCGCGTCGGCTACCGCGCGTGCCGGGTGTGCCGGCCAGTCGACGCTCCCTTCCGGGCGGCCTGAGCGGCCAGCCAAGCCTCACCATGGACGCGTGACAAGACTCCAGTCCGCTGCGCTCGCGTGGGTGCTGATCGTTCTCGGCGTTCTCGCGGTGCATGTCTTCGTCCCGCAGCGGTCCGGGTCATTCGCGCTGAGCGAGGTGCTCGAGCCGTACATCGCGTTGACCGGGCTTGTTGCCTGCGTCGTGGCGTTCTGGGCAGAGACGAGGTTCGCCCGCGTCGTCGTGGTGGTTTTCCTGGTACTTGTCACAGCGCGGTGCGTCCCGGGATCGGTGTCCAATCCGGGACCGAGCATCGGCACACCTCTGGGGGTTATGGCGTGGAACCTGGGAGCGGGACCTGAGGCCGGTGAACGGGCACTTGCAGGCTTGCTCAAGACCGAGGCCCGACTGGTCGGCCTGGAGGAACTGCAGCCGGCAGCTGCTTCAGCCGTGGCCGCAGACCCCACTCTCGCCAGCCGCATGCCATTCCGGGTGCTCACACCTGAGCCGACCGTGCTCGGCATGGGGTTGCTGAGCGCCTACCCGATCCTGGAGCACCAGTCGTACACGGACCCGCCACTGATAAGGGCCATCGTCGACCCCGAACTTGGTGAACCGTTCGCGGTGTTCGTCGTCCATCCGCTCCCCGCGCGGTTTCAGTCGGTAGTGCGCATTCCTGTCGCGCTGGACACGACAGACCGAGACGCGGACATCAGGATGATCCGGTCCATGATCGATCTGGACCTGGCCGCAGGAAGGTCTGTCATCGTCCTCGGCGACATCAACACAACTGAGCGCGAGCCGGCGTACGCGGAGCTGTCAGCCGGTCTCCATGACGCCCACCTCGATGCGGGCGTCGGTCCCGGCTTCACCTGGCGCCCGCCCGACATCGCGTTCCTGCCGTTCGGAATGCTGCGCATCGATTACATCTTCGTGAGCCCTCCCTTGATGGTCGGATCGACTTTCACCGACTGCACCGCTTCGAGCGATCATTGCCGCCTCGAAGCCACGATCTACCTGGGGACACAGCTATGAGCGCCAGCCGCCGATTGATCGATCTGAGCCATCCGATATCGGACGGGCTCGTCACCTACCCTGGCCTTCCGGCGCCTCAGATCGGCGAGCACCTTACGCGCGAGGCGTCCCGCGAACGCTATGCGCCGGGTACCGAGTTCTCGATCGGACGGGTATCGATGGTCGGGAATACGGGCACCTACCTGGACAGCCCCTACCACCGATTTGCGAATGGCTCCGATCTCGCCGGGTTGCAGCTCGAACAGCTGGTGGATCTCCCCGGCGTGTTGGTCCGTGTCGCTGGCAGCCAGAAGCGCGCGATCGAAGACGGCCAGCTCGCCGGCCACGTCGTCCGCGGCCGAGCCGTACTGGTCCACACCGGATGGGACCGTCACTGGGCAACCGAGCAATACGGCAGCGGCAACCCGTTCCTCACTGCGGACGCGGCCGAGTGGCTGGTCGCGGAGGGCGCCGCTCTTGTCGGGATCGACTCGCTCAACATCGACGACACGGCCGACGGCTCGCGGCCGGTACACACGAAACTGCTAGCAGCGGGGATCCCGATCGTGGAACACCTGCGCGGTCTCGAGGAAGTGCCGCTGACAGGCTTCAAGTTCACGGCCGCTCCTCCGCGTGTCGTCGGGATGGGCACGTGGCCGGTCAGGGCGTACGCGGTTATCGATGAGCCGCACGCCGGTAAGGCGCAAACGCCTCGCTAGGGCGCAAACGCCCGGGCGAAGACGACCGGGGCATGCCAGCGAAAGTCGGATGGCGTTAGGCGTGAGAGTCGGGTACGGGCGTTTCGCTCCAGCTCGCGACGTTGCTCATCGTTCAGCGTGCTGAGCAAGGCGCGCTCGTCGTACGCGAGCTTGTAGTCGACGTATGACTCCATCGACCAGTCATAGATGAGAGTTTCTTCGCGCGCGGACGTGCGCGTGAATCCGGCCCGACGCAGCTCGTCGGCGGCCGCCCGTGGGGATCGGACGTCACCCGCTATTGGCTCGTCGGACTCCTCTGGCTCATCGATCTCGAGGTCGTAGACGGCCTCGTCGAACTCCTCCGCCGCGCGGAACGGCTCGCGCGAGTCGCGGTCCAGCCACGTCACGTAGGCGAGCAAGCCGCCCGGCCGAAGGACGCGGCGGATCTCGGTAAGCGCCGCCAGGCGGTCTGGCACGAGCTGGAGCACGAACGACGAAATCGCTACATCAGATGAGCCCGTCGGCAGGGGAAGCTCGTCCGCTGGTCCGACGGCGAGGCTCAGTCTCCCGTCAGCCGCTAGACCCGCCTCTTCCGCGCGGCCCCGGGCGAAGTCGAGCATGCCGGCGGCGGCGTCCGTGGCTACGACTTCCGCATGGCGCCAGCGTCGCAACGCCGCCAGCGCGAGGGTGCCGGTCCCTGAGCCGATGTCGACTATTCGCAGCCGATCGGCACGAAAGACGGCGTCGACCTCATCGATCAAACGTCCGGCGGTCTGCTCGAGGACCGGCGCCCAATAACGCGCGTACTCGGCTGCCGCAGCGTCGTAGCGCTGGACTATCGGGTTCATCGGGCGTGGAGCAGGGCCATCAGGCCCTGGACGGCGCGAGTGTGGGAGCATGCTCGTCGACCGGCGCATCCTCGACGTGATTGAAGCCCAGCCGATCGGCGAGCCGGCCCAGCGGCCCGGGTGCCCACCAGTTCCAGCGACCCATCAACCGCATCGTGGCCGGGACCAGGAATATCCGGATGATCGTCGCGTCCAGCAGCACGGCGATGGCCATGCCCACCCCGATGCTCTTGATCGTGATTGTCTGTGCGAGGGCGAAGGCGGCAAACACGCAAACCATGATCAGCGCCGCGCCGGTGATGACAGCAGCCGTGCGCGCGAGGCCCTCCGCGACGGACGCGGTGTTGTCGCCTGTACGCCGGTACGCCTCCTGGACGCGCGACAGCAGCAGGACTTCGTAGTCCATCGACAGGCCGAAGATGACCGCGAACATGATGATCGGGTTGCCGGCGATGGTGTAGCCGAGCGGTACGAAGTTGAGCAGCTCCGAGAGGTTGCCCTCCTGGAAGATCCACACGAGCGCGCCGAAGCTCGCGGTGATAGAGAGCAGGGTCATGAACACCGCCTTGATGGGCAGCACGACGGACCCAAAGAGCAGGAAGAGCACGACGGCGCTGACCAGCATCGTCGCGGCCACCGCCCACGGCGTCGTCTCGCGCATCGACGCGAGCGTGTCGTAGTTGCCCGGGATGTAGCCGCCGACCTGGATTGACGTGATTTCCCCTCCGCGGGGTACGGCACGCAGCACCGCGGTGAGGTTGAGGCCCTCACTCCGGGCGGGATCGGCCGTCGAATGGGCCACCAGGCGGACGGTCGACCCGCTGACGTAACGCTGTCGAAGTTGCTCCAACTGCGCCTGCTGCTCTGGTGGCAGTGAACCGGCATTGGCATAGAGTTGGGCGACTTCCTCAGCCGGGAGCGGCTGACCTGTGACGGGATCGGGAATGACAAACGGGTTTTCGACCGACGTCACCTGCCCGAGGGTCGCCAACCTGCTGCCGAGCTCGATGACGGCCGCCACGTTGGCCGTGCTGAACGGGTCGCCCTGGACATCGGCGAGGACCTCGAACGGGCTCGTCGCGCCGCCCGGGAACTCGTCACGGAGGGTGATGTAGGCATCGCGACTTTCCCGGCCGGGTGGCAGGACCGACGCATCCGGCACCGCCTGGTTGAGGCGCAGGAATGGCGAACCGGCAACCAGCAGCAGCAGCAGGGTCGGCATGAGGACGAGGATCGGGTGGCGCATCACCCATCGAGCGATCGACGCCCAGCGGCTGTCTGTAGAGTCTTCGACAGTTCGCGGCTTCAAGCCCAGCCGACGGCGCACCATGGCTGCCAGTCCGCCGATGCTGAGCATATTGACTCGTGGCCCCAGCATCCCCAGCACAGCCGGGAGAAACGTAAGCCCGAATATCACCGAGCTCAGCACGACCAACGACCCGGCGATGCCGATCGACGAGATGGCCGGTGATGCGAAGAAGAGCAGGCCGAGCAGCCCGATTGCGACCGCGATCCCAGAGAAGGTGACCGCCTTACCCGCAGTGCCGACTGCGATCTGGACGGCGTCGCTCACATCTCTGCCCCGTCGCAGCTCCTCGCGGAATCGACTGACCAGGAACAGCGAGTAGTCGATCGCGAGGGCGAGGCCGAGCATCGTGGCGACGTTGATCACGTAGATGCTCATCTCGGTCTGCTGGCCGACGATGAAGATCATCCCCATGGTGGTCGGAATCGCCAGGCCCGCAACAAGGATGGGCAACAAGCCAGCAAGCACCGCGCCAAACACGGCAAACAGGATCAGAAACGCGAGCGGAAGGGAAACGATCTCAGCCTTCTGCAAATCCTCTTCGGACTGCGCGTTCGCGTCGTCTGCGAGCGGCCCGTAACCGGTCAATTGGTAGGTAAGGCCGGGCTGCTGCTGTATCTCGGCGCGCAGGTCGTCGACCAGGTCGATCGACTCCTCGTCGGTCGCCTCCAACACGACGATCGCATACGTTGCCGAGCCGTCGTAGCTGACGAAGCGCTCGTCGTTGCCCGATGAGCGGTAGGTGATGACGTCGCCAACGGTGGCGGCCGCGCGGAGAGTGGCGACGCTCGCGTCGACCTTGTCCTGGACCGCGTTCGAATCCGCGCGCTCGCCGTCGCCGGAGCGCATGAGGATGATCAGGCTGCTCCGACCGCCGTCGAACTCATCGGCCAGCCGGTCGCCTACGACGGCCGACTCCGAGCCCCTGACCAACCAGCCACCAGAACTCAGGACGCCAGATGCCTGGCCTGCGAGCGGCAAACTGACCAGAGCGAAGGCGACCGACAGAAGGGCGACGATCCGCCGGTGGCGGTAGACGAACGCGCCCCACGCGCTGAACAAGTCGAATGACCTCCATTCGAGGGACCCCAGCCCGTGGAAAGTCTGTGGGCAGATGGTGACCGGCCGTCACGGCAGCGGACGGGTCGATCATAGACCGAACAGCGCGCGCGGCCGCGTTGGCTCCCCGGCCTGGGTAGTCCGGCTGGGTTGTCCGATTGAGATCTGCTGGTTAACCTCGACCCGGTGAGCGACCCCGCCCCTATGGCCGGCGCCCCGCACGGAGTGGCTCGGCCCGCCAGGCGCTCCTCGCTCCGGCTCCCTGGCCGCACGCCCTGGTGGTTGCTGCTGGGCCTGATCGCCGGCCTGATCGCGGTCATCGCCCTCGTGTTTGCCGGCATCTCGTTCCTGCCTCCGCCAACCCCGGCGGCCACGCCACAGACGGCCGATCTCGTTCCCCAGGCCGAGCTTGACCGGCGCTGGGGCACGTACCTCTCCGAGCGGGAATGGGGCACGCCTCGCGAGGCGGTTGAGGGCGACGGCTGGGCGCTTACGTGGGAACGGGCAATCGCAACCGACTACCTGTACGGCGAGGACGGCATCGGCGGCGTCAGCGACCAGGACGACGAGTTCAGGCTGGGCTGGGCTTTCTGGGATGGTTCCGAGGAGCACGTCACGGAACGCTTCACGGGCTATACCAACCCGCGCGGCCCCGCCGGCGAAGAGATCCTCGACGACCGCGTCTTCCAGGAAAACGGACCAACGCACGCGTATACACGAATGACCTACCTGTACCCGGGCGAGAAACGGTATTTCACGATCGAGCTCGAAACGGCGCGCATGGACTCGTCGACCATGACCCTTGTCGCGACGGTGACGAACACAACGAGCGACCCACGGACCCTGGACGTCGTCTTCAAGGGCTGGATGGCGGCGGGGGCGACGATTGACCCGCTGGAGGGCGGACTTGTTCTGCGCGGCGTCGATTCGGTAGTAGCCGTGATCGGGCAGGAACCGAGTGAGTGGCAGATCACGGCCGACAAATCGGCTCTGGACGACAACCTTCGTGGCGAAGAGTTGACGGGGGACCAGGACGGGCACATCGGTGCGCTTGCCTATCGGCTCGAGCTGCCGGCCGGCGGAGAGAGCGTCATCAGGCTGGGCGTGTCAGAGGCCTCTGCGGCCGAGCCGGCTCGAGCTATCGCGTCGGACGCTGGCAGCGAGGTAGAGGGACTCGCAATCGCCGCGGCGCGCGACGTGTTTGATCGCAGCGACGCGGTCGTGCAGGCGCGCCAGGACGAGGCGGCGACGCTCTTTGCGGGACAGGTCACCGAACATGATGGCCTCTACCAACAGGCCCTGATGAGCCTCCTGTGGAGCGAGTCCTTCTACCGCTGGGACGGAGCCTCGAGCGTCAACCCGTCATGGGCCGGTCGTGTCGACGCGCGGGACGTGCTGATCATGCCCGACAAGTGGGAGTACCCCTGGCTGGCGTCGTGGGACACGGCCTTCCAGGCGGTCGCGGCCTCGCTCGCCGACCCGGTCGTGGCGCAGGACCAGTTGCGCTTCGTCCTGTCCGACCGCTGGCAGCAGCCCGACGGCCACATCCCGTGCGGGGAGTGGGTCATGGACGTCGAGTGTCCGCCTATCTTCGCCTGGGCGGCGGCGCGGGTCTACGAGGTCAGCCACGACCGTGCGTTCCTCGAGGAGGTATACCCCGGGCTGCAGCGCAACTACGACTACTGGTGGTCGCGAAATCAGGTTGGCGACGCCCTCTTCACGGGTGGTTTCCTGGGCATGGACAACCTGCCCCGGTCATCGTCTCCCCAGCCGCAGGCCGACGCGACGGCATGGATGGCTCTCTTCGCGCGTGACATGGCCGGCATAGCCAGCGAGCTCGGCGACACGGAGACGTCCGAGCGTTACTTCAGCGATCGCGGCCGCATCCAGGAGCAGATCAACATCCACCTGTGGGACGAGGCGACAGGCTTCTACTACGACCTGAACAGATCCGGCGCATTCATCTCGCACAAGTCGTACAGCGGCTTGGTGCCCCTGATCGCCGGTGTCGTCCCGCCGGACCGGCTTCCGCGCGTCCTGGAGGCGCTGCGCGACGAGGATCAGTTCATGTCCGCGGGCGGCATCCGCTCGCTGTCGGCGCAGAGCGCCCTGTACAAGCCCGGGACCGCGGGTAAGGGCGTCAACTCGAACTGGCTCGGCCCGGTATGGATGCCCCTCAATTATATGATCATCGGCGCGCTAAATGACGTCGACCCTGATCTTGCGGCGGATATTCGCCTGCGCGTCGTGAGCAACGTCGAACGCGACTGGCAGGAGACCGCCCGCCTGCACGAGTTCTTTGACGGGGACACCGGTGCGGGCCTGGGGGCCGATTTTCAGACCGGCTGGACGGCGCTGGTCGCCAATCTGATCCTCGAGGGCTGGCCCGCGCTCCCTCCCCCGTAGTTGTCCGACGGATGGTCGTTGTCCGCCACACGTGCGCCCGATTTACATGCCATGCACGAGCGTGACGACTTCTCGGTCTCCAGAGGCGACCGGAGGTGGTTTTCGGTCTCGGTTTTGCATCGGGCGCAAGTCATCGACAGTTTCTGGGGCGCGATCGCCGCGTGACCTACCTGCGTCTGGTGTTTTCCGTCGCGCTCGTGCACCCCGTGTAAAGAACACCCCGGTGATCTCGCGGTGAGCCTTGGATAAGCGGCCGGCGCCATGCTCGCTGGGTGCCCACGTCGGAACGCGCGTACGACAGATCAATGCGGCGCGGCCACAGGTTGATCACGACATTTGGTTCGGAAGTTCGAGCTGCGCGACTCGCGTCGGCGCTAAGCCAGAGAACGGTTGGCCGCGCGTCACGCATGTCGCACGCAAAGGTCTCGCGTATAGAGGCCGGCGGCTCGCCGAGCCTGTCTCTGCTCGATGCCGTTCTGCTGGCCGATGCCGTCGGTCTGGATCTTTCAGTTAAGTCCTATCCGGGCAGGACAACGACCCGCGACGCAGGCCACGCCAGGGCGGCTCCAGTCGGTTCTCGCCCACGTCGGACCGCCGCTGCGCTACCGGACGGAGGCCCTGTTACCGGCGCGCGATGGTGTCCCGGAGCGACGCGCGTGGGATGCGCTCCTATTCGATGCGGGAGGCCAGACAGGAGTCGAGCTGGAGCAGCGCCTCTATGACGTGCAGTCGCAGACGCGAAGAATACTGCTCAAATGGCGTGACAGCGGCGCGGAACGACTACTGCTGGTGGTTGCCGACACGCGGACGAATAGGCGCGTGCTTGCGGAATTCGCGGACTACTTCCAGGAACTGCCGCGCCTGAAGACGAGCCACGTGCTCAGGCTCCTCGAGGCAGGTCGGCGGCCGCCGACGGGTTTGATTCTCTTCTAGAGACGCATCAGCGCGGGGTGGCCACCAAGCGGTAGATCTCGCCCTGGAGATTGACCAAATACAGCTCGCCGGCCTCGTCCTCGCCGAACGATGACGGCCCGAACCCGGCCTCCCCCAGTACAAGCGTCTGTGCCTGACCGGTCGTGAGTGCCGCCGCAGCGTCGAGCGCCCAGAGCGTCCCGGTGCAGTAGTCGGAGAACACGTAGGCGCCAGTCAACTCCGGATCCCAGTTCGCGCCGCGGTAGACGTAGCCGCCGGTGATCGCGCACTCCCCGTTCGAACGGTCGTTTACGGCTACCGGCAACGTCAGCCCGCTCGTGTTGCACAGATCGGTCCGGAAGCAGATCTCGCCTTCCATGATGTTCCAGCCATAGTTCCGTCCGGCCTCACCGGCAGGCTCGGCGTCGATCTCCTCGCGCGCCCCCTGGCCGACATCGCCGATGAACATCGCTCCCGTCGCCCGGTCGAACGAGAAGCGCCATGGGTTGCGCCAGCCGTAAGACCAGATCTCGGGCACTGCCGCAGCACCGACGAACGGGTTGTCGGCCGGGATGCCATACGGGTCGCCCGCATCGACATCTATCCGCAGCATCTTCCCGAGGAAGGTCGAGAGAGCCTGCCCGTTACCCATCGGATCGCCGCCCGAGCCGCCATCGCCCATCCCGATGTACAGGTACCCGTCCGGCCCGAACGCGATCATGCCGCCGTTGTGATTTGCGAACGGCTGGTCGATCGTGACCAGGATGCGCTCCGACGCAGGATCGGCAGCAGCACGACCCGGTTGGTCGCTCGACCGCGAGAACTCCGACACGACCGTGTTGCCGTCATTGTCCGTGTAATTGACGAAGAGGCGCCCGTTCGATTCGAAGTCCGGGTGGAAGGCAAGCCCCAGTAGCCCCTGCTCCCCGCCGGACCGGATGCGATCGTCGATGTTGAGATAAGGCTCGAGCTGGACCGAGCCGGCGTCCGAGAGAACCGAAATCACTCCGTTCTGACCAACGGCATAGAGAGCGCGAGATCCGTCGCCCGCGTTGGTCATGAATGTCAGCGGTGGCAGGCCACCGACGAAGAGCTCGACCGAGAGGTCGACGTTGAAAGGCGATCCGCCGCTCGAGCTCCCAGTTGGCGTTGGGGGTGCCGAACTCGGGACCGCCGTTTCAATCGGCTGGTTGCTGTTGCTCGGCTGCCCGCTGGCCGGTTGGACGCTGGCGATCAGGCTACCAAGGCTGGACGGCGTCGACTGCTGTACCGGCCCGCACGCCACGGCGAGGACTGCCAGCCAGGTCATGCGAACATGTCGTGCGCCCACCGGCGGATGGTGACTCAGTCGGCGGATCTACGTCTCACACGAAGAGCGAGAGCGGGCGCCAGCAAGCCGAAGCTGGCGGACGCGCCGATCGAAATACCGAGCAGAGGTCCCGACTCGCTTATCCCGTCGCTGAGTCCGCGCAGGTTCAAGAGCGCGTCGAGGGCGATACCGAACAACCCTACGCCCAAGCCGCCAAGCGCCAGCGTCCGCGCGGAACCGGCCGTCACGATGGAACCCGCTAGCGCGCTGCTCGTCACCGCGATGAACAGCGGCATGAGCCACGATAAGCCGACGTACTCAGCGTCCCACCTGCCCATTTTGCCGATCGACCACGCGACCAATCCGGCTTCCGCCACGGCCGCCGCGATTCCGCCGGCGATTGCCACTCCGGCGATGACGCGCGGCTCGAATGGAGCGCGTCCTACCGAGAAGGCACGGGCCAGCCCAACCGTCAGCCACGTTGCCAAGAACGCCCAGATACCGGCGGCGCCTCCGAGCCGGACGATATGGACACTGTCGACCAAGCCCGCGATCCACGAGCCCAGCACCGCGGCCGGAGCGAGGGCGAGGGCACCGAGAACTGCGCTCGCGACGACCCACGAAATCGTCCGGACCGCGACCGACAAAGTTGGTTTGGCTGCCACCTCGACGGGACGCTGCGGGGCGGTCAGCTGTGACGGTGCTCGCGCTGCGCTACTCGGCGTCGACGTAGCGGATCACCTCAATGCCGTAATAGAAAACGGTTATCGGTTCCCCGCTGACGAGGTGCTCGCGAATGTGAGGCGCGGGCAGACCGCCGTTGGCGAGATCGAGCCGGCCCACCGTGAACTGGAGGACCTGACCAGCGTTCGTCCTCAGGCTGAAGCGGTCGACCTGAGCCGTGTCTGGTCCATCGGCAGAGATGACAACCCCGGTCGCTGTGCCCGGCGGGGTGCCTGTCATCTTGAACGCGCACGCGGAGGTGGCGAGCACAAGCGCGAGCACGGCAATGATCAGGAGCGCAGCGCGAATGCCGCCTCAGGGTCCAGTCCCAGTTTCTCGATGTGTTTGCGCGCCTCGCCCGCGTCGATCCGCCCGCAGCGGGCGAGCTCGGCGAGCGTGGCTGCCGCAATGTGCTCGGCATCGACCTCGAAGAAGCGTCGCAGGGCTTCGCGCGTGTCACTTCGGCCATACCCGTCCGTGCCCAGCGAGCGCCACCAACCGCCGGGGACCCAACGGGCGATCATGTCCGGCCATGCGGTTATGTAGTCGCTCACCGCGATAACCGGGCCCTGTTCGGCCGGCTCGCGCAGCAACTCGGTCACCAACGGGGTGCGCTGCTCCTCGTCGGGATGAAGGCGGTTCCAGCGATCGACCTCGAGCGCCTGGTTGCGCAACAGCTGGTACGAAAGCGCGCTCCAGACGTCGGCACCGACTCCTCGCTCGGCGAGCAGTTGCTGCGCCCGCAGCGCCTTCTGCATGATCGAGCCACCGCTCAGGATCGTGGCGCGCATCGGCCCACGCCCCTTCGCGTCCTGAACCTCGGGCGCCCGCTTGAAGCGGTACAGCCCACGGATGATGTCCTCGTCGGACACGTCTTCGGGACGTGCCGGCATCGCGTAGTTCTCGTTGTAGAGCGTCAGGTAGTAGAAGACGTCCTCTGCGTTCTCGCCGTACATGCGCGAGATGCCGTCACGGACGATGACCGCAGTCTCGTATGCGAAGGCCGGGTCGTAGACACGGATCACCGGGATGACCGAGGCCATGACGACCGAGTGACCATCCTCGTGCTGGAGCCCCTCCCCGTTGAGGGTGGTTCGGCCGGCCGTTGCCCCGAGGATGAAGCCCCGCCCACGCGCGTCGCCGAACGCCCAGAACTCGTCACCCGTGCGCTGGAAACCGAACATTGAATAGAAAATGTAGAACGGGATCATCGGCTCGGCGTGCGTGGCGTAGGACGTGCCCGCGGCCTGGAACGACGCCGAGGACCCGGCCTCCGTGATCCCCTCCTCCAGCACCTGGCCGTCCTTGGCCTCGCGATACGAGAGCACGAGACTGGAGTCGACGGGGTCATACAGCTGCCCAAGCGCCGAGTAGATACCGACTTCCTTGAAGAGCGGGTCCATGCCGAAGGTCCTCGCCTCGTCGGGAATGATCGGCACGATCCGATCGCCGACCACCTTGTCGCGCAGCAGGTTGCGCAGCAGTTTCGCGAAGGCCATCGTCGTGGAGGCTTCCTGTGCGCCCGAGCCTGCCATGAACTCGCCGTACACCGGGTCGCCCGGAAGCTCGAGGGTCTTGGTCACGACTACGCGGCGCGGGACGGGCCCGCCCAACGCGGCTCGGCGCTCGAGCAGGTACTCAATCTCCGGCGCCTTATCGCCCGGGTGGTAGTAGGGCGCGTCTTTGAGCTTCGCGTCGGGGATGGGCAGCTGGAGCCGGTCGCGGAAGATCCCGAGCTCCTGCTCGGACATCTTCTTGGCCTGGTGGGTGATGTTGCGTCCCTCCACGCCCGTGCCCAATGTCCAGCCCTTGACGGTCTTGGCCAGGATTGCCGTCGGCCGACCCTTCACCCGCGTCGCTGCGTCGTAGGCGGCGTACACCTTGCGGTAGTCGTGGCCTCCGCGGCGCAGGCGCAGGATGTCGTCGTCGGACAAGTGGGCGACCAGCTCCTTGAGCCGCGGGTCAGTCCCAAAGAAATGCTCGCGGATGTACGCGCCGGTCTCGACCGAGAACTTCTGGTACTCCCCGTCGAGGGTGTCGTTCATCTTGTCGACCAGCACGCCATCGACGTCGTGGGCGAGCATCTCATCCCACTCTCGGGCCCAGATGACCTTAATCACGTTCCAGCCGGCGCCGCGAAAGACTGACTCGAGCTCCTGGATGATCTTACCGTTGCCGCGCACTGGTCCGTCCAGGCGCTGAAGATTGCAATTGACCACGAAGGTCAGGTTGTCGAGCCCCTCGCGCGCCGCGATCGAGAGCGAGCCCATGGCCTCCGGCTCGTCCGTTTCGCCGTCGCCCAGGAAGCACCAGACACGATTGTTGGAGGTGTCCTTGAAACCCCGTGCGGCCAGGTAGCGGTTGAAGCGCGCCTGGTAAATGGCCGCCAAGGGCCCAAGGCCCATGGAGACAGTCGGGAATTCCCAGAAGTCCGGCATCAGCCGCGGGTGCGGATATGAGCTGAGGCCCCTGTCCGGCACAACCTCCTGACGGAAGTGGTCGAGCTGATCTTCGGACAGTCGCCCCTCCAGGAAGGCGCGGGCGTAAATGCCCGGCGCTGCGTGGCCCTGGAAGTAGATCTGGTCACCCATCTGCTCGGCATCCTTGCCGCGGAAGAAGTGGTTGAAGCCGACCTCGTACAGGGTGGCGGCACTCGCGTAGGTAGCAAGGTGGCCGCCGATTCCGGGCGCCCGACTGTTGGCGCGGATGACCATCGCCACGGCGTTCCAGCGGATCATCCGCCGGATGCGCAGCTCCATCTGTTCGTCGCCCGGGAAGTCGGGCTCCTGTTCCGGCGAGATCGTGTTTATGTACCGGGTGGACGTCAGCGGCGGCAGGCCCAGGTTGTGCTGGCGCGCGCGCTTGAGGATCCGGTAGAGGATGAACTGCGCCCGCGCGCGGCCCTCTTCCTGGACCACCGAGTCCAGTGACCGAACCCAGTCGGAAGTCTCTTCCTGGTCCCGATCGGGCAGCTGGCGCTTGAAGTCGCCGAACTGATCGAACATGTAATTACTCATCTT
>Ga0183260_10000365_pt1 | contig 37687 bp, 40 predicted proteins | sample AntDrymUQ4972206_2_FD_129768 | JGI IMG/M metagenome (GOLD analysis project Ga0183260, IMG submission 129768) | Polar desert sand microbial communities from Dry Valleys, Antarctica - metaG UQ497 (22.06) (version 2) (version 2) | ecosystem: Environmental > Terrestrial > Soil > Desert | place... | reverse complement strand
GCCATGTCGAGCGCGTCGCTGACGCGGAGGATCCCGGCCTCCAGGGAGAGCGGCTCGCCGTCTGCGCGGTGGCTCGTGATCGCCTGGAGCACCTCGCTCACGATCACGGTCAGGTCGGGCTCCTCGTAGATCCCGTCGAGTAGCTCGCGGAGCTTCGGCTCGGCGAGAAAGAGGCTCCAGTCCTCGTGGCCGCGGCGGTGGACGCTCATCCCGATGCAGTGGGTGAGGGCGGCGAGCACGACGACGACCTCCGAGTCCTCGGTGGTCATCCCGTAGTCGCGGACGAGCGACGGCTCGATGCCGTGCTTCGTCAGGCGCCGTAGGAGCTTGAGCGCGAGGTTGGCCACGATCTGGATGTGCACCCAGGAGTGGTCGTTGATCTCGAGCCGGACGACCGCGTTGACGTTCGCGACGTGCCACCAGCCCTTGAGCACCCGGTCGGCATTCGCGCGCTCGATGATTCGGCGGAGCTTGCGGTTGCCGCGGTCGGGAACGCGGATCCGCATGTGCTCGACGGCTTCCGAGGGCGTGAGCCGGGCCTCACGGACGGCGTCCGCCGAAACGGGCTCCTCGATGCGGGCCACGGTCTCCGGGTCGAGCTCGGTCTCGGGCTCGAGCGTCACGCCTCGACGGGCGCGGCCGCTGCGAGCGGCTCGCCGTGAGCCTCGTGGAGCCGGAAATACATGATCGCGATGGCGATCGCGCCGAACGGCGCGACGACGGCCTGGGCGATGGTGCTGCCGATGAAGATCTCGAGGAACTCCGGCAGGGCCGAGAAAGCCGCCTGAAGCAGGGCGCTCGCGATACCGGACAGGAGCCCCGTGATGATCACGATGAAGAACACCGTCCAGCCGTACCCGCGAACGAGCGCGCGCGAGCGACCGAACGACTCGAACACGGGCCGCTTCTCGACCACGACGACCGGGGCGATCACCGACCACAAAGTGAGCAGGATGAAACCCGGCACGATGAGGAGCAGGAAGCCGATCGCGATCCCGATCCCCGCGAGCAAGCCGGCCCCGAGGAGCGGGAGAATCGACGGTGCCACGCGCGCGAAGATCTGGGAGAGCGAAGAGTCGAACGTCCCGTCGCGCGCGTCCTGCACGGCGTAGACGAACGCGCCCTGGAGCCAGGTCGCGCCGATCACGGCGGTCGCGAGCCCGAGAGCCGCGAGGGCGACCGCGGCACCGTTGTTGTCAGAGGAGATAGCGGCGACGACGAGCGCGTAGAGGAGGTTGATCGCGGCGAAGACGAGGAGCGCGATCAGAAAGAAGCGGAGGAAGAAGCGCGTGAAGAGTGTCCAAGCCTCATCGAGAACGCTGCCGATGCTCATTGCGGTCGATCCTACGTCATGCGATTCGCGCGAGCTCCCGTCGGACGTGGACGAGCGCCTTGCCGAGCCGGGCACGGTTCGCCGGGTCGTTCAGCCAGCCGCTCGCTCCGGAGGGGTGCGGAAGCGGGATCGCGACCGCGTCCTCCAGCAGAAAGCTCTTGCCGACGGCCTCGGTGAGGCGGTCGAGGCCGAGAAGCTGCCGTCCCGCCTCCCGGCCGACGGTGACGACGAGGCTCGGCTCGAGCAGACGCAGCTCCGCCTCACGCCACTGGGCGCACAGACGCTCTTCGATTGGGGTAGCGCGGCGGTCCCCGCGGATGCTCGGGCCTGGAAAGCAGCGCGTGACCGAAGCGCAGTAGAACCGTGAGAAGAAGGTCTCCTCGTCGAGGCGGAGCCAGCGTCGCAGGGTGACGCCCGCGCGTCCCTGCCACGGTCGCCCCGTCTCCGCCTCGACGCGGCCGGGTGCGAGCCCAACGAGGTACGCGCGCTGCTCCGCCGTCCCGGCGACCACCGGTCGTGGGTCGATCGGGTAGCCCGCCTCGAGACAGAGCCGGCAGGCGCGGTTCCGGCGCTGGAGGCCGGAGATCGTCCTCGCGCTCACCGGGGCGAGCGCACGACCACGAACCAGGGGCCCGCGTGCAGGACGTGCCCTCCCCCGAGCTCCGCGAGCAGGCCGTCCGGGGTGAACCAGCGCTTGTAGACCTCCCAGCTCGAGCCGTCCTCGAGGGTTCGCGGCTGCCAGAGCTCCTCGACCTCCGAGTGGGCCAGCGACGCGTCGACGAGCACGAGCTCGCGGGCGACGCGGCGTGCCTCGGCGAGGAAGACTGCGCGCTGCGCCTCGTCGAGGTGACCGTAGAAGTGACCGCTCAGAACGCGGTCGAAGCTGTCGTCTGGGAAGGGGAGCGCCAGACCGTCTCCCTGGACGAGCTCGGCGTCGGGCATCCTCTGCCGCGCCACGGCGAGCATGCGCTCGCTCGCATCGAGGCCGGTCGACGTGCCGCGGAGATGCTGGGTGAGGAAGCCGGTGCCGCAGGCGACGTCGAGCGTTCGGGCAGGAGGCAGGGCCGCGATGGTGTCGGTCACTCGCGCGAGGTCGTCGGCGAACCCGGGCCGGTCGCGGTCGGCGAAGAGCCCACGGCCGAGGTACCAGTCGTCGTACTCGGGCGCGCGACGGTCGTAGTACGCCGGTGCGGTCGGCTCGCGCATCGTCCTAGGGTAGAAGCGTAACCGTGCTCGAGTCGGTCCCGAACCTCTCGGAAGGGCGCGACCCCGCCACCGTGCGCTCGCTCGGCGACGCGTTCACGAGCGCCGGTGCATCGCTTCTCGACACGCACTTCGACGGCGACCACCACCGCTCCGTCCTGACGCTCGTCGGCGACGACGCGGAGCTCATCGACGGTCTCGTGGCCGGGATCGCGGAAGCTTCGCGGCTGATCGACCTCGAGCGGCACCACGGCGTGCACCCTCGTGTTGGCGCGGCGGACGTCGTGCCCGTCGTCCCGCTCACGCCGGACGACGTGCCGCGCGCCGAGGCGGTCGCGCGCGAGGTCGCGCGCCGCGTCGGGGATGAGCTCGAGTTGCCGGTGTTCCTCTACGGCCACCTCGCGGGCGGTCTACGCCCGGCGTTCTACCGTCGGGGCGGGCTCGTCGAACTCGCGCATCGGGTCACAACGGGGGAGCTCGTGCCCGTTCACGGGCCTTCGACGATCGGTGCGCGGGCCGGAGCGGTGCTCGTCGGCGTCCGACCGCCGCTCGTCGCCTACAACCTCGTCATCCGCGGGAGTCTGGAGGATGCGCGAGCGATCGCGGCAGCCGTTCGCGAGTCGTCCGGCGGGCTGCCTGGCGTGCAGGCGCTCGGGCTCGCGCTCGGCGACGGGCGCGTCCAGGTCTCGACGAACCTCATCGACCTCGATGCGACCGCGCTGCACCACCTCGTCGGGCGGATCGTCGCCAAGGCTCAAGCGCGAGGGGTCGAGCCGGCGGAAGGCGAGCTCGTCGGCCTACTTCTCGCGCGCGTCGTCGAACGGGCCGCGCGCGCTTCGGGTGATGCGGCGCCGGTCGATCCCGTAGGGCTGCCGACGAGCTCGGCGCTCGAGCTCGCGGCGCGCGCCCTTCGGCTCGAGCGCTTGGCGCCCGAGAACGTCCTCGAGTGGCACCTTGCGCGTCGGGGGGCGTCGTGATCGTCCGCGCAGAGTTGGCACACATCCGGCACAGACACGTGACAGTTTGCGCGATACCGTGACTCCAGGGCGTCTCGCTCCCCCATGCCGGGGGTGCGCCGAGGGCGCTCGGGCTACGGCTGCCGTCGAACCACCGCGGGGCGTGGGCGGGCTGTCCGACGGGCTGACGCGCGCCGCGGGTCGTCGGGCCACGAGCCCTCATTAGACTCGCGCCGTGCCGGCCCCTCTCGAGCTGACGGGCGACGACCTCACGATCGACGACGTCTGGGACGTCGCGGTCGAGCGTCGGCCCGTCACCCTGGGCCAACGGGGTCGAGAGCGAACGATCGCAGCGCGCGAGCTGCTCGAGCGGAGCGTCGACGACCACACCTACGGCGTAAACACGGGATTCGGGCGTTTCGTCTCCCAGTCCATCCCGGCGGAGGAGGCTGCCGAGCTCCAGCTTCGCCTCCTCCGGAGCCATGCGTGCGGCGTGGGTGAGCCGTACCCCGACGACGTCATCCGCGCAGCGATGCTCCTGCGGGCGAACGCGCTCGCGAAGGGCTACTCCGGGATCAGGGTGACGACGCTCGAGCTCCTCCTCGCGCTGCTCGACGCGGGTGTCGTGCCGCACGTCCCGGCGCGCGGGTCGGTCGGTGCGAGCGGTGACCTTGCCCCGCTCGCGCACCTCGCGCTCCCGCTCGTCGGCGAGGGCCGCGCGACGGTCGACGGTCGCGACCTCTCGGGTGCCGAGGCGCTCGCGGCTCGCGGTCTGGAGCCCGTCGTGCTCGAGGCGAAGGAAGGTCTCTCGCTCATCAACGGGACGCAGTTCATGTGCGCGATGGCCTCGCTCTTGCTCGTGCGCGCGCGCCGGCTGGCACGCTCGGCGGACATCGCGTGCGCGATGAGCGTCGAGGCGCTCAAGGCGACGCCGACGAGCTTCCACCCGGCGATCCACGCGGCACGCCCGCTCGCCGGCCAGGTGGCGAGCGCCGACGCGCTGCGCCGGCTCCTCGCCGACTCGGCGATCGTCGAGTCGCACCGGTTCTGCGACAAGGTGCAGGACGCGTATTCGCTCCGGTGCGCCCCGCAGGTACACGGTGCGAGCCGCGACGTGATCGAGTTCGTCGAGCGGTCGGTCTCGGTCGAGGTCAACGCCGCCACCGACAACCCGCTCGTGCTCCTCGACGAGGAGATGATCGTCTCGAACGGGAACTTCCACGGCCAGCCGATCGCGATCGGGCTCGACTGCCTCGTGATCGCATGCGCCGAGCTCGCCTCGATCAGCGAGCGGCGGACCGAGCGGATGGTCAACCCGAGCCTCTCCGACGGGTTGCCGCCGTTCCTCGTAGCGCGGGAGGCCGGGTTGAACTCCGGGTTCATGATCCCGCAGTACGTCGCGGCCGCCCTCGTCTCCGAGAACAAGGCGCTGAGCCATCCGGCCTCGGTCGACTCGATCCCGACGAGCGCCGGTCAGGAAGATCATGTGTCGATGGGGAACGCAGCGGGGTTGAAGGCGACGCAGGTGGTCGCGAACGCAGAGCGCGTTCTCGCGATCGAGCTGCTCGCAGGGGCGCAGGCCGTCGAGTTCCACGCCCCGCTCGAGCCCGGCGCGGGCGTCGCAGCCGCGCACGGCTACGTCCGCACGCTCTCCGATCGTGTCGGCGAGGACCGTTCGTTGAGCGACGACATCGAGCGCGTCGCGTCGAGTGTCCGCGAGGGACGGTTGCTCGAGGCCGTCGAGGGCGCGCTCGGGGAGGGGCTCCCGTGAGTGACCTCCCGCCCCTGAACCTGCCGTACCGCGCGACGGCGCTTCTCCACGCGGGTCTCGCGGTCATGATCCTTCTCGTCGCCTGGCTGACCGGCGGCGGGATGACGAAGGCGCTGCTCGTCGCGGTCGGCTACTTCGTCGTCGCAACCGGGTGGAGCTGGTTTCGGCTGCGACAGCGCGAACGCCGAGCCGCGCGGAGCGCCGCGGGCGGCGGCGGCGGCGAACGAACGTGAGAGACGCAGTCGTCGAACGGCTCGTCGGCAATCTGTCGGCGATCCGCGCACCGAGGGGCACGACGCTGAACGCCGGCTCCTGGCAGACCGAGGCGCCGCTCCGGATGCTGCTCAACAATCTCGACGCGGAGGTCGCCGAGCATCCGGAGGAGCTCGTCGTCTACGGCGGCTCGGGTCGGGCGGCGCGCTCGCATGAGGCGTTGCGCGAGATCGTTCGCGTGCTCCTGCGCCTGCGCGACGACGAGACCCTGCTCGTGCAGTCCGGGAAGCCGGTTGGCGTGTTCAAGACGCACGCCATGGCCCCGCGCGTCCTGATCGCGAACTCGCTGCTCGTGCCCGCCTGGGCCTCGTGGGACGAGTTCCGCCGACTGGAGGGCAAGGGACTGACGATGTTCGGCCAGATGACGGCCGGCTCGTGGATCTACATCGGGACGCAGGGGATCCTGCAGGGCACCTACCAGACGTTCTGCGCCGCGGGTGAGGCACACTTCGGCACGCCCGATCTCGCGGGGAGGACGATCCTCACTGCCGGGCTGGGCGGGATGGGCGGCGCCCAGCCGCTCGCGGCGACCATGGCCCGCGCGGCTATTCTCTGCGTCGACGTCGATCAGCGATCGATCGACCGGCGACTCGAGAAGCGGTACCTCGACGAGCAGGCGGAGAGCCTCGACGACGCGCTCGCGCGGGTGCGCCGGGCGGCTCGCGAGCGACGGCCCCTGTCCGTCGGGCTGAAAGGAAATGCGGCCGACGTCTTCCCCGAGCTCGTCGCGCGCGGCGAGACGTTCGACCTCGTCACGGATCAGACCGCTGCGCACGACCCGCTGACCGGCTATGTGCCTGCCGAGGTGCCGTTCGAGGAGGCAGCTGCGCTTCGGGCTCGAGACCCGGAGGAGTACCTCCGGCTCGCGTCCGCCTCGATCGTCGCGCACGTCCGGGCGATGACGGAGTTCGTCCGGATGGGGTGCTACGTTTTCGATTATGGAAACAACCTCCGAGGTGAGGCCCATCGAGCTGGCCTGAGCGACGCCTTCACATATCCGGGATTCGTCCCGGCCTATATCAGACCGCTCTTCTGCCGCGGGATCGGGCCATTTCGCTGGGCCGCTCTCTCGGGAGACGAGAACGACATCACCGCCATCGACCGGGAGCTCCAGGCGCTCTTCCCGGACGACGCGCTCCTGCAGCGGTGGCTCGCGCTTGCTCCCGAGCGGGTGGAGTTCCAGGGATTGCCGGCGCGGATCTGTTGGCTCGGCTACGGCGATCGGGCGCAGGCAGGGCTCGCGATCAACGCGCTCGTCCGGTCGGGCGTAGTGTCCGCGCCGATCGTGATCGGGAGGGATCACCTCGACGCAGGCTCGGTCGCTTCTCCCTACCGCGAGACGGAGTCGATGCGCGACGGCTCCGACGCGATCGCCGACTGGCCGATCCTCAACGCGCTCCTGAACACGGCCTCCGGCGCCACCTGGGTCAGCGTCCATCACGGCGGTGGCGTCGGGATCGGAAACTCGATCCACGCGGGAATGGTCGTCCTCGCGGACGGCACGGGCGAGGCCGACGAGCGTCTCGCGCGTGTCCTCGACGCCGATCCGGGCACGGGCGTGATGCGGCACGCCGACGCCGGCTACGACGAGGCGATCGAGGCCGCGCGAAGCGGCGGTCTCGACCTGCCCGGCGTCACCGCACCGTGAGCGTGCCGGAACGGCATGATCCTGAGCCGCGGCTCCTCGTTCGCGACCTCGCCCAGGTTGCGACCCCGTCCGGAGCGCGAGCCCCGCTGCGTGGGCAGGCGCTGGGCGAGGTCGAGATCGTCGAGGACGCCTTCGTGCTCGTCGCCGGGAACCGGATCGAGTCAGTGGGGACGATGCAGTCGCTGCCGTCGCTCGACGGCCCGGTCGAGGAGCTGGACGGGCGCGGGCTCGCCGCGATCCCGGGGCTCGTCGACTGCCACACGCATCCGGCGTTCGCGGGCGATCGGGCGCACGAGTTTGCGCTACGAGCAGGTGGGGCGACGTACGAGGAGCTCCTCGCCGCGGGCGGAGGGATCCTCTCGACGACGCGGGCGACCCGCGCCGCTTCGCAGGACGAGCTCGATGCGATCGTGCGCCGCCACTGCGACGCGATGCTTGCCCACGGGACGACGACGTTCGAGGGGAAGAGCGGCTACGGGCTCGACCGCGAGACCGAGCTCGCGCAGCTGCGTGCGGTCGCGGCGTCGGGAGGTGCGGCGACATGGCTCGGCGCGCACGCGGTGCCCCCCGAGCACCCGGACGCGGACTCGTACGTCGACTGGGCCCTCCGCGAAGTGCTGCCGGAGGCGGCGAGGATCGCGTCTGCGGCCGACGTCTTCGTCGAGCGAGGGACCTTCGATGTTCGGCAGGCCCGGCGCTATCTCGAGGCGTGCCGCGGCGCGGGGCTCGCGTTGCGGCTGCACGGCGACCAGCTCTCGGAGATCGGCGCCGTGCCGCTTGCCGTGGAGCTCGGCGCGCGCTCGGTCGACCACCTCGAGACGACGGGCACGGAGGGCGTCGCTGCGCTCGCGGCGAGTGACGTCGTCGGCGTGCTCCTGCCGATCGCGGCGCTTTTCCTCGGGCGCCCGATGGCGCCGGGCCGTGCGCTGGTCGACGCGGGCGCGGCGATCGCGCTCGCGACCGACTTCAACCCCGGGAGCGCCTATTGCGAGAGCCTGCCGGTCGTCTGCACGCTCGCCTGCACGCAGCTTGGCTTGACACCCGAGGAGGCGCTCGCCGCCTGCACCGTCAACGCCGCGTTCGTTCTCGGGCTCGAAGACCGCGGGCGGCTCACCCCCGGCCTGCGCGCGGACGTCGTGTTGCTCGACGCGCGTGACTGGCGGCACCTTGCCTACCACTTCGCAGGCGACGTCGTGCACACCGTGATCCGCGGCGGGCACGTCGTGCATGCGCGGGCATAATCGAGGGGTGGCGAATCAGAAGCAGCGGCGCCGGCGCGCGAAGGAGAAGCGTCACCAGTACGACCTCGTTCAGATCGACGAGGAGGGCAACGAGACTGTCCTCACCGCCACCGATGTCCGCGCCACCGAGCCGGCAGCGAAGGCCCCGAAGCGCTCCGGCAGCCGGCGAGCCGGCTCCGCCAAGCCTCCACGAGGAACCCCACAACCGCCTACCTGGCGCCGCGTGCTGAAGCGCGCCGCGATCTTCGCGCCGATCTTTCTCGCCACCGTGCTGCTGATCGCCGGCGACCGCGTCACATTCACGGGCGCCGTCGTGCAGACGGTCTTCCTGCTTGCGATCTTCGTACCGTTCAGCTACTTCATGGATCGCATGGTCTGGCGGATGCACGAGAAGCGGCTCGCGAAGGGTTCGACGCGTTGAAGACGGTGTGGACAGGCCGGGTAACGCAGACCGTGGCACGGTACGGCGAGCACGCGCCGATGGCCGCCGTCTGCTGCAACGCGTGCCGCACGTGCACGACGACGAACGTGCTGACGCTCGCCGCAGGCGTCGGGCTCGGCACGCTTTATGCGGTCGGGCGCGGCCTCCGGCGCCTCGCCGGACGCTGATGGGTCAGGCGCCGGACGGGCCTTCGGGGTAGTGCCCCGGCCCCGGCCACGGGGCCAGGATCAGCAGCACGCGCGCCCCCCCGGGGCTCGCGAGGGCGTGCCGCTCACCGGGCTCGAAGGTGACGAGCGTCCCGACACGCGCCTCGACGTTCTCGCCGCCGCTCCGGATCTCGACCTCGCCCTCGACGACAACCACCCACGCGCGCTCCCGCACCTGATGGTCGCGGAGCTCCTGTCCCGCCTCGAGCCGGATCGCGATCGCACGGGCGCCGTCGTCGGTCGTCAGCACGAACGGGTCGGTGCGCCCGCGTGGGGCCTCGATCTCGGTCAGGTCCCACGCCTTCACGACGCCTCACGCTAGCGCGTCGTGACGAGCGGCGCGGCCCGGCACCGGCCGTACACTCGGGGCGTGTCCACCGTCGTCGACCAGCTACCGCTCGGACCGCTCCAGACGAACTGCTACCTCGTCCGGTCGGCCCCCGACGCGACGGACGCGCTCGTCGTCGATCCGAGCGGCTCCGCCGCCGAGATCGAGCTCGAGCTTGCGCGGCGCGGCGCCCGCTGCGCGGCGATCCTCGTCACGCACTCGCACTTCGACCACGTGCTCGGGCTCGCCGATCTCGCCGAGGGCACCGGCGCACCCGTCCATGCACCAGGCGCGGAGCTGGTCGTTCTGGAGAACCCCGAGCAGTTCACGCCTGCGGGCTTCGCAGTCCGGCCGTGGACACCCGAGGTGCTGCTCGACGGCGCCGAGCGGCTCGAGCTCGCCGGTCTCTCGCTCGAGGTCGTCTCCGTCCCCGGCCACTCGCCGGGGCACCTCGCCTTCGCGGCAGGCACGAGCCTGCTCTCCGGCGACGTCCTCTTCGCCGGCTCCGTCGGGCGAACCGACCTTCCCGGAGGCGACTGGCCGACCCTCCTCGCCTCGCTCCGCGCGCTCGTCGAGCGGTTTCCCTTGGAGACCGTCGTGCACCCCGGCCACGGGCCGGAGACGACGCTCGCGGCCGAGCTCGCGACGAACCCGTTCCTCGCGGAGCTGCGCGCGGAGCCCGCCGAGACCGGATGAGCAGCGCCGCCCGTATCGAGCGGCCGCGCGGGACACACGACGTGACGCCCGCGGAGATTCCCCGCTGGGAGTCGGTGACGGGCGAGCTCGAGCGTCTCTGCGGCCTCTACGGCTACCGGCGGATCGTGACGCCCGTCTTCGAGGACACCGCGCTGTTCTTACGCACGTCGGGAGAGGGCTCCGACGTCGTGCAGAAGGAGATGTACACCTTCAGCGATCGCTCCGACCGCTCGCTCACGCTGCGGCCAGAGGGAACGGCGCCAATCTGCCGCGCCTACGTCGAGCACGGGATGCACCGGGACCCACAACCCGTCAAGCTCTACACGCTCGCGCCCATGTACCGCTACAGCACGCCCGGTCGGGGACGCTACCGCGAGCACTGGCAGTGCTCGGTCGAGGCGCTCGGCTCCGACGACCCGTCGATCGACGCCGAGCTGATCCTGCTCTACGACACGCTGCTGGCACGGCTCGGCGTGACGCGCTACAGCCTACGGCTGAACTCGATCGGCTGCCGCACGTGCCGTCCCGCGTACCTCGAGGCGCTGCGGGCGTGGCTCGCCGAGAACGAGAGCCGCCTCGACGACGAGACGCGCGCGAAGGTTGGCGTGAGCCCACTGCGGGTCTTCGACAACTACGACGCGAAGCCAGCGCACGTTCGGGAGGCGTTGGCCGGGGCGCCGACGATCGGCGCCTCGCTCTGCGAGGCGTGCGTCGCGCACTTCGCGGCGGTTCGGCGCGACCTCGACGCGACCGGTGTCGGCTACGACCTCGTGCCGACGCTCGTACGCGGGCTCGACTACTACACGCGGACGACCTTCGAGTTCGTCGGCCCGCTCGAGAACCAGAACTCGACGATCACAGGAGGCGGCCGCTACGACTACCTGATCGAGGAGATCGGCGGGCCGCCGACACCGGGGATCGGGTTTGGTGCCGGGATCGAGCGGCTCGTGATCGCGCTCGAGGAAGAGGGTGTGTCTCCGCCCGAGCCCCCGACCGTGGACGTTTTCCTGGCGCTCGAGGACGACGCTCCGAGAGCACAGGTTGCCGCGTGGCTTGCGAAGCTGCGACAGGCGGGCCTCGCGGCCGAGACGGACTACGCGGGGCGCTCGCTCAAGGGCCAGCTCACCCAGGCGCGTCGGCTCGGCGCCGCCCGCACGGTCGTCGTCGGCCCGGAGAGCGCCTCGCTCCGCGTGCCTGGGCAGCCGGACGTGACGGTCGCGCACACGGAACTCGTCTCTACGCTCCTCCCATGAGCTGGCGCGACCTCATGTGCGGGGAGCCGCGGCCCGAACACGTCGGCCGGACGCTCACGCTCGCAGGCTGGGTCGACCGGCGTCGCGACCACGGCGGGCTCGTCTTCGTCGACCTTCGCGATCGCATGGGCGTCACGCAGCTCGTCGTGAACCCCGAGCGTGCGCCCGAGGCGGCGACGCTCGCCGGCGAGCTGCGGAACGAGTTCGTCGTCCAGGCACGCGGCGAGGTCGTCCTGCGCTCTCCCGAGACGGTGAACGACCGCATGCCGACCGGCGCGGTGGAGCTCGCCGTCGACGCGCTCGAGATCGTCTCGCGCTCGACGCCGCTCCCGTTCCAGCTCGACGAGGAGAACGTGGACGAGACGCTCCGGCTGCGCTACCGGTGGCTCGACCTCCGCCGCGAGAAGCTGCAGCGCAACATTCGACTGCGGGCCCAGATGGTCGGGATCATCCGCCGTCACATGGAGGCGGCAGGCTTTCTCGACATCCAGACGCCGATCCTCTACAAGTCGACCCCCGAGGGCGCGCGCGACTTCGTCGTCCCGAGCAGGCTGCACAAGGGGTCGTTCTTCGCGTTGCCGCAGAGCCCGCAGATCCTCAAGCAGCTGACGATGATCGCCGGGTTCGACCGCTACTACCAGATCGCGATCTGCTTCCGGGACGAGGATCTCCGTGCCGACCGCGTCCAGGAGATCACGCAGCTCGATGTCGAGCTGAGCTTCCCCGACAAGGAGCTCCTCTTTGCGCTCATGGAGACGATGTTCGCCGCGATCTGGCGGGAGTGCCTCGGCGTCGAGATCCCGACCCCGTGGCCTCGGATGACGTACGGGGAGGCCGACGCCCGTTTCGGCACGGACAAGCCCGACACGCGGTTCGCGCTCGAACTCTCGGACGTGACCGAAGCGACCCGAGGCTCCGAGTTCGGCGTCTTCGCGGGCGCGCCCGCCGTGCGCGCGCTGCGCGTTCCTCGCACCTTCTCTCGCGCCGAGCTCGCCGCGCTCGAGGAGATCGCGAAGGAGTGGGGAGCGAAAGGTCTCGCGTACCTCGTCCGCGACGAGGGGGGCGAGCTCCGCTCACCGATCGCGAAGTTCCTGACCGACGAAGAGCTCGCCGCGATCGGGCCGGACACGGGCGAGACCGTGCTCTTCGCCGCCGACGCGTGGGACCTCACGTCGAGAGTTCTCGGCCACCTCCGTCTGCATCTCGGGCGCGAGCTGGGGCTCGTCGACGAGTCGAGCTTCACGTTCCTCTGGATCACGGGCTTTCCGATGTTCGAGTGGCACCCCGACGAGGAGCGCTGGGCCGCCGTTCATCACCCGTTCACGCGGCCGACGGACGCGTGGCGCGACCGCTTCCACGAGGCGCCGCGCGAGGCGCTCGCAGACGCCTACGACATCATCGTGAACGGAAACGAGCTCGGCGGCGGATCGTTCCGGATCCACGAGCCCGACCTCCAGGCTCGCGTGTTCGACCTGCTCGCGCTGACGAAGGCGGAGCAGCGGTCCCAGTTCGGCTTTCTCCTCGACGCGCTCGCGATGGGGGCACCGCCGCACGGCGGGATCGCGCTCGGGATCGACCGGATGACCATGGTGCTCGCGGGCGAGCCGAACTTGCGAGACGTGATCGCGTTCCCGAAGAACCAGGCCGGGCTCGACCCGATGTCGGGCGCGCCGACGGCGATCACCGAGAAGCAGCTCCGCGAGCTCGGGCTCGCGGTCGTCGTGGAGAAGCCGTCGTGAGCGCCCGCGTCGTCCAGCGGCTGCTCGCGCTCGGCGCGATGGCGTTTCTCGCGGGCCTCGTTGCGGTCGCGGTCGTCGAGCTACGCGAGGACGACCCGCCGCCCGCACCGCGTGGCGCGATCGCGGCCGGCGGCGGCTGGTACGAGGCGCTCGCCGCTCCGCGCCCGCCCGGCAAGGATGCCAAGCGGACGACCTGAGGGCTCGTGCTCACCGGGCGCTCGCTCGGCGTGACGCACCCCGTGCTGCCGTGTGGGGCGAAGCTTCTCGTGCGGTACGGCGGCGACACGGTGCTCACGGAGGTGATCGACAACGCACTCGTCGCCTCGGGGCGCCAGTTCGAGCTGACGCCCGAGCTCGCCCGCCTGGTCGGCCTCGACGGGACGCAGGAGGTTGAGTGGCGGTACGCGACGCGCCAGTGAGCTTTGGCGCGGCTACGATGACGCGGCTCGACGCTGCGCGTGACCTCGGGCTCTCGACGTGAACCAACGATCACACGAAGGGAGCCCGCGTCCGGCCGACGGTGTCACCGGAAGCCGGCAGGGCACCCACCTGGAGAAGCGGGTTCGCTACTCCGGGCCCGGGGTCACGCGGAGCGCCGAGCGCCCTTCGTGAGCGCCGAGATCGTCGGCGTCGACCACGTCCAGGTCGCCGCGCCGCCGGGCCGCGAGACCGAGGCGCGCCGCTTCTACGGTGACCTGCTCGGCCTCGCGGAGCTCGAGAAACCGCCGCTCCTCACGACCCGCGGAGGAGTCTGGTTCCGTGTGGGTGCCCAGGAGCTGCACGTCGGGGTCGCCGAGCCGTTCGCGCCCGCGACCAAGGCGCATCCGGCGCTTCGCGTGTCGTCCGTCGAGGCGCTCGAAGGTCTTGCGGCGACGCTCGTGGAGCACGGGTGTGCCGTCTCGTGGGCCGACCCGGACGAGATCCCCGGCTCGTCACGCTTCTTCGTCCCCGATCCGTTCGGCAACAGGCTCGAGCTCCTGGCGCGCGGCTGACGCGTCGGTATGTGTCTCGGACGCTCGTCTCCGGCACCGATTCGGCACGAAGGCGTGACACTTCCGTCACCGGTTCGCCGGTAGCGTGACTGTAGGGACACGGGAGTGCCCCTGGGGGAGGTTGGGCCGGCATTCTCGCGGGGCGGCGAGACCGGAGCCCTGAGAGCCGTCGTCTAGCCTGGGTCGATGGCAGTCGAGACGATCGGCGACGCCGCGCGCGGCGAGCGGTATGCGCATGTGCGGCTCGTCGTCGACGGCGAGACGATCGTCGAGGCCGCCGCGCCCGGGATGGCGCGGCCGCTCGTCGGCCTGACGCTGCTCGAGGCAGCGGCCGTTCCGGGCGAGACGCTTGCGGCCGACGCCGTCGCAAACGCGCTCGCGAACGTCGTTCGATCGGAGCGTCGTCCAGGGAGGATCGCCGTCGCGATGAGCGGCGGCGTCGACAGCGCCGTCGCGCTGCACCGGGCCGGATCGGAGGCCGTCGGCGTCACGTTGCGGCTCTGGCTCGACCCCGCCGGCCCGAGCGCGGAGCGAGCGTGTTGCTCGCCCGACGCCGTGATCCGAGCACGCGAGACGTGTCACGCGCTTGGGCTCGCGCACGTGACGCTCGACCTGCGCGAGGCGTTCCGTGACGTCGTCGTCGACCATTTCGTCGCCGGTTATGCCTCGGGTACGACACCGAACCCGTGCATGCGCTGCAACGGCGCGTTCCGGTTCGCGGCGCTCGTCGCGTTCGCGCAGCGCGTCGGTGCCGACTCGCTCTGGACGGGCCACTACGCGCGGCTCGTCGAGCGGGAGGGTCGCCGTCTCGTCGCGAGAGCGGCCGACCCGGCCAAGGATCAGTCCTACATGCTGGCGACGGTCGAGCCGGAACTGCTCGAGCGCGTCGAGTTTCCGCTCGGCGGCGCGCACAAGGCGGACGTTCGCGCGGAGGCGGCCTCGGCGGGTCTCGAGGCGGCCCGGCGGGCCGAGAGCCAGGAGGCATGCTTCCTCGCCGGCGACGACTACCGCACCTTCCTCGGACGCCAGGGCGTTGGCTCCACGCAGGGCGCGATCGTCGACGAGGCAGGCACAGAGCTCGGGCGCCACGACGGGCTGTGGCGATTCACACCTGGGCAGCGACGCGGGCTCGGGCTCGCTACACCGCAGCCCGTCTACGCGCTGCGCGCCGAGCCGGAGACGAACACCCTCGTCGTCGGGCCGCGCACCTCGCTCGGATGCCGTCGCGTCGTGGCCCACGGAAACCTGCATCTCTCCGTCGGGCGCGCCGAGGCGAAGCTCCGCTACCGGTCGGCCGCGGTCGGCGCGACCGTCGAGCCGACGGCCTCCGGATTCGCGTTGACCCTCGACGAGCCAGTCGACGCGGTCGCCCCCGGCCAGGTCGCCGTCCTCTACGACGACGACGTGGTGGTCGGTGCTGGAGTGATAGAGACCGCGACGGGGTAGGATCCCGCGCGATGACGCTTGCAATCTCTGCCGGTGATGTCGCCTACTGGGGCCTCGCGATCTTCCTCGTCCTCGTCGGCGTGGGGTCTCTCTACGCGCTGATCAAGCTCGGGCAGCTCCTCGCGACGGTCACGTCGCTCGTCACGGGCGCGGAGCGCGACGTCCTGCCGGTCGTCGTCAAGACCGGCGGCACCGTCGACCGCGTCAACTACCAGCTCGACAAGCTCGACACGGTCACCGACAGCGCGGTCTCGATGGCGGACAGCGCGGACACCGCCGTCCGGGCCGTCTCGACCGCGATCTCGAAGCCGGTGGAAAAGGTCTCGGGGGTCGCCGCAGGCATCGCGCACGGGATCTCGTCGCTGCGCAAGACGAAGAGCCCGTCGGACGCGATGGATGCCGCGAAGGACGCCGCCCGGCGACGCGAGCACGACCTCGCCGAGGATCTTCGCGGCGCTGGGCCGACTCCTCCCTCGAGCGAGCGGCCGGCGCCGATGCCGCCTCCCGCACCGGTGCCGAAGCCCGACTCGTGGCCGCAGCCCGAGCCGACACGCAAGCCCGACCCGGCACCCGTTCCGCCGGACGAGCTGCGCTGACCGACGCGTTCCTGACGCAACAGACCTACGACGTCCGCTTCGAGTGGGGCACGGTTGCCGTCGAGATGGTCACGGGCGGTGTCGTCGCGGTCGTCGACGTCCTCCGGTTCACCACAGCAGTCGAGGCGGCCGTGAGCCGTGGAGTCGCGGTCTACCCGTGGCGGTGGCGCGACGAGTCGGCGGGAGAGTTCGCCCGCGCGGTCGACGCGCACCTCGCAGACGGCAAGCCAGGGGCGGCGTCGCTCTCGCCCGGGAGCCTCGCCGCACTCGACCCCGGCTCGAGAGTCGTGTTGCCTTCGCCGAACGGCGGTGCGTGTGCCGTGACGGCCGCCGAACGAGGTCTGTCGGTCGTTGCCGCGTGCCTGCGGAACGCACCGGCGGTTGCGTCGTGGCTCCTACAGCACGGAGGGTCGGTCACGGTCATCGCCTGCGGGGAACGCTGGCCCGACGGTTCCCTTCGCCCGTCGCTCGAAGACCTCATCGGTGCGGGTGCAGTTCTCGCAGGTCTCGGTGGCAAACCGTCGCCAGAGGCGCGAGCCGCAATCGCCGTGTGGCACGACAGCGAGCACCGGCTCGAGGAGACCCTGGCGTCGTGCGCCTCCGGCAGAGAACAGGAGCTGCGTGGCTGGACTGACGACCTGCGATATGCGTCGCAGTTCGACGTCAGCCCGGTCGTTCCCATGCTTATTGACGGCGCGTTCCGAGACGGCAACACGATCGTCGGCTGACTCGAGGCCCCCGGCGTCGGGTCGGGATGCACGGCGCCCGGCGCTACGATCGGCCGATGCGGACGACGGCGGAGCTGCGCGAGGGGTTCCTCTCGTTCTTCGAGGCGCGCGAGCATCTTCGTTTCCCGTCGTTCCCGCTGCTTCCGCCGCCGGAAGATCCGTCGACGCTCTTCATCTCGGCCGGCATGCAGCCGCTGAAGCCGTACTTCTCCGGCCAGAAGGAGCCGCCCGCGCCGCGCTTCACGACGGTTCAGAAGTGCCTTCGGGCCGGCGGCAAGGACACCGACCTCGACGAGGTGGGGCTTACGGCGCGTCACGCCTCCATGTTCGAGATGCTCGGCAACTTCTCGTTCGGCGACTACTTCAAGGACGGGGCGGTCGACTACGCCTGGGAGTTCGTCACCGAGCACCTCGGCTTCGACCCCGATCGGCTCTGGGTGTCGGTCTTCGCGGGCGATCCGGTTCTCGGGCTCGGCGAGGACGATGTCGCCGTCGAGGCCTGGCTGCGCAAGGGGCTCCCGCGGGAGCGAATCGTCCCCTTCCCGCGCTCCGACAACTTCTGGGGGCCGGCCGGCGAGACAGGGCCGTGCGGCCCGTGCTCGGAGCTCCACTACGACCGAGGCCCGGAGCACGGCTGCGGCGAGCCCGACTGCGGCCCGAACTGCGTGCGCTGCGATCGCTACATCGAGTTCTGGAACCTCGTCTTCATGGAGTTCGACCTCGGCGCGGACGGCTCCGTTACACCGCTCCCCAAGCAGAACATCGACACGGGCATGGGTCTCGAGCGGTGCGCGATGCTCGTGCAGGAGGTCGAGACGATCTTCGACACCGACGGGTTTCGCCTGATCATGGACTGGATCGAGGTGCAGTCCGGTGTCCCGTACGGCTCTTCCGCCGAGGCGAACAAGGCGCACCGCGTGCTCTGCGACCATGGGCGCGGGATCACGTTTCTCGTCGCCGAGGGGATCGTCCCGGGCAACGAGGGGCAGGGGTACATCCTCCGCCGCCTGATCCGCCGCTCGGTCGTCCAGGCGCGGCGCATCGGGCTGCCGGCGATCCATCCGCTGCCGCGAATCGTTGTCGAGCAGGTCGGAGCGTGGTACCCAGAGGTGATCGAGAACGCGGCGCAGATCGAGCGCGTGGTTCGAGCCGAGGAGGAGCGGTTCCGCGAGACGCTCGACCGCGGCCTCAAGGAGTTCGACGAGCTCGTCGCCGGTGACATCCGCGCCGAGGACGCCTTCACGCTGGCCGCGACGTACGGCTTCCCGATCGAGCTCACCTCCGAGCTCGCCGCCGAGCGCGGCCATCGGGTCGACATCGACGGCTATCGCGCCCAGATGGCGCGGCATCGGGAGATTTCCCGCGGCACGGGTGAGCGCGGCCTCGGACAGCGCGCGGCCGACTTCGCCCGGGACGCGGGCTTTGCGACGGAGTTCGTCGGCTACACGAAGCTCGACGTGCCGACGCAGCTTGGCGCCGTCGAGCAGATCGGCGACGGGACGTTCCTCGCGAAGCTGCGTCAGTCCCCGTTCTATCCGGTCGGGGGTGGCCAGGTGACCGACACGGGGTGGATCGAGCGGGACGACGACCCCGAGATGCGCGCGGAGCTCGTCGAGGCGTATCGCTTCGACGGCGACCAGGTGCTCGTCCTCCGGGGCGACCGGTTCGCTCCAGGCGATCGCATTCGGGCGATCGTGCCGTGGAACGTGCGGTTCCCAACCATGGCGAACCACACGGCGACCCACCTGCTCCAGGCGGCGCTGCGGGACGTGCTCGGCGACCACGTCACGCAGGCGGGCTCTGCGGTGCGCCCCGACAAGCTGCGGTTCGACTTCACGCATCCGTCGGCGCCTCGACCGGAGGAGCGCGAGGAGATCGAGCAGCGCGTCAACCGCGCGATCTTCGCGAATCGGGCGGTGCGGACGTTCGAGACGACCCTGGACGAGGCGCGCGCGCTCGGCGCGATGGCGCTCTTCGGCGAGAAGTACGGCGAGGTCGTGCGTGTCGTCGAGGTGGCGGACGTCTCGACGGAGCTCTGCGGCGGGACTCACGTGCGCTCGACGGCGGAGATCGGCGCCTTCGCGATCCTCTCCGAGGGATCGGTCGGCGGTGGCGCGAGGCGGATCGAGGCGGTCACCTCCGGCGAGGCGTGGGCGGCTCTGAACGCCCGCGCGCGCGAGGCCGACGCGTTGCGGTCGGAGCTCGAGGAAGCGCGCCGTGAGGCGAAGAAGCGTCCCCAGGGAGGCGGGCCTCCCGATCCGGAGCCGGTGGTCGCAGCGGTCGACGGCGTGAACCTCGTCGTGCAGTCGGTCGAGGGCTTTGCCGACGACGCCCTGCTCGAGCTCTCGGACCGGTTCAAGCAGCGCCTCGCTCCCGCCGCCGTCGTGCTCGGCGCCGCCGGCGACGGCAAAGCCGCGCTCGTTGCGAACTTCGATGCGAGCGTGGCCGAGCGAATCAGCGCTTCCGACGTGATCCGTGGCGCCGCGCCACTCATCGGCGGCGGAGGCGGCGGACGGCCGACGATGGCACGCGCCGGCGGCAAGGACGCGACAAAGCTCCCTGAGGCGCTCGCCGAGGCGGAGCGCTTGATCCGCGCCGCTCTGTGAGGGTGCTGGCGCTCGACTTCGGTGCCGCGCGCACCGGTGTCGCGGTCTCCGACGAGACGCGAACCCTGGCGCGACCGGTCGGGATCGTCCGGCGCGCGGCGACCGAGCAAGGCCTCGACGAGCTCGCAGCGCTCGTCACGGCGCACGAGGTCGACGTCGTCCTGGTCGGGATGCCGTTGACCTTGAAGGGCGAGCATGGCGAGCAGGCACGGGTCACCGAGGCGTTCGTCGAGATTCTGCGCGAACGGCTCGAGGTGCCGGTCGAGGTCGAGGACGAGCGGTTCACGACGACGCTCGCACAGCAGACGGGGGGGAGCGCGCCCGAGGACGCGGTCGCTGCGGCGCATCTTCTCCAGGGCTGGCTGGAGCGGCAGACGTGACGCGCGCGGTCGCGATGCTCGCAGTCGGGCTCATCGTCGCCGTGAGCGTGTTCGCGGCGGTCAGCTGGATCGGCGGCAGGGATGAGGAGGCGCCGCCTGTGACGACTGTGGCCGTGCCCGAGCCGCTCCGGCGGCTGCGGGTGATCTTCCCCGAAGGATTCAACGTCCGTGAGATGGCCGATCGCGTTGCTGCCGTTCGGGAGATCGCGATCAAGCGGCGCGGTGTCACGCCACGACTGACCCGCGCGGGCTACCTCCGCGCCGTCGAGGGCGCGCTAGCGCCTCCGCGTTTCCGGAAGGACGTACGGCGTGACTCGCTTGAGGGGTTCCTCTTCCCGGCGTCGTATGAATTCACCCAGAAGACGACCGCGCCGGAGCTCGTCGCCGACCAGCTGGCTGCGTTCCGCGCGCGGTTCGGGAGCATCGACCTCGCGTACGCCCGCTCGAAGAACCTGACGCCGTACGACGTCCTGATCATCGCCTCGATGATCGAGAAGGAGACCGCGGTGCCGCGTGAGCGCCGTCTCGTCGCGGCCGTGATCTACAACCGGCTGCGGAACCGGATGCCGCTCGGGATCGACGCGACGATCCGCTACGGCCTCGGCATTCCGGGAACGCGGTCGCTGACGAAGGCTGCACTGCGGTCGACCTCCCCCTACAACACGCGCCTTCGGCCGGGGCTCCCGCCGACGCCGATCGCGAACCCCGGGCTCGCGTCGCTCCGCGCGGCGGCGAGCCCCGCGCGTGGCGTCGACTTCCTCTACTACGTCCGTAAGCCTCGCTCGCTCGCCCACTACTTCACGGCGAGCGAGGGCGACTTCCTACGCAAAGTGTGCGACTACGGATACGCGTGTGACTGACGGCCGCGTTGTTCGTTGGCGCCGTCCCTAGAGTTCAGCTGGCACGAAGCTGACACAGAGTTGGCACAGTTTTGTCGCCAAGATCGACAACAAACTCGATATGATTGCAAGTGGGTGGTGGGTTGGGGTGCCCCGAAACGAGCTCCCTGTTTCCGGATCGCGCGATACTCGGAGGCGATGCCCGATCTCGACGGCACGACGACCCTCGTGGGCCTTCTCGGGTGGCCGACATCGCATTCGCTTTCGCCGCGGATGCAGAACGCCGGGTTCGCGGCGCTCGGGCTCGACTGGGCGTACGTGCCGCTCCCGACGCAGCCCGACCTGCTCGCAGACGCCGTGCGCGGGCTCGTCGCGATGGGCTTCGCCGGCGCGAACGTGACGATTCCGCACAAGGCGGCGGTCGCCGAGCTCTGCGACGACCTCGACGAGGTCGCCGCGCGGGCCGGCTCGGTGAACACGCTCGTGATCGCCGAAGGTCGCGTGCTCGGGTCGTCGACCGACGGGCTCGCCGTCACCTCACAGCTCGAGCCGAGCGATCGGCGAGCGCTCGTGCTCGGCACCGGCGGCGCCTCGAAGGCGGTCGTCGCGGCGCTCGAGGACGGGGGCGCTGAGGTCGTCGTACACGGGCGCCGAGATTCCGCCTGGCCACCATCCGGCGGGGGCTTCGACATCCTCGTCAACGCGACTCCGGTGAAAGACGAGCTTCCCGTCCCGCCGCGCGCCGGCATGCAGGTCGCAGACCTCGCCTACCGCACCGACGGGCTCCCGACCGCGCTCGTCCGGGCTGCGACGGAGCTCGACTGTCATCCCTGTGTCGACGGGCTCGACATCCTCCTCGCGCAGGGGGCCGCCTCCTTCGAGCGCTGGACGGGGAAGGCGGCTCCCTTGCTCGCGATGCGAAACGCTCTTCGCGGCTAGCCGCTCCTACCCGAGCCTGGCGAGAAACGGGAGGACGAGGGCGTCGAACGCTTCGGGCCGTTCGAGGCTCGGAAGGTGGCCGGCGCCCGGGATCACGGCATGCTCGACGCGCGGCAGTGCCTTGGTCAGCCGCTCGGCGACCACGTGGAAGTCGCGGTAGTCGCGCTCGCCGACGACCACGAGCGTCGACACGTCGAGCTTCGGGAGCATCGCGGTCAGATCCGCGGTCTGCCGGACGGGCTCCGCGGTGGCGCCTTCCTGCAGCTCGAACGCGTTCCGCTGCTGGTCTCGAATCGCCTCACGTACCGACGCCGGCGGGTCCGGAACCCAGAAGTCGACGTTCAATTCGGTCGCCCGTGCGAGGTCGCCCGCCGCGAGCGCCTCGTCCTCGGCCGCACCGAACGCCTCGATCTCGGCCGACCAGTCGTGATCTGGAAGACTCGCACCCGCGAGGACGAGACCTGCGACGCGCTCCGGGTGAGACGCCGCGAGGTCGAGTGCCACGCCACCGCCGAACGAGGCACCGACCAGCACGGTTCGCTCGAGCTCGAGCTCGTCGAGCACCGCGAGCACGTCACCGGCGTGTGAGAACGTGCCCTCTGGGCGACCCGAGCGCCCGAAGCCGCGGAGGTCGAGCCGCACGGCGTCGAAGCGCGACGGCCACTCGACCCACTGGGGATCCCACATGCGGCTGTCGGCAACCCCGGCGTGGAGGAGGACGACTGCCGGGCCGGCTCCGGCCCGCTCGACGTGGAGCGGGCCGATCCGCGTCCTGCGCGGCATCGCGCCCGGTAGCGAGCGGAGCGAATCGAGGTCGGTGTCGTCCGAGAGCCACTCCCACGCCCGCTCGTCCGCGGCCACCGCCTGCCGGAGATGGCGCGCAGCGACCTCGGTCTCGCCCGCGAGCGCCCGGAAGCACGCGAGCTGGTAGTTGAGCTGCCCGTGGGTCGGAAACTCGGCGAGGCCGGCGGAGGCGAGCTCGGCGGCCTCGTGCGGGTCGGTGACCGTCAGCGCGGTGTACCAGTGCTCGTACGGCGCAGGTCTTACCGCTCCCTGTGCGCCACCGATCACGAGCACGACGGTGTGGTCGGCGAGCGCCGTCAGGCCCCGCCGGGTCTCCGGCGCGACAAGGAGGAACTCCTCGGGCTCGAGCTCGACCTCGCGCCCGTCGAGCGTCGCACGCGCCTTCCCCCGGAGCACGAGGTACAGCTCCTCGTGCCGGTTCGAGCCCAAGCCGGTCTCGTCGTGCGTCCCGACGAGCACGTCACCGGCCTTCGCTGCGCTGTAGGCACCGACGCCGAAACCGCTCGCCCCGAGCGCTCGCCGGAGGGGGTGCCAGATGTGGTCGCCGATCTCCGCTGGCGGCAGATCGGCGAGACGAACATGACGGGCGCCGTGCCCGTCGGGGTGCTGCGTCATGTGTGCGCTCCTGTCGTGGATTGCGCCTGCGTCGATCGCAGGCGGGAGCCGCGCAGACTCGACTCAGCCGGTAAGGCGGCCGGTGGGGTGCTGCGCGGCAGTCGGATGGGTCATCTCGCAGCTCACCTCCTCACCGTCGGGGCGCAGGATCGCGCTCGGGCAAGCCTATCTGGGGTGTCTCGCGCCGAGTCGTACGATGTGCTCGTGCCCGATAGCCCTGCGTAGGATCGACGGATGGCGCTCGGGCTCGTGACCGCGGGGGAGTCGCACGGGCCTGCACTCGTCGCGATCGTGACCGGGCTGCCCGCCGGGCTCGCGCTCGAGAAGGACGCGATCGACGCCGACCTGCGCCGCCGGCAGCAGGGCTACGGTCGCAGCCCGCGCCAGAAGCTCGAGTCCGACGAGGTCGAGGTGCTCGCCGGCCTGCGGCACGGGCGGACGCTCGGGACGCCCCTCGCGCTCGTCGTCCGGAACCGCGACCACGCGAACTGGACGTGGGGGATGAGCCCCTGGGAACCGGACGGCGAGGCGGCAGGGAAGGGGACGAAGCCCGTGACCCTGCCGCGGCCGGGACACGCGGACCTGGCCGGCGTTCTCAAGTATGGCCACGACGACGTTCGGAACGCGCTCGAGCGCGCGAGTGCGCGGCACACGGCAGTCCATGTTGCGGCGGGCGCGGTGGCGAAGGCGCTGCTGCGCGAGCTCGGCATCGAGGTCGAGGGCCGACCGGTCGAGATCGGCGGCGAGACGTCCGACCACGGGATGCGCGAGGCCACGGACGCAGCGCGCCAGGATCGTGACACGCTCGGGGGGATCGTCGAGGTGCTCGCCACGGGCGTCCCGCCAGGGCTCGGCACGTACGCGGAGAAGGTGGAACGGCTCGATGCCCGCCTGGCCGCGGCGTTGATGGGGATCCAGGCGGTGAAGGGCGTCGAGGTGGGAGACGGCTTCGCGCTCGCGCGCCGGCGCGGAACCGAGGCGCACGACGAGATCGACCCGGGCCTCGTGCGGCGTACGAACCGGGCGGGCGGGCTCGAGGCGGGTGTCTCGAACGGCGAGCCGATCGTCGTACGTGCCGCGATGAAGCCGCTGCCGACCCTGATGCGGCCGCTCGACTCGGTCGACCTCGCGACCGGCAAGTCCTCCCAGGCGCTCGTCGAGCGGTCGGACGTGCAAGCCGTCGAGGCTCTCGCGGTCGTCGCGGAGGCGGCCGTCGCGTTCGAGCTCGCGCGCGCCGCGCGAGACACGTACGGCGGCGACGCGATCGGCGATTTCATTGCGGCGCACCGGCATTTCCTCGAGCGCATCTCCGCGCGATGGCAACCGCGCTGACGCGACCGTTCGGCATTGCGACGGGCGCGTACCTCGACGAGCGCGAGGACTGGCTCGCGGCGGTCGCGCGCGCCCGCACGGAGGGCTGGACGACCCTCGAGCTCACCGCGATCCGCGCCGAGCGCTTGCACGCGCTCGCCCTGCTCCTCGCAGAGACGCCGGGGCTGCTGGACGGGTTCGAGCGGGTGTCTCTGCACGCGCCGGCGCGGGAGTTCGCAGACGACGCCGAGCGGATCGTCGAGGCACTCCGGACGGTCTCCTACGACGTCGTCCTCCACCCGGACGTCTACCGGGGTCAGGGCTGGGTGCGCGAGCTCGCCTCCCGCGCGGTATTCGAGAACATGGACGCGGTCAAGGACTTTGGGCGTGACGCAGCGGATCTCGCGGAGGTCTTCCGCTCGTTCCCGGAGGCCGGGTTCTGCCTCGACGTCGCGCACGTCGTCACGAACGACGCGACGCTCGCGCTCGGACACGAGCTGATCGACCGGCACGGTCACCGCCTGCGTCAGCTCCACGTCTCCGGGATCGAGCCAGACGGGACGCACCGCCCGACGACCGACGCCGATCTCGAGCTCTACGCGCCGCTGCTCGAGCGGTGTGCCGGCGTCCCGTGGCTCCTCGAGGCCGTGCTCGAGCAGGCGACGCCATGAGAGCTTCGCACGCGCTCGATCGCCATCTCGTGCTCGCGGGATTCATGGGCGCCGGGAAGACCCGCGTCGGGCGCGAGGTGGCCGCGCGCCTCGGGCGCCCGTTCGTCGACCTCGACGACGCGATCGAGTCGGTGGCGGGCGCGCCCGTGGCGCGGCTGTTCACCGAACAGGGCGAGCCTGCGTTTCGCGCGCTCGAGGAGCGTCTCGCCCGAGAGACGCTGGCCGGGGCGGAGCCGGCCGTGGTCGCGCTCGGCGGCGGTGCCGTGCTCTCCGCCGAGACGCGCGCGGCACTCGCACGCAACGCGTTCACCGTCGTGCTCGACGTCGACGCCGAGGTTGCCTGGGAGCGCGTGGCGGGCTCGGATCGTCCGCTCGCCCGCGACGAGGAGGCATTCCATGCGCTCCACCGCGAGCGGTCGCCCGTCTATGCCGAGGTCGCGGACGCGACTTGCGCGGAGGCCGACGACGTCGTGCTGGCTGCCGCCGGCGTCCGCGTCGAGGTCGGCGCGATCGACGAGCTGGGGGCGCTCGTCCCCGGGGACGCCGCCGTCGCGCTCGTCGCGGACGCCCACGTCTCGGGCATCCACGGCGTCCGCGCGCAGCTCGCGCTCGGGTCGCGCGATCTCGAGCAGCACGAGGTGCCCGCCGGCGAGGCCGCGAAGACGCCCGCGGTGCTCGAGCGGCTCTGGGACGCACTCCGGCTCGGCCGGGACGGGACGCTCGTCGCGCTCGGGGGCGGGGCGACGACCGACCTGGCGGGGTTCGCGTCCGCGACGTACATGCGAGGGATCCCGTGGGTGGCGGTGCCGACGACGCTCGTCGGCCAGGTCGACGCGGGAATCGGCGGAAAGACCGCGATCGACCTCCCGGGTGCGAAGAACGTCGTCGGGGCATTCCACTGGCCGGTGCGGGTCGTGTGTGACCCGTCGCTGCTCGCGACGCTGCCCGAGGACGAGCGCCTGAACGGCCTCGCGGAGGTCGTGAAGACCGGACTGCTCGCCGGCGAGCCCGTGTGGGAGCGGCCGGAGCCGGAGCAGGTGCGCGCCTGTGCGAGCTTCAAGGGATGCGTCTGCCTCGCCGACCCGCACGATCGCGGACCGCGCAACCAGCTGAACCTCGGTCACACGTTCGCCCACGCGCTCGAGGCGGCGGCCGGCTACACGCTTCCCCATGGGCGGGCGGTCGCACTCGGGTTGCTCGCGGCACTGCGCCTCTCCGGCCTGAACGACGAAGTGCGCACAGTGCAGGACGTGCTTGCGCCGGAGCCCGTCGCCGTCGACCTCGACGCCGCCTGGGCCGCGCTCGGCCGGGACAAGAAAACAGTCGGTGGCGCGCCCCGGCTCGTCCTCCTGGACGCACCGGGACGGCCGCGCTGGGGCGTCGAGGTGCCTGAGGCGGACGTCCGGAAGGCGCTCGCGGAGCTCGTCGCATGACGGGCGGCTGCCTCTGCGGCGGCGTCCGGTTCGAGCTCACCGCACCGGCGCGGAACGTTCTCGTCTGCCACTGCTCGCTCTGCCGTCGGAGCGGGACGCTCGCCGGGGCGTACACCGCCGTTCCGCGGTCGGCACTCGTGCTCACCAGCGACGCGACGCTCGCCGCATATCTCGACCCGAACGGGCGGGAGCGGAGCTTCTGCCGGAGCTGCGGCTCGACGCTCTTCTGGTCGGCCGAGGGGCGCGAGACGATCTCGGTCTCGGCGGGGGCGCTCGACGACCCGACGGGCCTCCACACCGAGCGTCACATCCATCTCGAGGACGCGGCCGACTGGGAGCCACCCACGTACGATCCGCCCTAGGTGCGGATCGACGTCCTCAACGGCGTGAACCTCGACCTGCTCGGGCGGCGCGACCCCGCGGTCTACGGCGAGGGAACCATCGGCGACCTGGAGACGTCCATCTACGCCTGGGCCCGCGAGCGAGCGCTCCAGGTTCGCTGTCGGCAGACAAACCACGAGGGCGAGTACGTCGAGTTCCTCCACGCAGCGCTCGGCAACGCCGACGCGCTCGTCGTCAACCCCGGCGCCTGGACGCACTACAGCTGGGCGATCCGCGACGCGCTCGAGCCTTTCGAAGGACCGATCGTCGAGGTGCATCTTTCGAATGTCGACGCGCGCGAGGAGTGGCGACGCCAAAGCGTGCTCGAAGGGCTCGCGAGCGAGCGGATCACCGGAGTGGGTGTCGAGGGGTACCGCCGTGCACTGGACCTACTCGCGGAGCGGCGAGACGCATGACGCGCATCGAGCGTCTGGCGGCGCGGCTCGACGAGCCGCTGCTCGTCACCGGCCTCGTCAACGTGCGCTACCTCACCGACTTCGAGAGCTCGAACGCGGTCCTGCTCGTCGACCCCGCCGGCGAGGCCACGCTCTACACGGACTTCCGCTATGCGGAGGCGGCCTCCTCTGTCGAGACCGCCCAGTTCCACGAGCTGCCGCGGTACCTGCTGCCGGCGCTCGCCGAGCTGCTCTCGGGCCTCAGGATCGCGGTCGAGGCGACGCATCTGCCTCTTGCCGACGCAGACGTCTTGCGCGCAGCCGGGGTCGAGCTCGTCTCGACCACAGGGCACGTCGAAGCGCTCCGCGCCGTGAAGGAGCCCGCGGAGCTCGACGCGCTGCGACGTGCCGCCGCGATCTCTGACCGCGTCTACGAGGAGCTCGCGCAACAGCCCTTCGTCGGCCGAACCGAGAAGGAGCTCGCCTGGTGGCTCGAGCAGGCGTGGCACGACGCCGGCGCCGACGGGCCGTCGTTCGACGCGATCGTCGCGTTCGGCGAGAACGGCGCGCGGCCGCACGCGAAGCTTCGCGACGAGCCGATCCCACCGGACACGCTCGTCGTTGTCGACGCGGGCTGCGCCGTCGACGGATATGCGTCCGACTGCACACGGACGTTCTTCACCGGCGAGCCGGAGGATCGCCTGCGAGAGCTGTACGACCTCTGCCTCCAGGCACAGCTCGACGGGCTCGCCGCAGTGCGACCCGGCGCAACAGGCCCCGAGGTGGACGCGGCCTCGCGTGTCGCGATCGGCGAGGCGGGCATGGCCGAGCTGTACGGGCACGGGCTCGGTCACGGCGTGGGCCTCGAGGTGCACGAGCTGCCGAACCTGCGACCGGAGTCCGACGCCGTTCTCGAGCCCGGCAACGTCGTGACGGTCGAGCCGGGGCTCTACCTCGCGGGCGACGTCGGCGTCCGGATCGAGGACATGGTCGTCGTCACTGCAGACGGCTGCGAGCGCCTGACGACCGCGACGAAGGAGCCCGTGCAGGTCGGCTGAACTCGGGCGCCTGTTGCGGCTGGACGGTCTCTGGCTAAAGCCAGAGACCGAGGCCATGGGGCTCCGGCTTCAGCCGGAGACCGGTGGGCGCCGCCGACGCACGCGCACCAGTTCCACGCCGAGATGCTCCGCGAGCGGTACGAGCGCCTCGTCGAGCCGTGACGTGTCGCCCCACGCGCCGAGGACGCGCATCGTGCCGGCCTTGCGGTCGACGAGCGGCTCGACCCGCCCCACGAGCTCGTCGCCGACAAGGAGCGGCAGGACGTAGTAGCCGTACTCCCGCTTTGCGGCGGGCACGTAGATCTCGATCCGGTAGCGAAAGTCCCACAGTGCCTCGGCACGGTCGCGGTCGTAGACGAGCCGGTCGAACGGCGAGAGGACGGTTACTCGATCGGGCACCGGCTCCGCGCTCACGTCTCGGTGCGCGAGCCACCGCCCCTTCTCGTGACGGACGCCGAGCGCGCGGAACGCGTGCGCCGCGAGCACCCGTTCGGCCTCCGGCAGCCGCACCGTCTCGGTCTCGGGATACCAGCGCTCGGCGAGATCCCAGAGTCTCTGCCCACCCTTGCGTCCGACGATCGCGAGCTCCCCATAGCGGTGGAGGACGTCGAGCATGATCCCGACGCGACGCGCCCCGTACCAGCGGTGACTCCGCCGCTCGCCCGCCGAGAGATCCTCGAGGTCGCGCGAGAGGAGTGGCCCGCCGCGGTCGATCTCCCGCAGGACGTAGCGGCGGAAGGCTGCGTTCTCCTTCAGGAACTCCCGGGCGCGCCGCTCGTGGCTGTAGTGCGTCGAGCGCTTGAACTGTCGAATCCGCGCGCGGACGAGCGGCAGCGACTCGATCGGCCAGATGAACGCGTTCCACTCGAAGAGCTTCTTCTGCCGGAGGAGGCGCTCGATCGAACCGCGGTCGTGGGGTCCCAGCCGGCTCCAGAGCACGAGCTCCTGCGGCGTCGCGACAGTGGCGATCGGGTCGAGCTGGAGGAAGCCGAGGTGTCTGACGGTCTCGAGCACCGTCGTCGCCGAGCCGTCGAGCAGCTGCGCGTGTACGGCGATGCGGCGCGCCTCCTCGAGCGTGACCTCGCGCTCGACCATGTCGCGTCCCGCAAGCACCCCTCGTCGCACCGACATGGCTCGGTACTCTGCCGAACGCCGATGGCCGACATCGTCTCGACCAACCAGTTCCGAAACGGCATGCACATCGAGCACCGCGGCTCCGTCTGGCGAATCGTGGACTTCCAGCACGTGAAGCCGGGGAAGGGTGGCGCCTTCGTTCGCACGAAGCTGAAGAACCTCGAGTCGGGCTCGGTCGTCGACGACACCTTCCGGGCCGGCGAGAAGTTCCCCCGCGTCCACACCGAGGTGAAGAACGTCCAGTTCCTCTACGACGACGGCACCGAGGCGCACTTCATGGACGAGGAGAGCTACGAGCAGTTCGGGCTCCAGCGGAGCACGATCGAAGCCGAGCTCGCGTACATGCTCCCGTCCTCGACCGTCCAGATCCTCCAGGTGAACGGGAAGCCGTCCGGCCTCCAGCTCCCCTCCTCCGTCGAGCTCGCCGTCGCCGCGACCGAGCCGGGCGTCCGCGGCGACACGGTCTCCAACGTGACGAAGCCCGCGACGCTCGAGACGGGCGCGGTCGTCCAGGTGCCGCTGTTCGTCAACCCCGGGGAGAAGATCAAGGTCGATCCTCGCGAAGCGCGCTACATCTCGCGGGCTTGAACGTCCCTCAGACGCCTTCCTTGTAGATCCGCCGCACGATCTCCTCGACCTCGGGCTCCTCGACGGACAGGTCGACGAGCTGCGCCTCGGCTGCGACCGCGCCGACGAGCGCGGCGGCTGTCGTCTCGCCGCGCGAGAACCGGAGCCACTGCCGCGGCCCGTCGATCCGGACGACCCGCGCCCCGGAGACCTCGAGCGGCGCGCGTGACTCGGCGAGGTCGACGACGAGAGTCCGCTCCTCGCCGTACCGCTCGACGAGCTCGTCGAGGCCGCCGTCCCAGATCACGCGACCGCGGTCGATGATCAGGAGCCGCCTGCAAAGGCGCTCGATGTCGGCGAGGTCGTGCGTCGTCAGGAGCACGGTCACGCCGCGCTCGCGGTTCACCTCGAGCAGAAACTCGCGCACGGCCGCCTTGGCGACCACGTCGAGACCGATCGTCGGCTCGTCGAGGAAGATCACCTCGGGCTCGTGCAGCAGCGCGGCGACGAGCTCGCCGCGCATGCGCTGGCCGAGCGAAAGCTGTCGCACGGGCGTCGCGAGGAACGGGCCGAGCTCGAGGAGCTCGCCGAACTGCTCGAGCTGTGCACGGTGCTGGTCGCGCGGGACGCGGTACACGTGGCGGAGGAGGTCGAACGAGTCGGCGAGCGGAAGATCCCACCAGAGCTGGCTGCGCTGGCCGAAGACGACCCCGATCCTCCGGGTCAGCTCGATCCGCCGTCGCACTGGATCGAGGCCGGCGACGCGCACGGTGCCGCTCGTCGGCACGAGGATCCCGGTCAGCATCTTGATCGTCGTCGACTTGCCCGCGCCGTTCGGCCCGACGTAGCCGACGAGCTCCCCCGCCGCGATCTGGAGATCGACGCCGGCGACTGCCTCGACGACGCGCTTGCGCCGCCGGACGAGTCCCGCGCGCTCGCGGACGACGAACCGGCGCGTGAGGTCGTGGGCCTCGATCATCCCCCGGCGCTCCGGTAGTGGCGGACGGCGCCGTTCCACGCGGACACCGCGACGAGCGCCGTGCCGGCCGCGACGAGCGAGGTCAGGTACCCGAGCTCGGCTGGGAGGGCGAGCCCGCTCTCCCGGTCGAGGATCACGAGTGCCGGAAAGTACGCGACGAAGGCGAGCGGGAGCACGAACAGGACGAGCCCGCGAAGCCACCGCCCGAAGATCGTGATCGGGTACTGCGAGAGGTAGCTGCCGCCATAGGTAAACGCATTGACGAACTCGATCGCGTCGACGATCCAGAACGCAACCGTCGCGAGCGCCACCCAGACGGCGGCGTAGATCACGGTTCCTGCGATCACCGCTGCGACGAGGACGAACACCTTGCCGGCCGTCCAGTCGAGCTCCAGCTGGGTGAGTGCGAACACGAGCACCGCGAGGCCCTGGAGCGCCTTGCCGAGTCGTCGGAGCGAGAAGTCGCTGGCCACGACCTGGAGGAGCGACGGGAGCGGCCGGACGAGGATCTGGTCGAACGTGCCGTCGCGGATCATCTGCGGGAAGAGATCGAGGTGCCCGACGGCAAGGTCAGACAAGGCGAAGGAGATCGTTGCGATCCCGTAGAGCAGCGCGATCTCCTCGAGCCTCCAGCCGTCGAGCGCGTCGACGTTCTCGAAAAGGACGAGGATCGCGACGAAGTCGATCCCGGTGAGGACGGCCATACCGACGAACTGCAGGGCGAGAGAAGCGCGGTACTCGAGCTGCGACCGCACGCGAGCGCCGATCAGCCGCGCATAGATGCCCGCGAGGTCACCCACCCTGCACCACGAGCTTCCTCGTGCCCGCGGCAAGGAGCGCTCGGCCGAGCCCGAGGAGCAGCACCGCCCAGAGAAGCTGGAGTGCAAGGACGACGAGCGTCGAGCCGCCGAGCTCCTCGCCGAGGAACACGTCGATCGGCGCTTGGAGCATGCTCGCGAACGGCAGCGCCCGCACGACGTCCGCGAGGCCGCCGGGGAAGTAGACAAGCGGTACGACCATGCCCGAGAGCAGGCTCGTGGTGGCCATCGCGAGCGCAAGGCTGCCGCGGTAGTCGAGGAGCCAGAACGCCCAGAGGTTGACGAGGAAGCGGATTGCAAAGCTCACGGCGACCGCGAGGACGACGCTGAGCGCGAACGCGAGCCATCGCATTGGGTCGTCCGGCAGGGTGATCTCGAACACGAGGCCTCCGACCACGAACGGCGGCAGCGCGCGGAAGAGCAGCTGGTAGAAGGCACGCCCTGCATCCTGTGCGAGCCCGGCCGCCTGGAGGTCGAGCGGACGTTGGAGATCGGTCGCGATGTCTCCGCTTCGGATTCGGAGGGCGAGCTCGCTCCAAGTCGGACCGAAGCTCGCGACCACCGAGAGCAGGCCCTGCCCGAGCCAGACGTAGGTGACCGCCTCGACGACGTCGTACCCGCCGACCTCGACCCGGGTCTCGTAGACCGCGAGCAGCACGTAGGCGATCAGGAGCCCGAAGAACGTGTTCGTGAAGAGCCCTGCGATCGTCGCGCCGGGGTACGCGGCATAGCGCCGGAACCCGCGGCGGGCGAGCTCCCAGTGGAGGCGCACCGGAGGACGGTGGCGGTCGAGAGGCATCGGGCAACGCTATCGCCGCTCTCCGGGCGAGGTTGCGTCCCGCCCACGGGAATCGGCGGCGGGTGACAACGCTTGTGTTGCTTCAACACAAGCGTTGTCACGACCGGCCCGCATAGTGTCGGGCTCGTGGCCGAGGCCGACCTTTCCCGCCTGCGAGGTGCCCTGGCTCCGCTATCAGCCGGCTATCTCGCTCTCGCAGAGTCGATGATCGAAGCCGCGGCGAACGACGATCGGATCCGAGCGGTCTGGCTCGGCGGCTCGGTCGCGCGCGGTGTCGCCGACGCCGGCTCCGACCTCGATGTCCTCGTCGCCGTCGCGGACGAGCACGTCGACGCGTTCGCGGCGGGCTGGCGCGAGTGGCTGGAGTCGTTCACCGACATCCTCCTGGCACGCGAGCTGCCGGGGTTGCCGGGCAGCTTCTACGCGACGACGACCGACTGCCTGCGGCTCGACGTCGTCACGGAGGCCGTGAGCGTCGTCGCTGCGACCCCGCACCGCTCGAGGATGCCGATTCTCGACAAGGACGGTCTCAACGAGCGCGTGCCCTCACCGGAGGAGGCACCCGGGCCGGACGCCGAGGCAGTCCGGGGGCTCGTCGAGGAGTTCTACCGTCAGCAGGCGATCTTCCCGGCCGCGGTCGTGGCGCGCGCGGACTGGCTGCTCGGCGTCGTCGGCGTCGGGCACTCACAGCAGCTCCTCTACCGGGTGCTCACCGCCTGCAACGCGCCGCTCCCGCCGATGGGTGTGAAGCAATGGAGCGCGAAGCTCGCACCCGAGCAGCGCGAGGTGTTTGTCAGACTGCCATCACCACAGCCGACACGAGCGAGTGTGATCGACGCGATGCGCGCCACTCGCCAGGCGTTCCGGGAGGACGGACGCGCCGCTGTCGCGCGGCTAGGGATCGAGTGGCCGGACGATGTCGACGAGGCCGTCGCCGACTACTGGCGGCGCGAGGGGCTCGAGTGACTGCTCAGCCCGCGCGCTTTCGACAGCGAAGCGCGATCCGATAGGGAAAGAGCCGCTCGGGATCGTCCAGACCCAGTTCCTCGAAGGCCTCGAGCTCGAGCCCGGCGTCGAGGAAGGCGTGGAGGAATGCGCCCAGCGGCATGTGCGTCGCGCCGACCTTGGCGCGCAGGCCGTCCGGCCCGAAGACGTGGCTATCGAAGCATCGTTCGGTCGACGTGTATCCAGGATGAAGCTCCGGCTTGCCCTCCCCGCGAACGAACCGCGAATGCGGCCCGATGAAGCACGGATGGGCGCCGAGGTAGACGAGTGGTGCCGAAGGAGCAAGCACCCGGGCTACCTCGCGCATCATGGCCGGGAAATCGTCGGCATCGGTATGGGTCCAAAGTGAGACGGCGGCGTCGAAGCTGGCGTCCCCGAAGGGAAGCTCTTCCGCGGAAGCGCGCACGAGCTCGGCGCCGCGTAGAGCGGCGCGAACGAGCATCTCGTCGGACACGTCGACTCCGATCACCGTCCACCCGAGCTCGCGAAGAACCGGGATCGCGACACCCGTACCGCAGCCGAGATCCAGGCAGCGCCCGGCACCGTCACCGAGCAGCCGCACGAGACAGTTGCGCTCCGCATTGTCGAGCTCGGGACGGGTGGACTCGTACCACGCGGCATGCTCGTCGTAGCGCGCCTGGTGGGGCATTCGGTGATCGTAGAACCCGCTGAAATCCCTGGGTGTTCGACCTCAGTCGGACACCTGCTTTGCGGGCACCGCGGACAGAGCAGATGTCGGACTGAAGTCCGACATCGGTGCCGGGCCACGACCGCGATAGGCTCCCGCCGTGCCGCAGCTCTACGACACGACGATCCGGCTCCTCTCGCAGGAGCCGCTCGCCGGGGTCGTCCCGACGGGAGAGGTGCTGCGGATCGCCGAGATCCTCGACGGCGCGGGCTTCGGCTGCCTCGAGGTGTCCGGCGGAGGCGTCTTCGACGCTGCCGTTCGGCGTGGTGTGGAAAGCCCGTGGGAGCGGATCCGCGCGATCGACGCGAGGACGACGACGCCGCTCGGGATCGCGCTTCGCGGCCGCTTCCTGGTCGGCTCGAAGCCCGTCTCGCCGGACATCGTCCGCCGGTTCGTCTCCTGCGCCGCAGAGAACGGCATCCAGGTCTTCCGGCTCCACGATCCGCTGAACGACGTCTCTAACCTCCGCGAGGCGGGGGAGGCGATCGTCGGCGCGGGCAGGGAGCTCCACGTCGGCCTCGTCTACAGCCCCGGGCGAACCGGCGAGGCGGACGCGCTCGTCGAGCAGGGGCGCCGGCTCGGCGAGCTCGGCGCCGTGCGCGTCCTGCTCAACGATCCGACGGGCGCGCTGCTGCCGCACGTGACGCAAGAGCTCGTCGAGCGGCTGCACGAGGCGAGCGGCCTCCCGGTCGGCCTCTATGTCCAGGCGGCCGGAGGCACGGCGCTCGCGAATGCGCTCGTCGCGACGCGGGTCGGCGCGGACGTCGTCGCGACCGCGGTCTACCCCCTCGCGCTCGCGCTCCACCGGATCTCCGGCGAGTCTCTCGCCGAGGCGCTTCACGGGCTCGGTCGAGACACCGGCGTCGACGTCGCGCGCCTCTGGGACGCATCCGACGTCGTCGACGAGCACATCGGCGACGAGCCGCTCTCGCCGCTTGCGCCACGGATCGCCGTGCGCGCGGCGGAGTACGACCTGCCCGCCGGGCTCGTCGCCGCGCTCGACGTCCATCTCCGCGCGCACGCGGCCTCCGATCGCCTGCTGGACACGCTGCACGAGGTCGTGCGGATCCGGGAGGAGTCGGGCTGGCCGCCGCTCGCGGCGCCGATCGGGCAGATCCTCGGCTCACAAGCACTTCTCAACGTCCTCTCGGCGCGCCGGTACGGCACCGTGCTCGACGAGTTTCGCCAGCTCGTGACCGGTGCGTACGGCACGCCGCCGGCCGCAATCGAGCCGTCGGTGCGCCGGGCCGTCGAGCTGCTCGGAGACGATGCGCCTGCGCTCGAGGAGGATCCGCCGAGCGCCGAGGACGTTCGGGAGGCCGCAGACGGGCTCGCGTCGTCCGAGGAGGATCTCGTCCTTCTTGCGATGTTCGGCGACGAGGCCGAGACGCTGCTGCAGACCATTCGCAAGCGCCACTCGCGCGAGGCGTCGCTTCTCGGCGGCGATGTCGACGCGCACCGCGCCGAGCGGATCCGCGAGCTCGTGAAGATCGTGCAGGAGTCGGGCGTGGGGGAAATCGAGATCGAGGACGAGGGGATGCGCGTCTCCGTCCGCCGTGCCGACGAGCCGACGGTGGCCGCGCCGGTCGTCGCGGCCGAGCCGACCGCTGCCGAGCCGACCGCCGCCGACTACGCGCCGGGCGAGCCGGCCGTGGCGCTCGGGACGATCCGCGTCGAGTCCCCGATGGTCGGCATCTTCTACCGCGCCTCGCAGCCGGGGGCGCCGCCGTACGTCGAGCTCGGCGACGTGGTCGGCGCGGGACAGACGCTCTGCGTGCTCGAGGCGATGAAGCTCTTCAACGAGCTCAAGGCCGAGACCGACGGCCGGATCCGCACGATCCACGTCGAGAACGCCCAGACGGTTGAGTTCGGGACGCTCCTCTTCGAGCTCGACCCGATCGGCGCGCCGCCGGCGGTCTGACCCGCTCGATGTTCAAGCGAGTCCTCGTCGCGAACCGGGGCGAGATCGCCGTCCGGGTGATCCGCGCGCTGCACGAGCTCGGCTGCGAGGCGGTCGCGGTGTACTCGACCGCCGACGCGGAAGCGCTCCACGTTCGGCTTGCCGATCGTGCCGTGCGGATCGGCCCGCCCGCCGCGTCCGAGAGCTACCTGCGCATCCCGCACGTGATCGCGGCCGCCGCGACGACCGGCTGCGAGGCAGTGCACCCGGGGTACGGCTTCCTCGCCGAGAACCCCGCGTTCGCGCGCGCGTGCGCGGAGAACGACCTAGTGTTTGTCGGGCCGACGCCGGAGGTGATGGAGCGCCTCGGCGACAAGGCGCAGGCGAAGCAGGAGCTCCGCGCGGCGGGTGTCCCGCTCGTGCCCGGCACGAGCGGTGCCGCGAGCCTGGCTGGGATCACCGAAGCAGCCGGCACGATCGGGTTCCCCGTGCTGCTCAAGGCGACGGCGGGAGGCGGCGGGAAGGGCATGCGGCTCGTCGAGTCGCCCGAGGGCCTCGAGGACGCGTACGGCGCCGCGTCGGCCGAGGCAGGGGCGGCGTTCGGCGACGGCTCGCTCTACCTCGAGAAGGTCGTCTCGCCGGCGCGGCATGTCGAGATCCAGGTGCTCTGCGACGAGCGCGGCGGCGTTCTCACGCTCGGTGAGCGTGAGTGCTCGATCCAGCGCCGCCATCAGAAGCTCATCGAGGAGTCGCCGTCGGCGGCGCTCTCGCCCGAGATCCGCGAGGAGATGGAAGCCTCCGTCGAGCGCGCCTGCCTCGCGATCGGCTACCGCGGCGCCGGGACGTTCGAGTTCCTGCTCGGGCCGGAGGGCGAGCCGTACTTCATCGAGGTGAACTGCCGCCTGCAGGTCGAGCACCCGGTCTCCGAGCTCGTCACCGGCATCGACATCGTGCGCGAGCAGCTCCGCATCGCCACCGGCGAGGCGTTGCCGCTCGTCGGGCGCGCGCCGAGGAGCGGGCACGCGATCGAGATCCGGCTCAACGCCGAGGATCCCTCACGCAATTTCGCTCCCGCACCAGGAGTTGTGCGCCGCTTCCGGCCGCCACTCGGCCCCGGCGTGCGCGTCGACACGGCGATCGAGGAAGGGAGCGAGATCCCGCCGTACTACGACTCGCTGATCGCCAAGGTCGTCGTCCGAGACGACGACCGGCCCGCGGCGATCGTCCGCGCCATCCGCGCGCTCGAGGAGACGGCGATCGAGGGGATCCCGACGACCCGGGAGCTCGCGCTCGACGTCCTGCGCTCGCCAGGGTTCGCGTCCGGCGCGTACTCGACCGGCTACCTTGAGCAGATGGAAGCGCACCTGCCCTCGCTCCGACCGGCATGAGCGAGAAGACGGGCGCGGTGGGACGCCGCCAGGCCCGCCGCCAGGCGCTCTTCCTCCTCTACCAGTGGGACCTCACCGGGCAGCCGCTCGCCTCGCTCTTCGAGGGGGCTCCAGACGCGTTCGCGT
>Ga0183260_10000364_pt1 | contig 37715 bp, 32 predicted proteins | sample AntDrymUQ4972206_2_FD_129768 | JGI IMG/M metagenome (GOLD analysis project Ga0183260, IMG submission 129768) | Polar desert sand microbial communities from Dry Valleys, Antarctica - metaG UQ497 (22.06) (version 2) (version 2) | ecosystem: Environmental > Terrestrial > Soil > Desert | place... | reverse complement strand
GCTCAGTGTCTCACCTTCATGGTACACATCAGCAAAACGACGCGGCGAAATGACTTCTTGTATTTTTGCACTCCAAAACGACCAATCGCCATTTTCGGGATCTTTTCGACAGTTCGCGCCACGATTGGCGCCTGCGCCACCGGCGCCATCCACCCGCTTTCCCTTCGAGATCGGAGTCAGTTAGGGGCAACCCGAAACGGATCACTTCGTGGAGCAGGCGCCGTCCACCCCGACCGACATTGTCATTCCAAGGAATCGTCAGGTCGCAAAGCGATCACCGGTTGAATGCCAACCAAAGAAGAATCCGCTGTAAAATGAACGCCGTGCCATCAACACGCGAAGCCCTCCAGGAGAGCGAGCGAGACCATGATCATGACCGAACCCCCGCACCACCAGCACGATTCGGAAGATGATGGATTCGAGACCTTCCTGCTCAAGGACGACGGTGTCTTTCCAAACAACCCCAAACTCCGCGTCATCCTCTACCGCGACGCGATCGTGTTCGAGGGCGGCGACGTGGCCGAAACCGTTGAACATGTGTTCCGGGAGCACGGCTGGGATGGCGTCTGGCGCAACAGCATCTTCGGCTACCACCACTTTCACGCCACCGCGCACGAGGTCCTGGGCATCGCCACTGGCACGGTCACCGTCCAACTTGGCGGAGATGAAGGTCCGCTGCTTGAACTCATCGCCGGCGATGTCGTCGTGTTGCCGGCCGGCGTCGCCCACAAGAACATCGATTCCTCGGATGACCTGATCGTGGTTGGCGCCTATCCGCCAGGGCAAATCTGGGACATGAACACCGGTGGCGAAGACGAACGACCACGGGTAGAGGAAAGCATCTCACGCGTACCGCTCCCCACCACCGACCCGGTCTACGGCCCGGATGGACCACTCGTGACCTTATGGGAGCGCTAATCCTGGTCGTTGGCAACCAAATTGTTCAGAGATCGCCCTCGGCCTTGAGCCGCTTGTACCCTGCATCCACCAGCGCTCGCATGCCGTCGACCTGCGCTTCGGTCACCTGGCGGAAGTTGAAGCAACTCTTGCCCTGCATCCGTTTCTTGAGATCGCCGATGCCATCGAGTAAATCGGCATACATGTAGACCGGGAAGACGTGGAACGAGACGTAGTTCTTGTTGATCGCGATCGAGGCGAAGAACAACGGCTGCTTGTTTTTCATGATCGACTTCGTGTTGAGGTACAGACCGCGCTCGTTGTCCTGCATCACCATCATCTCCGCGATGTATGGCTGCAGGATCGGCCGCAACCTGGTGAAAACGGCGGTCAGGTCACTTGCGCCTGTTGTCGGAGTGGGCATCGCAATCTCCACGGGTTTCGCCATCACTGAAAGCGGAGTTGGCGCCGGCATGATCCTCCCACCAGCCACAACAATGAAGGAAGATTCGAGCATGACGTCAATTTACGAACGGCGATGCCGCCCTGGAGTCATCGATCGCGATCCCTATCACTCTGTTCTGCGGCCCCGGCACCGCGTCAACGCACCCCGCAACATGGACCGATCTCGCCGGCCTCGACGATTGCGGCATTTCCGGTGAGTCGACAAGAACCTCTCCTGACCGCAGCCGAATGGGACGAATGGGTGGCTCCGCTCACGCTCGCCGAGGACCTGCTACCGTGTCTTTGCCGAACTGGAACCCGAGACCGCGGCAACGGCTCCAAGCGCGATGTAGACAATGCCCGCGAACCGATCCCGCTGGCGAGCGATTGACGCGTGCGTGTTCAGCCATTTCCCAATCGATCCGCTCGCGAAGGCGTAAACGAGGTCAGACATTACGGCCACCGCCACGAACACGCCCCCCAGCACCAGGATCTGGGAGGCGGAGCTGCCCCTTCCCGGATCGATGAATTGGGGCAGGAACGCCACGAAAAAGAGACCGACCTTTGGATTGAGGACATTCACGATCATGCCTTGGGTAAAGAGCCTGGAAAAGCTCGCCCGACGGCTGATCTCAGGCGCCTGCAGATTCGACACGCTGGAGCGGAGACTGATAATTCCCATCCAAATCAGGTAGGCCGCGCCAGCGTACTTGACGATGTTGAACACAAGCTCCGACGAGGCCACCAGCGCGCTGAGTCCCAGTACGGCCGCCCCGATGTGGAAGAGCATTCCGATCTCAACACCGGCGGCCGAAGCGATCGCCGCCCGGCGTCCCTGATCGATGCCGCGGGTGATGATGTAGATCACGTTCGGTCCCGGGACGATGATCAGGAGCGTCGCCGCCACCGTAAACGTGAGCAATGTTGGAATCGTCGGCACCTTGGTCCCCAATCGGACGATGGTCTTACGTTGAAGCCGCTCCTCGCATCATACAGCGTCCAAGGTGATGGAACGTGTCATGGTTGGGCGCATGATGCTTCGCTCGGGAGCACCTTGTCCGGGCTCCGACTTTATCGCTGGAAGGCTCAACGTGGGTCGCTGGCCCGCAACACGTGGTACTGGCGCGTAGCGGCCACCGTTTCTACGCGTGCAAACACCGACTCCATCCTCTTTCCATAGGCGAGGAACGCATTGCCGACGACGAGCAACGCACCACCATCCGAGAGGTGATTCGGCGCCTCGTCGATGAGACGCTCGGCGACGGTGGAGTCGACCGCTTTGCCGCGATGGAACGGCGGATTGCTGACGATCAGGTCGTATCGCGCGTCGCCACATGCCGAGTAGACATCACTGGCAAATACCCGCATCGCCCCAGCGCCTGGCCCGTATCCCGGCACGCTGCCCCGGCGTTCACCTATACGGGACAACCGCCGAACATTCTCTCCGGCCGCCTGTATCGCCAATAGGTTGACGTCGGTCATATCCACCGCGTCTGCCCTCAGCATCCACGCGGCAACTCCAATGGCGCCGGCCCCGCACCCAACGTCGAGCACTCTCCCGGAAAGCCGGTTTGGCAACGAATCCAATAGCAAGCGCGTTCCCGGATCGACCCGCCCACCGGCGAACACACCGGCCTGCGTGACCAGGGAGAACGAAACTCCCGCCACATCCAGCACGTATTGCTCCCACGTCCCGGGTTTCACCCCAGGTTTGCTTGCCCATGCGGGCGGATCGTCGACAACGCCAGCGCCGGCGAACACCGCGACTCGCTGCCGGGATCGGTAGTCCTCTCGCAAGGCGGGTCCAAATAACTTCCCGGCGTCACCGATCACTGGACGAATGCCCTGGGTGTTGGCGCCAGCGATGAATAGACTTCCGTTGACTACGAGAGCCTGACGCGCCATCAACAAACACCGCCTGGCCAGGTTTCGATCCGGCGTCGACGCTATCACCACGCTATCAACATCGGCGGCGGTCGCGCCCGGCTCGTCAATTCTGAGATTATCGGGAGGGTTCACAGCCGGCGAGCGCTCCCGCCAATCAATTGGCTGCCAGTGCACGGTCGCGTCCGGATGGTCGTCGCACAGGCCGACGGCCAATCCCGCCTCGCCACCGAGGATCAACCAGGATTGCGCATCGTGCCCACTTGCGGCATCGAGCAGGATTTCGGTGGCAGGGAACATGGATCGATTAGTCACGATCTCTTTCAGGATTGGCCAGCAGAGTCCACCGCCCCACAAGCTGGCGCACACTGCGGGACGTTCGTGGGACTATACCCGCCGTGCGACGACACAGGCACATGGAACGGGCTCCGTGTCATCGATCTCCACTCGTTCCACCGAAAATTCCACGTGCTCCAGATTTCGCAACACCTCCCCAGTGACGGATGGCACGTACTCGGCATGGAGCGGTTGCATCCCGATGAACAGCCGACCACCTGGCGTCAGCAAGTTCCGTATCGTTTCCAGTTCCCCCGGCTTCGGCCGCCGGAACAAACCGATGTGGATCGCAAGGATCTTGTCAAACAGGTCCGTCGCACGGTCCAGGTTGCCGGGAACCGCCTGGAGGATGTCCACTCGTCCCGCGCCGATATGCGCCTCATTGCGGCGGATCGCCGCCGGCAACATCTTCGGGGAGCGGTCGATCGCGATGATCTTTCCCGTCGTCAGGCCAACCGCAATCTGCGATGCCGCGATGCCATGCATGCAACCAATTTTGAGAATGCGGTCTTCTGGTTGGGCATCGAGGATCTCGACTGCCCACGCGATCCGGCGAGCGATCCCATCGGCCATGACATTAATCTTTCAAAGTGACGACTGACGCGAACGTCAGATGAACTTTGGTGGACTCTGGGAGTTTGCACGTCACCGGCAGACAGCAGAATCGACAAGGGCCCGATTTTGGACGGTCGATGTCAGTCAATGCAGAGACTGCTCTGAGCGAAGTCGACTGTGTCCGCCCCCATGATTTCCGGTTGTGCCGCCTTTCGCTCGAATGACGTATCACGCAACCTAACAGATCTTCAAGTTCAATGATTCGAGGATTCGCAAGTAGTAAGCAACAACGTCATGTGGCCGTTCCTCCAGTTTATCCCGCACATCATCGTTGAAGAATCCATTGGTTCATCTATTCCACTCAGAGCGTTCCTTTTACGTAATACGCACTATGCGGACTCCTTGGCGTGCGATGCCTAATGACGCCCCCCTATGGCTTGAATCGTGCTCTCATGAATCAATCGATGCGGGTTCGGTGGCCCACTCCGCGGCATTATGCACGCGCTGGCGATCGGCGGGGACGGTCAGCGTATCTTCGGCCCCAGATTCCACCTCGCGGGCCGCCGCCGCGATGAGTTCCCGTGTCCAGGCATCCCCTTCCAGGGCGACCACTTCCAGCATCCGCAACAGATGCACCATCACCAACACATCACCAGCACCGTAATGGCGGATCTGGGGTACGCAAACATCCACAGCCTGGGCAAGCCCAACCGAAGCGTACTGGATGCCGCCCACGTCGCCTGACGCGGTAAGCATCCGTGATTCGGCCCGCGTGTTGCCCAATCGCACCAGGGCTTCACCGAGCCGGTCGATGCAGATCATAGCGGTGGTCGGGTCATTGATGCCGGGCGAGAGGGCTTTGATTGCGATATCCGACACCTGCCGGAACCCAAGGATCACATCGTGTTCCAGGGTACGCTCAAGCTCCACCTCGAATGCCGCGCGGACGCCGCGATCAAGCGCTTCGCGCGCCTTGTGATCGAGCCCGAGATAGCGCGCGCTGTCCATCAGGACAACGGTGGTTGTCGAAAGCAAGTGATCGCCCACGACCGGCAAAATCGACAGCACCAGCTTGTGCCTCTCCGCCAACTGCAGCAGCGCATCGAGATCGATATGTGTTACGTAACCGGAGCGTCCAGCCCGGGTCCCAACCACATCCTCCGAGTTGTGCAGGGAAGTCTTGGGTGCAGTATTACTCCGGTGATCACTCTGCTCGATGAGCGTGAAAGTGTCCTGAATCGCGCGTTCTATCACGACCGAGGCCTGGATCGTCCGCGTCGCGTGGTGAAAGAAAAAGATGAGGGAGGCAATGGCCGCGAAAGCGAGCAGGATGGCAAGGCTGACCGATGCCGCCGGCACGAACACGTCGGCATCCGAGCTCGCCGACCGCACTGAGCGCAACACAATCGTGGCATAGGTGAACGTGGCGATGAATACACCAAGCACCACCTGGTTGCCTCGATCCCTGGTGAACCCCTGGAGGATGCGCGGTGAGAACTGGCTCGAACCCAGCTGCAACGCCACAATCGTGATCGAGAAAGCGGTGGTGGCCACGGTGATCATCGTTCCGGCAATAGTCGTCAGGACACCGCGGGCGCCCTCGGCTCCTCCTTCGAAAAACCACGCCGCATGCAAGTCCTGGACGGCAAGAACGTGCCGATCGACGCTGATCATGCCGAAGGCCAGGAGCACGGCGACGCCGGTCATCACCGACGGCACGAACCACAGCGTATATTGCAGGCCAAACCACCACGAGGAGAGTTGCTGCCTCACGAATTGCTCCCGTTGGATGGACTCTTCCATCCGAGGCTGCTGGTCGACATAGTCCAATACGATGGACGGCAAGACCGAGTTAGCTCGGCTAGTCTCGTCCGGCGCGTTTGCAAGGCCATGAAAACTTCACGTGAGACCATGGGCGGATACACGCGGGAAATTCAGGTGCGGACCTGAGCTCACTGTGCCAGCTAGTCCGCCCCTTGTATGGTGAAAAAGAACGAGGCGTCGGTTCCCGATCCACTCCTTGGACTGGAAACGACCGTTGCGTAGTGTGGAGCCCACTCCCCGTTTATGGTTCCTGCATCGTCCCCTCGAACGGTAACTTGAGCCGCGAGCGGGCCCGCATGACAAGGTCGAGGCAACACTACGCGAGCAGTCTACGTCAGGTCATCACGAAAGGACTGCCCCTTGCCTGCCCCGGTTCCCTGGTTGGATTGCATCGACGCCAGCAAAGCCCATCTCGATATCGCCTTACACCCCGACCATGCAACCTTCCGCCTCGGCAACGATGTGCATGTCTGGGCCGCACTCGTCGACCGGATCACGGCAGCGGTCTCGCCCCCGGTCGTCCGCGTAGCGACCGGCGGCTGCCACGTCGGCGTCGTCCTCGCCCTGGCGAAGCCCGGGACGCCGCCGGCTGTGATGAAGGCGCACTTCAACCGATTACGACTGCCTATCGTGCATATCCCGATGAAGATCGCCTGTGCCCGGCAGATGCCGCGGATTCAGGCCACGATGGTCGGAGAGGGCATCACCCGGCAGCAAACCGAGTTCGGGCAACGCCAATTTCGGCCCGATTCCGCATGACATCCAACACGGTTACGACGAACCCATTTGACTTGTCTCGCAACGCGTTCGCAAACCAACCCTAGATCACGAACGCGCCGTCCTTGAGGAACGGTTCGTCATCGACCGTGACCACGCCGCCTTTGCGGAGGTCGGCGATCATGTCCCAATGGATCGCCGATTTGTTCTTGCTTCCGGTTTCGGGGTATCCGAGCCCCACCGCCATGTGCACGGTGCCGCCAATCTTCTCGTCGAAAAGGATGTTCTTCGTGAACGTCGTGATATCGAAGTTGGTCCCGAACGCAAACTCGCCGAGGTAACGGGAGCCCTCGTCGGTGTCGAGTTGCTGAATCAGGTACGCCTCGTTCCTGGCGGCCGAAGCCTCGGTCACCTTGCCATCCTCGAACCGCAACCGAATGTCCTCGATCTGTCGGCCCGCCGTGACCACCGGAAACGAGAAGCGGATCGTGCCGTTGACCGAATTCTCGACCGGCCCGGTGAAGATCTCGCCACTCGGGAAATTCCGCTTGCCGTCGGAGTTAATCCAGGTTCGCCCTTCAATCGAAAGGGAAAGGTCGATATCCGGACCGCTGAGCCTGACTTCCTTCTTGCCGTCGAGCCAGTCGATCAGGCGCTGCTGTTCGGCCTTGAGTTCAAGCCAGGCGGCCACGGGATCGTCCCGATCGAGCTTGCAGGCGGCGAGCACAAAGTCGGTGTACGCCTCGGTATCCATCTCCGCATCCTGGGCATAGGCGTCGGTGGGATACAGCGTCAGCGTCCAATCCAGGCGGCCATCGGCGGCCCGCTCCATGTACGTCTCAAACAAATCGCGACGCGCGGCCGTGTACAGCGACTGCCGTGCCGGATCGACCGCCGACATCCGCCTGGTGTTGGTTTCAGCTCGAATGTTGATGACCACGTCCGCGTTGGTGCGCACGAACCGATCAATCGGCGATACATGTCGAAGTTGCTCGTCCGATCCCTCACTGAGCAGATCGGCCATGCCAAATTCCATGGTCGGAATCAGAGTCGCGAATGCTCCCTTCCTGATCACCTCACGATGCACCTCACGCAACAATGGCTCAGCCGCGGGTTGACCCAGGATCGCGACTGTTTGCCCGGCCCGAACCTCCACTGAGTAACCGACCAATGCCTTTGCCCACTTCTCGAATCGCGGATCTGCCATGGGTGCTCCCTTCAAGCGAACCGGCCGGAACCGTGCCAGTGTGTCATTGAATCGTATCGATCATCGTGCCAAACAGGAACAATGATCGCACCATTCTCTCATTCAACGTCTTTCTCGATCGTCCCCTCGCCGGATCGTCTCACGCCCCGGATTCATCGCTGGGCATGGTGAGAATGAAGCTGAATTCGCGGTTCGTAACGGCAGTCTTGAACGTTCATTATGGACGTTCACTGTGTATAAAATGTCGTCGTGTTCAACCACGCGATTGCCAGAGAAATCCCTTAACAGAAAGCCGAACGGACACCTACCCGGATCATGCCCGACCGGTATACAGTGGATCTCGGGAAGAGTCGGATGGCCGACTTGGTGACTTGGCAGCCCGTGCCCCCGCACGCCACGTCGCCATTAGGGAGTTGAAGGGAGTAGTGTTGATGCTGACGCTTCGGGAAGCGCGGCTTAGGCGACGAATGTCGCAGCAATCCTTGGCTGACCGTGCCGGCGTGGCACGGGTGACCGTTTCGCAAATCGAACTTGGGAAATCAGGCCCGCGCCCGCACATCGCTCGGCGCCTTGCCGACGCACTTGGAACCCGGCCATCGGAAATCGTTGAGTTTGGCGCCGCTGCCCAAAGCATGCGACTGCCGACCCCGTCAATTCTCGCGGAACTCGAAGGCGATTCGTCCCCACAGTCTTGAATCACGCCACTCCACCAAAGCATTTCGCTCGTATCGACGACGCACACCTGAACGGTCCGACGGGACACCCGCTGGTTCGTCCCGAACGACCGGGAGCAATTGTGTCATCACGTTCCGGCAATGACATCCCCTGGGTTCGTCGAACGGCCCGATTCGGACCTGCCGTAGCGTGGATGGGTCTGATTTTCGCGCTCTCTTCACGCGGCACGGTTCCCAACCCGCCAGGTTGGTCGCCCCAAGTCGTGTCCATCGTGGGACACTTCGGCGTCTACGCCGTGCTGGCTGGCCTCCTTTGGTGGGGACTCGGCGAATTGGAGATCATGAACCGACGGCGGTTCGTGCTCGCCCTGATCCTCGCCGTTCTCTACGGCGTCAGCGATGAGTGGCATCAATCGTTTGTCCCGGGTCGGCGTCCGGATGTGATCGACGTGATCGTGGACGCGTTCGGCGCTGCCTGCGGCTTGCTCGCGATCGAGTTGGCCAGCCGCCGAGGACCTTGGTTGGCCGCCTCGAGCAGGGCCACTCCCAATGAGGGGAACACGTAGGCATGCCGAGAGGCCGGTTCAGCTGGATACGCCTTCGTCTCCGGCCTGTGCTCCCTACGACTGTCGAATGTCATCGGCGTAGGCCGCCAGCGATCGCGGATACCAACTGACCGAGTCATCGCCGTCGCCTCCGCCCAGGATCACCTCGAACAGGAGGTCGATCGCCCGCCGATCCCGCCCCGCGCTGACCTCGACCAACGCCAGGAACACCGCCAGCACACAATGCTCGGGGAACTGCTCACGTCCGCGTTAGAGCAGTGCCCGCGCCTCGTCGTACCTATTCAGGTTGCGCAAGGTGCTGGATGCCTGCACGTAGAGTCGCGGCTGGTCGGCCGGATCGAGCTGGTCGATCCCCAGGTCGAACACCCGCTCCTAGGCAGCCATCGCCCCGGCCTCATCGCCGCTCGAGTCGAGCCCGCCGCCGTACTGAAACCGGGTGCCGGAATCATCCGGGTTCGCCTCGGCATTGTCCTTGAGCCACGATAATCCGTCGGCCACCTTCCCTGCATCCTCCGAATCAATCAGGCGCTCCGATTCATTGTGGTTCAACGTCGTTCTCCTACCATTTCATCGATCAGGTTTCCGCTCCTGACGACTATCGCGAGTACGCGTGTTGTACGTCCCGTCCACCATGGCCCATCCAAACCAACACATTAATCAGGAGGCGAAACCAGCTCGGCGAATCGCGCCAGGTCGAGGTTCCCGCCGGAGAGGATGATCCCTACCCGTTGGCCAGCAACATCGATCCGTCCTGTAAGCGCTGCCGCGGCGGCGAGGCACCCAGTCGGTTCCACGATCAGCTTCATCCGGCTCGCGCAGAACGCCATCGCCTGCACCAGCTCGGCATCGCTGACTGTGACGATGTCGTCTACAAGCTGTCGGATCAAGGGAAACGTGTGATTCCCCAGATGCAGGGTCTGGGCCCCATCGGCAATTGTCACTGGCGTCTCGATGTGCACGATTTCGCCACTGCGAAAACTGCGCTGCCCGTCGTTCCCAGCCTCCGGCTCGACCCCAATTACCATGCAGCTGGGACTAAGCGCCCGCGCCGATAGAGCACAACCGGAGAGCAACCCGCCCCCGCCCAGCGGCGCAATCAGCATGTCCAACGGACCAACGTGCTCGAACAACTCCTTCGCCGCCGTGCCCTGACCGGCGATCACGTGCGGATGGTCGTACGGCGGAATCAGCGTGAGACCTCGTTCTTCCGCCAGCAGTAGGCCAATCGCCTCACGATCCCCGGTGTACCGATCGTAGGGGATGACTTCCGCCCCATACGACCGCGTCGCTTCCACTTTCACAGCGGGTGCGTCCGCCGGCATCACAATCACCGCGGCGACTCCCAGCAGCCTGGCCGAGAGGGCGATGGCCTGGGCGTGATTGCCCGACGAGTAGGCGATGACGCCACTGGCCTTCTGGTCCGACGAAAATTGGGCGATCGCGTTGTAGGCGCCCCGGAACTTGAAGGCGCCCATCCTTTGCAGGTTTTCGCACTTGAAGAACAGATCCGCGCCAGACGCGGCGTTGGCCGTCGTCGAGGTGAACACGGGGGTTCGATGGGCGATCCCATCAATCCGGCGGTGCGCGGCAACGACATCATCGTAGGTTATGTGCACAGGACCCCTCGCCAATGTTCCAATCAGGACTCGCCTCAAACGACGCGCTGGCGACATTGTTCTGCGCTTGGTGCAAGGATGCAACCGCGTTACGGTGTCGAACTGAACATCCGGTCGTGAACCGCTCGATTCCTTACTAGAATCGTTCAAGGAGAAACGCCATGATCGCAAAGTTGCCACGCCAAACAGCGGAAAAATCCAGCGACTCCTCGACACCGGCGAGTTCGTCGATAATTCAAATGTTCTCGTTGAGGGAGTTCGCATGGCCAGCAAGCGCCGCGTGAAGCTGGAGCATTTCCGCGGCCTGATCCAGGAAGGACCGGACGAGGCGGAGCGTGGTGAGACTGGCGAGGTCACACGAGAGTTTAGGAAAAAACCTCCGCGAGTCGGCCAGACGGCTCGCTCAGGCTGGCGAACCGCTGGATCCCGACTAGACCGCCCCTGCTAGGCTTGTGACACTGCTAAACTCCGACGTTTATGAGGAGCCGCAACCATGTGTCACGACAACAGTCACCATCCAGTTAGCGGAGGCGATGCGATCACCGAGCAATTGGTCGGGATTCCATTGATTTCCGGCGACCTCCCAGCCTCAATCGCCCTGCCCGATCTGCGACCCGCGCCCGCCATCCTCGTTATCCACGACATCAACGGCGCCAACGACTTCTATCGCGATGTGGCGCGCCGCCTCGCCATCGCCGGCTACATTGCCGCCCTGCCGGATTTCTTCTTTCGCCATGGTCCACTCGCCGACGACACTCGCGACACGAAAATCGCGCGAATGCAGGCGACCGAGCAAGTCACGACGATGACGGATATCGAGTCAGCGCTTATCTGGCTCCGGCATCATGAGCACGGATCAAGCGAGGTTGGTATTCTCGGCTTTTGCATGGGCGGCACCCTGGCGATGCTCGCCGCCTCCCGCGATCCCGTGCCAGCGGCCACCATTGCCTACTACGGCTTCCCGAATCGGGAGCGAACACCGACTACCCCGATCCTCCCCAGCGACGAGGATGAGGTCGCCAACGTGCAGTCACCTCTGCTCGCATTCTGGGGCACGGAAGATACCGGTGTGGGCATGGACAACGTCGATCAATACGAGGCGAACCTGGAGCACTACGGCAAGGATCACGAATTCGTCCGCTACCCAGGCATCGGTCACGGCTTCCTGACTTTCGACTCGGCGGCGGATAGCTTCCGCCAGGCCGAGAATTCCTGGAACAAGACGCTGCAGTTCTTCGGCGAGCGTCTTGGGCAACCAGTGGCTTCGTGACCCGTCTCGTTACAGCCGCTGGCATGGCGGCGCTCTTTCGGAAATTCCAGGAACTCAAGCGGGTCAAGCGCACCGGCTGGATCGATCGCGGCATGGCCGCCAATGAGGTCGAGTCGGTGGCCGATCACAGCGTCCTCACTGCCCTGATCGCCTGGATCGCCTCGCGCGACGATCCTGCCCTCGACGCGGAACGCGTCCTCAAGCTGGCGCTTATCCATGACCTTGCGGAGGCGATTGTCGGTGATGCGCCCCCGTACGAGCCGGAGGACGTGCCGGACCAGGCCAATGCCGATGCGCTCCGGGATTTCTTCAGCGTCCGCCACGTGCGAACGGTCGAGAACAAGCGGGCGAAGCAGGCAGCGGAAAGGGCGGCGTTCGCCGATCTTGCACAGCTAATGCCACCGGGCGCCCGCGCCGAACTCGGTCCATTGTGGGACGAGTACCAATCGCAGACGACCGCGGAAGCGAAGTTCGTGAAGCAAGTCGACCGCCTTGAGGCGTATCTCCAGTCGCGCCACTATGCGCGCCAGTATCCAAACCTCCCGCTCCAAGGGTTCACCGATATGGCCAATCACGAAATCGACCACCCCGCCCTCACCGCGATCAGGGACGCGTCGGGAGGACACGAGGTCCTCCCCTGCGAATCGCGGTTGGGCGAAGATTTCGTTTCGCATTGATACGTCGGCCGCGACTATCCGCCATCGATTTCGACCATCGCCGCTTCGATCACCCCTTGATCCCGGTGAGGACGATGCCCTTGATGATCTGTTTCTGGAAGACCAGGAAGACGACGATCACGGGAATCGTCGCCAGCGCTGCCGCCGCCATGATCAGGTGGAAGGCGCTCCCGGATTCACTGGAGAAAAAGGCGATCCCAACCGGCAGCGTCCGCATCTCGTCCGAGCGGACCACGATCAAGGGCCAGATGTAGGCATTCCAGTTGCCCAGGAAGTTGAAAATGCATAAAGCCGCCAAGGCGGGTTTGACCAGTGGAATCGCGATCTTCCAAAAAATCTGGAATTCCGTAAAGCCGTCGATTCGCGCCGCGTCGATCAGGTCGTTCGGCACTCCCGAGAAGAACTGCCGCATCAGGAAGACGCCGAATGCGCTGATCACACCCGGGAACATGATTCCCCAATATGAATCGGTCCACCCGAATTCGATCGACATCATGAACCAGGGGATCACGAGCATCTCGGTCGGCACCATCAGCGTGCTCAGGATCAGGACGAAGATCAGGAACGATCCTGGGAACCGGAACTTGGCGAGCGTATAGCCCGCCAGCGAATCGAAGAACGCCACACTCGCGGTCGAAATCATGGCGATCACCAGGCTATTCAGGAACCACCGCGCATAGCTCGTGTCCTCGATGACCTGACGGTAATTGTCGAGCGTCGGCGATGTCGGGATGATCGACAGCGTGTAGATATCCTGCGCCTGCTTGAGCGATGAGGCGATCATCCACACGAATGGGAAGACCATTCCCAGCCCACCAATCAGCAGGATCAGGTAGAGCAGCCACCGCGCAACCGCTCGCTTTCGCGCCTCTTTCGTCGAGGCCACGATCGCCGCGCGCGCACGACGCTCGTCCGCTATCACCGCGGTCAGCCCCGATCCAGACGCGATCGTTTCAATACTCATTGTTTTTCCTGGAGAGCACCTTGAGCTGGAAAATCGTGATCGCGAGAATCACCAGGAAGAGCACCACCGTCATCGCCGAGGCGTAGCCCATCTGTGACGGCATCGACCGAAACGCCTCCTGGTAGACATAGAGGACCACGCTGATTGTGCTGTTGAGCGGACCGCCGGTGCCGGCGCTGCTCATCGACCGGATTTGGGTGAAGACCTGCAGGTTGCTGATCACCCCGGTTATCACCAGAAACACCAGGGTCGGGTTCAGGAGTGGAAAGGTGATGTGCCGGAATCGTTCCCACGACGTGGCGCCGTCGATCGCGGCCGCCTCCTGGTAGACGGCGGGAATGCTTTCCAGGCCCGCGAGAAAGATGATGATCTGGAATCCGAGTCCCTGCCAGATCGTGGTCACGATGATCGAGTAGATCGCGATGCCAGGGTCGCCGAGGAACGCGAACGGACCGAGCGCCACCGCCCCCAACACATCGTTGAACAGCCCGTTCGGCATGTACATCCAGCGCCAGACCCAGCCAACCGCGACCAGCGAGGTCACATACGGCACGAAGTAGAGCACCCGGTAGAACCCGACGAATCGGATCAATTGCTGCAACCCGAGCGCGATCGCCAGGCTGACGACGAGGCTGACCGGCACGCCGAGCAGGACGTACATCCACGTGTTCCGCATCGCCCGCCAGAACACCCCGTCGCTAATGAGCGTTCGGTAGTTTTCGATGCCGATGTACGGTCGGTCGAGGGCGATCGGGTCCCACTGGTGCAGGCTGACCCAAAACGCATAGAGCGCCGGTCCAATCCTGATGCTCAGGAAAAACAGCAGTGGGATCGCGATAAACCAATACGCCCACAGCCAGCGTCGCCGCTCAAGGGTCAGTCGCACCAGTCCCCTTCCCGCCCTTCTACCTCATTTCGAGCGCCCATGTCGTCATTCCGAGTCATCATCCCCAAGTGAGACGCCACCCTGACATGAAGAGTCCTGGCATCGAGAGTCTTTCACCGCGGGACGATCCAGCGATTCGGAGTCCTCTGGCGAAGCGCTTTATTGTCATTCCGACGAAGGAGGAATCTCCCGCCGCCGCGGCACTTACGCAAAGTTCGTCGCGGCGAGAGATTCCTCGACTCGCTGACGCTCAAAGTGACGGACTTTAGGAACGTTCGGTTCCACGAGTGATCCGCCGAATCCTTAATCTTCACTACCCAAACGCGGCCCAATATTCGTCGAGTTGAACCTGGACCTGGTCCTGCGCTTCCTGGATCGCGGTCTGGGCATCGACCCCATTCAGGACATACTGGTCGAAGGCATCGATCACGAATTGGCGAAGGTCAGCCTCGTTGACGAGGAAGGTCGCGTACGAGAAATCGAGCGACTCGATGAACGGCGCCAGCAGCGGATCGGACGTGAACTGCTCCTCAGCAGCCAAGGCCGCCCTGGCCGGAAGTTCGCCGATGGCGGGGGTCCAGCGGCGCTGCACCTCGGCCGAGGCCAGGAAGTCGACCCACTTCGCGGACGCGATGAAGGCATCGCCTTCGGCCGCATTGCGGGTGATCGTGTTGGTCCAGAATGACGCGAAGCTGGCCCGCTCGACGTTGCCGGGCAGCGGGATCACGCCGTAATTCAGGTCCGGGGCGTTGGCGTTGAGCGTACCGACGCGGTACGAACCATCGACGTGGAAGGCGGCGTTGCCATTCTGGAATGCCGTGGCGCCGTCAGTGTCGAAGGCGTTCTGGGTCACGCCATGTTCGGTCAGGAAGGACGCGGCGTACTCGAACGCGGCGACGCCTTCCGGTTCCGACCAGTAAAGCGTGCGATTGTCCTCGGAATACGGCACAAGTCCGTTCTGCCGGATCAGTGCCTCGCGCCACCAGTTGTGCCCCTGACCGGCGATGTCATGGGTGATCCCGACCGTCGTGAAGTTGTCGCCGTCCTTGACGACGGTGGCCAGGGTGGCCTCGACCAGCTCGTCCCAGTTGGCGGGCAGCGAGATGCCCGCGCGGTCGACGTGATCCTGATTGTAGAAGAGCGCCAGGGTACGCACCGCCGTAGGCAGGGCGTAATACGAATCGCCGACCTTGCAGGCTGTCACCATCGGGAAGAAGTCGGCCTCGATCTGGTCATACGGGAAGATGTCTTCGGGGAATGGCGCCAGGAATCCCTGCTGCACGTAGGCCGGAAGCCACCCATAGTAGACGTTGAGCACATCCGGTCCTTCGCCTGCCTGGGCGGCAGCCGCCACCTGCGTCTGGAAATCATCGTACGGGAAATTGACGTGGTTGATCGTGATATCCGGATTGGCTTCCTGAAACTCCGGTATGAGTTCGTTAACGAGGGTCGTCTTCGATTCGAACTCGTACTGCCAATACTCGATCTCAATCGGTCCACTGACCGCAAGCTGGGAGGCCGCGGACGGGGCCGAATCGACCGGAGACGCCGCTGGCGTGGCGTCCTGGGCGAACGCAAGGTTGAGCCTGGCCGCAGCCGTTAGACCAGCGGCGGCCCCACCGTACTTCAGCAACGATCGTCGATTGATTGCGTGCGGATCGAATGTGCTCATGGCGAAAGTCTTCCTTTCTCGCGGTCGATCCCGACCGCCGTGTACGGAACGTGCCCACTCGGACCAATGGCTGCACGCTACCGCCAAATGTGGATCCGGTCAAGCGTGCAGATCCTCCCTCGCTTGATGACCGTAGGAGTTAACCTCGTATTGACCCGCACTCGACAGATCTCGGTAGGAAGCCGGCACATGGGCGGCAACCTCACGATGGTTGGGTCTCATCAATCGGCACGTTCAGGATCCGCGCGGCGTTGCCGCCAAAGATGAGTTGCAACTCGTCATGGCTCATGCCCATGAACCGGCAGATGCGCAACTGGTCCTGCAAGTACCGGACCGCAAACCCGCGCGGGAACCAGCTCGAATCGCTCCCGAACAGGATTCGTTCCGGCCCAATCGTCTCGTAAAACCGCTGGAACAGGTCATCCAGCGTCAGCTTGTAGGGCATCCACCGCACCCATTGGTTGGAGCCGGAACTGTCGACCGAGACGTTGGGGCACGACCAGCAGAGAAAGAGCAGATCGGTGACGTGTTGAATGCCGAAATGCGGGATCACGAAATCGACCGTCGGGAAATCGCGCGCCACCGGCTCGAGCACCTTCGGCGACATGTTCGGGTGATACGACACGCCGCCAGCGGCGCCAAGCATCCCGAAGTGGCTCAGCACCGGAGTCCCCAGCCGCTCGCAGGTCTCCCAGACCGGGTACAGCGAGCGATCGTTAATCAGGATTGGCAACGTCGGCGCCAGCAGCTTCAGTCCCTTGAGGCCGAGCTGCGTCACGGCCCGCTCCAGTTCCCCGGCGGCATCGGGACGAGTGATGTCGTGGTGCGCGAAACCCACGAACCTGTGCGGGTGCATCGCCACCACCCGCGCGAGTTCGTCGTTGTCGCGGCCAGTCACGAATCCGATTTTTTCGATCCCGTACGTGTCGAGTTCGGCCGCCCAGCGGCTGGCCTGCTCTTCGCTCGAGCGTGGCTCGGTTTCCGGCTCCGGGAAGTCGAATGCCAGTCGCCACTGCTGGCGGCTCTTGGCGAGCTGCCCTTCGCGAAATTTCTGCCGCTCAACGGCGGCCGGGTTGTCGATACGGCCAGTTTCGCGGCTCCTCTTCCCTCCTCCCTGACTCACGTCGCCCGGGATCGGGAAATGCGCGTGCCAATCGATAATGTGAAGACCCTGGTACATCGTGCCCCCGTTGCGTGTCACAACACTCGAGGTTGGCATGGTAGCAAGCCGCCGGAGGGCTGTCGCCTGGCGGAAGTCCGATGTCCCTGTCGACGCGTCGCGACGCAATTCAATGTCATACCGCAATGAGCGCCCCGTGGAGCCTCGGCGATTCACACTCACTGCCGCCAAGCGAAGCGATTAAATGTCATTCCGCAATGAGCGCTCCGCGCGACTGAAGGAATCTCGCCTCGTGGGGCCTCGGCCATTCATGCTCACCAGCGCGAAGCGAAGCGATCAAATGTCGTTCCGCAAGGAGCGCCCCGCGCGACTGAAGGAATCTCGCGTCGTGGGGCCTCGACCATTCATGCTCACCGGCGCTAAGCGAATAAATGTCATGCCGCAATGAAGCGCCCCGCAGGGCCTCGGCGATTCACACTCACTGCCGCCAAGCGAAGCGATTAAATGTCATACCGCAAGGAGCGCTCCGCGCGATTGACGGAATCTCGTCCCACCGGGCCACGGCCGCACATCCTCACTTCGGTGAGAAGCACCTGTGTTGACGGACGACGAACGCAGTGTGTCGGCTCGACGTACACGGAAATCTGGCAACGCCTGCGATTCAGCGCGGCGATGTCTCTGCTTAGACCAACAAGACCGGCCACTACCCGGTTCGATGGCCAAACCGCAACGCCACACCCCGGTAGAAGGCGACCGCCGCCGACAGGTCGGCGATCGTCACGAATTCGTCAACCGCGTGCGCCTGGGCGATCGCGCCGGGTCCGAACACAATGGACGGGATTCCACCCGCCTGGAATTTGCTGGCGTCAGAGCCATATGGAACCCGCACCGGCGTATCGTCGCAACCCAACGCCTCGCGGGCGGCGCTCGCCGTGAGCACGATGCCCTCTTGGAGCGGGGTCGCCAGCGATCCGTTCACCAACCAGGGTTCCGGCCGCTCGATCCGAAGCTCGGAGCGCGTGGCCCGAACGCCTTCGAGAGCGGCGTCGATCTCCTCCAACGCTTGCGAGGTTGTCTGTCCCGGCGTCGTTCGCCGGTCGTAATTGACGACGCATCGCTCAGGCACGATGTTTATCCCGGACCCACCGGTGATCAGGCTGACGGTCAGCGACCCGTTTTCGGCAGGACCACCGGGTCGTCTGGAAAGTTCCCGATTCACAAGTCGGAGGGCAACGATGACCTCGGCCATGCCGTCGATCGCGTTCACCCCTTCCCCGGCGACGGAGGTATGCGCCGCCCGGCCGATCGCCTCGATTTCGCCCCGGACGCAACCGTTGTGCTCGTGAACGATCCTGCATTCCGTCGGTTCGCCCACAATCGCCGCGTCAGCACTGCCGCCAGCCTCCACGTGGGCGCGTGCGCCTTGCCCGCTCGTTTCCTCATCGACGGCCGCGAGAAGCTCGACGGTGCAGGCAAGCGCATCGCGATCCGCCGCGAGCAACTCGATTGCCGCCATCATCGCCGCCAGTGAGCCCTTCGTGTCGCACGCGCCACGCCCGTACAGCCGTCCACCACGGACATCCGGCGCATAGGCGTCCGGCATTCCCGCCACGCCGACGGTATCCATGTGGGCCTCCAACAGGAGCACCGGCGCCCCATCCGGTCCTGTGAGTCGAACGAGCACATTCTCCCGATTCGGGAAGACGGCAAGACGGCTCGTCTCCTGCCCCAGTCCGTTCGCCCACTGCTCGACGAAGTCCGCGACCGCTCCTTCGCCCGGGCTGGCGGCATCGTACACCGGGTTCACGCTGGGTATCGCGACAAGGCGCCTCAAGATCTCGACGACACGTTCGTGGCTCAATCGACACTCCACGATGCATTCAAATCAACGTCCGCCCACCTCGGCGCCTGGCGGTGGACGCCATGTCGCCGGCAGGAACATGGCAGCCACGCAGATTGGTGGACCGTATCATCATCGGTCTGTGACCGGCCGCGGCAAAATCTCTCGTTCCTCAGATCGAAGCCTGGCGCCGTTCGAAATGGGGTCTAGGGCGCGGTCACGAACATCCCTCCGGCGTTGAACTCGACCGGTTCGAGGTCGCTGACCTGTTCCACCGCGCCGGTGGCGAGCACGGCATCGACGAGTGGTTCCGAGGCGAGGATGTGCTCCAATGTCTTGGTGGACTCGATGCGCAATATCCGAGCCTTGCCCTCCTCCACCCTGAGCGCCGAGGCGATCGCCAGGTGCAACGCCTGGCGATCGGTGTCGACCGTGATCGGCAGGCGGGCGCCAGACGGCGATTTGGCGGTGATCATGTTCATATAAGTCGGAACCGGGTCCATGCGCGTTACAGCCCGCCGCAGCGCGAAATCGAACATTCCGATCCCGGCGGCGTTTCCGTCGGTGTCATCGGTCAGGTCGCGGACGATGTAACGCTGGATTTTCGGCAAGGCATCAGTGAAATTGATCACCCCGGCGACATCGCGATTGATCACATTGGGGTCAGCGCCGTCGCCGCTGATGTCCTTGCCGATTCTGTCGACGATCAGGACATCGGCACATTCGACTCGCGGCAACCGCGCGAGCCTGGCCCTCGCGATCTCCAGGAGATCGGCCTCGCGTTCGAACATTCCTGCCGCTGGAACGGCCTCAATGATGCTCAGCTTGCTAAAGCCATTCTCGACCAGTGCGATGCCAAAGGGAATGTTCACCCTCGACAGCGTGAACGTCGCCACCTGGGGAACGAGATCACCGAATGTTGCAATCCCATGACTATGGAACCAGCTGGCGCCGTTCTGCTTGCCGAGTCCGATCGCAATCATCTTCGCCAGACCGGATTCGACCTGTCCTCGGAAGTCCGTGTGCGGCTTGACTCGCCCGATCGGAATAACGACATCGGCTTCCTCCCAGGCGATGCGGTCAAAGTAGACCGGCACACGCCCGCCGAGATTGCCAAGCAGGACCGTCTCCATCGATGCCCGGATCGGACAGCCGAGATACTCCTCGGTCACCCCGTAATGCTCGATCAACGCCAGCTGGCCCTCGGCGGTCGCCCCGCCGTGGCTGCCCATCGCCGGAATCACGAACGGTTCGGCTCCTCCCGCCCGAACCTGTTCCACCGCTGCCTTGAGCACCTCGGCGATGCGGTCAATGCCGCGACTCCCGGCGGTGAGCGCCACTCGGGCGTCGGGTGCGATAGCGTCGGCGATGCCTGGTTTGGCGAACTCCCGCGCCATCGCGTCGGCGATCGAGCCGACAGGTGAGCCATCGAGACGCTGGCGGAACCGCGCCCAGCGTGGAAGGGCGGCATCGGAGAAGAGATCGAGCGGGGATGCGTGCTGCACTGTAGCCATCTAAACGGCTCCTGGCGAAGAGAGGAACATCGCTGGCGCAATTCTATCCGCACGAAGCACGTGGGACGCAGATCGGCGGTGCGCTAACTCGCCGCAACGATCAATTCGACGCCGCCCGATACATACCGGTTGATGACCACATTGTGGTCTTGGCCAGTGGCATCGGCAGGGTGAACATCGATGCTGAAACTCAACCCCAGCTTGCGACTCAACCGGCTCAGCGTTGAAATCTTCGGCTCGTGTTCGCCAAGTTCCAAACGGCCAACGACCGCTTGCGACACGCCAAGCAGTCCAGCGAGTGTTCGCTGCGTGAGGTCATGCTCAATACGATATCTGATCACCTGCTCAGCCACCGATCGGGCCACCATGGTTCGCTCCCAATGCCCGTGGAACTCAGTTTCCTCCAACTGAACCGCAAGGAGGTCGTCAAACGAAATCGCACCGGTCATTGTCATGCCTCCAAACGTGAAAGTCTGACCTCAGCCATGCGGCCTCTCCGGTGAAATCCCTTGTTGTCGTGCGACGCCTCGGGAACGATGGCAAGCACAACCATTCGAGAGCCCACCTGCCGAGAGATCGCTCGCCAGGGAGAACGACCCACCCGGGGACGCAACTCTCGAAGTCGTGACGACTTCACCCGACTACTGTGTGGATACGGAAGCTGGGCGCCGAAAGACCGCAACTTCGGGAGTGCATTTATCATTGCCTTACGCTCGGCATAGGCAAGGTTTCTGAGTTCGTCGACCGCCGCGGTCAGGATCGAAACGTCCATCAACGCAGTATAGCATGTGTGCTATCAATCCTGCGCGGCGTAATCGTCGAGGTCGATGTTGCATCCAGCAAACCCGTCATCGAATCCGGTGAGAAACGACTTCACACGCTGGTCGCTGGCGCCATGAGCATCGAACTCATCCCAGTCTGTGCCCGGCGCATCGCCAGAGAGACTGGTGATCTCGATCGCGGAGTCGGTCTCGTCCTGATCGATATCGCCAATCGCGAGCGCATCCTGGGCATAGACGCCGGCGAGGCAATCGGCCTGCAACTCGAACTCGATCGGGTAAAGTCCACCATCCAGTTCCGGATCGCGGGAGATGTCGATGCCCAGCGTCACCTGGATATGATGTCCCCACTCATGGGCGATGATCGTGGTGAATCCATACGGCCCCGTGGCGGCCACAACGTCCTCCTGAAAATCAGGGTCGTAGTACACCGAGGCATCGAGCGTGCAGTAATAGATGGCGTACACCTCGATCTCTTCCTCGACCCCGCAACCCGTTTCGAATGGCTGGGAGGTCACCGCCACGATGTCCGTCATTGCTGTGTAGTCGAGTCCAGCCTCCGCAAAGATAGTCTCCCAAAAGCGATCGATTCGGACATAGGCCGCACGCCGGAAAGTCGGATGGTATGTTTCCGGCGCCGCCTGGACCTCAGCCGTAAAACGCTCCACGTCGCTTGCCACGAGGTCGGGAAACCAGCGCCAACGCTGCCCATCGCTGACGAACATCCACTCGCCGCGCTCCTCGCTCATCAATCCATTGCGTTCGACCGATTGCGTGTATGAAACAGTCGCGGCATCCTCGAAATCCTCGCTGGAGACATCCCAGGTCCAGTCGCCAAAAGTCACATCCCCAATCACCGGGTCATCGACTGGGACGCCCATCTCGCCAGACTCGGCCCAGGCCAGTAGCGCCTGGCGTGAAAAAACGTTGCGGGCGCTGGGATGCATCCGATCGTACAGCTCGTACAATTCACGGTTCTCACGCTGTCGCGACATTTCGATCGCCGCGGCTGTGACGGAGTCGACGCGGTCATCCGCTGCGAACTGAAACCCAGCTCCCGCGGCCGGGGCGAAGGTGGCCAGAACGAACAGCGCGATCAGGACTGGGAGAAATGAGCTTCGGCGGCGGGTAAACGTAGTGGTGGTCATCACATGCCGATCAGGTGAGAATCTGGTGCTCGAATGCGCGTCGCTCGTTAGTAGAAACGTTTGACACGCCCTATTGTGTCCCATGACGATCACGCTTGTCTGCCGAGAACCCCGTCGCCCCGGTGACCAGGCCGTGTTGACGGGAACGGAACCAGTCCTTATACTGATACTTCGTATCATGATGACCGTCGACACCATAAGATCGCAACCGGAATGAAGGAGTGCAGTTCATGTCCGATTTTTCGCACTTCGCCGCGGCGCCGGTGGCCCGCCTGATTCGTTTCGCCGCGATCATCGTCTTGCTCTGCGCGGCGCTCGCGAGTCCTGCCGGACCGGCTCGAGCCCAGGATTCGGACCCGCTCAAGGTTGTCGCCACTTTCAGCATCCTCGCCGACTGGGTCCAGAATGCCGGCGGCGACAACATCGAACTCACCACGATCGTGCCGGCTGGCGGCGACGCGCACACCTTCGATCCCAACCCGGAGCAGGTGGCGAACATCGTCGATGCCGACCTGATCTTCGAGATCGGCCTTGGATTCGAGTCTTGGCTCGAAGACATGTACGACGCCTCGGGTTCGTCTGCCGTGCGCGTTGTCGTGAGCAACGACATGGAACTGCTCATATCTGAGGCGGACCATGCCGACGAAGCCGACGACGGCCATGACGCCGAGGGTGAAAATCACGCCGAGGAGAGTCACGATAGTGTTGGCGACGGCCACTCCGATGAGGCTCTCGACGACGACGGCGGGGACCATGTCGACGAGGTTCACGAGGATGATCATGGAGAGTACGATCCGCACATCTGGGGCGACGTGCGCAACGCCATCGGCGCCGTGGCCGTGATTTCCCAGCACCTTTCAGCGGCGGATCCAGACAATGCCGGCGCCTATGAGGCCAACGCCGCTTTGTACGTCGCCCAGCTCGAAGACCTGCATACATATATCGAGACCGAAACGCAGACCATTCCCGAGGATCGGCGCAAACTCGTCACCACCCACGACACATTCGGGTACTACGCGGATGCCTATGACTTCGAGATCGTGGGCACAGCCCTGAGTTCGATCTCGACCGAGGGGGGTGATCCCCCAGCAAGCGAGATCGCGGCGCTGGTCGAGGCGATCGAAGCCGAAAGCGTACCGGCGATCTTCGCCGAGAATGTCTCCAACAACGACCTGATCCAGGTGATTGCCGACGAAGCCGGCGTGGCGCTTGCCGACCCGCTCTACACTGACGCCCTCGGCGAACCAGGCAGCGATGGCGACACGTACATCGCGATAATGACCGTCAATACCGACGCGATCGTCACCGCCCTGGTTTCGTAGGTGCTGACCCCGGGCGCAACAGAAATCTTGCCCGAAAACGTCCAGGGTTGTCAGAATACAATCGGGCGGACTACCCCTAACTGTCGACCTTGCAACGCCCCTTTGCGAGCGGGGGGCCGCCCCTACCCGTGAGAGGGGTGTGCCCCCATTGGTTGACCTTCCGCGCCCGGTGAATCACGATTGAGCGAACAGGCCACGCCTCGTCGCCCAACCGCGACCGCTCACGGAGCACTCCGCCTCAATGTATATCGACAACCTCCAGTTCCGGCAAGACATCATGGCGATGCAGCCGATCTCGCGCCCAATTGTCGGCACGGCCTACGTTCCTGGTTCCAAGAGCATCACGAATCGCGCCTTGCTCATCGCTGCCCTCGCCGAGGGACCTTCCACGCTTACTGGAGCGCTCTTCAGCGACGACACCCGCTACATGGCGGGAGCGCTGAACCAGCTTGGAATCACCGTCCGCGGCGACGAGCAGTCCGAGACGTTCGAGATCGAGGGTGGCGGCAGCACGTTCCCCACCGAATCCGGGCTCCTCTTCATCGGAAATTCGGGCACGACCGCCCGGTTCCTGACCGCCGCCCTCACCCTCAGTCACGGTGAGTACATCGTCGATGGCGTGCCTCGAATGCGGGAGCGGCCGATTGCGCCGCTGCTCGACGCGCTCAACCAGCTCGGAGCCAATGTCGCCAGTCAGGATGGCACGGGCTGCCCGCCGGTCGTCGTGACCGCCAACGGCTTGCCGGGCGGAACCTGCCGGTTGGCCGGAAACCAGAGCAGCCAGTACTTCAGCGGTTTGCTAATCGCCGCTCCTTACGCCGAACAGGGGGTGACGATCGAAGTCGATGGCGAACTGGTCTCCAGCCCCTACATTGAAATCACTGTCGATGTGATGGAATCGTTCGGGGTGACCTCAATCATCGACTCCGATGCCTGGCGATCTTTCCGCATTTTGCCTGGCCAGCGGTACGAGGGGCGCCACTTCGTTGTCGAACCGGATGCCTCGAACGCCTCGTACTTTTTCGCCCTCGCGGCCGTTACCGGCGGCGAAATCCAGGTCGAGGGTTTAGGTTCGGAATCGTTGCAAGGCGATCTCGACTTCGTCCTTGTTCTTGAAGAAATGGGGGCGACAGTCGAAATGACCGAAACCTGGACCAGCGTCAAGGGACCGGAAGGAGGCCGTTTGCGTGGGGGAGACTTCGACTTCGGGGAGATGTCGGACACTGCCCAGACGCTGGCCGCGATCGCGCCCTACGCGGACAGCCCGGTCACGATCCGCGGCGTTGCCCACAACCGGCTCAAGGAAACGGACAGGACCAGCGCAGTCGCCGCCGAGCTGCGCAAACTCGGCCAGGAGGTGAAGGAGTTCGAGGATGGGCTCACGATCCACCCGCGGCCGGTTACGCCCGCCGAAATCGAGACCTACGACGATCACCGAATGGCGATGAGCTTCGCCATCACCGGTCTCAAGGCGCCGGGCGTGACAATTCTCGATGCCGGCTGTGTGGCCAAGACATTTCCGTCGTACTTCGAGCGCCTCGCCGCCCTCACCGACTCCTTTCGGTAGGCGCGAGCAAGCCCGCAAGCAACGGCGGTGGTAACGGACCCCGGGGCGATTGCCATCCCGACCGACTGTTGTCATTCCGAGCACCGTTGTCATTTCGAGGAACGAGAAATCTTCGTTTCCCTGTGAGCTTCCTGGTGGCCAAGCCAAAGCTGCTCCAACTCAAAGGAACATCGTTATCCTTGAAAATCCAACATTGAATGCCAGATTTTCAAGGATGTTCTGTTGTCGCGCTCATTCATGGTCCACGCCGGCGACGACCGCTGCCCGATCGCCGTGGATGTCGAGGCGATCGGCGTGGCCGGGATGATGGGCGTATTGGCGGCGCTTTCGTGACGATGTCGAGCCGTTGGCAGCGAACAGTAGGATCTCGCCCCATGATTTTGGGGTCGTTGCTCCGGGATGCCGTGACGCCACGCTTCTGGCAGGAAATCCGTGGCTCGACCGCGTCCCGAAGCGGGTGACGTCTCCCATCGAACACGTCTACACGAGGTCGAACGCCTCTTCCCCAGTCACGTGCATAACCCACTTCGAGTCCCCTAGCCTGCAACTCGGCTGAACATCGGGTGAAGGTTCGGAAGCAAAAAGTGCATAATGATCTGAATATGGACGCCAAGAGAAGGTCGAGACATCGGGCACGGGCATCGTATGCGCTCATTGGTTGCGGCGTCTCGATACGGATTGCGCCACGACGTTCTCCTCGGCGCTTCCGGCATGGTCAAGCACAAATGAGTATTCACGACTGGACCGTGTCGTACGCCGCAAGTGAGCGCTCCGTGGATCGATGATTGTCCCAGAATCGGGCCATTCTCATGATCGATGCATGGGGCGCCTTTACGACACTGCAAGGTTGCATCATGCCCGTGAGACGGCCGGCCCCTGGGTCTATCAACGATCCAGCGCCAATCCCTACATCTCCATGGTCCGCCGGGTTGGGCCTGCCTCCCATTTTGCTGCCGCGCACCCCGCTGTTGGGCAGGGAGCGAGATATTGCCACGGCGCGTAACCTGCTGTTGGACGACGACGTTCCCCTTGTCACTCTGATCGGGCCCGGTGGCGTCGGCAAAACGCGCCTCGCTCTCCAGTTGGCGCACGACCTCACGGGCCACTTCCGCGACGGGGCGACATTCGTTGACCTAGCGCCGACCCGAGATTCAGGACTCGTCCCTGGCGAGATTGCTCAGGTGCTGGGAATCCGGGACCATGGCGACATTCCAACCGTAGATCGATTGACTTCTGCCCTGAGAAATCGCCATGTTCTCCTGGTGTTGGATAACCTTGAGCACCTGACAGAGGCAGCGCCGCTGTTTGCGCGAATGCTCACGGCGTGCCCGAACCTGACGATTCTCGTCACCAGTCGAGCGGTCCTCCACGTCTCCGGAGAGCACGTGATAGTGGTGTCGCCGCTTCTCCTTCCCGAAACCAACGATCTCGGGAGGTCGGACCCCCTGCACAAATACTCCGCAATTCAGCTGTTCGTTGCTCGGGCTCAGGCAGCGCGATCCGGATTCAAGCTCAGCGAGGCCAATGCCGAGGCAATCGTCGCAATCTGCCGAAGTCTCGATGGCCTGCCCCTGGCCATCGAACTCGCCGCGGCCAGGGTTGCGGCACTCTCCCCGGCCGAAGTACGTGACCGGCTGGACCGGCGCTTGCCATTACTCACCGGTGGTGGCCGCGATGCCCCGGCCCGCCACCGATCGATGACCGCTACGATTGCCTGGTCTCACGACCTGCTCAGTCAGCCCGACAGGGTAGTCTTTCGCCGGCTCGCGATCTTCGCTGGAGGTTTTTCACTGGCGGCCGCCGAGACAGTCACGCAATCCGGCGACGCTCCCAACCTCCATGTGGTCGACTGTATCGGATCCCTGGTCGACCAGAGCCTGGTCGTCCAGAAGGACAATCCCCACGGTCACACCCGATTCCTGATGCTCGAAACAGTACGGGAATACGCGACCGTACGGCTGGCAGAGAGTGGAGAGGAAGTTGAGACTCGCCGCCGCCTTGCCGACTACGTCCTTACCCTGAGCGAGGAGCGAGACGAGGGGGTGCCGCAACTTCCGTGGCTGGAACGGATCGAGTCGGATCACGACAATATCAGGGCAGTTCTCGACTGGTCGATCGTGCGAGGCGACATTGAAACCGCCCAACGTCTTGTCGCCGCCTTGTGGATTTATTTCTGGTCAATCCGCGGGTATTTCCGGGAAGGCCGTTCGTGGGCAGATCGCACTCGCGCGCTCGGTTCAGGATCGTCGCCCCGGCTCAACCTCGAGGTGCTCTTTGCCGCGAGTAACCTTGCCTGGCACAGCGGCGGAATCGAGCAGTCCATATCGTTGGCGCGCGAGGCCCTTGCCATCGCTCGGCAATCCGGGGATGCGCTCTTGATCGGCATGGCGCTGCACCATCTCGCCAAGGCCGTGGCCGATCAGCCCGACTTGGAGGACACAGTACAGTTGTACGAACAAGCATTGGTCCACCTCGCCGGCGCCGTCACGATTGACGAACAGCGGACAGCCGCCGCCGCAACACACAACCTCGCCGTCGAAACGGCGCGCCGCGGTGATTCTGATTGCGCCGAAATACTCGCCGCCCGGGCGCTTGAACGCTGGCGGGAAATTTCCAGCAAATGGGGAACGGCCGGCACTCTCACCATGCTGGCGGACACCGCCCGTGAGCGCGGCGATCCCGCACGGGCAATCTCAGTCGGTCAAGAAGCACTGGCGATCTGCCGGGACTTACAGGACAAGATGATCCTGATCGATGCGGTCAGGGTCATCGCGTATAGTGCCGCCAACTATCCCGCCTGCACCGTATTGGCCGCCCGGCTACTCGCTAACGCAAATGTGGTCAGCGAAGACTTCGGAAATGTGGCGCAACAGGACGAGCAAGCGTTCCTGGATCGGGAGACGGCGAAACTGCGTACGACGCTCGGAGACTCAAGGTTTTCGGCGGCTTGGGCGGAGGGGCGCGCAATGCCTCTGGAGCAAGCAATCGCAGATGCCATGGCCTTGGGTCCCTCGTCAAGTGTGGTGACCGACCAGCCGGCACGCCATCGCATAACGCCACGGGAACTGGATGTCCTCGGCCTGGTCGCCGAAGGAAGCTCCGATCGGGAAATCGCGGAGGTTCTCTTCATCAGCCGACGTACGGTCAATGCTCATGTCGCCAGCATCCTCGCCAGGCTCGACGTGCCGACGCGGCAGGCTGCGGTGAAGAAAGCCAGGGAAACCGGACTTCTTGCTCCCGGTAGCCAACCAGATAGGCATACCTAGTCACAACCAGTCTCCATGATTAAGCACTATGTACCGATGCGCCGGGCACGGGCCGGTCGCATGCTGGTTCCATCGCTGCCGGTTGAAACTCCTTGATGACTGGCGCGGTTCGATTTTCGAACCCAATCAAGGCAATCGGTCAGCCATCGGGAGTAATGTCATGAGTGACCAGCAACATCAGGGAATGGTTTCGCGCCGCACGGCGCTTGCCGGTATCGGTATCGGGGGGCTCGGTCTTGCCCTGGCAACCAAACGCGCTGTCGTCTCCGCCCAGGATGCATCTGCAGATCTGGCGAGCCATCCCATTGTCGGCAGTTGGCTGGTGACAGTGCCCACAGGTCCCGATACTCCGCCGGTTGCCAATTCCGGCCTCTATAGTCCCGATGGTTCGGTGGTGAACATGGCTCCGGTCACGCGCATGGGGCCGCAGGACGTCTCCCTCGCCAGTGGCGCTGTCGGGAGATGGGAAAGCGCGGGCGACCGAGTCGCTCATTTCACCATGGTCCAGATGCTCTCCAGCCCGGAAGGTGTCTTCATCGGCACGGTGACTATCGACGGCAATCCGACGGTGAGCGACGACGGCATGACGTTCACGGACGACTCGCCGGAATCAACCGTAACCGTGCGTGACCCCGCTGGCAATGTCGTCTCGGCGATCGAAGGCGCTCGGGTGCAGGCGCCGATCACCGCTGTCCGGATCGCAGTTGGAGCACCCGGATTTCCCGAAGCCACACCAGTTTCCTGAGCGAGAACCGGAATAGGACGCAAGGGACGGGTTCATCGACCGGCCCTTGGTCCCGCCGTCCAAATCGGTGGCGCCTGGCGTCTTACAGACGCTGGTACTCCTCGAGATCGAGCACGAACACGGTCGCGGCGGCCGGTTGGGATGCCCCGGATTCGGCGGGCGCGGCGCCGGACCGGGCGTTGCCCCGGATCAGATCGAGCACGCGGTCGACCTGATCCTCGTCGGCTCCGATCATCAGTGTGGTGTTGCCCCGGCGCAGGAATCCGCCGGTGCTGGCGAGCCGGGTGTCGCGAAACTCTTCCTCAAGCAAGGCGTCGACCACGGCATCGGCATCCTCGTTCTGGACCACTCCAATAATGAGCTTCTTCATCGAACCCTCTCCAGAGTGTGCGTGCCCGCTGTTCCAGATGCGGGGGAAACGTCGAATCATCCTACTTCATTTTGCGACGGTGAACATCTCGCCTCAAGTGATCACAACGAGGTTTTCCAAATTGCTCGAAGCACTGGTGGATACAAGGTCCGGGGCCCTTCACCATTCGGGGAAACCACCACGTCTCTGAACGGTTTATCGCGGATATTTTGCGGCCCAGCGCCGGCTATCAAGATAGCCTTGCAGAATCACGGCCGCCGCGACGGCATCGACCTGTTGCTTGCGCTTTTCCCGCCGCGAGCCGCTTGCGATCAGCGATTTCTCAGCAATCGACGTGGTTAGCCGCTCGTCCCAGTACTCGACCGGCAGGCCAATCTCCGCGGCGATCGAGTCGACAAAGTCGCGGACGTCCTTGGCTTGTGCTCCCTCGTGACCGGAGAGGCCGACCGGCATCCCCACAATCAGGCGCACCGCACCCAGCCGTGAGGCGTGTTCCCTGATCTCGCGGCCCGATGCGTCGCCCCGCAACACCATCGCCGACGGACTCGCGATCAAGCCCATCTCATCGCTGATCGCCACGCCGATTCGCTTGCCGCCGATGTCAAGCCCCAGCAACCGGCCCAGGTTGGTCACGATCCATCCTCGCCAGCCGCGGGAGTGGACCCGGCAGCGCCGGGCTCGGGAGTCGCTGCGATGGCTCCGGATTCGGAAATGGCAACCGTCACGCGGCTATCGGACCGAGGCATGCGGTCGAACCACCAATCCGGGCTGCGGCTTACCGACCAAGACTCGAAGGCCGGAACGTTCGCCAGGATTGACCCAGCCGAACCGGCTCCTCCCAAGTCTTCCGTGAGCCTCTGGGCATCGTCGTCGGTGAAGATGGCGCGGACGGTAGCAGTCGCGCTCATCGTGTACTCCACCGAATCGGGCGATTCCGAGACAAGCTCCCGGTCCTGCAGCGCGACCGAATCGGTCAAAAGCTCATAGCCTTGGGGAACCTCGGCGGCCAGTGCCGACTCGTAGTTCGAGCGCGCCTGGTCGTTGACCTGCTCGTTGTCGTATTCGAGCCCGGTGGCTTCGACCGAGCCTCGCAACGTAACCGAATCGGAGACATCGCCGACGTCCTCTTCAATCGTGAACTCGGGCTCGCCGACCTCCACCGATGGGGCGAGGATCATCTGCCCTTCGGGAAGCTGGGCTGTCCAATCTTCGGCCACCGCACGTCGCAAGTCACTCAGGACCTGGTTTTCGACATTTGCGATGTCTTCCTCGGTCACGACGAGCACCTCAATGTCGGAGCCACCACTGGTTTCTCCCGCGCGATTGCTGAAATAAACCGGCAGATCGTCGATCTTGCCGCTCAATTCGCCTGTTTCGAGGTTTCCGATAGCGCCAGCCTCCGAGGCGGTCACCGCCACATCGACCTCACCGATTGTCGACCCATCGGCGCTTCCCGCTGGCGCCTCGACTTCGTCATCGGTTACGTACGCCACACCCATCGGCCGCGCCAGCAATGTGCCGGCAGGGATCGTTACCGCGTCAGACGATGCATTCCGAAGCGTGACCGTGCCGGAGGCCGTTTGATCGGGGGTTACCTGGGCGCCCGTAGCGGGAATGACGATGTCGAACTCGACCGTATCGGAGGTTTCTGCCGCCTCCACCGAAAATGCCGCGTCGATCGGAGCATCGGCTCCAGGCCGGGTCACGCTGAACAACAACTCCGTGCTGATCTGACCCTGCCGAAGCGTCGCATCAACCGTGACCGCGGGCAGGTAATACCAGCCGGCAATTCCCGCGATAAGGGCAACTACCACCGAAACGGCAACGATCCGCCCGATAAGACGGGCGCGGGCAGAACCGGAGTCCCCATCAAGGTAGCTGAGCGAGACATGGGTTGCGTCTTCGGACAATCCGATGTTTTCGCCGGGTCCAGTCCGGTCCGCTGTCACCCCGGATTCATAGAGTTCGGTGCGCCGTCGCCGCGAAACGGCAATCGGGTCTTCAGAAGACTCGATCGTAGCCTGATTCGCGGAATGTCGAGCCCGCGCCACCCTCCATCCACTGAACGACGGCGTCGACTCCACCTCCCGATCGGTGTGCCCGTCGTCACCGGCGGTCTCCGGCCGGACAAAATCGGCGAGTCCAAACATCGATCCAAGCTGGAGACGCAACTGATCATCGGTCACCAGGTGGAGGGTGACGTCCGATTGCTCGGCGATGTCGCGAAGGGTGCGGAACTCGGTGGCCGTCAGAAAAATCGGGCTGTGTTCTAGTATGTGAAGCGAGATGCTCTGGCCACGTGCGGCACGGATCCGGTTCAAGACGTCCGGCAATGTGTCGTGCTCGCTCACCGTCATGGTGGCGTCGATTGTGCTTTCCCGTTGATCAGTCATACGTTCCAGTTACTGTTCAAGGTCCACGTCGTTTCGACAGAGGGTTGTCCCTTCGAGCGCACGTTGTCACTTCGAGCCTGCGGGAAATCTTTCCGGGACGCAGCAACCTGCCCCAAGATTCCCCCTTCGTCGGGATCACCATTCGCTCAATGTGCGGTAGCCAAACTGCGCACCATTTCCTCGATCGCGGCAATCGCCGCATCGAGCCCGGATGCGTCCTTACCGCCGGCTTCCGCCAGCTCAGGACGGCCACCGCCACGACCGTCGATATGGACCGCCGCCGCACGAATGATATCCCCAGCGCGCACGCCGCGTCCGGTGATGTCCGGTGTCACCATCGCCAATATGCTCGGTTTGTCATCGACCACGGCACCGAGCACAATCACACCTGACTGAAGCGAATCTCGCAAGCGGTCGCCTAATTGTCGCAGGTCGCCCTTGTTCTCCACCGAAACGCGGGCGGAGACCACCTTGATGCCGTCAACATCTCTGGCCTGGGAAACGAGATCGACCGATTGGGCCCCAGCCACTTGACCTCGAAGGCGCTCGATCTCGCGCTCCTGGCCGCGCGCCCGTTCTTGCAAGGCTCTGACCTGAATCGGGACCTCGGTCCAACCCACCCGCATCGCGCGGCCGAGATCCTCGACCAGCCGTTGCTGACCGAGCATCCGATCAACCGCCGCTGTTCCAGTCAGCGCCTCAATCCGGCGGACGCCAGACGCCACACTGCCTTCCGAGGTGACCACGAACGGGCCGATCTCCCCTGTCCGCGAGACGTGGGCGCCGCCGCAAAGTTCCTTCGAGAATTCGTCAATTTGGACCATGCGCACGGTCTCGCCGTACTTCTCGCCGAAGAGCGCCATCGCCCCCGAGGCAACCGCGTCCGTGTAAGACATCACATGTGTCGCCACCGGACGATCGGCGAGAATCTCGTTGTTGACGATCTCGGCGATCGAACGAACCTGGTCCGGCTCGACCGAATCGAGCGCAGTGAAATCGAAGCGCAGTCGATCCGGCGCGACGAGCGAACCCGCCTGGTGCACCTCTTCGCCCACCACCAGCCGCAGCGCCTTGTGCAAGAGATGCGTGGCGGTATGATTTCGACGAATTTCCTGTCGCCGGGCGCCATCGATCTTGGCCATGCCCAAGTCGTCGACGCTGACGAAGCCTTCGCTCACAGTTCCCCGGTGGACGAACAAATCCGGCGCCGGCCTGCGCGTGTCGTCGATGTCAATAACACCGGTGTCGGTGCGAATCTGCCCTGAGTCGCCGACCTGGCCGCCGGACTCACCATAGAATGGCGTGCGATCGAGCACGACTTCGACCTGTTGCCCCGCTTCCGCCTGTTCCAGCGACCCATCGACGCCGAGGATCGCGACGATCGTGGCCTCCGCCTGATCGTGCTCGTAACCGACGAATTCGGTACGAGTCGCTATGTCCGCGTAGAGTTCGCTCCGGTCGCGACCGGCATCCTGGAACGAAGCGAGGTTGCGGCTGGTTTCCCGCTGCCTCTCCATCGCGACCTGGAATCCGGCCTCGTCGATTTCGAGTCCTTCCTCATGCGCCAACTCGGCGGTGAGGTCGAACGGAAAGCCAAAGGTGTCGTAGAGGCGGAAGACATCCTCGCCGGGCACCACGCGTTCGCCTTTGGCTCGGAGTTCGCTGGTTAGCACGTGCAAGCGGTTCATTCCGGATGTCAGCGTCTTGCCAAACGAGGTTTCCTCGTAGTTGAGGACCTTGAGGATTTGGCTGCGGCGATCGACCAGCTCCCTATACTCGTCTTCGAATTGGTCGATCACGATTTCGGCAAGTTCGGGCAGGAACGATGACTCGATCCCGAGCAGGCGCCCGTGGCGAATCGCTTTGCGCAGGATGCGGCGCAACACGTAGGAGCGACCCTCGTTGCCCGGCAGCACGCCATCGCCGATCAGGAACACGGAGCCCCGAATGTGATCGACCACAATCCGCAGCGAGCGATCGGTCTTGGGATCGACGTCGTAGATCACCCCCGCAAGTGAGGAGATTCGCCCAATCAGTGGCATGTACGAGTCGGTGTCATACATCGTGCGCGCGCCCTGCGCCAACAGGATCAGCCGCTCCAGGCCCATGCCGGTATCGACGCACGGCCTGGCGAGGGGCGTCATGACCCCCTCCGCCGTGGTGTTGTACTCCATGAAGACGTTGTTCCAGAGTTCGAGGAATCGCGGGCCGTCGTCGCCCGGCGCGGTGTTGTCGTCATCGACACCCCACTCCTCACCACGGTCGAAGTAGATTTCGGAGTCCGGGCCATTCGGGCCGACCGGACCCGCCGACCACCAGTTGTCGCCGAGCCGGGAGATCCTCGCTTCCGGGACCCCGATCTCGTCCCGCCAGATCCGGTAGGACTCCTCGTCGTCAGGATGTACTGTGGGGTAAAGACGTTGAGCGGGGAATCCCATCCATTCGGTAAGAAACTCCCACGACCAGGCGAGGGATTCGGACTTGAAGTAGTCCCGCACCGAGAAGTTGCCGAGCATGAAGAAAAAGGTGCCGTGGCTCTCGTCGCCAACCTCGTCAATGTCGACCGTGCGGTACACCTTCTGGATCGTGCACATCCGGATCGCGGGCGGTTTTTCCAGGCCGAGGAAGTAGGGGGTCATCTGCTGCATCCCGGCCGTGGTGAGGAGGACGGACTTGTCCTCCGCCGGCGGAACCAGCGACGAACTGGAAACGTGTTTGTGGCCTTTCGATTCGAAGAACTCGATGAACCTGCGGCGAATGTCCGCGCTGGACTGCCAGGGAATGCCGAAGTTGGACATGGTGAATGCTCCGTTAGTCGAGGCACGCGTCATCGGCGTTGCCACGCCGAGCGCAAGGGGTGAATTGTCGAAAGAGGGGGTTCGTGGGGAGGCGGCGTCAACCGGTCCCGGTCAGGCAGCGCATCCATCGCCGGCCGCGGCGGAGGCTGCCCCGGCGGCAGCAGCCTTCCCGCCACTGGAGGTGGCGTGGAACTCGAGGTGGTACGGATGCAAGGTCGCCGAGGACATGACCATCACTCTTCGCGCAAGGTGACGCACGCTCCCGAACCCGGAGCCTGCCTATTGTGCCAAACGGAGGGCGTGCTTGGCTACTCGGAGGCGCAGGTCGCCGGGGTTTTGGCGTGATGGGTGGTTTTGGGGTACAGAAATACATTAGTTCGATTTGGCCCGGAGTGACACGGGGGTTCTTGTGGGGAGTTTCGTGCGGAGCGGTTTTTGCGGGTGCAGGAATCGGGTTTGGTGGGTCAAGACGTGTGATACGGGCGATGTGTGTTGGGTAAGGAACGTATGGAGGGGGGCGAAAGCACGCCAGATTGGTTGCGCGATCGTGCGTCGGGATACCGGACATGGTGCGTTTCAAGAGAGGAGATTTCTCCACGAGTCCAGTGTCGTCGGCGCAGTCTCACCTGCGGGTTCAGAATCACAGTGGAAGTGGTCCCAGGGCAAATTCTTCGCCCGTGCATCTCACTCTGACATGAGCGTGGGCCTGCCTCTGAAAGAAGGTGAGGGGATAGTTCGCGTTGGATTAGCTTGCCGCTTGCCACCATGGCCGACACGAGGTGAGCATCCCTTCTATGCGTCACGCGCGGGATCGGCTATTCCGGCGTGATCCTGAGGCGATTGGATCTTGATGACTTAGAGAATTGCTAGCGGCGACGTCTGGGTGGTGTTTCTTGGAGAGCGCCTCCAGTTTAAAAGGGCCAATCAATGTAGGGGAATGGCGGCTATATGCAGACACCGTGCAAAGGGGGGACCAACGACGTGGAAGTAGCTACAGACCACCCCTCGCGAGACGGGATGGTTGTAAATACCGCTATGGGAACCACGCCACCAGTTGAAACATAGCCAAGTGGCTTGATCGCACTCGACCGTTCTGCTGCCCAATTATCAAGCAAATTGCAGGAAACCTGAACTAGGGGTATCTACAGATGTCGGAAGTTCTAAACCGGGTGGCACCACTGCCTCTATCGTCATTGGATATGCTCACCGAAAGGGTTTACTTATCCATTGGAGGGCGCGACAGTCAAGGCATGTGCAGTTGTCGTAGAATGATTGATATTGAGACACGTCTAAAGTACAAACCACTCTTGAGCAAAGTCACTCTTGCAGGTTGGAGGCATCCACATGGGGCTTACCCTCCCTTGTCTCGGTGAAGATGAAATTAAGAAGAGACTTCATAAGGACGCACGGAGAGAGCTCAACGAGCAACTCCTTGAAGGCGAATGCGCTGTCGTGGTGATCGAAGGAAATAGCGCCCAAGCCATGATTGCGACCAACCTGAACAGGGTGTTGGTATTTAAGAAGGGCATGATGGCCGGGGTGTCGTTCGGTCGCAGGATGCACTCGTGGGACTTTAGCCGGATTACTAGCGTCAGGGTGGACGTCAGGATAATGAATGGCTATGTTGCGTTGGAAACTATGGAAGGGGACGACGAAGAATTAAGTTACTGGGGCATCAACAGCTCGGACGCATGGACATCAGCTAACGCGATTCCCATAGCTAGGATCGACCAGCAACAAGCGCGGGAGGGCGCGGCGACGCTTCGCAGAATGCTACATGCCTATAACAGTCAAGATAAGCGGATGCGTGACTCAGAGTTAGGAAATTCGACAAGTTCTTACTCAGCCAATCTGGTTCAAGATGATGAAACCTTGGCCAGTGAGCATGTCACCGCATCCCAAGGTAGGACCATCCAATTTTGCTTCGCGTGCGGGTACAAACTTCAACCCAAAGCAGCCTTTTGTAGCGCTTGTGGCCAAAGAAGCGCGACCTAGATTTCCAACTCCGTTCCAAAATAGGGCAATCACGTACCTGTCGGTCCCACCAGAGCGAATTCGAGTACGTCGCGAAGATCCAATTTTTTTCCTTGCGTTTATGAATGGCTTGCGATTATCGCCTTCGTTTCACACTCGACCTGTTGTGAATTTGCGAGAACCGAGCCCATGAATGTTAACCAACCATTAGGTGCAAAGACGGAATCGTCGGGACGTCGAACATCGATGTGGAGGTTGCGCGGTACCAGCGGGCCTGGGGACGCTTCGTCTCCACCGTCGCCGGGCGCCACGGCCAGATGCGGCGGATACGCTCGGCGCTTGCGGAATAACCCGAACCCGGTATCAAGGGACACGTCACCGAGGTTTCAGTCCGCACCTCAGGTCCATGTCTCGGGCCTGGTGACAACGGTTCCTCCGGGAGTAACGACCTCATCTGATAATAGGCACGTGCTCAACCGTCGAGGTTGAAGAATCATGCAATGAGTCGCCACATCGATAAATGCCTTGTTGGTATTCACGTCCGGACTACATTGAAACACGGGCACACTGATGTGTACCATGAAGGTGAGACACTGAGCCGTCCAAAACGGCGTGCCAAGGAGGTGGTCATCCATGGGCCGACCCTATCCGGAGGAGCTCAAGCGCGAGGCCGTGGCGCTCGTGGCGGCG